>Ga0180437_10000024_pt1 | contig 358038 bp, 515 predicted proteins | sample SS_ome_4_FD_132410 | JGI IMG/M metagenome (GOLD analysis project Ga0180437, IMG submission 132410) | Hypersaline lake sediment archaeal communities from the Salton Sea, California, USA - SS_3_D_1 metaG | ecosystem: Environmental > Aquatic > Non-marine Saline and Alkaline > Hypersaline >... | reverse complement strand
TTCAGGATTCACTGTGGGGGTGACACCCTTTATTTTGGTGCTACTCAGTAACTTATGGAAAGTATCGAGTTGGGGGGTATCAAAAGTGAACTGTGTTTTGAGTTCATCTCCTGGAGCTGGTCTGATATCAGTAATAGATAGTGCTGGAGGTGCAAACTCTACCCATACTGGACCTTCATACTCCTGATATTCACACAACTCACCAAGGTCACCTAAACTTTGTTTTATACTAGATATAGAGTCTGCTTTTGTTAAAACACAGGTAAATCCGGGAAATTTGACTAAGAAAAGAGGCATTTTCATCTCCTACCGTTATTGATAAGAGACTATACCTTTTTGATTTATTTATCTAGATCTAGAGATGCTTGGGAGCAGATGAGTGTCCGTCAATAACTGTCCAAAAATCCTCTTGGGGCATGGTCCAAGCATTGAAATCCCAAGCCTCTGACATTGATTCATAAGCTGATTGCCAAGCATCTTCTTCATTCATACCTTCATCTAAAGATTCTTGCATCAACTCTTGAAGCTCAGCTTGATCCCAAATCTCTTCACGACCAGTCATGGCTTCTTCAATGGCATGGTCCTCACCCTTCTCGGTACTTACATAGATATAACCAACAGGGTCCATAGTCATATCCATTGATTCCCAAGCAAGCCCTACATACACTTCTTCAGCGTCATCATCATAGATATGGTTATCACCACCCATGATAGTGACTTTATCTAGAATTTCTTTGAAGGATTCAGCACTGTCTGTTAGAGCTTTCTTTTTCATGTTGGTTCTCTACATCTTCATCATATCTTGAACACTCTTAAGTAGAGTTTCCCATGCCTTCTTAGCATCATCAGCACCTGGAAGGTCTCTCTTTTCACCACGCTCAATGATGGTTTTCATATCTTTCAATTGTTTCTGGGCATCACCAAGGTCTTTCATCATATCAGCGTCAATATTCCTAGCTCTGCGGGTTCTGGTAGGTCTTCTTGAAGGAGACCTTCTTGAAGATGCTCTTGACCTCTCAGGCTTTTCGATGCCTGCTGCTACTCTTCTTAGTTCGTTAGATACTCTCATTGTTATTCCTCCAAAAAGTGAAAGGTAATTCTCTATAGAGAGAAAATAAACAGATAATTAAATGTATCTAGATTTTTATGCTAGGTAGGCCAAACATCGATTCTTAGCTTCTACAATTTGTCGGAACTTAGCTTCATTCCCACCCTTGTCAGGATGATGTTGAAATGCCAACTCTTTGAACCGTTTTTTCACATCATCTTGAGAAGATTCTGGAGCTAAACCCAAAGTAATGAAAGATTCAGTGGGAGTAGTCATACGAGAACCTTGAAGAAGCTCATTGAACACACTATTGAAAAAGAAATCCCAAAATGAAGTTCTCTGTTGATACCTCCAAGCATTCCTTTCTCTACGTTCCCTTCTTCGTTCCTCTCTCTGATACTCCTGTCTCCTCAGGAAGTCACCAAAATACTCATCCCGTACCTTGACCACTACTGAGGCATAAAAGTAGTTCCAGAGCTTTTCTGGGAGCCCTCCAGCTACTTTATTAGAGACCCCATCCCACTTTCTACGTATATCATTAACGCAATTCTGAAACTTTGTGTAGTTCCAATCTCCTGAAGATTGGTGGAACTCGATAAGAGACATGAAATCTACAGTGAAATCTGCCACAAAAGCATTGTGATTGAACTTCGAGTTTTGATTTAACTTATACTTCCTCACGTACTCTTTTGGTTTCATCACTAGCCTCTATGCAGTTATGGAACGGTGGGATGGGATTCTTTTCATGCCCTTCTTGAAATCCATACCGATGAAAAGAACAGATTGGACATCGACCTGGGAATCTTTCCATAAAATCATCAAGCATTCGTTTGGTTCCAAAAGGATCTGAAAAGAAGCATTTAACCTTTGACCACATCAATCACCAGTTTTCAAGAGATACTTGTTGCTAATGGACTTGAAAGAAATGATTTGATTCCCTATCACGACACGAGATTTGAAAACCAAACCTTCACGACGCATCTTAGGATTCACTTCAGAATTCCCATCGGCAAATTCCAGGAGACTCTCCATATCATGTTCCTGAAATACCTTCATAGACTCCTGGATTACAGGCACATGATCGATAGGGGTTTTTTCTTTGAACCACTTGATAACATCCTTACGTTCATCAGGAGTCAAGTATCTCTTCATGTCCATATCCCAGATATTGAACACAAAGAATCGATGCCCCTTAATTTTGAGACGGTTCTTTTGGATACCTTCTCCTGCCAATTCACCTTGAAGAGCTATATTACGACCAAACTCTTGCATCAACTCTTGTAGTTTCAACTCCTTGGCTTTCACCCAAAAACTATTCTTGTCACTTGATTTCAAATCAAGACCACGACTACAAACACCAAAGTCATCGGCAGTCTTGAAGACAGTCATAGAAGACCCATCGATCTTCTCAGTAACTTCAAAATCAGTGTCAAGATGATCTTCAAAGTAATGAGGTAAATTCTGGATACGTTCCTCATCGGTCTGTGGGATGAATCCAGGGAACATACCCCGAACTTCACCTGCTAGAGAAGCAGGGATTGGAGGTTCCCACTTTTCCACCTTCAGGATCTCAGTGACTTCATCTCCCTCTTCTACAGAATCAAGCTCAGGAAATTTGGACAATGGCATGGCTAAACCCTGAGATAATTCACCTCGGAGTTTCACAGACCTAAGCCTGAAACCTTCTCCTCGACCACCCTCCAGCTCTTCCAGCTTCCTGTAACTGGATTTACGGAGAAATTCATACCGTTCCTCAATGGGGAGAAAACTGTCAATCTCGAAGTAGACACAAAAATCACCTGGCTGGAATTCACCTTTGGAGGCAACACACTGCCATCCACCCAGTTTTACTACTTCGATGAAGTCTGCCCCTTCAATGGGCTTGACAGCATCAATCTTTCGTATCGTTGCTAACTTTCTCATCCTTCACCTCAAATCGAGCCCTGTTTTCAGGGCAGTCCAACATCTCCATTTTGCACTTCTCACAACGAAGTGCTGTACCAGTACCAAACTTCTTACCAACAGGAACCAACTTATGGTCACAACTACCAATGAAATGGATAGCCATATCGTCACCTCCTGTAGATATATACCGGAGGTTTTCAATTTTTTAAAGCTACTCGAAGAATTTTTTGGATCGGGGGGTAAGTTGAAAATCTTTTCGACATACTGCTTGATAAGATTCATTACCACCAATTTGAATCTGATCCCCTTCTCGAACTCTTTTCCCGTCAAGCAACCGTATATTCATTGTTGCTTTCTTACCACATTCACATATAGTTTTGATCTCTTCTATTGTATCTGCCCAGGCCAATAGCCACATAGAACCATCAAACAGATTGCCTTGGAAATCTGTTCTAAGCCCATATGCAATGACAGGAATATTCAATTCATCTACGATACGACACAAACATTTCACCTGAAATTTACTAAGGAATTGAGCTTCATCTATCAGAAGACATGCAGCTTTACCTCCAGCCAAAGTGTAGACCCACTCAAAGATATCTGTGTGAGGCTCAATCAGCAAATCAGCTTCACGCTTCAAACCAATCCTTGATTCTATGTATCCTCCACTTCTATCATCGATCATGGGTTTCAAGACCAAAACTTTCTGATCACGCTCTTCATAGTTATGAGCCACCATCAGTAATGATGCAGATTTTGATGCATTCATTGCACTGTATCTGAAATACAGTTTTGCCACAATTCCCTCCTAAGTATAGATTTTTATAGAATTTGAAGATTTATATACCTTATACATCTTAATTTCTCTAATATTATCAATCTCTTTTAGATATTTATTGAGGTCTTGTTCTGATTTAAAAACTATCGTACCCTTACCATCAGATTGCCAATCTACATACCCCCCAAAGTCTAGTACAGGCATGGTGATTTTTATTTGTATAGGGTCATAATCCACAATTCACCCCGGTCATTCCATATAGATTATTATAGAATTTTGTGGGATCAATATCTGAGAGTCCAGACATCTGACCATCATTGAGTTCTATAACAATCCAATTACCTTCTTTAGTTTCGGCAATATCTATCACATAGAAATTAGTCCGTTTTGCTACAATAGCCTTTACCTTTTCTAACAGATCCAAAGCTTCTTGGGGTAATTCTTCCCAAGAATACGGTTTATGCTCAGGGAAATTTGACCAATAGTAATCCCCAATCACAGTCTTTGTACCCAAACAAAACACTCTCCATTCGTTGGTGATTGGAAGTCCATTTATGCCAGTATCAAATTGTCGTAACGGTACATAAGATCTGACACAAACTCCCTGGTCTCGAATCAAACTATCATCTAAAAGAGAGGCTACTATAGTGGGTACTAGTTCCCTAGATGCACAGAACATTTGTCGGGACCATTGGAATTTACGACTATTGGTACGTCCCTTTACTATGAATTGACCTTCAGGGAGATTTGACCATTCAAACCAGGTCTGGGGAGTGTATTCTTTGAGGTCCTGATACCAATTCTCTATGTCAGCTATGTATCGATGCTGTTCATAGCTGTTGATAAACCGACTGTAGATAAGTTTCAATTCCTCTTCCAAATCAGAATAAAATGGTAGAACCGAGTATCGACCTATCACAATAGCATTATGTGGGATTTCAAAAATACGATTGGTAGTAAACCATTCTGTTTGAAGAAGAGCTTGATACTCTTCTTCCATGTCTTCTGACCTACGGAACCAAATTATCATTAACAGTCCCCAAACATTCAATGAAAGGACTCGAATCGATTGATGCTAATTCCTCTTCAAGCTCCTGGAGTTCTTCTCTTAATCGCATCAAAACCTTATGTTTTCGTTTCCCTTCTTTATATCTCTGAGCTTCTAGTATCTCATCTCGTATCTCTTGAATCGTCTCTACAGTAGTGAGATAATTCCTCAAGTTCCCTGCTTCTTCTGATCCGTACCAATCAGCGTATTTCAAATATAGTAGGGAATTGTTGGTGCCAGTAATTTCACGGATCAAATTCTCCTTGTCATCTACTTTCTCACCCTTCTTTACAGGTCGGTAATATGCCTTCTCAATAGGGTCCCATTTACGGAATTCGAGAGTAGATACTTCATTATAAACTCTGTTACCTTTAATCCACATATAGAGCTTCTATCTTAGATACCTCTGTTTTTATTGATCCATTACCATGATTTTTCTTTTTCCCATCAACATACCATTCCCAACCCAAACCCTTATCTTTTGTCACATCTAAGGACAGTTTTAGCACAGTATCATTCCGATGGATATCAAATTTTAACAGATCCTTCTTAGGACTGCCTAGATGCATGACTTGATTTGGCTCTGGAATAGACTCAAACAAATCAGCTAGGTCTTCTATGTGATCATCAAAATAACCTTCCAGGGCTTGGTAGTCAAAGGACTTCTTTTCCCCTACCATAACCCGACTAGCATCTAGATTGAACATTGGATCACTTGAATCTAAACCATCTTTCCATCCTTGCACAGCTTCTTTGATATACAGAGCCACATCATCTAAAGAAGCTCCTTCAGGGACATCTACTGTCACTCTAAAATTTCGTCTCATCGGTGATACTGCCTCCATTTCTTAACACGATTTGACATCCTGGCTTTGTGTTTACCTGGATGTTTCTCTCTCCATTTGAGATATCGACGCATCTCATCTGTATTTGCTAGTTCCTCAAGACTCATTACTGCAAGAGCCTTGTTCTCAAAGAGCATATGTACCTGATTCCCACAGGTCCCACAACAATCTATGGTATCAGTCCCTCCCTGTGAACGAGGGACTACATGATGTTTTTCAGTTGCTGGCTCATCACAGAATACGCATTTGGTCATTGTATTCGAGCCTCGATACTTTCAATTCTTCACCAGCATATTCTATACTGTCTCCAGACATGAGGTCTAGAATAGGGATTTTCTTGTTTTTACGGTAGAGCTTCACTTCATCATCAGACTTGAATCCTAGTTTCCTTCCATCTCTGGTATATAAAGTGACTGGGAATGTATCCACAAAAAATCTCCTTTTCTTCAACTCCTCAATAACTATTGGAGGTCCAATCACATGGACCCAAGGTTTAAACACTAAGCTCTTCATTCTTTTTCAGCTCTTGCAACTTCTCCATGTATTGGTTCCAATGATTTGGATTCTCAGCAACTCTTTCCTGAAGCATCTGTTCCATCTGCTCTAGACTGATGGAACTATCCATGCCCATTTTCACTCTGTACTTGTTTCCCCACTTTGTGATGGTTCCACAATCTACATCAAAGATTTTTGCCCATTTGTACTTATTTCTCTTCTTGGTACGAGCATAGCATTCCCAGTAATATTCGTCACGAATATTTTTCAGAAGAGGGTGTGATAGTATCTTATCAAGAAATGCCACATTAACTAAGATATGATCAGGGGTGGGGATTTTGGGAATAGAATCATAGTTGTAATCAGTCTTTGTGATGGTGCATAGCTCCCCAAACATATGAAGAACTCGGTTTTTTGCATCATCTAAACTGTATACAAAATCAACATGAGCCCCTCTAATCTGTATCAGTTTCTTATCATGATTTTTGAAATATTGATATGTTCTTTGGGGACTTTTTGATTTCATTATTCTAATCTGATCAGAAGGGGTCCAATCCAACAATGCTATATGTTTCCCTCCATATTTACTTTTCCTTATGCCACCATCAATCATTTCCCAACCAGATGCTACAATCATAACATCATATTTCCGACCCTCCCCAAAATCAGTGTCACCTTTGAATCTGTAAGGACGATGGGAGTTAGGTTTGTAAGTGATACGACATAGATCCCCATTCTTGAACTTTTGATTCCATTTCATTGTAGATCCTTACTAGTTGTCAAACTTCGAGACCCATTTTGGATCTTCTTGTTCTTCACGTCTCCTATCCATGATAGTTTCGATAATCTCTGTCAGATCATGCACAGCACTTTTAGCTAAAATACTGAAAGGACCATAGAGTTCAAGGTCACGATACTTTTCATCAATGATTCTTGCTGTCTGACTCAAAACCTCAATTTTAGTCTTGATCTCGACAGCACAATCGTCACATTCACAGCCACCACCCAATTCTCCACAAAGCTGATCTATTTGAACAGCTACTTCCAATGCCTGCTCTCTAAGAGCTTGGGACATTTTTCGTTTTTTCTTTGCCCATACAAGATACTTCTCTAAAAGATCTGAGGGGTGATCTCGAAGTTGAGCGGTTACTCCAGAAATCAATGCCTTACAAATCTGGTCATTGACCTCCAAAATAGTATCTATCACTTTTATATTTGACATAACTCCTCCTATCGATTCAATTCTTTTTCAACAGCTTGTATTAACATTTCACATTTTATCTGGTCAAATCTACCTATATGAGCCTCTTTTGCTGTCAGGTTCATGGTATGCTGCATCCAAGTGTAGGCTTTCCTCCGGTTCATCTTCCCAGATTTCCACAATTGATCAAAAGCTTCGTGTGCTTTAACCCTCCATCCCTTGGTTTCTTTATCTGCTGGGATACCAAGAGGAGTGCCATCGTCATGTGCCCCATGCGCTGATTTGCACTCAGGGTATGTAGAGCACCCATAAAATTTCCCATACTTGCTGTTCCTCAAGACCATGGAAGACCCACAATCAGGGCATGTCACATCATATTTCTTTACTTTCTTCTTTTTCTTCTTTACCACGTTTCTCTGCTTCCTTCATTAATGCCTTAACATACCAGACATTCATGATATCGTCATCTGTAATTGCTTTCAAATCTTCAGGATTTTTGATTCTACCCCACCAGGACTCGTACCCAAAGATAATCTTGTTTAGCTCAGGAACGAAAATGGCTGGGTTTGTATATGGAAAGAGACTCAACTTTTTGGTTTCAGGGTCCCACCCAATTGTGACATCCACAATGAGGCTCCCCAGCAAAAAACCAACATATGTTTTGTCTTGATATTCTTCAGCACAAGGTCGTACCGAAACTAATCCAGGTTTATATTCTAATGCATCTTCAAGATGGGTAGTGTCGATACTAGATACTTCGATAGGGAATTCTATCTCCATGCATCACCTCCTACTTATAATACACTAGGATTTATTTTTTGGAGTGATAAGGAGATATTTATAGGGTTTATGATAGAGATCTTTCGTAATCTTCCTCTACTAGGTCCCAAAATTCTGGATCTTCATCTTGAGCTAGAGAGTCAAAGAAATTTTTGACATCTTCTTCCCAAGCAACTTCGTCTTCATCGTAGTCAGAATATGTGATACCACGTTCTTCTAGAAAAGCTATATATTTATAATTTTCTTCATCAATAGCTTTCCCAGAAGCTATATTAGCTGCTTCATCCCAATCCTTGCCTGCCGTTTCCCAAGCAGCATTTGCAAAAGCCTCATTCAAAGAACCTCCACCGGTATCATCGGCAAAACTACTAAGCTCCTGCTTCAGAAACTGTGTCAGCTTAGGGATTTCTCTTTTAGGATCTGCAAAGAAATGGTCCCATCGACCATCCCAAATCCCAACCCCAGTACCATTCAAGGTCATCAAAATGAGATATGGCCCCTCTTCATCCAGCAACTCCCAAGCATCAGTTTCAGGGTCTTCTCCATATCCCTCACCTGTTAATGGAGTAGTTGTGACATACTTTAGTAACGCTGCCTCAACTGCTGCTTCATATCGTTCAGCTTCTGCCTCTACCTCATCAGTAGATTCTGCATCACGAGGATTTGGATATCCATAAGTTTCAGCAGACATCTGAACGAAATCATCGAGTAGATCCATAATAGACATAGCTTGCCTCCTAATTTATCTATATCTATATAGATATAAAATTTTAATTGAGAGTTTCGAAGAAATCTTGGACTTTATAGGTAATCTCATAGACCTTTTCAGTTTCTTGGGGAAGTTTACCATTGTCAAACATAGGGTCGATAATCTCTACCAGTTCCTTCAGTTGTTCAACTGAAGGGGAGCAATCACCTCTCCCAACTCTCTTCCCTGTTGGGAGATGTATCAGGGCTCGCCTACCATAAGGTTTTTCATAGATACCCCAATGCTTATTGGCCAGACCAGTTACTTTTCTAAGGTGGGGTTTATCAACACCGCACATGACTTTAAACTGCTTCTCAGACCATTTATGCTTAGGTTCTACTTTAACAATTTCAGGCTCAATAGGTCCAGGTTCTTTAATCTCTATGCTGTTTTTGAATTGTATTCTACTTGGTGTATGTTGATTTTTTGATTGAGGGGGTGTTGTGAGAACTTTCTTTACATCCCATCCCTTTTGGAGCCTTCGTCTTATTGTTGATTCTGCTAATCCAATTTCCAATGCCCATTCTTTTGTTGTCTTTTTCTCTCCGTTAAATTCTAGTTCCATAGTCAAAACCTCCACATCTCATATATTAAATAAAGATCCTTAGTGCATCTGCACTTTCAATGAATATAAGAGATATGGAAGAGAAGGTAAAGACCTGGAAGTCGTTTATGCATTAATGAAAACCAATACTTCGTTTATACAAGATTATATTCTCTTGCCCATTTCAATGTATTTCGTTCTTCTTGTATTGATGCTAAAAGATCTGTTTTGTCTTTTCCAAATGCTTTGTCACCTGGGAAATCTTTAATGTACCGCTCTATTTCATCTAAACATACACAGCGGCTACCTTCAATCACTTTGAATCCCAAACCTATCTTGGACATAGTATTCTTACGGTTCATATCCGTAGCTCTGTTAATAGTACAGGAATGTACCCCCAACATTTTTGACAGCACATTAGGTGGAAAATGCAAAAGATCCAACACAATCTTTTTTGGAGGTTCTCCATCTACTGCTTTTTGAGCTTCAAAGTCCCTAACTTTTCTTCTTAAAGTTGCTATTTCAAAACTACGATCTTTCAATTCCTGTATGACACACCATAAATTCTCTAAAGGTAATACTTCAGAAATCATACCTATAACACCTTCATCTAAATCAGGATTTGGTATTGATCCCATATGGTATTGAATGACATTCCTCATTGTGAACAAAGGCTCAAGTGACAAATCAAGAATGTATCTAGTACCAGTATCCTCTGCTATTCTTACTCTCATAACACTATCAATTGGTACCGATTCAAAATGCCCCCACATTTCGCCTTTTATTCGCCATCGAATACGTTGTAGTAATCGACAATCACTCCAATTTGAATCTACACCATTTTGTATTTCTTCAGGGATCTGGCTTCTTTTTATTCTATCTATTTGCACATTAGGATTCCATTCATGGATTCCATTCTCTTTGAATTTCTCACCATCACGGTCATATAAACGACTGATAATGACTTGTGTCTCATCTAGTTTAGTGTGGTAATCCCATTCTTCAGCTCTTTTTCTGTCATTCTCATCTACTTGCAATGATTTGTTAACCATAATCACACAAGCAATATCAGTGAGAATGTAATCTTTTGTGTTTTGAATGTAAACTAAATCTCCTGGTTCAAGTCCCATCATTGACTCCTACATAGTATAAAGTTGTTCTTCAGTGATTATTTCAATTCCAAGTTCAGTTGCTTTCCTATACTTGGAACTATTCGATGCTTGGTTACACACCAGATATGAAGTCTTCTTACTCACTGAACCAACAACTCTCCCACCCTTCTGCTCAATCCATGCTTGTATCTCAGGACGTGGCTTTGAAAGAGCCCCTGTGATGACAAAACTTTTCCCTTCAAGTTCAGAAGCTGATGTGTCCGGGTATTGGATATCAAAGTTCATCTTGGCAAGGAACTCTTTATGAGTCTTTAGACCACTCACGATATTTTCCGCTATCACAGATCCAATACCATCAATAGACTGGAGTTGATCTATAGTAGCTTGCTGCATCTCTTCAAGGGAAGAGAAATTACGAATCAAGAGCTTTGAAACACCCTTACCAAGACCTTCCACACCAAGAGCTGTAAGTAACTTCTCGATATGGACTGTTTTTGTATTCTGAATATTCTGGAATATTTTGAGAGCTGACTTCTTACCTAACTTGTCGATACCTGCTAAATCAGCAGGGTTGAGATTGTAAAGGTCTTCTACAGTCTTTACCAAACCTCTATCCCACAACTTCTCAACCGTCGTGTCTCCAATATCATAGATTTTTAACACATCAATCCAATGGAGAATAGCAGCCTTCATCTTGGAAGGACATACAGAATTATTGCAAACCAGATTGACACGAGTTTTTTTCAAAGGAGTGTCACAGATAGGGCAAACAATTGGGGGGATATAGGTTATATCCTGAGTCCCATACTCGATAGTTCTCACATGCTTTGGTATGACCTCCCCTGACCTTGTGATTTCAATCTTAGCCCCAATATTGATACGATGGTCTTTAAGGTATTTGAGATTATGTAGTGTCACTTTTTCGACCATAGCTCCAGACAACTCTACTGGCTCTACAATCCCTACAAATGAAAGTTGTCCTGTCCTACCCACATCAACAATAATGTCTTTCACGACCGTTGTCTTGACTTCTGAAGCCAATTTGAAAGCCATCTTCCCCTTGGGATGGTGGTCTGTATACCCCCTACTTTCTTGAGTCTCAATGTCATCTATAGCAAAAACAAGACCATCACAGAGGTAGTCAAACCGATCTAGAGCATCTTGATAATAGGTGATCATAGCCTCTACTGCTTCAAGTGTTGGTGGTACCCCAAAAGGAGCTGGGATTCTGAACCCACACCTTCCAAGCAGAACTAACCTATCAAAATAGAAGGTTTTGTCCATCTCAAAAAGGTTGTCTAGCACAGGTTTCTCATATTCGATAGATGCTGGAACATATGTGCCAGAAGTAGAGAATCCACGGATAGTTTTCTTGAACAAAGGTGGGTCAAATGATACTGGAACCAAATCATCAACACCAATGACTTCATATGCAATGAATTCTAGATGAGCACAAAGATCTATATCTGTTTCTCTATGAAGAAGCCCTGCTACAATATTCCGAATCGACTTAGGACGATCTAATTTACGATTCTCCATCTCTATGCAAAGAGGTTCAAATCTCTCTTTAGCAAGGCAAATCTCCCCTCGGACCTCTACCTCAGAATGATCTTTAAATTCCTTCACTGCCAAAGGAATATCCATTAAACTAACATGATTTGTGATGTTTTCTCCATGAGAACCATCCCCACGGGTTTTACCTACCTTCAATACTCCATTCTGGTAAACTAACGAAGCTGAACTGCCATCTAGCTTGAAAGTAACAACACAACCATCTTCACCCATCCATTTCAGCACAGACTTGGCATCTTTGCATTTGTCTAAACTGAGCATGGGGGTGGTATGGGGGATTTTCTTATCAGTAAGATAGGGAGTCCCAACAATTTGCAGAACAGGAGAATCTGGTTTAAGTTTTTTGAGATGATCTTCCAAACCATCATATTCACTGTCACTGATCTCAGCTCTCCCACTATAATATGCTTGTTTATGATGAAGAATTTGAGATTCGAGTCTTGCTATAGTTAGTTCTTGAATATTCATATGACACCTCCTGACAATAATACCAGAAGGTTATTTTTTATTCCTCCTCATACTCCTCTAGATCTTCGAAGTCATCGTCATCGTCATCGTCAAATTCAAGATCCTCTTTTAGGTCCTCTAGATCCTCTTCAGGGCTGTTAAGATCCTCTGAGTCATCATATTCATACTCATCATCTTCTAGGTCTTCCTCATAAGCATCAAACAAACTTTCTCTTTCGTTATAGAAGTCATCATCATAGAAATCTTTATCTTGTTCTCTAGGTCCCATTGCAACCTCCTTATAATTCAGGGAATCTCAATTACAAACTGTTAATTGATTCTATGCAGAAATGTCAGAAAATCAAGATTTACCTAAACCTTTTGTGGTGCTGTATAGATGGACATATCACGTAAGGAGAAACCTCAATGGATCTAACAAGGGAAAATCTTAAAATCTCCCAAGTAGAATCAATCGCAGACATCCAACACGATATCTTTCAATTGGATTGCCCTAAATGTGGGGTGACAGATTGGAATCTTTGCACAGTACACAACCGTAGCACAAGCCCTTTGAGCTACGTTGGTATGAAGTGCTCTTGTTGTGGAAGGTCTGTGATAGTACCCACCATAGCTGTGATGCTACAGTATCTTGGTACAAAGGTCTGGACCAACTAGTCTTCTTCTGGCTCAGGAAGCTCAGCTTCCAAATATTCAGGAAATTTTGGAGCTAATTCGGCAAACTCACGTTTAGTCATGGTGTAATAATGTCCATCGATCAACTCGTGAGCCACACCATATGCTTCTTGAGCAACATCTTCGTCAACTTCATCTTCAGCATAATCCTGATCTAAGTCACGACCAGTCTCATCCTTGTACCATTCACGCTCAGCTTCTTCCATTTCTTCCCTGTAGAAATCCTCAATGCCTTCTACAGCATCTTGAAGAGCTGCATCAGGATGTCGATCTGAAAGGGACATAGAATGAGCTGAAGGATAGCCATACCATACAATAGCTACCCAAACCTTGTCATCCAAATGATCTTCTGATGGAATCCAAGCTTCAATAGGTTCTTGGTCAGACATCAGATGATTTTCAGACATGTATTTTTCAAACTCAGGGGCTCCACCAGCTTCGAAACGGTTGGATTTCTTTGAAGCCCTCTTTGCTACACGTTCAGTTATTTGTCTCAGGTCCATTTTTAGACTCCTATATGTTTCAAATCCTCTATATCTGATCTATATAAATGAATTATAGAGAGTTATAGAAGTCTCGGATCGCTTTTTTCATAGGTCTAGGATTGGAAGGTATTTTCCCACCCTTGAGGTATGGGTTAAGACGGGTAGCTAATTCTTTGAGTTTATCTTTTTCACAATTAAAATATATGTTCTCATTTTCAATACCAACCATACGTCCATTAGGGATATAGGTAAGCCGATGTGTGTCTTCTGATTCTTCCCAATGCACCCCCCAGGATTCCCAAATTTCCCCCGACACTTTTATTCTCTTCCCACCCTTCACTATGATTTCGTATTCTCCCGGCTCCCAATCTAACATGTCATAAAAGTTCTCAACCAACTCTCTCCTCCTGTTGTTTTTCACGATCCATATCCAAACTAATCTGCAAAGCACGAGCCATGCCTTGTATCTCACTTTCAAATTGAATCGGAGACATCAAGATAAATTTCTTCTGGTCCACTGACTGACCCTTGAAGAAACATTCTACCCATGCTGTGGCTTGACCTTTTTGAAAAAAGAACACAGAAGTTATCTTGGCTACTTCCACACCCTCTTGGACCACACATCCTAAGACACATCCATCTCCAAAAGGTAGTCTCTTTTTTGGAATAAGGTCACAGAAGCCCTCACCCCCAATCCCAAGAGTTTCTAGGTTCTTCTTGACAATAGGTATTGCCAGATTTGACCAATGAGATATACCGTATCTAGCCATACGTCTTATAGTGGCTCTATCAGATTTAGGTAATTTTCTCTCTTTGGTGAGTAATGGATTTTTAATTTTTGTTGCCATATCAATGTCCGTAGTTAAACCCTAACAGGTATGTTTTTCCTCGATATTCAAACTCAAAAGTTTCTGAACCACAACACCCATCTTCTTGAGCAATTCTGAAGAAAAGACGTTGCAGCTTATCATCTTTATCACAAAGACGCAAATTGTCTACACAAGGGTCCCCAATTTCATCTATACGATGATACAGAGCATTCCATACCGCTTTGGGGAACTTATCATCTGCAAAAGGATCATCTGTTTGCATGATATGTCGGTACACAGCCATATCAGTAGGTGATATTTCATCCAGGAATTCGCATCTCTTTAAACGTTTCAACATACGTTTGGAGATATGAGTAGAAACCGAGTTCTTTTCACACCATTTGCATTTATTATGTTCATACCCCAGGTCTTTTATTTCATGACCACATCTATCACAGGTGAGAGGTGGAAGTTCTCTCACTGTCTCTGGAAAGGGAACATTTGATACCTCAACCTTGGTAAAAACCTCTCGACCAGTCAATTGGTCAATGGACAACATACTCTTGAAATTTGGTCCTGAATTTTCTTGAATGACCTCTGGTTTTTGGTCCTTTTTCTCACCCACAAACCATTTTTTGACCTTTTTGAGCATGCCTATCCTCCTGAACAATAATACTTTGATAAATATCTTTTTATGTAGGTTCTATATTTATAGATAAGGGGTTTTGAAATGAAATCAAAGACTGCACGATCTTTAAGAGTCCTGTCCAATAAAATCATGGGTGCCGAAAAAGACTTTGAAGGACCATGGAAAGAGGTCACTGAACTTATGGAAGAAAGCCATAACCTTGTGACCAAAGAATTGGATGAAGGTGAGTTGCCAGCACCAATTAAACAGCCTGTTAAGAAGATTGTAGACAAGATCAAGAAGCTCTACAAACAGTTTGTGGTTGTTGAAGAAGCTGCAAAGCTGGCCAAGTCACGAATCGTATCAGCACGATCCTATAAAGAAATCCTTGGTGAAGTTGGTGAGTATATCAACGCTGTCAATGGTATCTTTGAAAAAGATCTCTATAAAGACGTTGAGATGCCCAATCCAGACATCGAACAAAGAGTAGATCGTCTCTATTATGAAATCAACCAACTTCTTCTTGCCTTCTCTCAGCTCTTCCAGTTAGAGGAACGAGCCCCACTGGAACGTCAAAAAAGACAACAAGGCTAAGAAACCACCTTCAAAAATGATGGTAAATCGTCCTGAGATGGCTCTGATTGGAACAAAACCTCAGGGTTGGTGATGTTACCCTCACTGTCCCTTTTGATGTGCTTAGACTCGTCTCCTGGAACGTGAAGTTCATCTGCAATCCGAACCACCTCATCCCAAGATCCTTTTACAACAACTTCCATTTCAGCATTGTCGTACAACAGACATTGGGTAAGAGGGGTCCCAATTACGACCCAGCATCCCTTCCTCATCCCAAATCGAGTCCAATCTGTTGGAGTCCTTGTTCCTTCTTCACCAGATTCCCAGCTAAGGAACTGATCTCTGGGCATCGTGTAGATGAAAAAAGCTCCTTCTGGGAGAACATCAGCAAGGACTGGACACCATTCATCATAAGTGAATCGGTCCCTTCCTAGACGGGCTCGAAGAGCACTTATTTCCTCCAATGGCTCACTGAACATACTACACTCCTTTAATGAAATCATAACACACCTCCTATATTTCTATACTGAAGAAATCTGAATTTTTAAATTTTCTATTTGTAACAGCCCTTAATGAACAACTTTTATGTGGAGGACAACATGTATCAGAACGGTGATTTTTCCTGGAGAAGTTTTTTCCTGGGATTTTTGACTCGCAAATTCCTGATTGCGGTCGGAATCCAAATTGTGGTCACATACCTAGCTTACGATGCTTTTGATATCGTAATGAAAGGGGCCGAAACAGGTAAGGCTGTTATAGACCCCAAAACAATCATCGAGATTTTTGAGCGGTGGTGTTACTTCACAATAGCTAATGCTGCTAGCTTTGGTCTGTTCAACAGCACTAGTAAATTTGCTAGTAACAGCTTAGAGAAAATAAAGACAGGTCTATCAAGTATGCTACCTGATGGAAATGGATCTCAAGCCTCAGCAGCCCCAGCAAGTAATGTGCAACCACCACCTGATCAGAGAGATTAGAAGGTAACAGTTTCCACTACCTCAGCTTCATCCCACGGTCCTGGGTAATGGAACTTAGTTGGAAGACCACCTTTCCGAGACCAAAGATACAAATATTTCCGACCATTCATCTCAAACACAATCATATGCTCATTAAGAGCATCCCTCTTTTCCCAATATCTATGAGGCATCGCATTCTGAATTGCTCTGTTAACAATTTCATTGTAATTGTAGAGATGGGAATGCCACTGATCTAGAAGATCTTGTATATCAACGTATGCTTTGCAAATCTCTTCATTGAGCATTGTTCGAGGACGTTTCTTAATCCACCTCCAAGAAATGCCCCCTTTGCTACCATCGTCATATTCAACCCTATAGTAGGTCTGATACTTATAGGGATTTGTACCATCTGGTACTTGATAATGACCGATTTCGACAGCCATAAAATCTTCCCAGGCTTTTTCATACTGAGGTCGAATCACATCCCTGATATGACTAACAACTTCCCACCTCAGCCTCTCAGCCTCTTCAGGATCATATAGAATCCTTGCATCAATGGTTTCTGGGTTACACACATTGAAAGGAAAAGTGACAAGTCGAGGCTTGATTGTCCCATCCTTACGGACAATATGAGTCTTTTCTATCCTGTCCCCCTCTTCTAAAGTGCAAGCAAGAGAGCCAATAGCACCCAAAGCTGATTCCTGATCATTGATCTGGAAGGAAAACTCTTTATCTCCTTGGTACAGAACCACATCTTTATTTTTCCGATCCATGATAAGTTCCATTTCACACCTCCTAGTTTAAGGATACCCTGGATTTGAGGTTATCAATTATATATAGAACTTTCTCTGCTTGATCTAGAGATAAAGAAACAGTAAACCGTTTTGAATGAGATACGGGAGCATCCAGATCGACACCTAAATTGAACAATTGCTCTTGCACCTCATCATACCTTTTCTTGTTCTCTGCATTGGTTTTGAGAGCATCCTTTTGCTCACGTTCTCGGTCCTTCAATATCTTTGGCTTTTCTTTCATCCATCGTAGCCACGGCATTTGAACCGATATGATGGGATAAGAAGCTATGACGATACCACACTTTTTGAGATCCGTATGCATTTCAAGGATACGACTTAGCTTCACCCAATCATCTTCTTCATCTTTGATGTGATCCAACAAAATTAATGGGTATTCAGTATCCTCTTTGATTGGAGCTGCTAACAGAATTTCTCTGGAATTCTTTTCAAGCATTGGAATGCCCTTGACATACTTCATACCAAAGCCAACTCCCAAGACCAATGCCTGTGAAAGCTCTCCAAGTTGCATTGAAGATCTGGACCCAATGGCAACAAGCATTCCTGGTTCTAAATGTTTCAATTTCATTGTATACTCCTTCGAGACTCCAAAATACGAAGAGCCTTCCAACAATAATAGCAAAATGCAAAACGGAATTTCCCAGTACCATTACAATCTGGACAGGAAACCCTATTCCAACTAAGAGCAGGAGTAACATCTCCTGTTCCGTCACAATTCTCACATCTCACAGCTTTTATTTTCCTATCACACACGATACATTTCATCCCGACTCCCAAATCTTCTCAGGATCAAGTTCCAACCAAAATCCTCTAAGAAGATTCTCTACTACCTCACGTTCTGACCTGACAATATCCCACTGATTTTTTACTTCTTGACGTGAATTACTGGTAAGATTCAGTAGACCTGTGACATCACTGAAAAATACCCTGCTGTAACCACCATCACTAAGATAGATGATTTCAAAGAGAGCCTGATCTAAGTTGACGGTACGAGCCATAGCGTTATGAGCACACTTGCCAGTCAGAGCTAGGTCTAACCGAACAAGTGCCTCATTTAGAGCTGGTATATGGTCTTCCAAACTAACCATTCACAATTACCTTGTAGATGTTGGAAGGGATTTGACGATGGTACTTCATGACGATGCTGCGACCCAGCACTGCCTGACGAGGGGTCAAACTCTCCTGAGCAGCCAGAGAATGTCCTACACCAGCATCAATCTTGTTGAATCCACAGCCATCTTCCATCATAGCAAAGTCACACACATTAGCCAGCATCTGGAGAGCTGTGTGGATAGCCTTGATTTGCTGAGAAGTGAGCTGTGCAGCTTGCTTCTCAATGGCTTCTTGACGAACCATCTTGGTAGCAGCAACCGTCTCAGCAGTCTTGATCTGCTGACGGAGACCCTCTTCCTTCTCAGCCTCTTCCTTCCTCTTCAGATGTACGTTGCGGATAGCCTCCAAAATGGAATCCACAGCTTCCACATCGTCGCTCTGATGATTGGTGTCCAGAGCCTGGTCAATCACATTCTGCTTGCTCACCAGGGTCTGAGCCAGATGAGCGTCCAAGGAGCCTTCCAACACCAGATGCTGAACCAACACATTGTGGGTCTGACCGATACGATGACAGCGGTCTTCAGCCTGAGACATGTTAGCAGGAACCCAATCTAGCTCGATGAAAACCACCGTAGAAGAAGCGGTCAGAGTCAGACCAACACCGGCTGCCAAGATGCTACCAACGAAGATCCGGCAAGAATCATCGTTCTGGAACCGATCCACACTCTCTTGACGAGCATCCTGATCCATATCACCAGTCAGCTTGACGGGGTTGAACTCAGACAGACCATCCATCAGAGAAGAAACAACATCTTTATGATGAGCAAAGACCACGATCTTATCAGTGCTATCCAGCATGTTCTTCAGATGGTCAATAGCCAGGTCCACTTTAGCCAGAGCAGTCTCATGACGCAGCCTGGAGATTTCCTCGAAACTAGCTGAACAGGCATCTTTCAGTTCCTGGACAGCATTCTTGTAGACCTCAGGGTCTTCAGAAGCCTTGGCCAGTTCCACACGCACCCTCAGCTCAGCCAGAAGTTCTTCCTGAGCCAGAACAGCCTTCTGCTCAGCCTTCACCAAACGGATATGACCGTTGGTAGGCATCTCGATGACTTGACGAGTCTTAGGAGGCAGCTCTTTCAGGACCTGGCTCTTCAGCCGACGAATCATAACAGTGCTCCGCAGACGTTCCTGAAGGTCATCCAGGTTGGAAGCACCAGTGAAATCCCATCCATACCGAGTGTTCTTACCAGCACAATACTTCATACCGTAAGCGAAGAACTTGGGCCAGCTCTGAGAATCCAGAGCATTGATGATAGGAAACAGCTCTGAAGGACGGTTGAGAATCGGAGTACCAGTCAGAAAGATCCGACGCTTTGCCTCGATGCTGTAAAGAGCCTTGGACCTTTGAGCCTTGTAGTTCTTTGCATAATGGCACTCATCAGCCACCAGCAGGTCCCAAGTCTTGGACAGCTTGGGGGCAAACTTCTTGAGGATGTCATAGTTGATAACCACGATATCAGTCTCAGGCACCCCGTCCTTGCTGTTGGCTACACCAACAGTCATGGGACGGGTCAGCCACTTCTCAGCTTCACGCTTCCAGTTGGTCTTCAAGGAAGCAGGACAAACGATGAGAACAGATTTGATGCTAGGGTCAGTATTTACCACACCCAGGGCTTGGATGGTCTTACCCAAACCCATCTCATCAGCAATCAAAGTGTTGGGACGGCTGGAGGCAAACTGGATACCAGCTTTCTGGAAGGGGAAATAATTGAGCCCTTCAGGGACAGGCAGCTCAATGTCAACATCAGCAGAACGGCTGGCTTCGATGGTAGCTTCCATCTCAGCCATTTTTGCTTTGGCAGAATCATCAGCGTAGTCATTGAGCTTCCGAGCATCCGGCAGAGAAGTGGTCCACCAACGATAGGCTACCTTCCCATCCCACCGAAAACCAGCAGTCTTGGGAATGTCTTTCCATTCGATAGTAGAGACGAATTCGAACCGCTCACGACCCTCATCAAAGGTCAGGCAGGGCTTCGGCTCGTCCGTATTCTCCATCTCCTTGATAGTATCAGAGTCAGCATACTTGGAGAGACGTTGTGCAACCACTGCCCTCTCGGTGTACCACACCTTCTTCTTGGGGTCCCACCGGAAACCAGCAGTTCGGGCAACCTCTTTTTCATGGAAAGTACAGCCAAACTCGAAGCGATTGTTACGATAGGTGAGTTCCATCTCATTCCTCCTACAATTATATACTGAAGGAATGTATTTTTTTAAATTAAAATATGAAGAAAATGCAATGAGGTCTATTAGACAGATCTCCCCGAAGTGCTCCTACTACGACAGGCTCCAGACCTCTATGTCCTTTAACCCATCACTACTCTTCTATACTGAGACATTTGGAGATTTTAAATTAAAAAATATAGAAACTACACGATAGGCTGAAGACCTGGATGGACATTTTGATCTTTCTGAGATTCCTCAGGTTTGTTCCCATTCTTACGAATCACTAAACCTGGAGATACTGGAGATGCTGGAGATGATTTTTCAGGTTTGTGCATCATCCAATCTAATGAATGCTTTGGTTGCTTCTGCTTTGGTTGTTTTCTTCGAGCCCGATACTCATTATCTCTGACTTGGCAGCATTTCTTACAATATGTGCCCAAACCACTTTTAGACCTACTGTTTTTACGGAAATACTTTTCAGTCAGAGGATATTCCTTCTTGCAAGAAGGACACACTTTCCTGGGAACTGGTTTCCTACCCCTTTTCTTTGGTTCCTTCTTTACAGGCATCTTTTTACTGAGATTATAGTCCTGATGATAGGTTTGAGCACATGTATGGCAATAACTTGCCACCCTCCCCTTTGGAGAGATATAAAAATGTGCTTCAGTTCGAGGAAATTCTTTCTGACATCGAGGGCACACTTTAGTAGTTTGACTCTTTGCCCAACCTAGCGAAAAATCTTCCTCTTCACCAAAAGGTACTTCCATCTTTTGTGATTCTGGCTCTGGCTCTGGTTCAGATTGCTTCTGGACCTGTTCCCAAGTCTTTGAGTCAAAGAGATTCAGATAAGCCTCTATAGTATCCAAATACCCTCTGGCCCGATTGATTCCGGTACGCAGTGTTTCGATCATGGTTTCCTCCAATCAGGTCCTAATTTGGACCGCTATATAACTATACCGGAAAGTTTAGATTATAGATCTATAAGGATTTGATTTCTTCTGGAGTCTCTTTTACCAGAAGGGTGTGGGGTGTACCATCCTCATTTTTCTTGTTCAGAATGATACGAGAACCCTTTTCAGCAGCATCAATTTTTACAATATCTGCTTTGGCCACAGATACTGTTGTTTCAAAACTCGATGCTGAAGTCAATCTAATGTGTTCTGTCATAGTAAATCTCCTTTCTATTTATAGTACAATGACTTTTATTTTATGGGCATGATGAACATGCAGCCTGTGTGGGGCTTGGACTAGTGATATTTGACCATCCAATACCTTCATAGAAATCACATACGTTACAGAATGGTATTGCTTGGTCGGTACTGATATTTGCAATACCATCAATTGATTGAAAGTTTTGGAAGTCAGAAAGGTCTACCAAAACAGTATTCATCCACAGTGTCAACCCTTCTGTGCTAGTCACAGATTCAAAAGCGTCAATATGCAACAGCACATAACTCCTACTGACACTCAATGTACCAGGAACAGTTTCTAGAATGCCAAAACCTTCTAGAACTTCTAGGTCATAATTGCTATAGAACTGTATATGGCTATTGACAGAAGTTAAAGCACTGAACCCATTGAATGATACCATATTTTCATTATATCTAATCTGAATACTCCCTGCCCCTGTGGAACCAGAAGTAACTTGAGTAACAGAATGGAATGCATCAATACTGGTCAAATCCAGATTGTTTTCAATAAGAACATTACCAGCAATATGGGTTAAAGATCCAAAAGATCCAAGATCTGTCACGGAATCATTGTCTATAACCGTGATACCATCAAGAACTTCCTCAAGAACTGGGAAATTTAGGGAAGTCATGGTACTATTTTGGACCGTTATCTTCCCACCCACAAATTTGAGGTTAGGGAAAGTAGCTTGCTCAATCACGGTACTTTCTACAGTGAGATCCCCAGTCACAGTATCGTATTGACTCAAAAGATGAAGATCCAAGTTAGTAGCAACCGTATAGTCACCTTCAAAAACCGTATCAATGGGCTGATTACAGACATAAGAAGAGTCTTCAATCTCTGATTCATCTAAATATCCATCTCGATCTAGATCAAGACCAGAATGAATGACCAAACCTCCATAAGTACAGTTGGACCCAGGATCTTCTGTTTCCTGCCTCACTAACGAATTGTACCCATCTGTACCATCATCTCCATTGACCCCATCGGTTCCGTTGGTTCCATCAACCCCATTAGTACCATCCTGACCATCTGTCCCATCAGCTCCATCTGATACAATTACTGAAGTACCATCGGTACAAGAAATAGTCTTAGTCCCATCTCCATTATCTGTGACAGTACATGACGATCCATCAGCTCCATCTGATACAACTACTGAAGTGCCATCAGTGCAAGAGATAGTCTTAGTACCATTCCCGTTATCTACCACAGAACATGAAGTACCATCAACACCATCTTGACCATTAACCCCATCTGACACAATTACTGAAGTTCCGTCAGTACAGGAAATAGTCTTGGTATTATCTCCATTATCTGTGACGCTACAAGAATTACCATCCACACCATCCACACCATCCTGACCATCAGACCCATTTGCTACTGTCACAGAAGTACCATCAGTGCATGAGATGGTTTTGGTCCCATCACCATTATCAGAAACTGAGCAAGAGTTCCCATCCTGACCATCAATCCCATCAGTACCATTATCTCCATCCTGACCATCTCTCCCATCAGTACCATCATCTCCATCTGGAACTAACACCGAAGTACCATCAGAGCATGATATCTCAGCATAATCTCCATGATCTGTTACTGTGCAGGATGTGCCGTTTTGTCCATCCTGTCCATCCTGTCCGTCTTCCCCATTTTGTAGGGTCACAAAAGTACCATCTGGGCATATGATTTCTACATATTCTTCATAATTTTCAACAGAACATGATGCACCATCATAATTGAATCGACTTTTGTCAGTTTCCTGTGGTGGTGGTGTGACTGTCGATCCTGTGCATGAGATACAAAAAATACTTAACATAATGATTCGGGACTTCATTGGACACCTCCTGAGACTTTATGTCTCGTTAAATTCCAACCCTCCTATACTTATATCCCGAAACTTTTCGAAATTTTAAAGTAGAATCAGCATTATTTTGTCGATTTCATGTTATGAACAGGTACAAGTCTGTCAACAATTGTAGCTGTTGGTTCTATTGAAAGCTCAATAATTTCGCTATCTTTATATGCTTCAGGAGCCTCATCTAATGTCTCTTTCACTACAGAAGTAGAATATACATTTTTCATCTGATCTTGGAAATCTGACAAAGACAATTGCTTCTTAGCCTGACTTCGAGACATTACCCTACCAGCTCCATGAGGTGCTGAGAAGTTCCAATCTGGATTTGATTTTCCCTCACAAACCAAAATACCATCCCTCATATTGAATGGGATAATCATTTGCTCACCTTCATAAGACCGAATAGCCCCTTTTCGGATGATCAAATCAGAGAAGTCAACATAGTTATGCACCGTCTCAATCTCATCTGTGATAGGTACTCCCAAAATAGTAGCTATACCATGAGCCATAGTATATCGATTAGCACTGGCATACATCTGAGCAAATACCATGTCTAAGAGATATCCCCACATATGCTCTAATGGAAGAGCCTCAAGGCCCTTTGCTGTAGAAGTACCACCCAAACCCAACTCTTGCCGTGCCTTCTCAATTTCACGAGAAATTAAATCCCGAGAAATTCCTGAACCTCGGATTTTCTTTATTTTCTCGTTTAATTCATTCTTACGAAGATTACCAAGATGGTCACGGGCATATTTTTGCCAATACTCGCATATCTTTAACCCAAAGTTACGAGAACCACTATGAATAGTAACCCAGTAATTTCCCGTCTTTTTAGACTCCCCAATCTCGATAAAATGATTACCACCCCCAAGAGTCCCTATACTTCCCACAGCCCTAGAGTAGTTACAGTCAATTTTCTCACACTTCCTAAAGAACCATTTCTCGGAAAACTCAGGGACCTTGACATCTACTCCCCACCTCTTTTTTATTTTCCCAGCAAATTCGACTGCCTGTCGGTTGATCTTTTCCCAGGGAAATGCCGTCAGGTCTACTTTGTATGGATCTCTTGACTCATGACCAAAGGGTATGATTTCCCGAATTAATGTGTCAAGCTTCTCAAACCCTACAGAAAGGTTTGTACCCACATTGAATGAGAGCATACCACATCCAATATCGACCCCTACCACATTAGGGATTATTTGATCCCCAATAGCCATAGTGAAACCAATTACTGAACCTTTTCCGGCATGACAATCAGGCATAACTGATACTGGATTGGAAAAAGCTGGATGGTTAATCATCTGAGTTATCTGTCTGATACACTCAGTTTCTACATCATCGATCCACACTCTAGCTGTAGTGAATTTCCCGATTAATTCTATCATTTGTCCCTCATTGACTCTTCTAAGAAATTTTTTAATGCTACATATATTTCCCGATCATTTTCTACCTTCTCCCCTCTGACCAGAAAATCACCATCTTCTTTTATTTCAAGTACAGGATCTGATACCTTAGCTACCTGAAATCTAATACTATGGTCCATCTCCTCATTTCGATTCAGATAGATCATAGCATCATCCATAGGGGGAGGGCATACAGAGACTTCATGTTCAATCTGTAACCCATCAATATCTTCTTGAGTTACTTCAGGATGATCTTCTGTAACCCCTTCGGTCTCCAAAAACTCCATCCATTGGTCCTCACCAATACCTTGGATTATACCCATATGGACAAGAATTGTAGCTATTCCAAATGGAGCTGCTGTCACAAAAGCACCATCGATACGTTCTGAAATGACCTTATTTTGCATCAACATCATTTCAGTGACATGCAACAGCTCATGGAGAAGAATCGAGAATTTACCAAATTCTGGTTGGTCTTGCTCTATAACCACAGTACCTGTTTCAGGATCAAAGTATCCTAACCCATCACCTTCAACTGGGCCTTCTTTTACTGTTATTTTATCACCTAGAGCCATGATCTCTACAGGTTTATTTATCATTTTTTTCTCCATGTCTCATTTGTTCTACCACACGCATAGGTTGCACCATATACCCAAGGGATTCTTTTCTGTTTATTCCCATTCTAGTCCATTCTCTATCCACCCGCATGAATTTCTCGGTAAATCCCTCATCCATCATTTCCTCACCAAATATCATTCCCTCAGGGTCATCTCTATAATCCCATACTCCACCAAAACCTGAAATTGATCCATCATCTTCTTGGATAACTTCAAGAGCTAATCCTAAGGGGTGGAGGAATTGTCTGTTCAATTCTTGTAGATATCCAAAATCTACAAATTCATTCAGGTCCATTCTTTTGATGCTCATTACTGTCCTCTTCTGGGAGATAATGTTCTGTGAGCTTGTGGATTTGAACCACAATTGCTTCTTTCATTTTCAGGGAAAATACTTGTTGCTCTAACTCTTCTATATGAAGAAGGGCTGCTTCTAGAGTCTCTGTTAAAAGACCTGCTTGTATCCCACCACACACTTCTGTATCATATGGTAATGATCTCAACCAGACAAGAGTTTTTAGTATCGTATCATTATTGACAAAAAAGTTCATACCTTTAGCCTTTTTATACTTATCCCAGCCTCTCCAAAATATTCTAAAGCCATGTCTTTGCCATAACCATCACTGTATTCTCCAGTATAATATACCGTTTTGAGACCAGCATTGATTATCATTTTTGCACAAATGACACAAGGGAATGTTGTGACATACATATCCCCATCACAAATTTCTACCCCATGCCGTGACGCTTGAATAATGGCATTTTGTTCTGAATGCACAGCTTTACAGAACTCATGCCTTTCACCACTAGGAATGTTATTCTCATTTCTGATACAACCTGTGTCTATACAATGAGCCACACCTCTAGGAGCCCCATTATATCCTGTGGACAGAATCATTCTATCTTTGACAATAATAGCCCCAATCTGCCGTCTCACACAGGTTGAACGACCTGCTACAGTGGTTGCTATTGACATGAAATATGTTTCCCAGTCAGATCTCATAATCTATATTACAATCTATATATTTTTTTTGATTGAAACGAGGTTAGTTTACAACACCATGAGCCACTAAAAATGGACCTTCATAAACATCAAAGGTATTTCCCGTGTAAATCAACTCATGTGGTGCTTCATCCATTAAGAAACGAATCTGGGCTTTGAATACCAGACCAGATTTTTCTATGAAATTCATGATCAATGACCATTGACCATATGGGTGCTCAGGATCTTGTTGTTCTGGAAATTTGACTATGGTGCAATACTTACCCAAATTAGGAGGTTCTCGTCTACCACCCTCAAAATGAGTTAGAAAAGTTATTGTAGCTGTTCGTCCCATACCTCTTTGAATGCCCTGTTCATGATATCTTCTGGGATATCCCAGTTATCTTTATCTACTTGTTTCAAAAGTTCAAGAGCTTTTAATGCTGATTTTGAGGATAAAGTATCAAAACTTCTATGTTTAGGAGATAAATTAGGATCTATCAACACCAAATCAATATGATATTGATACCACACCTTTAATGCTCTTTTATACAGTGCAGCCCTTTTAGCCTCTTTCACCCTGTCTTCTTCTAAGGACAGGAAAAATCTATGATCTTCTCGATTAGCATCCAAAAGTTGTTTGGTTATACGATCTGTCATGATTTTAACATAATCTATAGATGGAGTCAGAGCAGAGGAGGGGACGATAACAGTATTGTATTTAGCTACTACTCTTTTCAGAGTGACAGGATTTGAACCTGTATCCTTGGTGTATGAGACCAATGCTTTATCCGAAGTAACTGTCATCTGCGCTGCTGCTCATACCCTAAACATGAGGTGACAATTTTCTAGCTACGATTTGAGACAATTGAACCTTACAAGTAGATCCCCCAGTATTCCAACCAGGACCACCAGGATAATCAGGACTATATCCTCCCACCATAGCATCTAAATCCTGTGGTCTGATTCTAAGTTCACACAAAAGATCCTGAACTGCATTCTTCAGTTGATTGTACTGAGTCTCATAATCAACAGGTACGGGCTTATGTTTGGGTTCAGGTCTTGGGGACCCAAAACTTTCGAAGATACCATCCATTGTTATCTCCAAAATGAAAGTAATGAGCAGAGTAAGGGTCGCTAACGGGATTCTTTTCTCTACCAATTGAGCTACCGTCCCATAAATGGTGGGACGGACAGGACTCGAACCTGCAACCTTTTGATTAATAGTCAAATGCGAAGTATCCGCTGGCTACGCTGCTGCTCATTCCTTTCAAAGTTAAAGGCAGAGAAGAAGTCGAAATCGGGTTACGTTTAGGTGCTCTGCCAATTGAGCTATGTCCTGACCATAGTCAGGACAGCAGGACTTGAACCTGCAACCACCCGCTCCTTTAGCGAAGTATCCGATCTCTACGCTGCTGCCTATCCTTTCTTAAGTTATGGCAGAGTAAGGTGCCGATAACAGTCTTTCTCCTTTTGCTCTACCAACTGAGCTATTCTGCCATAAATGGTGGCAGAAGTAGGATTTGAACCTACGACCCAAAGGTTTTCATACGAAGTATCTGTCATCTACGCTGCTGCCAATCTTTTTACTCAAAGTTCCCTATTTACTCACCTAATAAAAAGGTGACAATTAGTAGAAGCAGAGAAGAAGTCGAAAACGGGAAACGTTAAGTGCTCTGCCAACTGAGCTACACCCGCATACTGGAGCGGGTGACAGGACTCGAACCTGTGACCTCTCGCATGGAAGGCGAAGTATCCGTCCTCTACGCTGCTGCTTCTGATTCTCCTTTATTTAACGAGCAGAGAAAGGGTCGATAACAGTTCTAACCCTGCCTGAACAGGACTTGCCTTACCAATTAGGCTATCTTTCCATTCGGAAAAAATTGGATTTGAACCAATAAACGAAGTAACTGTTACCTACGCTGCTGCTCCTTTGTGTGTTAATTGAGCAGAGAAGATATTAGTGACGGGGTTTTTCGTTTCAATGGTCGAAGTATCCGTCACCTACGCTGCTGCTCTTACCTTGTTTAGTTAAAGAGTGGAGGAGATGTCGGGAACGGAACTGGGGGCTTCCTATAGCGAAGTAACCGTTCCCTACGCTGCCACTCTTTGTTTCTACCACCTCTCCTTGATCAGGTCAACTGCTGAGTGCTGATTCTCGATGGCTTCTACCAAGTCAAGAACCTTCTCAGACCAGCCTGCAAGGAAATACACAGATCGGTCATTCTCTGGCCATTGAAGTGACCCATATCCAGCCAAGTCTACAGAGTAGAGCATAGCCTTTGAGTTCACTTCTTGACGATACTTCTTCCATTCCTCAGCCAGAGACTGGTCTGAGTACCAGCTACCACCAGAAGTATCGTAGCACTGCATATCAGAGAAGATAAAGATTCTGTCAAACTTCTTCTTCCTCTTCCTGATACTCTGGATAGCCAGATATGCATTGGTACTGTGACCAACATGAGCATTAGCTACCCTGCCAGCATTAGTCAGAACAGAATCACGCCTTGATAGGCTGACATCCTTATAGGTCTGACCAAAAGCACCGATCAGGTATTCATCCTGAGTCATATGGAGAGCTAGTGCTGACATCACACCAGCAATCTCGATATATTGCACAGTGCTCTTGCTAGAGAGCTGGCTATGCATTGACCCAGAGTTATCACTGAAGATGGCTGTGGAACCTCTCCACTTTGGAAGATTTACCACAGACAACTCCATAGCCTCCCGAACCGCATCTGCCACATCAGAATTGGACACATGCTTCAAAGCAGTGTACCAACGGAATGGTAGCAAACGACTCTTCTGAACAGCTTCAGGGTCCCTGAATCGACGCTTAGCTTCTGCCAGAGCCTTCTGAGCACCCTTCTGCTCAAAGTTCCTGAGATTCCTGAGCAGAGCCATGGTCCCCATCTTAGGTGCAATCTCACCCCAGTTCTCAGATGTTGAACCACCACCAGAGATCTTGACCTCCCAAGTTTCTGGAGTCTTCAGTTCACCCTCGATAGCCCTCTTATAAAGAGCTGCTCTCTCTTGATCATTTGGACGAGGGTGTACGAGACGAATTACATCTCGCAACTTCATATCACGACCACCCTTGTCCCACTTTGCAAGCTGATATTCATCAAACTTGCTCAGAGCTTCAGCCAAACCCTTCTTGAGAGCATTTGGTAGCTTTGCCTTGGACCCAAACACACTGGTCCAATATGCCAGAGCCTCTGCTGGCTCATCAGCCCTTTGGATGATTTTTGGAGCATACTGCTTGACATCCTTCTTGGGCTCACGACCATCATTCAGCCACTGAACATACTTCTTGATCAGTGGCAGGTTCTTGCTTGTATCCTCTGGAGCTGAAGTCCTGAGCTTGCTCAGGACTCCATTACTATGCTCATGATTGGTCATGAACTCTACCAGAGCATTGAAGTTCTCCAGGCTTGGATCAGACTTATATGCTCCCACAAGTTCCACAACCTGAGCCTGAAGCTCCTTGGAAGGCATACGAGCAGCCTCAGCCAGAAGCATGACAGGCAATGACCTGAGCTTCATCTCATTACGGACATATGCCGCTAGTTGAAGCACATACTTACGGTCTACCTTGCCTAGCAGGGCTTGAATGTCTTTCCGCTCCTTACTCCCCTTGGTGTAGAACTTATCTTCGAGCAATGAAGTACATGCTCTGAGATATAGCTCCAGTTCCGGTGTGGGAGTGAATGCAAGTCCACCCTCGTGGTTCTTGGTTGCGGTTGGGTCCTTACGGAGCCTTTGCCCTGCTGTCGTACTCTGGTTGAAACGTGCCATTGTCTTCTCCTACATCCCTTTCTCCTTCAGGTCTTTTTCTCTCCTTCATCAAACACTCTATGTTACGCTACATTTATTTTTATGTGCAAACATAGAAACTCTATATTTAGAGTTTTTGGCCCGAATGGCAGGATTCGAACCTGCGACCCCTGACTTCGTAGGCCAGTGCTCTATCCAACTGAGCTACATCCGGGTCATATATAATACTATGTGGAATTATTTATGGCTAAAATTCTAGGCTGTAGGGAATGTTGATTTGTAATATAATGGGTGGATATTCATTTTTCTTGTATCTCTTATCCAATTGCCAAGACCTAATTGAGATTCTGGTTGTTTATAAGTAGCAATTGGAATTTTCTTCTCACCAGGGATTATAAGAGTCACAATGGCAGATGTATAATTTGATGTGTTATCCCTAATAGCCTTTTCAACTTTTTTGAATACTTTTTCTTGATCTTCTTGATCTTCAGCATCACATGGGAACCAAAGTGTTTTAGTGTCCATCCCAGGATCAAAAAGATTCAATAGGAATTTACCTTGTTCTGAACTAATTCTTTTTGCAATTTTCCTTAAGTCATTTGATAGCATTCCAAGCTCCTATATGCCAAAACTATATATAGATAGAAAAAATAAAAAGATTAACCTAGAATATTTCTTTTAACTTCAAGATCAGAAGCTGTGGCAAGATCATCTGGTTTTTCATCAAAAGCTCGTTGTTTGCTACCTTCAATCCCTTCTTCAGTCACAAGACGATCCCCATACCCAAAAGGAAACATCATATCCTCAGGAAGAGCCCAGAGATGATATTGATTCGAGGTATCCACTAGCCTTGACTCTGATGGATAAAGCTCTACAGCCTCAATCTCAGGCCCCAGAAGCTCATTTTTGATACGTTGCAGATCTCTCCAGTCTCGAATTGGATTCTTATCGATCCTCTTGATACTGAGATGAGTCATTTCAACCCCATTAGCATCAAACCGACGAATCATGACCTGATATCTATTATTAAGCCACACCTCATCAGGAGGTACGTATCCAGGCACCTGTAGTTCAGGGATTGTAGCTCTCTCAAAAGGAGACCATCCTGAATTCTTCTTTTTATACCTACCCATTTTATCCTCATGCTGTTCGAGTGACTATCACCGCTTCATCTACTCTCATAGACTTCTTTTCTATAAGTATCACCCTATTTGTTGAAAATTTCCTATCTTCCCCATATCTAGAAATAACGGAGCAAACCTGATTATCTGGGATAGCCACAATCATAGATTGACCCACTTCCATAGACAAAAGCTCTCGTTTTCTGAAATAGGTTTTCATCTATTTGAAGTTTCCTTCACTACCTTTTTCTCAGTACCCTCTCCTGACAAGGCAATGAACCAAGAAATCACACACAACACAGGGTTGGTATCCCAATATAGATATGTCCCCACAATGGCTACAGTGATATGAGGGGCAAAGATCCACCCTACCCAAATCAGTGGTCCAGCAAATACAGTAGTGACCGAGGTGAAAAACAGCATTGTAATTCTCGGGAAAATAGCTATCCCGATAAGAAACAAAACTCCATGAAGCTGCCAAAAATCAATGGTATGATTTGCAAGTGTCATGACTTTTTTCCTGTCCAGACATTGAGATTTTTCTCACGACTCTCATCTACCAACTGCTGAGCCAGCTTCTTTCCTTCAGCAGTAACATCAACGTAGATGTAGTCTCGTTTATTTCCAGTCTTGAAAACTGCTGTGACCAGACCTTTTTTTATCAAGATATTGGCTGTCTTCCAATACCAACCATTAAAAGGAACCATAGACCGGTATGCCTTAATCAGCATGTATCTTTGAGCTTTGGATAATTTCATAAAAACTCCTAAGCTGCAAACACAAAACCATCCACGATACGACTTGCAACGAACCTGGGCATCTCGTACATATAGCACCAGGACCAACATGGAAGTTTCCAGTTTTCCTCCCACCACTCAGCATCATTCCAGTGCCCTGGCTTCTCGAACTTCTTGGGGAGAACATGCAATGTGTAATTCTCCTCAATGAATCCTCGATTGATCCAACCAGATGTGGGGATGAATACATGAGTCTCTGTCACAAGCACTTTACGGACCAGTCCTGGGGTGAAGGGATAGATATCTACTAAATATGCCTTCTGCACCATCTCACTCATTTCCCACCTCATCGTTTATAGTGAAGACTCAAAAAATTCCATTGTTCCTTAGGGTCCATTTTCTCAAGAACCCATCGAAGATACTCATTATCCTCAACAACAATACCCATACAGAGCATAGGCACTTTGTTGTGATGCATCACAACTACAGGAAACTTCTCTTCTGATCTCCCCATGGTTTGGAATCCATACATATATCCTGTCTGAAATGGTTCATCTTCATTGGAACGAACCAAGACTTGAGCCCCAACTGCTGGTTCACGGTTAATTGTGACATAAGGATAGAGATTGTCTGGAGTCACTGTGGCTTCAACAGGGGTGTCATCTCCGGTACAATAAAAACAAAGATCACCCTGACATGGAGTAGCCATTTCTCTTTCCTGCCCAAAATGCCATATCTCATGGACTAGCATTATCTCACCTATCTGTGAGAGGATACAATTCTCCTTCAAACTCTACAAATGGGCTGGTATCCATGTCAGTGTTGACTTCCAGAGGGTCATCAGTACCACGCTCATACTGAAGCCTCATCAACCGATCAGGACCACCAAGAGCATCAGTAGCTATGTTCTGGATAAATTGCAGCTTATCTAAAACTTCACTGAGCCTTTCCATAATGTCAGGATGTAAGGTTTTTTCAAGCTCTGGATAGAACTCTTGAAGAGCTTCATCAGCCTCTTCAGCCCTCTCATAGACATCGAGCATCTGATTGGTCAAGTCACTCTGAATCTTCCCCAGAGATTCACCAAGACTTGCTGTCAATTCATTTGGATTCATCAAGTTCCTCCATTTTCTTGATCATAGCCTTCTTACAGGCATGCCATTTCCGACCTGGTTCAGCCTGCTCAACCACTTTGGTGATCACAAACTTCTCACCTTCCATATGGTATTTGACGAGGAACCATTCAGCAGGGTAATATCCAGACTGACTCCGACTCTCAAAATCCTGAACACCACGCTGACGAACCACAGCGTAATGCTTTCCTTGTTTGATCAGGTCAGGATTAGAATCACCATATCCATAGCTGATACCACGATTTGAAAGTCGGTTCCCATCTACGATGTCATACTTTGCTGGAATCATAACTTCCTTCCACAGAAATTCTTGATGGATGTAGCATTTCCACCATTATTTCATTGACTCTAACAACAGCATTCAGGTCCCCTCGTTCATCTTTAAGGATACCCAGAAACTCAACTTTTGTGTTTCCCACCCCAACAGATTTCCCCACCAGCCCACCAATTTTGGTACCCCATAACTTTTCAACGTCAGAAATTCTTTCCATGACAACCTCTTATTCCAATATGGAATTTCTCTTCACCATTCACCTTCATAGTGAACCCATCATCAGGTCTGACCGATAAATGAACCCACTCCTCATCTTTCCCCCAAAAATGGGAAAGAGGGTCAATCCGTTGAAAACCGAGAGTCTCAATTGTTGCAATTACAGATTCTTCTATCAAACATATATCTGACCATTCCATTTACTATCTCCTATATGCTGAACACCAGGTCAGTAGCTTCATTAGGGCTGCTTATGTTCTGGATTGCCACAGTCTCATCACAGTACGACTTCAGAGCAGCCTCACCGTAGCCAATCAAGATACCGTAAGTGTTGGCTTCCTTCTCCGCAGTCCTACACTTGTACTCTTCTGCAAAATCAGTGTCAGCCTCACCATCAGTGATGAGAACCACATCGGCCTTATTGAATTCAGACTCTTCGAGATCGGTCAGAGCTTGCTCCAACACGGGCTGGAACCGAGTACCACCACCACTGAAAAAATCCATAACATCCATCAGAGTGTTGATATCAGGCTTGCTGGAACCCTTCTCCCATCGGAAGCTCTTCTGGACCTTGGTGTTAAAATGATGCAGCACAAAGCTACGATTCTGCTTCACAGCAATCTCCAACAGCCCCAGAGCCACTGCCTTGCTCCATACTTCACGTTCTCCACTCATTGAGCTGCTGTTGTCAATAGCCACAATGATTGGACCCTTGTTCTGTGGCTCATTACCTTTCAGCTCGTAGCAGAGCAGGGACTTCTCGATCAAACCCTTGTAAAAGAGCTTCTTGAGCATTGGATTGCCCAATTTCACCATCTCAGAGGGAAGAAACCTGGAGAGGTCATCACCAACCACGATATCACTGACCTCATCCCTGGCATAGTCTGTCTTGGAACGCTGCTTCTGGGCTGCTGTGAACCTCATCCGACCAGCCAGCTCAGCGAGTTGACGGAGCTTGTGACTGTTACGAACCCTCTGATACAGCTCACGCTTCTCCTGAACACTCCCACCCTTCCCATCAGTACCTTCCTCAGAACCCCAACCGAAGCTGTCACAGACCTGCACATATTCCTCGATTTCCTCACTGGCCTTCTCAATGCCCTTCCTGATGGCTTGACGAACCTTTGAGGGGTCTATGCTGCCCATGTACTCTTCCATGGATTCCTGAAGAGCCTGGAGCTGCTCACGGGCCTTTTCAAGTTCACCTTCGACTGGAATATTGGCTTTTTGGAAGTTCTCAAGACCCTGAACCCTCTGCTGCATCTTGGGAAGCTGCTTTAGGGTATTGTCAGGCTTAGGAAGAGCTTTGAGGACTTGGGAGGACACCCCAGAGGCAGCAATCGAAGACCACAGTTCATCTCCCCGACACCGTTTCTGAAGGTTCTTGAACTCAGGGATCTCATCTGCACAAGCATGTGCCTTCTCAGCCCATTGATGCTCAGGAGACACCTCATCAAGCTTCTCGGTACGGTCGGAATAACAACGACTAAAAGTCTCTCTCACGAAATCAGGCCATTCATTGAACCCACCCCGGACTCCCTCATTCACATCCATGTCCTGGTTTTTGAACAGATAGTTATGCCATTTACTGCCTTTGAAAACGAGGTCGGTAGGGTCATTGCTCATGTCATTCCTCCTATTATTCTATACTGAATCTTTTTGGCTTTTTAAATTATTTTTTCTAGGAATTTGAATTTTTCGGGAAATTAGGAGGGAGAGGATTACAGCTTGATACCGGAAGCAATGGCAGTCTTCCTCATGTTCTCCTTGTAGAGGTCGGACACCTGGTCGAGAATCTTCTGAATCCGAGCCTTCTTGGAAGCACTCTGCTTCTTTCCTGCCAGCTCCTTTACCTTATCTTCAATCTTCTCCAACTGGGCATTGGCATCAGCAGCAGCAGTGATGAAACCAATCTTGTCCCCAGTGGGGGAAGGCAGATTCTCACAGATCTCCTTGGCAGAGTCAAACAACTCAACAGCCTTGGCCAGCCAGGGGTTGGTGATGTTCCTGATCTCATCAGCCACCACGTTGATCTCTTTAGGCTCCCTCCACAACATGTGGATGAGCATCTCAAAGTGGTCCTGAGACACCTCGGAATCACCCTCCAGGTAAGCAAAAGCCTTGAGAGCCTTCACGATCCGCTTCCACCTACGATCCGACACCTTGATACCCTTCTGCTCCAAGGTGTGCTTGATACCCAGCAGGTTGTCGATCTCAGCATCTGGGAAGGTCACGTTAGCAGCTTCCTTCTGAGCCTCTTTCACATCATCGAGAGTGATGGTAACAGTAGGAGCAGGGTCAGAACTATCGGTCAGGAGGGACTTCAGAGAGCCCTGGTCCTTGACGTAGCTGACCCAGTAACGAACCAGGAAGCGGTCGAACAGGGCTTCGAGGTTGTCACTCTCAGGCATCTCGTTGCTGGCACCGAACACGGTCAGGAGAGGACAGTCCATGGGAGTACCGTTGTTATGGAACTTTCTCTCATTGACCAGGGTCAGGAGACTGTTCAGGATGGACGAATTGGCCTTGAAGATTTCGTCCAGGAAAGCAATGTTGCACTCAGGGAGCTTACCAGTGGTCACACGACTGAACTGGTCATTCTCCAGACCTTTCAGAGAGACAGGTCCGAAGACCTCTTCCGGGGTGCTGAACTTGGTGAGCAGCCACTGGAAGAAGCTGCTACCGTCAATGCTCTGACAGAGCGTGTTTGCCAGGGCTGATTTACCAGTCCCTGGAGGGCCGAAGAGCAGGGTGTGCTCACCAGCCAGAAGAGCAGTCAAGGAGCCATCAATCTCCTCATCCCGCTCGTAAAAGGACTTCTTGAGACTGTCACGAAGCTGCTGAATCTTGCTGTTGGTCTTTGTGGTCATTGTGTCACCTCCTACTATTCTATACTGAGACTTTCTGGATTTTTAAATTAGAAAAGTAACTTTTTTGAGATTTTTTCTGAAGAAAATGAGGGGAGGTATTTACCGGGAAATTACTCAGAATCAGAGCCCTGCTTCAGACCGAGCATATCAGCCACGGTCTTCTCCATCTTACCGATCTGCTCTTCGAGGTCGGTGTGGACCATCTGGACCATGCCAGCATAGAGTTTTGCCACCTTCCTCAGTTCCTCGAACCGAGCCAGCCGACGCTTGAGGGTCGAGGGACGAGTCTGCTCAGCACTGAACTCCTCGATCTCAGCCTTGATCTCGTTGATCTGCTCTTGCAGATCGGCACGAGTGGCCTTACCAATGCTGTCACGGGCTTCTTCGGAGTCGTAGATGGGCAGAAGCCACATCTCAGACTCACCAAGCTGTTCCACCACTGCCCTCATGGACCGCATCAGGTCAGCATGGGCAGCAGGCACGAACCAGGCAGTCCCCACAGGAACTCCCGACTTGTCTTTGCAGACATCCACGACCATCTTACGAACATCATCCGTTGTCACCGAGCCCACAAGCTCGTTGAACTTTGCATCCACCTTACGGACATGGGGATTGTAGGGATCGGAGTAGGTGGGGTTACCAGTATCCCTGTTGAGGGTCAGCCTGGATACCTGGTTGTAGTGGAGGATGTTGTTGTGCTCATCCTTCTCTTCCCTGACGAGCCCCCAGGTAATCTCTCCCTTGGTTTTGGAGATTTGCCGCAGGAGATGATCTTCCATCCCTGTGGCACGACGGCAAGCATACTGCCATGCCTGGTCCGGGTTCATACCGTCAGGCAGGAGCTTCTCTGGGAACTGATTGGCATTGGCCATGTTGACCAGATCAGCATGCTTCGTAGTTGCGTTACGAAACCTCGGGAAGACTATATCTCCGAGGTGCTTGCCACCTTGCTGCTGGGCCTGGGCTGCTCTGATAACTTCGTTTGCTTCTCTCGGGGTCATGTTGTCACCTCCTGGTGTTAGTTTCTCGTTCCATCTCTATATACTGAAGAGATCCAGTTTTTTAAATTAAAAAAATAAAAAAGTTGAGGTGACGATATCCTTTTTATATCTTAGCATGTTAGTATGAAAGGAGTTCAAAAATGCCAAATCAAATGACAGATGTTGAAGATAGCATCATCACATTTTTCACTGAAACCCCTAGCCCTAATGATGATATGGTGCATGGTCTTGCCACTCAATTGGGATTAGACCCCCACATTCTAGAGAATGAAATCTACAACTTACTCTCATCTTACATCAATGATGTTGGTAAGCATGATCATATGACTGATGAGGAATTTGATGCTAATGAGTTAGCTATGGGTATCGAAGTTGAACTGGAACATACTGACAATAGATCTATAGCAAAATCCATAGCCAAAGATCACCTCGAAGAAGTGCCTGATTATTATACCAGACTCAAAGCTATGGAAGAAGAAGCTGGGGTAACTAGCTCTGTAAAACGAGCCGTTAAAAATGCTAGGGTAGCGGCTGAAAAAGAAGTGACGGTCATGGTTAAAACTCAAGACCTTCTCGACTACTTGATCGGTGACATACGATATTTCTACAGGAATGGATTGTTCTTTGAGCATGATGAAGGGATAGCATCAATTGATGGTAGAGACCTTCTCGATGTGACTCTAGAACAACTAGTTGGAGACTTCAAGATTGGTGATTCTAAGACTAAGATCATGATGAATCCACAAGATATACATGAATATATGTCTGGTAGTGGTTATCGATCTATGGATTACACCACAGAAGATGCTATAGAAGAATTCAAAGATGATCCCTTAGGTATCTTATCAGGTATGCAAAGTGCTTTTAATGTCTCAGTAGATCCTTATGCATATGCTAGGCAAACCGAATACTGGGAAGAAGAAAACGAAAGTGAAGAGTACCTAGATGAGGATTATGAAGATAGTCCCTTTTCCTGATCCCTAATCCCCGATAAAATCTCACTTGGTTTCTGATCTGCACCTGATTTCATAATTTCCACAACCTTTTCAATTTCATCCTGAGAAGGGTTATGTGTGCAAATCAGCCCAGATATCCTATTCTCATCCACTATCTTATAAACATCAGCCCAAGTTCTTCCAATTTGAGGTAAGATTCTTTCTAAGGCTGGTTCTCCTGCTTTACCTACCAGATGTTCAAACATCGAATCAAAACTGTAGAAATACGAAGTACGACCCTTCTTCAAAACCAACGGATACCCTCCAGCAGCCATGTCACGGACAAAATGAGTCCCACTATTGAGAGACTTGTCCCACTTCATTCTATCAAGGTCAATATAGGGGTCCAAAAGGTCCCTTGCCTCTTTATATTTTGGATTCCAGATTTTCTTGGTCTTTACTTTGCCCATATCCGTTTCGCTATCCCTCTCAAACCACTGGACACTTCCCAATATGGTTTGAAATTACTGACCTGCTCCAGTACCGTATCATAATCCCCCTTAAAGGTAATGGCATTATCATCAATATACAGCTTTGCTGGTATCTTGATATTCGTCACATCTTCAATATACAGCATAAGATCGTTTTTTAACAACCAATTCTCTACATCCTCAAGAGGGGTTCGAGCCGTAAAAACCACCAAAGAGTAACCTTGGTCTTTCAGAGCTTCCAAAAATTCTTTGATACCAGGTCTGGGAGGAGGTATTTCTCCTGGTACCCACCCTTCATAAAGATTGAAGACCCCATCAAAATCTAACAATATTCTGTCCATTACCAACTCCTCAATAATTTATCTCTACTGTACTATAGATATAAAACATCTAGGAGACACTACGATGAAAAAGACAGGAGATGCAAAACCAATAAATGTGGTTTCAGAATCAACTCAAGATCAAGAAGAAGGGATCTACACCAGAGATTTCATCCATCCCTGGGCTGACAAGAGCACCTTAAAAGAGGTGTGTAAGGCTTTGGATGTACCTGAAGAAATAGGAGAAAAGAACGTGAGGGTGACTGTCAAAGTTTTACCCTAAGTTCATATCTTCTAGAAGTTCACACCTAATAAATCGTATATTTCTATACATATAATCTGTGTTCATATATAGAAATAATCAATAATTGAATTATACCAGAACCGAATCCGAGAGGGTTTTTACTTCCCTGAACTGGTCTGCCATTTCTTCGAGAAATTCCCAACACCCGTCACAGAGATGAAACGACTTTGCAGGCATCTCAAGGAACCCTACTTTAAAGGCTTCTTTGTTTTGGCAGAATGAACAAGAGCAATCTTTATGCTCTCCATCAGGATCAAGAACTTGTAATGTCAAAGACTTCATAGTACCCTCCAGACAAAAAATTTTCTATATTCTATACTATTGGGTACTGACTTGTAAATATATATTAAGCTTATGATTCTAGATTACAGCTATCACCATAATCGGTTTTGTACCACCCAGTACCTTTGAGATGAAAAGAGGTGAGAGAAATCAATCTACGGACTTCCCCCCCACAATCATGCTCTTTCAAAGGTTCATCATGGATACTTTGTGTAGCTTCAAACTTCTCTTTACACTTCAGACATTCGTACTCATACGTAGGCATTATTAACCTCCCATCTTTACAACCGCTCCAGGCTGTATAAACATTTCTTGCATTCTGGGCTCAGTAGTTTCAGACTCCATGATCACCTTTTTAGGTTCTGGTTCTGATACAGGCTTCTTCACTGGCTCTGATACAGGCTTCTTCACTGGCTCTGGTTCTGACTCACCCACTTTCAGTATCGTCTTAGGAGTGTTTGTGTTTCTCAGAATATAATGCTCTTCATCTTCAGTGACATGTATCTGTGGTTTTTCCTCTCCTTCAAATTGAGCTGGGACACTTCTTATATCAACAATAGGATAAGTCACAGTGGGATGACCTTCTTGAGGATTCAAACACTTGAATTCCTGTCTTCTTATCCCTTCATATTGAGGATCATCTGGATCAGCTCGCTCAGGATTAAAGAGAACATCCATCTGAGTTTCCATACGCAAAGCCCAAGAAGACCGTTTGGATCTCTGACATGACTCGTTCTGACAACGTACACACCAGACTCTCTCGAAATCTCTGGGAGACAACTCGAACTGGTTACATTCTTTTACATAGTCATTCACTTATCGTATCCCATAGTAATTGGAAATTGATGCACTTTTCACAACCTTTCCCCATACGAACCTTACCACAGATTCGTTGCCATTTTTGTCTCAATTCAAATTCTGTACGGTCTTTTACAGGATCAGGCTTGATCCCCTTCAGGACTGACATTGGGGGGAAGGATCGAGTCACTGCACACGCTATTTTCAGTGTGGGAGCGTTCATAACTACGCATATCCTCCAACTGAACTTCGAGTTCTTTGATCCTTTGACATAATGACTCTTTTGCCTTTCTTGTGTTCTCTTTCAAAGCCTCAGGAATTTCTTCATGATGCTCTAGCTCATTTTCCCTTCGGATCACATCAGCCAGTCTAGATTTTAAATGCTGAACCTCAAACTCTAGATCCGAGATCATCTTTAAATGACTAGCTTTCGTCTCCGATATTATATTATTATCCCTAAGTTCTTTCAACAAGTTTTCTAGAAATGTTTGTGTTTTACTCACTTCCTCAGCCATTGTTTGCATGAAATCAATAGCTTTATCCAACCGATTATTGATTTTGGGATCTGTAGATTCTTCTTGAATACCTAGAAGAATCTCTTCTAACTGCTGGACCCTCTCCTTTAACTTCCTATTCATTCCAGACCTTTCTACAAGCCGAATAAATCCGCTAATACACGGAATTTGTACGCATCGACCCTAATATCCAGGTCCCCTCCAATTATTTCTTCCTTGTCTTTTGGGTCTGTTACAATTAACAGTGTCTTGGCAGGAGCTACTAACGGAACTCTTGACCATCTACATACATTCTTTAGAGTCGTGAGAGTCACATCATTTAATGGAGCTTTCAATATATATGTCATCATCTCATCAGCTTCACGTACCAACAAATCAGTAGAACTGATGACCTTTTGAGGTTTTTTCTCAGACATTTTTACTTCAGGTTCATCCCCCACAAAATCTTTATCAGTCTTGAAATATGGTGCTAACCAATCAGGTACTGGCTCCTCACCAGCTTTCATCTCCAACCAATCATGTTTAGCAGACCAATCAAGACCAATAAGTGGCTCCACAACTAATGGGACTTTCCAATTTCTGACCTTGTAATATTTCACCATACATTCACAACATACCGGCACCACCTCCTCTAGATGTTCAAGTTTTATTTCAAATACAATTTCATCGTGAACATTGATAAGCATTCGAGCAATGTCTGGATACCACCCTTTTTCACGAAACGTCTTGTCAATCTCTCCCATGGCAAATTTGATGATGTCAGCACCAGCTCCTTGGATAGGACTATTGATTGACTTACGTTCACCATAGGCTCGAATCTTAGGATCATCAGAATCCATTTGTGGAAGAGGTAATGGTCTACCTAGATCAGTAAAAACCAATTTGTCTCTACGAGCTTTCTCTTTCTGCCCATCTCTCCATTTTCTGAGCACAGGTAATTTGGAAAAAAACTTCTCTACAATCCTCTTTGCCTCATGACTTGGTAGTTTGGTATTTCTCTGAACAGCAGAAACACCCCCACCATAGAGAAGAGCAAAATTTGTGTTCTTGGCATAGGACCGATTATTCCCTTCTTTTGAACCAAAAATCTCGATAGCCATGAGACTATGGAGGTCACCCTCACCTTCAAGGAATTCTTTGATCCACTTAGGCTCTTTAGAAACATTGGCAGCGATTCGTAGCTCTTCACCACTGAAGTCAATTTTGACTAGAGCATAACCCATTCGGGCCTCAACTGCTTCTCTGATTCTACGGGAAAATATAGGCTTGGTTACATCGTTTGGCTTAGGGAGAGAATGCCAATTGACTCCAGTGTACCCATGATCTGGGGGTCCTCCTGAACTCGATAGTCTTGCAGTATCAGCATTCCACCCATTGAATCCAAGACGAGCCTCGTCATTATCATCTATATTCACTGCCAGATTGCTCAGGTACTTTGAAATCACCCCATCAATAGTTCTATAATCAGTCACTGTCTTCAAGATAGGGTACTTATCAGGATGTCGTTTCTGAATCTTGTCGAGGATATCTTGGCTGGTAGAGATTTGAGAAGTCTTACCAGCAGTAGCAGCTTCTTGGGGAGCCTGGATACCGATACGACTATAGAATAGCTCTGAAAGCTGCTTGGGAGACAGTATATCAATCCTTGTCTCACCTTCCTTCAATAATGGCTTACTTTCCTCTTCAAATTTAGATGCAAGACGCATCCTTTCTTGCTCAGCCCCTCGTTGCAACTCAATGATGAGCTTCCTATTGATTTTCACTCGTGGTCGTTCCATACGTCTGAGTGCTGGCACTACTCTTTTCTCTACCTTATAGACAGCAGTATACTTTTCAGGAATCTCATAGAGCACATTTTTCCAAATCATATAGGTACAATAAGCATCAGAACAGCCATATTCTGTCACACCCCTATTACTTGGATTGAGTTCTGAAAAGTCTAGATTCTTGGTCTTAGGTGGAAATAGTTCTTTAAGCTCGATCATCACTAAATCAAGATAGAGCTTTGATAATGTCTTCAAGCCATGTCTTTTTGAATTAGGATCTTTGATGAAATCAGCAATCAGAGTATCTTCAAACTTGTTGTGGTCATCCATAGGACATGGACTAGTCATGAACTCCAAGAACTCACAATCAAACTTAGCGTTGTGGAAAATTATGATGGTGTCAGGATGATTGATCATCCTGGCAATTTCTTTCTCCACCAACTCTACATCAAGATTGTTTCCATTCTTATGTCTTACTGGAACATAGATAGCACTGTTCTCATCAGCACAAATACAGAAGCCCACTATCTTATGGACCGTCTCTAAACGTCCTGTTTCTGGATTTTCATAGACTCGGTTGTCTAACCCCTGTGTTTCAAGGTCAAGAGCACACAGTTTATTGGTGATACATTTATCTACGTACTCTTTAACATCATCAATTGATTCTGCTAAACGAAAATTCTTAGTCTTTATCCACTCGGGAATCGTCACATCGACTCCACCGAGATCAAATAGCATTAGGTCTGACATTAATCTTCCTTTACTACTGTCCAATAATAGTTATCTGCCCATCCCAACAAAATTCTTCGCACTAGCCCTATCACCTCTAAGTCTTGAATGCCTGGTTCAAAGCATCTAGGCATCCCAAGACGCAAGTAACACATATCACTATACATGAGACAATAATTTTTCTCATTGCAACCGTCCCAATAATGTTGGAGTTTTTCGAGGCAAAACAGAGGAGGAACCCCTAAACTCTGCATCATAGGTACAGGATACCCATACACAGCATGATGATATTCTTCTATGCCAGTGTAAGAAAACAGGTCCACTACAGGTTTGGTCTCTTCGTGATCTTGTAGTTTTCCCCATTTTCCTTGCCAAATCCCTTGTTTTGAAAATATCACGTATAGATTTACCTCTAACAGGGGCTCACCTTTAAGAGTCATTGTTAGAGGCATAATGAACTCTCTGTATTATCTTACCCTTTACCTGGGATAAAATATTAATCATATCTTGGTCCGAAATAGATTTCTTTCCATGGTCAAATTCCAAACGATCTAGAAGGATACACATCTTCAGGTAATAGTTTAGATCCAACTCATCCCGATTGGTAATCAGAAGTCTATTTATAGACTCTAGATAATTTGTAGGATCTGCTTTAGTTTCAGATTCAAAAACCTGCTCCATCATCTTAGCAGGTGGGGTTACTTCCTTCTTTTCTTGAACCTGAATCTGAAATGGATTCAACCCAAAGGTTTTCTCCATATATCGAAGAGTCTCAGCAAACCCTAGACCCTCGTACTGTCGCACAAAAGAGATGCTATCATAAGGCTTTCCACAGCCCCAACAATACCCTGACCCTTCTTCATAGACACGAGCTGAAGGTTTGGCATCACCTCCCATGGAATGAAAAGGACATTTATATTGAGTGATTTCAGCTCCAGGAGCATTTCTTTCAATGTTGTAATGGTCCAATACATCATGAAGAGTCACTTCATTTTTAATGTATTCGATCCAATCTTCCCAGTCAGCCATCTTTCACCCCAAAAATTCTGACAGATCCATTTGAATCTCATCAGAATGTTCTTTGAGATCCTGGATATTGAGATGATACAGCCTTCTACATGACCACATGATTTTGGCTCTGAAACTCTTAAATGGTTCATTGTCACGAGTCTTCAAACATCCAAATAGGACTTCAGCATTCTCTTTATATTCATCATTGAGATAGGTTGTGGTAATTACATCAGCAGATCGTTCAGCTTCATTAGCATATGAAAGGTCTTGCATCTTATACCGACCCTCATTCTTATCAGCATCGAGTTTTCCTTTTCGGTTGACCTGGAAGAGAAGGACTAATGGGATGCCTTCACCTCGATTGAAATTCAGAGCCATCTTTTTTGTATCTCTCACCACTGAATTGAGAGCAATGGTGTAATCTGAATTCCTGATAGTGGGAGTGACAAGACCAGCGTGATCAATAAAAGCTAGATGAATAGGCATCTGTTGATGAAGCATCTCCATCCGACTCTTTATTTCTGGTACTGTAATATCATCCACAGGTCTTTCAACGTAGAAAGACCCATACTCTGGATTATTCTCAAAATCAGGACAAACCACATTAAAGAAGTAATCTTCTTCTCTAGGGGTAAGTTCACCATCCCTCAATCTGGTATATGAAATAGGTTCATGACCTTCATTGAGGAATTTTCTATTAGCTGAATGAAGACACCAAATCATGTTACGGATCTGCTCATAGGGCATTTCCAATGAAAGGTAATAAGAGTTCCATCCGTATCTAGTGCAATTGTTGTAGGCCCAATTGATTGCAAATGTAGTCTTTAGCTCTCCAGTCCATGCAGCATGTATCCACAGATGACCACGTTTGTTCCCCCTACAAGCAACATCAACTCCCGTAAGACCACACAACCGACCATATCCATAGGTAGGATCTGTCTTGATCCTGTTATAGTTCTGCTCTAGCTCTTGCCTATCATCCCTGACATCACCCCTCAACCTAGTATTACCCAATTCTGGGCTGAGTAGTTTATCAGATTCGCTCATCACAAAGGTAAGAGCATCTCGCATACCTTTCTTGAATGTCTTGCTTTTCCCTGCTGATATTGTCACTCCCTGGTGTAGAATTTCAGCAGCGGTATGTAATATGTCCCTACACTTGAGATCTTTCTGTTTAGATACCAAATCTCTGAGAAGATTCTCAAAGTCAGCCTTCATATAAGGATTAGTATGTTTTACATCTTCAACACGATCTACAACTGCTTGTTCTTGATTTGCCTCGAAAAAATCTAATGTGCTATTAAGATTTGGTATCTCGGTGTATCGATAAAAGTATGAAGTAACCCACTCTAAAATTTTCTGATCTTCTTCAGTATTGAACTCAAAACCTGAATCACGTAACACAGCATAGTTACGTATTAATTCCTCTTCAGGAATTGAAGCATACCCATTCTTATCGGGTACGTTAATTATGGATCTTACAATACGTTTCATATACTAACCGTCAAACATCTGGACATCCATCCAGAATACTAGATTTAGATATAACCTTCTTCACATTAGCACTTCCACTGTTAGTTTCCATAACTTCACCAGTTTCTTCATTTTTTACTACAGCCATAGTGGAAGTAATCTTATATTCTTCAAAATATTTGTATAGATGCTCTCTTAATTCTGTACTGAAAAAATGATTTCTGTTACTAAGAGGTCGTGGCAAATAAACCCAAGTACCATGCATTCGTGGTCTTTTTTTGAGTGCCTCCAAAAAATAATCTGGAAGCAATGAGTTTTTATGGTGTACTCGGTCAGCAAGAATAACTAATAGGTCTGGTATTTTTAGAGAGTCTAGAAACTCATCCTCACCTTCTGCACGATTATGAGAAAATCGTTTATTTGTAACATCCAAATCATCTATAAATCTGCAATTAAACTCTATGTCTATGTTAGTATACGTTTGGATCAAGAATTTCCTGATGTGTCTAAGAACTTGATTGTAATCTCCCATCACCACCAAATTTTTTATATTACCGTCATCGTCCCGCATATCAAAAAGAGAGGTTCTATCAATATCAGAGCCACATGATAATAGATCTGGATGTATACGTTTCAGTTTGGACACTATCATACTACGATACACACAGACACACTCTTTGAATTCTTCAGTATTCGTATCAGCGTCATACTGATAAATGCTTCCTTTGCCCTTACATTTTGGACAATTTGGGTTAGCATGTCTGTTTCTCTCCATCTACCGTCTTCTCCTAGCATCTTCTTTTAGTGCTCTAAACACATCATCGATCTCGGACTCACTGTCAAAACTCAAGGTCTCTTCTGAGCCACCCAAGATAGGATCAATCAGCCCTTTCTTTTTCTTCAACGTCTTTAAAACGTGCATATCAATCGACCCCTCAACTACCAAATGAAGAGCCAAGACCGTTGTATGCTTGGACCCTATACGTACCATACGACCCAATAATTGCTTATAATCACCATAGCTCCAGGGAGAATCATAGAAAATCAGAGCTGAAGCTGCCTGAAGATTAATGGCTGCTGATCCTGCATTCGTGATCAGCATTATATTTACACCACTTTCTGGATCTTGGAATCGACTTCGGTTCTGCTCCCTCACCACATCTTTATTCTCAGCACCTGTGATTCTTGTATAAGGGATACCTTTTTCCTCTAGAAGTACCCCCAGACGATCCACCATTTTCCTAAAGTTGGAGTAAATAATCACTTTTTCTTTGTCCAGCTCATCCTCTAAGATACGGAACAGTTCCTCTTCTTTGTTAGATGGACCAGGTATTTCTATAAGATGTGGGCTGTCTACGATCTGTTGACAATAAATCATAGATGTGAGCTTGGTGGTTTCTTTCTCGTCATCTTCCAGAAGGAGTAATCCAGATAATGCCTCTGCATACTTGTCCCTCTGGATCTTCGTGAACTCTAGATGCACCTTCTTTGTAATGACTTCAGGTAACTCTTCTGAAACTTCTGTCTTTGGTCGTCCCAGGAAATATGGGTCTATGTCAGATCTAAATTTCTTCAAGTTCTTGTATCCCACCACAATAGGTATTTTTCTACCTCTCCCCACATGTTGTAACTGGGTATGGCAAAACTCTTTCATGAACCCTGTCTTGGTCCTGAAGAGCCCTGGAACAATGACTCGGAATATCCCAAAACCTTCCATAAGATTGTTCTTGAGCAATGTAGCAGTTAAACCATAGACTCGATCTGAGAGCTTTGATAATTGGTAGCACACATCATGAGTCTTGGTGCGAGTATTTTTGAAAGCCGTAGCTTCATCAAAGATAGTAGCCATACGCATCTTGACTTTATAGACCTTCTTTTTCTTTCCTTTTTCTTTTATTTCTTCTTCATCAACGATCCAATATCGAATTGCATCCCAGTCTCTAGCTAAGATGTGGTAATTCATTATGAGAGCGAAATGATCTTGTTTCAAAAAGAAAGATTCATATATCTTGTAGCGGTTCTTTGCAGAACCTTTCACTACTATACCTTTGAGGCCCACCAAGAAACGAGACATCTCTTTTTGCCATTGCATCAATGCACTTTTAGGTGCGACGATAATGGTCTTGAAACCCTTTTCCTTTTCCCAGAGATATGAAAGAGTCGTCAATGTCTCAATAGTTTTCCCCAAGCCAGTATCATCACCAAGGATAAACCTTTTCATGGTCAAAAGGTTGTAAACTCCAATTGATTGGTAATTACGGAGTTTAAATTCTACAGTGTCCCCAGATTCATTTACAATTTCACTTTTTAGTAATGAAGTTGGCTTCAACTCAACTTTGGATCTACCTCTAATATCCTTTAAATGATTGTAAACCTTAGGTATTTGCAAAGCCATATCCAATCCTGTCTGGAGGGTTTTAATCAGATCAGTAGACTAATACCCCCTCCGAAGTAAGTAACGATACTTTACCATGATTTATTTTTGTTACAAAGATCAGAAACCAAAATATAGACCAGCCATCGGAGATAGTCGGAATTCCCACCAAGGATTTGTCATCCCCACAACTGCCCCAAAGTTCTTAGTGATATCCCAGCCTATAGCAATACCCACAGACAAGATACCCGTAATAACTTGGACATTGAATCTCTTGTAATACAGAAAATCTATACCTATCCCAGCATCTAGAATTTCTTTGGGGGTTTTTATATAGATAAATTTTCCGTATACATAAGCTTTGAATCGGAACCGAAACCCACCTTTTGGTTTCTTTTTGGTGTGCATTTGGAGTTTAGGCTTGAATTTGAAGTCCACTTCGAATGGGCACCAGGTTATCTTCCCACCAATGTCTGTGCTCCCATCACTTGGACCGCTGAAGATACGACCCTCTTCATCTACAAGTACCACCCATTCATCTATCTTGATACTGGGTTTGTTCTCTTGCAGACATTTATAGTTCTTCACTACCGTAACTATTTCATCAAAAGTCTTTTTTGGGATGCACTTTTGATCCGTATTACCATCTACGGTAAGAAGCATTGAAATCAATATGATATTAAGCATCTTTTTTACCTTCCAACACATCAAGGATTGAACCAGCATCCACACCTGTTTTATCCTTTACGGATACAACAAGAGTGTTTGGTTCTACTTGAATCACATGTTTCACATCCTTTGCCTTCACACCCTTTGGAAGGTTAATACGTTCTTTTTTACCATCATCTCCTTTAACGGTAACAGAAGAAGCCTGACCTTTAGTGATACCAACATCAAACTCTTTCACTTCCCATTGGGTGAAACCTTTATCATCTTCTTCACCAATAGGAATTGGGTTACCATTATCATCTACTCGATCATCTGGAATGTCATTCACAACCTTTGTTTCTTTTTGGGTATGACGAATGAAAAGAAACACCAACACAGCCCCAACACCGGCTACAAAAGCCCAGAAGAACGTCTTTACTTTGTCCCACCACATAATAGTCTCCTACATAAGTATTTTCTCTATGGGATTATCCCATATCTCTACGATAGCTAAGAGTGAAGATCCCAAAATCTTGGCTGCCAAATACCTATGATGACCATCCTCTATTTGCAATCTTCCGTGCTTCAACTTTACTTCAATTGGATCTGAAAGGTCAACTTTTTTAGCCCATAATTCCCATCCTTCCCTTTCAGCTTGGTCCCTAGCGTTTTCAAGGTCATCATCATAGATTACAGTAAGACTTTCTGGATGTACCTCAAGCAAATCACCTGAATGGAACCCAAAAGCCATCATATCGAGGTCTTCAGTATCCATACGGATCAATTCTTCTTCAGTATACGACTTGTCTAATTTGATTGGTTGGAGGTCTTCATATATAGGGATACGTGACGCTACAGAGTAGGCTATTTTTCTGATCTGTAGCACAAGGATCTACTCCTGTTCAACATCACGTTTTTCTTGAAGCAACGATTCCAGCTTGGTCTGAAGACTATCTCGTTCAGTAGAACCTAAGGCTGGATTCAAGAGAAGATTCTTGATTCGATTTACTTCAATGCTCAGACCACTAAGACGAGCCTCTTTTGGCAGAGCTGTTTTAGAAAGAGTTCTTTGTCCCATATCACACCTTCTTAGCTAATGTCACGGCACTGGTATCAGGCTCGTAACGAGTCCTATTCAGAATCAATGGGTGTCCTTCCAATCGGAACCTGTCCACTGCTGAGTATCCTTCACCAGTACCTGTAGGAGAGTTCATAATAGAAACTTCTGCTGAAGAAGAGATCTGTGAAGGCTTGTAGCAATGTGTCATTACCACCATCTGAAGCTCATCTCCAGCAGTTACTTCATTCCCAGATACCTCTTCAGGATAAGACCTCACCAACAAGGCATGACCTATCATGACACTACTTTTTGCCGCTGTGAGATCCAAAATACCCAGATAATTCTCAATAGGCCCACCTGGAATTGGTCGAGAGGAAACATAAGCAGAACCACCTCGTTCTGTCTTGAATTTTGTGGTGCTTGATAGGTCATCAATGATCCCATCAACCAAGGTGAGATAAGAACCAACACCATCAAAATTGTTATACTCATGACCAGTAACATTCTCTCCATCATTCAAAAACTGACTTGAACGAGGAAGTTCCACCAAAACTCTATGTTCAGGCATGAAATGCCAGAGACGGAAGTTACTAGATATAGAACCATTGAGAGATTCCATCAGCATACCAAGGAAATCTTTGTCTCTAAACAGAGACCCTAATGGCAACCGTTCAATGATGTTTGTATCAGATGGTTTTGAAATCTCAAAACCAGTGGTTGTAGCATTGATTTGAACCAAAGGTCTTGGATCAGTGGGTAATGTAGGAGGCCAAGATGTTGGTTCCTCGTACCCCACCAAAACATCACTATTGCTATAGAATGTCTTTGGGAATGAAAGGGTACCAGATCCCAAAGTGGTGGCAAACGAAAGACCTTCTAACACCTCAAACGACTTTTGATTGTCAAGAGTCAAAGTATCATAATCCAGTGGGTTATCCAGAATATTCCGAACATCAGCACTAGACATGCACCCAGGTCTATAAAGACGATCTAGATGATTTTCTTGACTACCAAATGGGTCTCCTTGGTATGGAGTCCTTGAGTAGGCAATGTCAATATCTACTGTTGACGATACTGGTGATTGAAGAATGTAATTTGGAGAATCAATATCGTCCCCTACCACATGAGCCACACTTCGACTGAGCACCAACCGACAATTGTCGGTCAAGAACCCACGGTCAAAACCAAACACAGAAGCTTCAAGTACATACTCACCATCAGCAAAAGATGCTGGTGGTGAAGCAAGCTGATTCAAGTCAATGGCTTCTGCATTCAATACAAAGGTGCAATCCCCATCATCATCTTCTATGATGAAAATAGGTGGTCCATCAAACTCTGGTCGGAGAAGATTTACAGCACCACCAGCAAGAGGTGCTCTTGTCGTGGTATCAAATGCAGAACCATTAGCTTCAAAATCAACCCCTTCATACACAGCAAATAGACGAGCTACACCATAGAATGGTGGAAGTTCTAAACCTTCTCTATCTCCACTACTATATTTTCTCATCCCAGCTACACTATGGGCAGCAATTTCACCAGTACCTGTTGTGATCTTACGGTTGTAAGCTGCTGGGGTAGAACCATCAGTTGAGGTGCTGAAGAACTGCTGTGAGTCAGCATATGAGGTGTTGACATAATTCTTTTCACTGTCGTCTAACGTAGCATGAGCACCTTCAGAACATGACATGAAGAAGTTGATACCTCGATAGAAGTTGCCTACTGTCTCATGAAGAATGGGTACATACACATCTCCTGTCCGAGGGAAACAGATCCAATCATGAGGGAAACTCACACAATGCTGAGTAGCACCATTATCACTACCCTTGAACAGATCCAATGGATCTACCTCATCCTTAGGAGCTGCCCCTACAGGCATAAGACCACTACCACCGTTGAAACCAGAACCGTCAATAACCTTGATGTCAGGTACTCCCAACCTACGCCAAGGACTAATGATTGCTGTCTTAGAACCAAGGTCAATATAGGCTTCACTGTTCTTAACTGGCTCTTCTCTATACCCCTCAGGATTGATACGACCCCAAAGATGGATAGGTTCCATATGCAATTTGTTGAAGTATCTAGTCAGAATATCAGTAGTAGAGGTTGAGAAGTTAATCTCGTGCATGAAATTAGGAGTCCTACTCAACCCTCTTCCTGGACCATATTGAAGCACAAATGAAATGATCAGATTAGTATCTGCGGTAGTAGGCCAATCACCCCCAAAGGTAATCTTTAAATCATCATCAGGATCAGGCACACCACCACCAGTGTAAGCTTCAGCAGTGAAGTAATCATTACCACCACCATTTGCTGTGTATTCAGTCTCTGCCCCATCAATGTAGATTCTAACAGTAGTCTCTAATTCAGAATCAGCAAGGAATCGAACACTGTCATCATGCCCACCCTGGAACCCATTTTTGAACTGAGATATAGGGATTCTGATCCAATCTCCCGCAGTCCAGGTACTAGCTGTAGCAACCTGAGCAGTAGCTGTAACCTCTAGACCAAAACCTGCTAAAGTAGCTGATTGCTCACTACCATCTGTGGCAGGGGGTGCTACCATGCAAATATTCCCAGGTTGCATCAAAGCTGCATCAGAAAAGATAATACGATGATTATCTGTATCATCTAGTTCAGAGACACCTGCTGGTGGGGAGGTAGAAGTTAATCTATCTACGAAAAGAATCTCAGGACCTCGAATACCAGAAGCACCGGATCTCTTCCAAGTAGATTTCAACTCACCTCTTAACAGCTTGGTGAAATTGTGAGATAACAAACGTTGAAAGTCCATTGACTCAAGAGACACAACATGTCTCAGATCAAAAATGTCCTTATTGGCCACCTGATCTGAAAACAAACCATCAGGACGCATTGGGAGCAATGTGACTGTAGCCCCTGCTTTATGTTCCTGCGGTGCAGAGTTGTAAGCCTCTCTCACAAGACCAGTCAGGGTATTACTTGTGATACCAGCATAGGTAAGGATTTCATCATCAATACGAATCACACTTTGCACATTTGGCAAACCAGTGCTGGTGATAGTCACAAGATCCAAACTCACATCATCATCATCAATTGCTGTATCTAGAGTAGGTGTGTTGATGAATTCAGTAGCATCATCCCTTGTTGTAGCAGCAAGATTTCTATTAACCCCACCATTCTGATTTGAATCAGCAGCATATGCTTGAGAGTTACGTCTGAAAACACTGCAAATAGGAATAGCAAAACTATATCCATCTACAGCACCTAATGAGTTGGTGTAATCACCATCCCCTGCTCTCCACAAACCTGGATCACCAAGTTCTTCACGCATATTTTCAAAAGTGAAAGCTGTGTTGGTGCTAGATGCCCCACGAGCAAACACAGCAGAATCATCAAACCCATCATTATGACCTGAAAGACTCACACCAGAAACAACTCGTATACGATATTGAACCTGGACTCGTTCTGTGGTCTCAAAACCAATTGCTGGGTCTTGAATGTCATCTGATAGGTTTGTCCCACCATGTTCAGTGTTACCAAACTTGTATATTTCAGTTGCTGTAGGTTTGGAAGTTGTCCCTCCAGGACTCAACTGTGCTCTCCAAACCTCCAAGAAAACAAAATCAGTTCTGAAGTCACCTACACCACTGGGAGGTGGATCAAGATCAATTTGATTGAAGAAATCAGTATCATTTGGAGAAGTCGGTGGGTCACCTACCCTGGTAGCTACAACAGGGACTACCCAACCATTCACCACAGCGATTGGAAAACCTCTCTTTTCACTGTTTCTCTGAGTACCAAATCTGAATCGGTTTGACCATGAAGAATTAGTGATAAAGTCTTCTGTGATACGAATAGGATCTCCAACCCATCCAGATGGAGTTGAAGCCTCAGAGAGCTTATCATATGTCTCTTGGATGATCTGGCTAATCAGATTCAACTCACTATCGAGAGGTGGCTTTCCTTTCTGCCACACAACGGTACTATACTGACGATCTTTAGCTTCAAGGGTCCTAGAAACACCACTTCCAAAATTTTCTGACATAGCTATTCACCTCTTAATTATGCAAAATAGAGTATGATCCTAGCCATACTTTTTTGTCTGAGTATGTAAGATTATTTGTGAACCTAATACGAGCCCACTGACCTGTAGGAGTCATCTGATGAAAAGAATTATGATATACCTGTTCCCAACTAGGAGTTACGTTATCATCAAATGAGAGTTCACATTTCACAACATCAGGATCTAACTCATTGAAAAATATTGTAGACACCCCATCAACATCTGATTCAGCACTGGTGATTTCAAAGCATTCCCAAATCACAATCACATCATTATTGGCTGGCATACCACCCATATCTACACCAGTAGAAGTGAGGAGACCATAATTGGTCCCATCATAAGGTAGTAGAATATTGGAATGAGGGGAAAAACCTACAGGAGAGGTGTCTCCTATACCAGCAAATAACACAGTTGGGTCTGGACTTCCAGGTACTTCAACACCAGAACTGTTAAGGAAATCCTCAAAAATGATATCAGAAAAACTGGGGTAGTAAGCTAAGATTCCGATTGATTTCTTATCTTGAAGATCATCGAGGTCCATATCTGGCTCAATGTCAACACTTACTGTAGAAGGTATCTTGACGATGAAATTCCCATTGATAGGGAAATCCACCTCAGGATATGCTCCCTTTATTCTCTTATCAAATCTATCCACAACAAATCGCATCTTAGCTCTCCGTTATTTCATTTCTACGCCTATTCTCAGCAGATACTAATAGATTAAAGTAGGCATTGAACTGACCTTCGAGAAATTGGATCTCTTTTTCTAGATTTCCAATCTCTTTTTTGTGTTGTAATATACTCTGTTTTATCTTGTCAGACTTGACTCGAACCTGTTTGATGCTGTTTAGAGCATCAATTTCTACCTCTGAAAAATTATCCGGTGCAGGTCCTTCAAGTAAATTCTCTAAAAATTCTCCTGCTTCCTGACTAGTAAAATCTAGAACTCTAGAAATTCCCATCACATCTCCTGACCACGAATCATTTGTCGTAGTTCTTCATAACTTAGACCCATTTTGTCACATAAAATCTCAACTATCTGGAATACTTCACCAATAGCTCCAAGTTGCAATCCTAGCATATTGTTAAGGTGAATGAAACCATTTTTCATCACACCGATTTTCTCCAACTTCTTACGATTATATTGAATCACCTTATCTGTCAAGCCAGACAATTCATAAGCAAGATCTTGACAGGCTAAAGCATCTGATTCAGAATCGTAATTAGCATAAGCCCCAGTAATATATTGATCTCCATTGCCTTTTAGAATCCATTTGGAAGAGAAGAAATTCTGCATTACCACTACATTTTCAGTGTCTGCTAATGCTTGGATAGTAGTAGTGTCTCTTTTTTGGCCTGAAAGTTGGATTGGAGCTGCTGCTGAAATTGATGTTGATGTATCAGCAGTGGTAGAAGAACCAGTTAACTCCAATGATCGTGTGCCACTGGACCATGCTGCTACCATCAACCCACCTTCTGTTGAATGCTGTCGAGTAATGATCCCAAACACATCAGTTGGCACATGCCCAGTCATACCATGAGCTATACCATCACCCTTTATTGAAATGGCAATGTTACCAGAAGCACCTTGATTGAAGACAAAACTTGCCCCATCAAAAGTCCAACCCAAAGTAGAATTATCAATCCGTAGGCCATATTCTGTACCACCAATATTGAAACCTAAACCAGGGTTTTGACCACCATTAACACCTGAATAAAGGAACAGACCTTGATAATTTGCTGATGTTGTAGGAACTGAACAAATTTCCCACCTACCATTTACTTGGTCCAATATCATACGAACTGTTTCTTCAGTAGCAACATCATCCCCAAACTCGAACCCCTGGACAGGTTGGTCTCCTGCTGCTGTTTTCAAAGCCCCTTTTCCTGAATAGAATCCCCACAACTTTTTGGTCTTGTTATATTTCAAGAACGAAGGATGGTCATATACAGCATCAGCACCAGATGGTAGATCCATAATCATACGAGCTGTATTATGAACCGTAGAATCCCCTGTTTCTGATTCAAGACTAAATGCAGCAAATACAGCCCATAACTTGATAGGACCATCTGTATAGCTATTTGGGTTGATAGCATCTCCAGGTCGAGGTGGGGTAGTGAAATACACCGAACCAGTAGCATAATCAATGAGCATATCTTGCTCATCAGATGGTTTAGTGCTATCTATAACAGGATTAAGAGAAGCAATTGGTTTTGTGAGATCTGGACTGGTCCCACCACTATTGGAAGGATACAGAATTATCCTAAAACCCCACTCATCAGCCCTGAGGTCATTCTCCCCCATACCTTTTAAATCCGAAATCCTATAGAAAATACCATCAGCCCGTTCTTCCCCAGTTCTAGGTGGTATTAAAGGATAGACACGATGTTCATTGACCAGCCCCAAATTGGATAAATATTCAGGGTTGGACACAGCATCACTATTAGGATCAACAGTCAAAAACAACTGTTCAGTGCCTGCTCCATTTGGACTAGGTACTGTGAAAAGTTGCACTGGCTTAAGTCTAAGTACAGAAGCATCTACTTGATTAGTGGAGACTCCAAGTCCTGAATATGTGCTGATAACAGTTGCAGCACCTCCAGAAATACGTCTCACACCAGTTTTTGTACCTGATACGGGATTGAGATCAGAAACAATAAGCATATCACCAGCAGTAACATCATCACCCCAACTAAAGGTCTGATGAGTCAACTGATTGGTAGCTGTAATCGTAGCATAATCGGCTGTATCACGATCTGAATAAGACAATTCCTGGATACCATAGTAAGTTCCTAACCGACCTTTATAACCATATGAAGACTCTCCCTCAAAGGTAGTAAACAGATTTTTGAGAGCTTGTGTACTACATGGTTTTCTGAACGTAGCTTGAACTTCGAGATCCGTTAAGGCATGTCCAAACTCATTCCCAAAAGGCACAGATTGGCTCACAGGAATCGTAAGACCTTCTTGACCTATCAAAGCTCCACTAGATATTTGAATCTTTCCCTGAGTAGCTTTAAGAGCCTTCAAGAGTAAATTCTGATAATATGATTCCATGACAATCCTCTATGATTCCCTATGGTAGTGACCACCATCACCAGCGGCAAAGTCTGCAAATGATCCACCACCAGATATAGTTTGAGCCCAATTACCAATAAACAACATATCTACAACTCCTGTGCCTTTATACACTGAAGTAGAACCATTGAAAATGTTACTATTGCAAATAGAATCTGAAATATTGGTTAAAGTGCCAAAAAATTCCAATGCTCTTCCAGTAGGACCAGCACTACATACATTATTGGTTATAGCTAAAAGTGTAGTAGAAGCTAAAAATGATATAGCTATACCACGAGCTGTACCACTCCCTGTTTCTGTAATTTGCACCTTATTACCAGAAACAATCATACCTACAGAACCAAAACTGATACCAATAGTGATACCATACCCATCACTTGCTGTAGATAATTGGGATATGAAATTATCAGTAATATGTGTAGTATCCCCTGTGGGAAAAACATTCAACCCATAAACAGACCCCCCACCCGTGGATGTTATTTTTGAAACATGATTAGAACTTACCACCCCACTATCAACATCAATACATCTAGTTTCACCAGTACCACTCATAGTAAAATCATAAAGACGGTTCCTTTTCACTTCACATGTAAATTCTGTAAAATATGCTCGAATACCATATAGACTTCCACCACCACCAATATGAGATAAATTATGTACTTGGTTATCAGAAACTATCATTCTTTCTTGATACAAAATATCTAATCCTGCCACTAAGTCACCGGATGTTACTGAACCCACATTACTATGCACATTGTTACCGATCACAAAACCCTCAGCACTAGAATTTTCCCAGTATATACCTTTCTCTTTCCAACCAGACACCTCATTATCTTTAACAGAACCATATCTAAGACTACTCAAAAACATACCGTATCGATAATTACCAGCAACTACATTGTTTTCAATAATCATAGTTGTAGTAGCTGATGAACTCTCAGGTTTAATATAAATACCGGAACCACCAAAAGAACTCGTATTTGAAATAACAAATCGTATATCATTTCCTCGAATCACAGTATTATCAAAATCATACCCTATTTCTATACCATGAGCATAATAATGTGTAGTCTGCACACGGTTACCTACTATGAAGAACTTGTCTCTGACCCCTGTACCACGAAGAGAGAGAGCACCAAAACTCCCATCCTGAGCACTATATATGTCATTATCTAGAATAAAAACCTCTTGTGCTGAAGTTACAGAAGCACTGACATAAATATTGGAGGTGTCATACAAACCTCTTAAATCATTACTTTTAATGTGTACTTTAGAAAGAGTACCACCCCAGAATGTAATAGTCACAAAAGAATTGTCACTAATGTTTACTCTGGTCAAATTAGCCTGTGAGAACAATGTATTGATAGCCGTAGAAGATGCTGTATATTGACATCTATTACCAATTATATTCACATCACTACAAGTACCAGCTAATTCAACAAAACAGTCACTGAAATCTGTATGAGCATGGTTGTGCAGCACATTAACCATAGTACAATTATAAATGAATATCCAGTCACCACCACTAGCATACTCTGCATCAATGTAACAATTACGAACATCAACATTATTAGAGTTTTCTAAATAAATCCCCTGTTGACTTGGATTACCTGTACTATATGCAAAAGTGCAATTATCAATCATGACATTATTGCAATAATACACATAAATATCTCTGACATAACTTGAAGAATCAATAAACTTACAATCTCGAATAACTATGTTCCAAACACTAGAAAATTCCACATGACGACAAGCCCCAGTGATGGAAGTTACAGTTGTTTTGAAAACACAGTTTTCTATTATAGTGTCTCCAGAACATTGTAAAATTGAAACTATAGAAGTCAATGCATAATTCAAATCGAAGGTTAGATTTTTAAATGATTGGTCACCTAGCCCTGTGAAACAAGAACCATTATAACCAATTTCTATAACACAATTGTTTGGATCAGATCCAATCAAATTTACACCATTGGGTAAATTGACATTACTACCAAAAGTATATGTCCCAGGAAAAACAAATATAGTCCCACCATTTGGGAGTTTTGTCACAGCATCTGAAAATGGAGTTTCATCAGTACCATTGTAATGCCCAAATGTATTGGTACCATCTCCGATAGTTACAAACTCCCCTGACATAATTTTTGCTACATTCAATTTCAAAATATCAGTAGGGTCATTTGACTCTAATAAGTCTGTACTTATAACATCTGTATTTATAGAGCTGGAACGTAAATTATCGATAGTTGATAGATACGTCTCATCACCAATCAAAGAAACCACACCACCATTATCATCACCTTGCTCTAATGCTAAAGCATTACCAGTGTAATCAAAGAACTCTATCTGACGTGGAGTTGAGGAGAAATTAACTGGACGAGTCCTAAGGAATGTAGGTGTATCAGGATCTGACACATCATAGATAGACACTGTTGAATCTGAATTCAAAATGTAAACAATAGAATTTGGCCCATCAATAGTAATATCTATTGGAGTCTCAATACCATCTGTAGTTGATCCCCTGGTTATAAAAGTGTATGTCTCATCATCAGGAACATCAACGACACGTAATGCTGTAGATGAAACTACATACAAAACTCGGTCATAATAGCATTGAGCTATTACATTTGATATAGATTCAAAATCACGATACCCAACAATAAAATCTGTAGAATCAGGGAAATCTGTGGATGTATACCAATCAACACCATTATTTGTTATAGCATAGATATGGTCATTGTCTTCATGTGAATAATCATTTGAAAGCCCATCTACAAATATATATTGTCCAACTGGATCAGTATCTGAAGTTAGGACAGCACCAAAGGTACGGAAAACAGTGGTTGGTATGTAATCACCACCACCAACTTGAAGCTCAACACCACCAAAAGTAAGTTTATGATCCCCTGCATCATCTATAATAACAGAAACCAATACTCTATGAAATGATTCTCCAAAAGGATCTGGATCACTTGGAGGTCTAGGTGTCCCTTCATACTGAATATCTTTCACCTCAACAACTGTATATCCATAAGGTATTGTTGTATATGTGGTAACATAACTAAACGTAGCTCCAGCATCATATATAGTTGGAAGAATATTATATCTAGCAATATCACCATTGCTTAAAGCAACATACAGTCTATAACCATTCCAATTCGCAAATACAAAACTCACTGCATTCGGAACTGTAATGGTATCCTTAAGAGTCACTGAATTTGTATCAAGGTCTGCGGCATGAAACAAACCAATTTCTGCTGTATAAGTACCTTTGTTTCTCAATGCTAAAATGCAATTACTGTTATAAATACGAATCATATCAGGATCAGCAAATGTATCCAAATTATCTGATCCCAATGTCTGTAGAGTGAATGCATCAAGAGATTTTTTCAATCTCAAATTACTTGTTAAAGACCATCTATCATCAGACTCATCATATCCAAAGTCACTTAACTTTGATCCATTTTGAAGAGCACCAATCCCAAGTTGTGATACACCATCTTCACCAGAACTTAGAAATAGAGTAATGTCCTCAGAAGCATCTAATGCTTTTGATCTAACTTCCCACCTACCATTCACATGGTCTAACTTGAATCCAGGACTATTATCTTTTCCCCTACCCATTTCACCAATCTCAAAACCTTGGACTGGTTGGTCCTCAGAATTTGGGTCTAGATATTTAGATCCAGAAAATAGTGACCAGATTTTACGATTACGATCATATTGAAAATATGAAGGGTAATCATATAGACCTGACTCAACATCAATTGCAGGATAATCTGTCAGACCTCTTGCTATATTACTATATCCAGACACATCACCATTTGAAAAATGAGTTGGATCTGGTGTGATAACAGCATATACAGCCCAAAGCTTCAAAGATTGACCAGTGATAGAAGTTGGATTTATAGCATCTCCAGGTTGAGGGGGTACTGTAAACCGAACAGAACCATTAGCATGATCCACAATCATAGCCTGTTCATCTAGTGATTTCTCACTGTCTATAACAACAGGACCCTCTACAATAGGCTTTGTAAGATCAGGAGAACCTGATCCATCATCGGGAAATAGTACAATCTGGAAATCCCAATTCTCTTTTAAATCTTCACTTCCTAAAGCCTCATTGAAGATAGCATCAATTCGAACAGGCTTTCGATATGGCATCAATGGTCGTAACCGATATTCTTCCAACTCGTGAGGATCTGAAGCATAATCTCCTGAATTAATGATTGGAGGACTATCAGGTCTCATCATGAAGTATGTCTGTTCTTGTCCAAGGATGCCAGGAACCGTATATAATTTTTCAGGCTGTAATGTAAGGATCAGGGCATCATAATATGTAGAAGCAACAAACCCACTATCACTAAGAGGAGTACCATCAAACTGAATTGTATCGGCAGCCACACTGAAGATACGATAAAACTTCCTATTCCATGGGAAGTAACAATAGTCTCCTGCCGTCACTCCTTGGTTTGAGAAATAACTTGCAGTGTCATGCACCAATCTATCAGGACCACTCAAGAATTGAGCTTTGCTAGCTCCATCCACATCTGAAGAACCTAGTTCTTCTATCCCAACTATGGTAGCAATTCGACCAATGGCATCTGAACCGGAGTTTTTCAAAAAGTTAAACAAATTCTTTTGTGGATTTTGACCAGATGGTTTCCTAATACCTCTTGTGTAGCTAAGGTTCTCAAGACCTGTATTTTTAACATAATCATATGGTGTGATTTGATTATATGGGCGACGGATCTGTTCAAGTTCAGGAGAAAGATCTCCTGAAGTATGCTCACGACCCAAAACCTTCTTTGAGGTTAGGTCTAACAGATCTTTAAGATGTTCATTGAAATCTACCATAAATCTATTCCTATGTGACAGTGAACTGTCTCCAAGCACTATTCAGGTATATATGTACGGTGTTATCACTATCTCTAACTGCAATATCACCTTGCATTGCACTTGATGGTAAAGCACTCATACCTTCAACATGGATAGGTGCTCTGGTACTTGTCCCAAAAAAGTATCCACCATAACCATCTTCTGCCTCACCTAAAATACCTGACACAACTAATGGTATTTTACTTACATTATCATTATATGTTGATGTCCAAACCAATAAATGGTCTCTCACACCAATACCACATGGAGTCAGATTCACACCTGATTTAATATATACAAGATTAGAACCATCTAAATTAGACATTCTAATACGATCAGAAACATACTCCGAAATAAATAATTTATTATGCCTAACAACAAGATTACGAGCATCTATAGTTGTTAAAATATCTACAGGTGAAGAACCATCCAAATTGGCCTGCACTATCTTTGCAAGAGTTTCATCAGAATAATACATCTTACCATTTGCTGGATCTACCGCTATCCCTTGTGGTTGCGAAAGACCTGAGACAAGAGTTTCAACAGAAGAACCATTAAGATTAGCTCTTCTCACTACATTCCCAGCAGATTCTGTCCAATACACCTTTCCCCCAACTAAATCAAGAGCTATATCACGAGGTTCATCTTGTCCTGTTATTATTTGTTCAGTATTTGACCCATCAAGATCAGCTCTATGAATACCATTGGTAAACATATCAGACCAATAGACTTTTCCTCCAGGAACATCTAACTCTAAAGCATATGGTTGCTGCAAGCCACCAATTATTGTTTCAACATTCGTCCCATCTAGATTAGCTCTTTGAATGATATCTTGCCCAGAAGATCTACCATAACTGGCCCAATAGACTTTACCAGTAGTGTAATCGATATCAACACCCCAAGGAGCGAGCTGAGAACCTACTATCTGACTAGATGAATATGACCCAGTAGCACTTCCTTGGATTGGTATATTAGAATCAGAACTCCGCACAATACCAGAATTGGTCACACCATTAGTTATTAGTGAACCTGTTATTTCAGTATTAGCATCTACAGACAATAAAGAACTGCCACCATCAATAGTATTTGTCCTGACTATTGTTGCAGTCAAATCTTCAATGACTGCCGTTTCAGAATCAAGATAATCAGTATCAATTGAAGAAGATATTATTTGATGGAACTGTACTTGTGTATTTATTTCATTATAAATTTTCAGAATATCAGTAGTTGGACTACTTGTTAACACAGCTAATTTACTATTATTAAGATCTAGATCTAGTAATCCATTACCTGTTTGGATATATGAATTATCTAACACAATATTAAGAGGATTCACAGCACTAAATTTGAGAAGTGTCATATCACCACTATTAGCTACCCAAACATATCCACGAGAAACAATCACATCAACAGGTGAATCCAAACCAGATGTTGTAGTATCTCTAACTTGTATGGAAGACGGATTGGAAATATCAAACAACCTCAAAGTATCTATAGATTCATCAGGACATAACACTGCAACTATGTCTCTTTCAACATCAACTTCTGTTCCATCTGTAACAACAACGCTATCAAGAACAGATACAGAATCTGGATCTGTGACATCAATTGTATACAAAACTTCTTTATACATCATAGTAGCTATTATAGAAACATCAGTTGTTGTCACTGACACATAACCAGGACCAGGTGGATCATGTGGACCAAGAACATTAGCATCATCTCTATAAGTGAGTTCATCTGCCGTTGTCACATTAAAATCAAGAACCCATAGACTAGATCCCCAATTGAATAATTCTGTAAAGTATGATAGTACAACAACATAAACATAATCACCAATTACTTTTAATCTTTGGAAATACACATCTGAACCAGCAGGGTACCCATCTGTCAATGAGATACTATCTGGATTTGAAACATTGTAGACTTGAATTTCATTTGTTATAAGGACAAAAACATTGGTTCCAGATATATCTATGTCTAGAAATTCACGACCTGCAACAACTTCAGAATCTCTCATAACAATAGCATTAGGATCTGATATATCATATACATAAAGGAACCCATCACCAGACACATTCCTGATAATATATGCAAAATTACCAGACACAGCCACTTTCACATTCGAACTATTAGGTAAAGAATCAGAACCTAATTCCTCAACAGCAGTAACCATGTATAGGTCTTTATCCAAACCCCATCTATCTTCACCACTGTTATAAAAGAAACCACCTGTATATCCTGGAGCGTCCACACTGATACCAGGATGAGTACCCCCAACTTCTCCTGAAGTGAGTCGTAACGGTATGAAATCAGAATCAGAAGGGATAGAACACACTTCCCAAGTTTCATTCTCTGGATTTAATCTGAAACCTGCTCTGTTGGTTTTCTCTACTCCTAGCTCACCAACCTCAAACCCTTGAGCTGGTTGATTTGCTGGATCTGTTTCTAGATATTTTTCTCCTGAAAATAACGACCAAATCTTTCTATTCTGGTCATATCTGAAATATGAAGGGGTGCTTGTTTTATCATCAACCAATACTGGGTTGAAATCACTGACACCTCGAACAAGACTATTTGAATTTGTCTGAGATACACTAGTGCCCATTGTTATGGTAGCAAAGATAGCCCACAGTTTCAGGGGTGCTCCGGTCACAGCATTTGGATTGATTTCATCTCCTGGACGTGGAGGCACTGTAAAATGAACAGAACCATTCATATGGTCAATAATCATTTCCTGTTCATCAGAGATAGAGCTATCGATTATAGGTCTCGGTCCTATGATTGGTTTTGTGTAATCTGGATTTCCAGCACCATCATCTGGATAAAGAACCAGCATAAAATCCCAATCTGATTTGAGACCCAACACTCCTTTTGTGAAGATTGAATCAATCTTGGTACTCTTCCTATGAGGCATCAAGGGACGTAGACGTTTTGGAGATAGCAAATTTAAGTCAGCAAGATAAGGACTTGGGTTTTGAACCACATCAGGAGTAACCATAAAAAAGGTTTGTTCTCGACCTACTTCTACATTGGGTCCAGATACAGTGAAAAGTTGAACAGCATTTCTCTGAAGAATCAGAACATCAATATCTGAACCAAATGTGAATGTAGGCTCTGAAAAAGTATCTACAGGAAATTGAAGTCCAGTATTAGGTGGATCTCCTGTAATAACTGCATCTGAGACGTAGAATCTACCTGTCAGAGGCACAAACATAACATCCCCAGCACTGACCCCCTGGTCAGGGAAATCAAACGTCCTGTGAATGAATCTGTAGTTATCAGCTACATACCCAACGTCACTACCATCAGTATCTGAATAGCTTACTTCTTTAATACCGTAAATAGTAGCAATACGTCCTTGAGCATTATCAGAAATATTATCAGAAAAACTGAAAAGATTAACTTCTGGCTGAGTAGCGTTTGACTTCCTGATACCAGAAGTATACTTAAATTCACTAAGACCTGTATCTTCAATCTTATCAAATGGAGTTATTTGATTGTAGGGACGATAGGCTCCTTCCAAGTCAATAGGAATATCAGAAGTGTGCTCCCGACCCAAAACTCTCTTGGCAACAAGATTTAAGAGATCTTTGAAATGGTCGTTGAATGTTGCCATGCCTAAACATCCTTATGTATACGGTAGCCATTCGATAGTTACCACGTCATTCCAGTAACCATAACCATCTTTTATTAAACCTATCCTAATAGCAATGGGATACTCTCCCAAACCGTTATCTTGAGTGTAATAATCTGTAGTGTAAGTATATATGCTCATACCATCCATACTTGTCTTTTGTATCTTATGGTGATTATAATTGGTCCAGTATATCTTACGAGAATCCGTATCCAAAGCCAAACCTTTCCCTTTAGTCAATCCTCTGGGTGTTATAGAATCTTCCCTATTAGAACCATCAAGGTCACATCTATTGATTTGACTCAGACCTTGCCAATAAATCTTCCCTTCTTCTAGATCAAGAGCTATTCCATTTGGACTCAAAGCATCTTCCACCACGATATCTACAAAAGAACCATCCAAATCAGCTCGTCTAATATAACTCTCTGCTGTATCAGACCAATACATATATCCAGCATCCACATCTAATGCTATACCATAAGGATTAGCACCAATATTTGATACAAGAGTTTCTACCATTGAGCCATCTAAATTTGCTCGATAGATATGATTTGGAGGTCCAAAACTGATCCAATACATTTTACCAGCATTGATATCCAAAGCAATACTTGTAGGCAATCCTGACCCAGTATCTACTAAATCTTCTACATTACTACCATCTAGGTCTGCTTTTCTAATCTTATTTGCGCCTGGACTAGTGAAGTACATTTTATCAGCATTAGTATCCAGAGCAATACCCCAAGCATCTGATGCTGTGTAAATATCTTCAACATTCGATCCATCAAGGTCAGATCGTTGTATTTTTGAAGTTACTGTGTCAGTCCAATACATCTTACTAGCATTTATATCAAGAGCTATGGCATTTGAATCTGTAAGACCATCTACCAGATTCTCAATTTGGTTAGACTGAACCAGACATCCATAGTAATCTTTTGTCTTATCAATGTTAGGATCACCATTACTACGACCTAGATCCAACCAACCTGTCACACCAGGTATTTTCACCAAAACAACTACACCACCCCCTACTGATCCACCCTCACCAGATATAGTGTCACCTTCATGATCTGTAGGTAAATCACCAGTGAAAGGCCCAGTCACTCCAAAATCTTTTTGATGTATACCTTTAATTCGGAATCTACCTACATTAGTAGGTCCTCCAGTGTCAAAAAGTCTTGTATACCATCGAATTGTATCAGCAGGGTCCCCACCTGCTAAACCACTATAATCAAACTGACCAGCACTTGGTAAAGCCCAACCTGCGGTGTAATCATTTTCTGGCACTACTAATTGCCCAGATGCAACTTGAAGTTCTTTTTGTGTGAATGTTGAAAGATCTGCATCTGAATCAAATTGCACTGGAAATCTCCATTCCCGCATAACACCATCTACTGAAGGCCAATCGGGACTCACACTTATTTCAGTACCATTGACATAAGTAGCAGTATAACTCTCAAAAGAAGATTCCAACATCAGAGCCATATCCCTCACAGATTCGGACCCTGATGTCACTGAAATAATACTTTCAATATTAGAACCATCCAAGTCACTCCATTTAATGACATTGGAAGTCACATCACTCCAATATAACTTACCACCATCAACATCAATTTCAATATTGTAAGCCATTACTGATGGTGTTATTGTGACATCATTTGAACCATCCAAATCACACCGCATAATTCTACCTGAAGGACCAATAACTGTAAAATAAATATATCCATGTATTAAGTCAAAAGCAAAATCAGGTATCCATTCAGGACTGGTTACAGTATACAAAACTTCAATACTAGAACCATCAGACATATTAGCTCTAGAGATGGTATTTAATCCTGGGCTTCCTGTAGTATAGTATATTTTACCTGCATCGATATCAAGAAACACACAATCGACATCATCATAATTAATAAGACTTTCTTTACTAGAACCATCTGACATATTTGCTCGTTTTATCCAATGGTCTCCTCTGTCTGAGTAATAAATTTTACCAGCATCTACATCAAGTGCTATTTTATATACTTGCTGTCCCGACCATACTGTCTCAAAACCACTACCATCAAAATTCATTCTCTTTACTTCTTGGTAATTAAAATCAGCCCAGTAAATTTTACCATTAACAGTATCTAAAGCTATACCATTTGGATTCTGTCCCCATGAATACACGGTCTCGACAAATGCTCCATCAAGATTAGATCTTTGAATTTGGTCATCCTGACGGTCAGTCCAATATAATTTTGGCCTTTTAGCAATATTTATTATTCTACCAGTATCTGCTGAAGTAAAACTAGCTGTAGCTGAAGTAAAGGTATTTGACCCTGAAACAACACCATCATCCCCAAAATTTGGAGCACTACGATCATAAGGAATTATTGGATACTTGATGAACTCTAAGAGATCTGTACCAAGATCATATCTATACTGCTCTGTGTAAAATTCTTCTTTCATTTTACTAGATATTTCTTGCCCATAAACGTCTACCAAAAGGATACCAACTGGATTTGAGCTGTAATCTTGCATTGTGGTGAAAGGAGAACGTACTATATGTGATACTCTAGACAAATAGGAACTACCACCCTTTCTTACTACTAAAGATTCTTGACTTATGAATGTAGCTCGATGACTAGCAGAAGTATCTATTGCTGGTCCATCTCCTTTACTCAAACTAACAGAAGAAAGATCCAAATGGTAAGGTATGTCTTTTACAACAACTCCGAAATCACTAAAGTCATAACTCAGAGGTGACTTATCACTTAAATACTCCGAAGACACTTTTGGATCAGCCACATCACTGGTTAGGTATGAATTATTCCAAAAATCTGGAGTGGTGATAAAAGTCTGGTCTACATAAAAACCATTATCAGGACCATAATGTGCTATTCCTGAAAGACGTACTACATTAGCACCTTCTATCTGCACTTGTGGTGTCACTGTATCAGGCAATGTGCCAGGGAAATTAGGGTATACCTTGACATTCGAGGCGTCTACCTCATTCAAAACTTGGTAAGTACCATTGTTCCCCTGACTAGAACCTGTAATGGTAAGTATCTTGCCACGGTCTGTAGAATCTCCAGCAAAGATTGCTGTACCAGCAGCCAGATTGTTCGGAGTTGTGAGGTCAGCATTTGCTACTACTGACGTTGTTTCTGTACCCAAAGGATATGCAGCATTGATTAATACCTCACCACCAGCTTCATTTAAAGTTGGAGCTGCTGGTGAAGTGTCAGAATAAATATCCAATTTCCCATGTGACCCATACAGATTTGAAGCACTGTAATTAGCTCCAGCCACATTTGTATATGACTTGAAATGGAACAATTTAAGAGATCCAAAATCTACATCAGTACCAATATCAAATGGAGTAGCCGTCAAATCCAATGTGGCTGTGTATCGAGCTAATTGGAACTGAAGATAATTGAAATCATATGTAGTATAAGGTACTCCAGCATCATATTCCTTTAGCATTGGAAGACGATACGTTAGTGAAAATATATCTGTGCCAGGGTCCCAATGATTTTCAGAAGCTGTGTAATCAAGTTGTTGGTATCCCACAGCAGGGTTTCGTCTACGAAGCTCATCAAAATTAGAAGCTAGATTCAGCTTTCCAACTTCTATTGTATCCCCACTATTATCAAACACACCCTTTGTAGCATACAATAGCACAAGGTATCCTCTATCAGCAGGGTACAGTGTACCTGTAATTACACAGCCTGTGACTGTATCAGGAATCAAACAATGAGTCTCTGCTATCCAATCCCCTGGGGTGCCTCCTTGATTCCCACCACCCCACGATGTATGACCATGATTTGCTGTATCACAAGTGAAACCACCTGTCTTAGAGTATGTATCCAAAACACCCCAATCAGGCACTCCCGAATTTGGAACTGATCGACTTTCACCAATAGCATTAGGGTAATCTGGAACAAGATCAGAAATTTCATCAAACACGATTTCAGCATTCACACCATCATATTTTGCGTAAACATCCTGCACCGAAATAGCAGAAGCTGGATGAGCCCCATCAGGGTCATTGACGTGAGCTGACAAAGCTGCTTGAAAATCAATCAAATGAGCAAAATCAAGAGAAGATACTGAAATACTATCTTGAGCAGCCTTACCACTACCTATGGCAAGAGTACCTGGATCTACTTTAGTTGGCATCGAAATACCTCATTATGGTAACCATTCAATGGATTCAACCTCATGGTTTTCACCCGTACCATCTTTGATGAAACCTATCCTAATAGCAATAGGGCATCCCCCATCACCATTATCTTGAGTGTAGAATTCAGTGTTATAACTATAAATACCTGAACCATCCATGTTGGCTCTTCGGATCTTACTACTGGAATCCTCTGCCCAATACATAATATTATCAGAAACATCTAAAACTATAGCAGTAGGGTTCTGACTCCCTAGACCTATAACATCTTCAATATCAGAACCATCTAGGTTAGCACGTTTAACATAATCTGTGCCTGTAGTATCAACCCAATATATTTTCCCTCCAGCAGCATCAACAGCAATACCAGTAGGGTCAATCCCATAATCTACAAGAACCTCCACCGAACTACCATCAAGATTGGCTCGTAGGATTTTCTTTGTGCCAAGAATATCAAACCAATACACTTTCTCGGCATTTGTATCTAGAGACAACCCACCTACAGTCCCTATAATGATAATATCTTCAATATCAGAGCCATCCAGATTGGATCGTTTTATCCCACCATTACCCCCATAATACAACTTACCTGCATCTATATCTAGAGCAAGACATCTGGGAAAAGACAACCCTGAGATTATTGTCTCAATATTTGATCCATCTATATTTGAACGATAGATGAAACCAGTGAAATCAACCCAATAGAGTTTTCCACCATTTGCATCAATGGCAATACCTCGAAGAGATCCAAGTCCTGTATGAATGGTTTCAATGTTACTACCATCAAAATCAGATCGTTTAATATCCCCACTACTACTATCAGCCCAATATATCTTTTCAGAATCAGTATCAAGAGCTATACCATATGTGGTACCTACCCCTGTTTGTATATCCTGAGTGTAAAAAGCAAATGTTAAACAACCATAGTAATCTTGAGTCTTATCAGAATTTGGATCTCCATCATAACGACCCAAATCAAGCCACCCTGTCACACCAGGAACTTTCATCAAAACCACAGCCCCACCTGAATGGTCTGCTACCAAATCCCCTGTGTAAACACCAGCAGCAAAAGCAGAATCAGAAATACCTTTGATACGAATTTTACCACTATTTGCTGGAGATTGTGTGTCAATAAGTCGAGTATACCATCGAATTGTATTAGCAACATCAGCAGCAAACAACGTAGCGTAATTTTGCTGACCATTACTAGGGTAATACCCAGCAGTGAAATTAGTCTGTGGGTAAACAAGTTTACCATCCAAAACTTGAAGCTCGTTCTGGATATGTGATCCTAAAGCAAGATCAGAATCCCAGACTGTTGGGAAGTACCAAGACACAGAAGTTTCTATATGAGTAGGCCAATCAGGTTCCACTGTAATTTGAGTAGAACTAACATATGTAGCTTTGTAACTACCATCGTACACAGGATTATCATAATATGCTATATGAGGCATATTCGAAATCCCTGAATTCAAAGTCAAAAGGTAGCTACCATCGAAATCTGTTTGCCTTAAATTGTTGGTGCTCCCGTCAAACCAATAAATCTTCCTTTCTTCAACATTTATTGCCATACCTCTTGGCCATGACAATCCTGTAAGGACATTTACTGCACTTGAACCATCAAAATTCGCTTTCCGTATAGAGTTACCTGCTGTCTCAGTCCAGTACATCTTCCCTTCAGTATAATCAAAAGCAATATTATTAGGACCTGAAGCACCTGTGATAACATCTTCAACATCAGAACCATCAAAATTGGCTCGTTGTATTTTTGAAGTCCCTTGATCAGACCAGTATACTTTTTGGAGATTGTGATTTAAAGCGAGGCTTTGAAGATTACCTACCCCCGTTAAAACAACATCTTCAACATCAGACCCATCTAAATTAGATCGTTGTATTTTATCAGCATCCGAATCTGCCCAGTACATTTTCCCAACAGCTAAATCTAAAGCAACAGCAAACACCTTAGTGCCAAGACCAGTCACCAAATCTTCAATGCTTGAACCATCAAAATTAGCTCGTTGTACTTTCTGATCCGTTGCATTGGCCCAATATATTTTCCCACCATTAATATCGAGTGCTAAACCAGCAGCATCTCCAATACCAGTGACAACATCCTCAACACTCGAACCATCAATGTTGGACCTTTGTATTTTGTTTGCTGTACTATCAGACCAATAAAGTTTCACACTAGAAATCAATATTGTGCGCCCAGTATCACCACTGGTGAAATTTGCAGTAGCAGAAGTAAGTGTGTTGGTAGAAGAAACCACCCCATCATTACCAATATTGGGAGTAGCTCTAGTATAAGGAACTAAAGGGTATCTCTCATGTTCAAACAAATCTGTGTTTTCATCTTGAGCCACATCAAAATGATACCTGAATAACTCTGTAGTGAAATCTTCGATCTGTGATCTACCAGTTATAATCTGTTCATAAGCATTTGTCAGAATTTTATTACCAGTTTGAGTGATTGCATCGAGTTCTGTCAAAGCAAAAGGTGTGCGTATTGTATTTTTTACTTTTGCATCGTCACTCACACCACCACCTGATGATCCGCTGATGAGAACCCCTATGTATTCTGCATCATCACTCTGCCCTGGACCATTTCCCTTACTCAAATCCCACCCATCAGTAGGATTGATAGCATCATTATTATCTAACAAATGATATGGGATTTCTCTAGTCCCAGCACCAAAATCTGTAAGGTCATATTTCAAAGGAGATTTATCACTAAGATATCCAGAAGAAACCTTACTATCTGATTCTACCCCAGTAAGATATGAGAGATTCCATAGTCCAGAAACTGCTCCTGCAATACTTGACTTCAACCAAAATCCATTATCAGAACCATAGTGATATATACCAGACAATCTGAAAATATTTGGAGCAGAAATACTAAAATTCAATGTGGTTTCTGGAAGAGACCCCGGAAAATCAGGATATACCTTGACATGAGTAGTCGTATCTTCGACTAATATTTGGTAGTCCCCATTGTTACCATTCACTGATCCTGTGACTGTAAGTATCTTCCCTCTATCAGTAGCATCTCCTGCAAAGACTGCTGAAGCACTTGTGAAATCATTTGGAGATGCCAAATCGCAGTTATAACTACCACCAGGAGGTGTTTCAGTACCAACTGGAAAAGTAGGTTCAACTATATAATCAGTCCCAGGAGTCCCAATAACAGGCAGTCCAGGATCGACTTCACTATAGATATCATACTTACCATGAGACCCATACAGATTTGAAGCACTATAGTCTGCTGTAGCAACATTACTGTAGGTCTTGAAATGAAACAGTTTCAAAGAACCAAAATCTACATCAACCCCAATATTGAATGGTGATAATGTGAGATCAATAGATACACTGAAATAAGCCAACTGAAATTGCAGATAATTGAAATCATATGGCTCATAAGGTGTTCCTGCACTGTACTCCTTAAGAGCTGGGAGTCGATATGTTAGTGTGAAAATATCAGGCCCAGAATCATGTGTATCTACACCCACATAATTAGGTTGTTGATAATTGGGAACACGTCTATAAGACTCACTGAAATTAGCTTCTAGATCAAGTTCCCCAACTTCAATTGTATTCACAGTATTATCAAAGACACCATTCTTTGCATATAGCAATACTAAATACCCTCTGTCAGCAGGGTACAAAATACCAGAAAGATCAAAGGTAGTGATAGAACTTTGAAGTAAACAATGAGTCTCTACTAACCAATTACCAGGAGTACCCCCCTGATTCCCACCACTCCATGAAGCATGAGCATGATTTGCTGTAGTACAAGTAAAACCACCTGATTGAGTGGTTCCAATTCTATCGTAAGTATCTTCCAATGTACCCCAATAAGGCACACCACTATTTGGGACTCCCTCTTGCTCTTGTCCCAAAGTATTGATCAGATCTGGCATGAGATCTGATAATTCATTCAAAGACCCTTCGACATGGGTCCAATCGAATTTACCATAGGTATCCTGAGTTGAAATAGCTGTGGCTGGATGAGCACCTATTGGATCATTGAGATGCCCTGATAGAGCAGCCTGGAAATCCACTACATGAGCAAAGTCAAGGGAAGATACAGACACAGAATCCTGTGCTGCTTTACCATTCCCAATGGCTAATGTGCCTGGGTCTACTTTAGTCGGCATTAGACACTCCGTCTATTCAGTAACAGATTCCCCTTGAGTCGGTAAACAGCAGCACAACTAGTATCATCAGCAGGAGTATCTACGAATCTGACATTGTTCTCATTGTCATTTTCAGCCCATCGGATAAAGACAATCATTACCAATGTGCCTTTGTTACCGAAATCATAGTCATCTAAAAGTTCTGCTATAATTGGAAAGAACACTTTATGCCGCTGTGGGAAAGAAAGGTTCTTACCAAATGCTGCGGGTCGATATTCTGATGTTGGTACTTCTGGGTAAAAAGCCCGTTGTTCAGGATCAACATCAGTCACAGCAGTCCGTTGTAATTCTGCTGAAGCCATCGGAACAAGAGGTATATTCTGAGAAACTCTTAAAAATCCCGAAGCAGCATCAAAGTCATCAGTAAAGGTGTCAAGAGGAGAGTCTAATTCATGTTCCCCATTGAATACATATGGAGCTGCTCCATTGATATATACAGGGATGTGGACATGAGGAACTTCATATGGATAAGTAGCTCCAAATGATCCCGTCCCACCAGTCAAAGCGTATATATATGGGCTCACATACAAGGTACGATACAATAAACTATTCGGCAGCATACTATCTTTCACAGGCTGTAATGCTCTGGATTGATAAAAAACTGTTTGATAGTACCCTACTGTATTTGGAATAGGTCTAAGAGCTTTATAGACCACTCTGACTAAAGCATCTGGATCTGAAAGTGGATCAACAGATGTTGAAATCTCCCTATCTGGATCATTTGCTGTAAAAGTAAATGAATGACCAACAGGTGTGCCCAATGGATCTTCTGTTACACTTGTCACAGAACCAACACGATCTGGAAGGACTATAGTGTTCACATCCTTAGCATATACATCTAGTGTCTTATCTGTTGTCTCATACAAAACCTGAACTTCACGGTTATTTTTCACCACTTCAAGATTTACAAAGTCATTGAAGTCAGCGGGACGACTACCAGCGGGGTCATCTTCCAAAGTAAATGGTCCACCTGCACCAGAATTCCAAGTATCTCCAAAATCATTGGATGGAGTTGCAGTCAAACCATTCCCAGGTGGGTAGGATATTTCAACTTCGAGCCATAGATCAGGACTATTACCTGTCCACACCCCATCCGCAAGAGTCAATGTGACAATATTTGAACCAATACCCTTTATCTCACTGAAAAATGCCTTGACCTTACCAGTAGTTGTATTTGGATGATCAAAATAGGCAGATCGAATATCGGTAATGACCGTATTTGCAGGGCTCATTGATGCAAGGTCAAACCCTGAACCCTCATCAAATGGATATGGATTGAAGTTACCAAGATTGATTGTAACAACCTCGTCACTCACCCAGGTTGCTCCTGTAGGGGTTTTTATGACTATGGGATGCTCTACTATAGCTCTATCAGAGAAACGCCTTCTGACAGCATCCTGCTCCCCTATATTCATACCTCCCAAACCACCTGTACCAGCAGGACCAATCTCATCAGCATGTAGAACAGTAGTCCCTACCATCCCATAGGTGTAACCAGGAACACTATTAGTGTTCTGTTCTACCTGAGATAAAGTATTATCAAGCAAAGCTGAAAAGCTTGTTTCCAAGATTTCATCAAGGTCCCAACCCACAAGAGATGTACCCTGTCTCATATCAAGGACATCACCATTTGAAATCTCATCAGAAAACAAATCATCTGGACGGTCACTTGTACCAGCACTTATCAGGACACCACCATTATGATTAGTAGACTGTGAGAAAGCAGTTGTATTCCGTCTAAACACAGCAGCAATGGGGATAGCATAACTATACCCATCCACAGTCCCAAGAGCTGTCTGAGACGCTGTATCACCAGCACCGGCTCTCCATAGACCATAATCACCAGCAGTAGCTCCCATGTTAGTAAAAGTATAGGTGCCTACAGGAGATCCTTGTGTGCCCTGAGCCTCAACATTTGGATCGTTCATACCCATTGGGAAACTACTAATATTGATCCCATCTACAACTCTGATTCGATATTGAATCTGAACTCTCTTAGAAGTTTCAGCTCCAGGAGGAGTCTGCAAAATATCATCTGTAAAGTTCAAAGTAGCGTCATGAGCTGGATCAATACCTACATTACCATGTCTATAGACACGACCACCAGCAGATTTATTGGTTGTGTCTGGACTAGCACTCAACAAAGCCCTCCAGACCTCTAAAAACACGAAGTCTGTTCTCCAACCTGTAGCTGGAGGTGCTGACAATGAAAGTATATTTTCTTTTGCTGTATCAGTGCCAGTATACTCGACAACTACTTTCCAACCATTCACCAAAGCTACTGGTTTATTGACCAACTTGAATTCATTAGCTGTAGAGCTACTGTATTCAAAATCAATATTCCCACCAAGGAAATCACCCTTTAACCAACCACTGGGAACTGATACCCTACGAAGAGCAGCTTCAAAATTTGCATCTTGAAGTAAGTTTTGCTCCACATCCAAGATTGGCTTTGAGCTTTGGTAAACTATTGTTTCCCAGGCTCTTTCTTCAGGATCTAGATAACCCGAAACAGAACCATCAAAATTCTTATCCATGACGCATCCTTATTAAAAAGTAAGCCTCCAAACCCAAGTCAACGTAGCTGTCGCAGGTTTGTTTATTACCGGAAATGTTAAATAATTTAACATGGTTTCGTAGCTAGTCAGGTCAACAGTATCATCATAAGCTCCAGCAGGAACAGGATTCTTGATAGACAAGTTAGTCGAAATGTTCCCACCAAGAAGACCCATTTCTACCAGAGGTCCTACAGCTTCTGATTCTGAAAATGTAGTGATAAAGTCTACAATTTTTGTTGGATACGCTACTGGAGAACCACCAGAATCAATGAATTGAGTGTCAGCAAATGTCTTACGTTCAATCTCATTTTCTAGAGCCCTTTGCTCATCTGTAGCTGCTGGGGGGTTCATAGGGTCCCAACCAGTATCTCCAGTCCCTACAGCAAGGACATAGGCTCCCTGAGGTGGTTCCTGATTGTCCTTCACCAAACGAGCCAAAAGAATTGACATGTCTTTGACAATAAGATTCCTCTTCTCGTATACCAACTTATGGTCAGGACTTTCTAGAAAATTCTTTAAAGAAGCATCAGCTCCTAAATCAGGACCCATAAACCCCCAGAAATCTCCTGTGGGGCCATTAGTCTGGTCATTGGTTTGAAGTCTCATTTTTGCACCCTCGATTGGTCCTCTATAAAATTCTCTTACGATCATATCAGTATCCCCTATATACAAAAAGATCAATGAAGCATCATCTTGGATATTCTATAAGATATTTCAAAAAAAGAAAGAAAAAATCAAAATTTCTACCTTCTTCTATGATGTGATTTACTTCCTCAGCAGTGACCCATGAAGTTTTGCTCTTCTTTTCATTTTCTGTACCATCACCAATAGCTTCTACAACCTTGAAAGATCCTGGTTCTAGATTTACTACAAAAGGATAGACTTGTGTGGAAGCAAATTTCACCATTGGAATAGAACCACTCAGAGCAATTATCTGAGATTGTCCAGGTACAATTTGGATACCAGCCTCTTCTTCAATTTCTCTATAAAGAGCATCCTCTGCATCCTCTCCTTCTTCGATACCTCCAGTGATGAGGGTATAGTAAAGTTCTTCTGTTGCACTGTCAGGAGATTCTGAATCATAGAAATATGGTGGGCAATACTCTTCTCGAATCCCATATAAAACTTCTTCTGAATCCTTACGGATCAGAACAACTAACACGATTGAAGCTTCATCGACAAACTCATAGTTGTTCCAACTCACCAAATTAATCCACTCACCATTATATAACTGCTTTGCTTCCATGACGTACCTTTAAGAGAATGAAGGGAATTGTATACGAACTCGATCAAATTGGATGTAATGACTCCCAGTATTGCTATATGAGCCATAACGAATTGCACCAAAATACACATAAAACCCACTATTCAATAGATTTGCTACTGAATCATAGAACGAACTGAAATTAGAAAGAGAGAAATCAATATACCCAAATCTTCTCCACACTTCCCAACCTGCACTACCAGGCTCTGTGATTGGGCCACCAGCAGCATCATTATACCGAAACAATACTTGTATTCCACCAACCTTACCATAAGCATTTGGATGGGCACTGAACAAAAACTGCCCTTGAAACCAACCATTATCAGTTGAATTGTAAGCCCACCGTTCTGTCCAAGCTATTGATGTAGATGATGGATAACAATTGTCAATGATATCCATCATCCATCTATTATCACTACCTGAATACCCCAAACCTGCCCAAATACCTTTTACATCAGCACGAGCCACACTACCAGATAGAGCCTCATATGTGATTAAAAACCCAGGAAACACATGCTGACCCATCAAACCTTCTTTTCGGACAGCAAAATCACAAAGAGCTATATGATGTCTACCACTTTCAGACCCATTATAACGATAACCATAAAATTGATTAGCACTTGCAGAAGCCAAGTCAGCATGGAATCTTAATGTATTAGCACCATAATCTGTCCCACCACTATAGTTAGGAGGACTACTTGCAACAATACTTTGCTCAAAAGTACCGCTTGGTTCACAAGCTACCCATATCCAATCACTTTGAGACATTGCTATTAATCTCCACCAATATCACCTAAATTATCAATCTTTATTCTAACATCATCAAACCTGATATTATCAAAATTCCGAGAGCTACTAGTCATTGATCCAGTATGCATATACACTCCAAAACCCCAATAACCAGGATTTATCAACGCTCCTGGAGAAGTGTCAGTAGCAACCAAATTCCAAGACGACCATCCAGCATCCTCTGGACCTAAAACACCTGTATTTGTATTATTATTTCGTTGGTAAAATTCAACATTACCCCCATTATTTTTCAATGCAAACTCTGTTTGGATGTAATATGTAGTACCATCATCAATGGTAGAAACAGCTAAAGCATCGGCAACAAGTGTTGCCGACGAGCTACCAACTAGCTTGTAAATTGCTGTTGCTGTTGTGCTACGGAAGACAGTCTGAGCCATTTTGGTTCCAACAATATACCCCAACACTTGATCTGTCCCAGAGTATTGCCCAGAATAAAGACCTTGGAATCTACACAATCCACCAATAATGCTTGTACCTACTATATAGTCACTTTCACCATTACGGACAGCAAAACTGATAATACCATCCTGAACTGGGAATTTTGATATTGTAGGTCCATCATATAGAAAACCAGCTATTGCTGGGGAGGCTCCTTTACCAGTTGAAAAAGCTATATTAGAAGACCCTGCTCCAGGTGCTATAAGATTGGTTCTACCTGCAAAAGTATAGTTTTGAGAACCAGTACCTATAAATCCGGGGGTCCAAAAATGAGACCAATCTGCCTTTGCCATATTACAAACTCCAACCAGTCTCAAAGTCTTCAACATCACCCTGAGTCACTGTAGCAAAATCCCAAGCTCCAGGCGGGTCATCGCTGGTATATAGTCCAGGAATCCGTAGATAAGGACAATACCAAGCATCACCAGTATCATCTGCTGTTTCTTCAAAGGATTCTAGCTCACCTCCAGTGTCATTATATGAAGCACTGAATTCCACATATTCAGGGAGAAGGATATCAATATTCCAAGTAACGATATTACTATCAGAATAATCAACACCATCACCCGCTGTGATAGCCTTTAAGACGTAACTTTCACCTGGGTTATAGTCACCAGGCAAATCAATAGGTGTTGTGTATTGAATACCATTGGTAGTAGGAACAGGATCACTACCATCAAGAGTGTACCAAATATCTACTCCAGGAGTTGTAGTTGATAAGGTGACACTTTGAGCTGAGTCATACGATCCACTGGAGACATCTGAAGTTGGATCAGCAGCGGGAACAATCCTTGATTTCAATACTTCAACATTACTCTCATAACTACCAATGATAACTTTCACATCAGTAGATCCAATATTAATCCCTGGAACCAATGAATTTGGTATGTAAATCTGAGTGTCTGTCCATGTACCACCACCAGATATGATATCTGGGCCAGTCAAGGTCCGAGCCCCATCTCCAGTGATGATTACACTATGAGTCCCATGATCACCATTGGGAGAACCATATATCAAACCAGATCCATCAATTGTTATAGAATCAAACCAAACATCATCAATCAAAGGATTTAAAACAAGAGGATATTCAGAATACCCTGGTGTAGCATCATTCAACAAGAACCCAGTAACCATATCTAATTCCATAGTGCTATCTGGGTCATTCATACGGTTGCCACCAAAGGGATATGTCAAAACGACTTCATCTTGAACCACAAAGTCATCAATAGCATCATAAATCTCTTCTATCTGACCATCAATACTAGTCGATGGAAAAGCCTCACTGAATTTAGAACCTGGGTACATAATTGAATCAGTAGAATTCATGAGACTCTTAGCCAAGACAGTATATCCAGAACCACCTGAATATGTGAAATCATCATAGGCATTGAGATAAAAGAATCGTGGATCTATAGGAACTGGTATTTCATAACTATCATTTCTAGCCACACAGAAATTGATATAGTCAATCTCAATTTCTGAAAGATTCAGATTTGCAACATCTACTTTTGGTGTAAATCTCAAAGAAGTAGTGTCTGTAATGCTTGATGGGAACTCTTCTAGCCTTGAAAATGGTATGTCCATATAAGATCTTTCACCATTATCAATAAAGATCTTTATCATTTCATAATAAGGATTAATGTGAAGTTTGAAGATATGAGCACTACCATCATCCCAATTGAAACTAATATTACCGATGATAGATTCCTCTTCACTTGGAAGAGACACACTAAACAGTTTTACAAGTTTCTCTCCTAATGGAGATGTTGCCAAACCAAATCGAATCGGAAACACATCGTTTCGCAGCTCAAATCTAATCAGAGTGTCCCCAGCTCCAGAAGAAATATCTTGTGTAACCTTTAATGAAAATTCAAGGTCAACTGGGAACCTAGCTCCAAATATAGGGTTGTAATTTACGTAACTCTTTGTTCCAGAACCCCAACTTGAAAATGTCAATTTACCATCAGAAGCATATGATTGGTAGTCACTAGTCCCTTCTAACCCCCAATCTGGAACTCCACTTGGATAAACTGTATCTTCAGGTACAACAGTACCATCATACTCAAAACAAAGAGTGCCAGTGAAATCAATTTCCATCTCTCCCAAACCCTTGTCAAAAGCTGGGTAGATATGGTCGTCAATATTTCCTGTAGTCTTTGACCTAAGATCAAGAGCATTGTAAAGCCCTCGTTCGTTGACTTGCAGTTCAACTGATTTAGAAGCATCATTGATTAAGAACTTAAAGTCATTAAGTACAAACAATGGGTCATTAAGAACTACAATAAAAGACTCAACTTTTGTAAGAAACGCCTCTTCTGTCAATGGCACAGGAGGTGTGTCTTGATTCAACTGAGTGTAAGCATCAATCACTTCTTTTTTATCATAATAATCTTCTATAGGAGTGGGGATACCAGTAGAAGAAGACAAGAAATTGGTATGGCTATGATCTGCCACATCACCATAAATATGATCTGGACTTGCAATGACATTCTGTTGATTCAAGATTTCATGGTGAGGTGCTATGACATCAAATCCCTTAGCACCAGCAATAGTGAATCTGAGATAATCCCACTCACTTAAAACAAGAGCTGACTCGTCAAAAGAACCCCAATACACCCCAGATCCAGCCCCACCTTCAATATCAAAGAATGTGCCATAAGCATCCGGCAAATCCAGATAAGAAAATGAAATAGCTAAAGCCCCATCAATGAAAAGACTAACTGAGCCATTAGGATCTCTGACTACTCTATATTCATGATAAGAAGAGAAATCTACAGATACTTTCTCATAATTATCTATATCGGTGACATCACCACCCTTGTAAATACCAACATATTCATTACTCGAACTTCTTATGGGATATGAATTGAAATAATCCCAATCAACATTAGAAATGGACTCATCAGATGAAGGACCAGAAGATCCAAACTCAAAATAAGCAGTATCACCAGCACTCTCAGTGAAAGAAGTATAGGCCAATGTTCCCTTTGAAAGACCGTCAACCATAAGCATTACTAGGTCACTATCTTGATTGACAATGACTCGATAGGTATGAAATTCACTATCGTTCCAAGTAAAAGCTATAGAAGATAAAACAGTGCCTTCAGAAGCGAATGAAATTACCTTGGTCCCACCACCTTCTTCTCTCAACATCACTTGTATGTTACGACCAGGATACCCCCCTAACATATTTGCTCGAACACCAGTTCCTGTCTCAGGAATTGTACCTGGGAATGAAGGTGATACCTGAACCTGATCTGCTGAAATATAACTTACAATTTGATAAGTACCATTATTACCTTGAGTCGAATTGGTGACTGTAACATATTTATCTACATCATCAGGACTAAACAGCCCTGTAACTGTCAAACTATCTGATACAGGAAGATCTGTGAGACTAGCAATCAAAGGACCAGAGTCAGTACCAGGCACACCATCAAAAATTTCAGTCAAGACACCTATAAACCCAGAAGGATCTGCTGAATATGAATTTACCTTTGCTCTGAATTCATAGATATAATTCTGATCATGCCCCAGAATATTATTAGCTACATCTTCTCTGCCATATAAGATACCTCCAGTATCAGAACTATCATCTATATTGAGGATATTATCTACCACCTCAATTGTAGCTGTTCCAGTTGGTGTCCAAGGAGTTTCTGGATCAGTATCAGGAGTAACTTGCCCATTATATGATAACAATGGTAATTCAACATCTGAGAAGAATGATATAGCTAATAGCCTATCATAATCATTTGCAAATACACCTAGAGATCTCTCAGAAACACCATGAGTCCAACTATACCCTCTCACTTTCCAGTCTAAAGCGAGCACAGATTGAGATGAGAGGAATGGTTCGGGTCGATGATACCCAAACACTTCCCCCGAAATTAAACCTCCCTCAGAAGAATATGGCTCTTCAGAAGCTGATATCTTGTTCAACAAAAGAGTTTCGATACCAAGTAATCTCTCAGTTCCAAATGCCCCTATCTTAAACCAAGGTGAACCTGCCTCAGTAGGAAGAGAATTTGCCTCATACAAGACATTAACATAATGAGCCGACTCACTTGGAGAGATAGGAGTAATCAGATATCTTAGATAATCCCATTCAGAAACATTGACTGAATTCCGGCTCATACTCCCAAAAAATGTTCCCGTTATAAAGTCAATCTGGAGTTCTAATTCATTGGGATCAGCTAAGTCAGAAGTGGAAACAGTAAGTATTGGTGCAGCACCACCATCTACATAAAGACGCACCTGATCAATGGTACGATATAGTCTGAAGATATGATACTCACTCCAATCCAACTCATAACTTTCATAAGATGAAAATATTGTTTCATCGCCACCTTTTTTCAGTATGCCAATATATTTTGTACCAGAATCTTCTATACATGCTATGAGACAAAGATTCCTACCATCAATGAACCCAGAAGCCACCCCTGAAAAACAACCTGTCAAAGTATAAGATGTCACTTTTGAACGATATGAAAACGACATTGTATACTGAAATGAAAGGTCTTCTGGACGATAGTAATAGTAACCTTTCCCTGTGGGAAAAGCTCCACTACTGTTATCTTCAATGGTCAAACGACCATCTACAGAAGATATCCCTGAACCAGCAGAATCCCATGGATAAGTGACATGATTCTCTGGAAGAACATTACCATCATAGCTCACCAAAGTCTCGTAAAGACCTCTCGAAAATGGAGGATATGCGATACGATGGTGTGGTGAATTCAACAACAACAGATTTGGGTCATTCAGAGCTATGGAATATGCTCTTTCATAGGCTCGATAGAAGTATCCAAAAAGCTCTGGATCAGTACCTACAGCACCTCCTTGGAAACCAAGAGGATTGTCAATAGAAGGATCTATCAACACATTCTCATAAAGATATCGCTGATAACCCCAAGCTCTATTACCATCTGCATTTAAGACAAACTCAACTGAATTCAAACGCCTAAACTCAACTCGTGGACGACTTAAATGATCATACCAAATCTTTACTGTATCAGTTGGTAATGGTGCATCCTCCAAAACCACAATACCGATAAGACCTAGTACAGCCTTTACAGTAGCTGGGGTACTATTCACCAGGACAGTCACATCTGAAGGATCATCTGCAATCTTCCCCTCGCCATCACCCTTAACAATAGGTCCAAACCTAGTGCGAATGAATCGGTCTATGAAAGTAGAGGGGTTCCCATCTAAAAATTCTTCTACCCCAGCAGGTAAAATAGGGTTCCCAGTTGTGTCATAAGTAGTCATATCTCACTCATTAAAATTGGTACGAAACATCTTCCCCAATCACACTCTCTTCTTCCTTTGCTCCTAGTCGGTCTTTATCTTTGAGACCAAACCAGTTCTTCCTTACATCATCATAATGATAATCGCTCAATTCAAACCGATACTCATCAGAGACCCCATCAACGGGATCTGTAGTGTCAAAATCATCAGAAAATATATATCTGATCCGAAACAGTGTGTGTGCAGGTTTTATGATCCTAAGTATCAAGTTAATATTTGCATCAAGAGTCACAAAGTCTTGAGGGATCTCTTCACCCTCTATTTCAAAATTCACACCAAACGTGAACTGGTCACTGATATCATATCCTTCAGCACCAGCTTCCACTTCTAAGTAATTCTCCACAATAGTCACAACACGATCAGTAAATAACTGGATACCATCTTGAATAGATTGAGTGGTAGAACCTTGAAAATAGATCTTGATGATAGCTAATAGAAACTCTTTGAATTCATGGTCATTAAATTCAGTAGTGGGAAGTTGACCATTCAAGAAAATCAAGTACCCAATGATTTGATATAGAAACTCTGAACGTGTATTTATAAAATTACCATCTGTTGAAATGTCATCCAATGTAATTTTGATTTTCGCTAGCTCTATTGCAAAAGCTCGAAGTTCCAAAGCATAATTTGTAGATGGAGTCTCCGACATGTAATATGAAGGAAGCATAGCTAACAGATTTGATAAAATCTGGTCTGCCTCAGCTTTCAATCTGGTACGATACTGCTTCCCATCATCTACCAATGGATATGGACTTTGGAGCATATTTGTCATTATAATGATTCCTCACTGTAGATAATATTGAAGTTACCTACCGTAATAGATTCCAGCTTATTGGCTGTCAAATCTCTTGCTCCAGAGTCACCACTCACAACATATGAGCAAGTGTATGTATGGTCTGTTGGTAAGTCATCTTCAGGTATGGAGGTCAAAGAAACAACCACTCTATTACCTGTTCGGTTCTTTCTTTCTTCCTCAATCTCATCTGCATCAGTATACCCTTCACTGATAAGAGTGGCATCGTCTGAATACCCTGTGATTGAAGCCCCATCCTTACCAATTATAAAGGATTGATCGGGAGAAGTTGTCACATTAGCTAAAGTAGTCACCAACTCCATTGGCTGATCATCTTGGAAAACACCTCTATGCCGTGAAGTTGCTCCACCACCATCTGTTGTTGATGCATTCAGAGCTGTGATAAGAATATAAGCTTTATTTGTACCAGCATGCAGGGAAGAAAGTTCTACATAGTTACTCAGCAATGGATTCCTGAGAATCTGAGAACCGTCAGCCCAAACCATTTGAGAAAATGGAACGATCACATAATCAACTCCTGAAACAGCCTCCTCAACATGGATCACATCACTTTGCCTGATACCACCACCAATTGGACGACTATTAATTTCTTGAGCAACCCTGGTTCTTATCTTTGAATCTGTTTGTGGTCGATCCACACCGTACTCAAGAATAACTGTGTTTTCAATATTGATGGAATTCTCTATAGCCTGTTTTACCAAAGCATCTGCTGTAGTATGTTTCTTCACAGATATGTTTTCTTGCACCTGACGAATCAGGTCATTCACTACATAACGAACCTCAAAATTCTCGTCATGTTGATAGTCAACACTTACTTCCTGACCATTAGCAATAGTTCCAGAAGACACCCTCACAATAGTTGTTGGCTCAGTTGAAGACCCTGGTGAAATCAAATAATCTGGACTCGAAGATTCAGGACCATCATACTCAATAGTTCTGGCTACGTTGAATACCCGAATAGATGTGATGTCCACACCAATTGAATCTAACGGCTCATGTCTAGTACCAACCAAGATATGAGATTCATCATTCACTGAAATAACAGCACCTGATGGAAGTCCACCATATGGGATAACCTTAACATAATCATTTGCCTTGGTACTCTCACCATAAAGAAGAGGGTCATCTAACTTATACAATTCATACCCATTTGTAGCATCCAAAGTCCCTGATACCTCACCCACAACACTCACAATTCTTCTCACAGGTTGTCGAGTCGGTGTGAAGGTATTTGTAGACTGGAATCGATAATCACCAACAATCACATCATCTACATCGAATGTTGGTTGGCTGATACCATTATCCAATTGGATGGTTCTATAATCCTGGATGGTTACTCCAGCCAAATCAAAGTCAGTCCCTTTAGTGATATTTCTGAAACCCCATCCTTTTGAAGGGTCATCAAGCATTTCAGATATTGGATTATCTTCAGACAAATTGCTATCAGTAGATCTGAAAACAAGGTTCACAGCATCAATAATATCAAAAGCCTGATTCTCTTTTATATCAAACAGGAATGCAAATGTATCTGTAACTTCCTGTTCATTTAGACCTTTGATCCAAATATCAACCTTGCCACCAATATGCTTGTCTCTAACATCATCCCAATCACGCATCATCAGATCATTGTCAGCTTCGATTATCAAAGCCTCTTGCACACCAGGAGTTTTGTTAGCAGTAGCCAAATAACCACCTGTTGTACCAGAGTCCACAGACACAAGAGCTAACATAGATCGTTCTGCAAGAGAACTATTACTCTCAATATCAGAACCCCATTGGGTCGGCTCAAGGTTGATCACAGAGAAGCCAGAAGCTCCTGATACTACCTTGTTGATCTGGTTAGCGGGACGGTTGCCATCTGAACCTGAATCTAGAGCCCTGATATTAGCAACAATTTCCCAGCGTCTTCTTGAAGCATTATAATAGGAATCTACATTATCAATAGCCATAGTGACTTGACTTGTCACTTCATATGAGAAAGCTGGGATACCTAATTCCTCATCAGGAGTAGTTGCTATAATAGCACCACGTTCAACCACCAGGTCTCTAGTGGGTTTAGTGGTAAGGTAAAAAACAGCCTGTCCTATAGATCTAATAGCCCCTTGTCTAGTGACGTAATAGTCACCAGCTTTTTTATCAAATGCATCATCAATGATGATCTGAACATCCTCATCACGATCCAAAAGAAGAGCACTCTTCAAAGCTCTCTTATATGGTGAGACACTCACATCATCACTGATACCATCCCCATCAGCATCATCAAGAGCCATCAATGTTAAGAAGCTCTGTGACCTATGAATGAAGTCTGCTATGAAACTCACACGTTCTATCTCAGTAGCAGGTGGATCTAAGTGTATATCTCTAGTAGATGAACCAGGTATCAAGCTAACAGAAGGATCATGCTTCTGGATTTGCTCTATCTCAGAAAGGATAATGTCCTGACTTGTCCTGGGGGTCATATCCTTGATAGTAGTGTCAATGATCAGAGGTAACCCTACCAATTCAGAACTATACTTACTCTCTACATACTCACGATATCTCGAATCATAACCAACTGCCGTAATAACATAATACAGAGGTTGATCATCAGGGATATCGAGGAACTGATCATTATTTATTGTGCCATCTGCTTCTTCAGCCAACCGGTCATGGTCAAAATAGAAATGCTGGGCAGATTTCTTACCAGTGAGGTCAAGAGAAAGAATCTGGTCTGGAATAGCATCTGCCATATCAACAACAGAATCTGAAATTTCTCGTACCAAGACACCATCTTCATCTTCTTCTTGCACCGTTATCCTGAGGAAATTATTTTCATGTGTGAAGGAAATTTCCTCATCATGAGTATCTACATCCTCAGTCTCAAGATAACTATCTGTGACTAACTCATCATTAAGTTTGAAATAACCTGTAACAGTACCACCACTCTCCCTAGAAGCATAAAAGTTATACCCTACCACTTCTGATTCTGGGTTCTGAGTAGTAGCTAATGTGACCTTATCTTTGTGTCGGAATACAGTGATACCCGTAGGAGCTGTGACTTGAAGAGAAAGTTCTTTATCAGTAACATACGTGACAAGAATTGAAGACACAGAACTAGTATTACCACCAACATCAATAGCTCGAATATCAATACGATTTTCACCAGGTAGTAAAGAAAGACCATCTGGATAACTAGCAGGATTTGGGATTGTAAAATTAGGAAGATCCAAATAGACTAAAGTAGGATCAGAAACAAAACCACCACCTCTTATCTGCACCTGAACATCAATTGTGTTGGGATCAACAAAACCTTCAAAAAAATGCTCTCTCACATTAGAAGAAAATACAATATAGGTCGAGGTTTCTGACCCATCTGGTAAATATATCTCTGGAGCACTTATAGCCATATCTAACCTCTTCTAGAAAAACCTTGAGGTAATTGATTAATCACTTCAGGTTTGGGTAGTCGTATCAACTGATTGATTGTTACTTTCCTTCCCTGCCTACTCAAAACATCTATTTCTAGATCTAGTATTGTAGGGTCATTATCAGGCTGTGAAAACTTTGTCACAGATAACGATTCTGGAAATTCCCCAGGAGTCACTTCTTGCAACCGAGCCTGCTGCAACTTTATATCTCGCATATTATCCAAAGCACTTTTTACTTCAGATAGAATCTCAGATTTTATAAAATCAATATACTTAGATCCAGGCAAAGAACTCAATCTTGTTCCGTACCAAGGATGGAAAAGATTTGATTTTTTGATGGTAAGAAGAATCTTGTTTATTTCTTGTTGTAGTAGATTCTCATCTCTGACCTTAATTTTTCTTCCCAGAGTATCAAACCTGAAGTCATTTTCAATTTTCAAACCCTGGCATCGACGACAATATTGAGATGAAGTGAAATATGTCATCTCAATGATATTATCTGAACTCATGAAAGGACTATTGAATGACACCATTCGTAACCCTACAGAGTTCTCATCAACAACTAAGTCCCATCCAGGATACAATTCTTTACCTGTATAAATTCTATCAACAGGCACACCCAAAGTTGAATGTGCTGTTCCATCCCCCCATATAAGTTTTGACCCTGAACCATATGTTTTTGAAGTAATACTCAAATAACCTTTACTCACCTCTATATCTACATTACTAACTTTGTTTTTCAAATCTTGAGCTATTTGTTCTATTGTCAACACCCCAGATTCAAGAATAATTGTTTGCTCAGACCCAGAATCTACAGCCAATTTGATTACATCATTAGTGCCAGACACAATAGATGAAAATCCGGTATGGGTGAAAAATGAATGTGCCCTAGAATGGAGACCTTCTTTAGGCACTTCCATTTCATTTACAAACACCTTTACTTTCGATGTAGATATAGGACTAATAGGATGAAGATACTGATAGTCCACAAGACCAAGTTCCTCAAACACAACCTGGTGTGGGCAAATAGCATCTAATCTGAAATCATAACTCATTATGCACCTACTATTGGGATATCATCCTCTACATCCTTATCAGATTCCATGGTCTTCCTAATCTTACCAGCCGTCAACCCAAATACATCACCATCTTCTATCGTTACACTACCATGGTCTCCAGAATAAACTTCTGTATTGGCCTCTTCTATCATTGCAGTCAAGGATGACAGAACCACCATTTTCTTCATTGGATCTTCTGATTCAGCCTGAGCTATCTGAGCATATTTCTCCATATAATAATCCTGGGCTCCATCTGGAACCTTCTTATCTATTTCTTCCTCACTCTGCTCTTCTACCTTGATATCTCCAACAACACCTAATGTGATCGCTTCAAATGCACACTGATCTGACCAATCCATTAACTTCTTCATTTTGAACTCTAAATCTTCTCTTTTGAACTTTATGCTCTCCAATACCCATTCCTTTAAAGAATGAATAATTAAAGACATATAAGAATCATATCTATATGATTCTCGAATCTGTCTCTTATTACTGAATTCTGTTGGCATTGCCTGAGCAGATCCCTGTGGTAAATATATAGGATCATTAAAAGATCGTATTGGTAGTTCTTTTTCAGGCTCACCTCCCTGAAGAATGTAAGCTGAAAACAATTTCCCTATGAGACTCTTGTCAGGACTAGCTTCTATAGATTCTATATATCCAGTGTTGATATCAAAAGTAACCACTAAGACACCTGTGCGACGAATTTCACCTTGAAGATAATTTATGCGACCTTGTATGTCTCCTTGTTGAAGTTCAAGGAATTCCTCTAGTCGCATATATTGACCAGATGTAAATGTACCTAGAAAATCAAAAGCCATATCAATCCCCTCCTTGCAATAATTCAAAAAGAGGTGCAAGACCTGGAATTGCAAACAACAGCACAGCACCTACGGTATAATTATCATCGTTAGGTTCTGGCCCACCCGTTGCTGCAAGATACTCATTTAACATACCACCAAGACCTGAACCATGAACCAAAACTGTACTCGCAGAAGGGAATGTTAAGTTCTTCAGAACTTCAATTATCTCTTCAACAAAGCCTATAAGGTCATTCAATGCTACAATCCTAGCCTCTAACAGTTCTATGAAAGAAATGATATCCTTCACAATACCTTCATAAGCTTCGAGAAGACCTCGAATCTCAGCCTCTATCTTACGAATTACACCAAATACAGGGGCAGGAATCAGATTGGACACTCTGAATGCTATCCAGTTGGGTGGGTCTCCTCTGGTAGCTAGGGCTCCCATGAATGAAATGATTATAGCATAGACATCATTCTGTAATGTATCTAATGAAGAAGCTTCAGATAAATAAGGATGAGAAACAGTGGAACCCTGATAATTTAGGACTGTCTTCACAGAACCTTTTTTATCTTGGTATGTATCCCAAAAACTCTGAAACATTTCTTTTGATCTGGTGATTGACATTGCAATCACATCAGCCAACTTTATAGCATAGAGTAGACGAAGTTCATAAAAGTACATACCAACAGGTGCTGACAGATATTGATATACCCATGGATAGGACTTATACAAACTACCATGACCAGGAAATGCTGGAGTCCCTTTATATGGGACATGGAATCCCAATATAAGAGCAGCATAAATGGTATCACTTAAAGCAGCTACTGGATCATCAGTAGCTCCCATACCATCTGCTTTCTTTGGCACGTAAACCTCAACAGGGGAACAAGGAGTCCCAAGAAGACCCTTTGTAGTCAGAACACCATCCTTAACATCACTTTCACTAACCGTAGTGGGAGGGTCCCCAATCATTGACCTGATACGATAAAACCAAGTTTCCCCTGGATTTACTGTTTTGTCTTTGTAGGTATAAGACCCAGCAAATACACCACCCCAGAACGTAGCATCACTAGCTGTGATATCTTCTACATGCTCCCAAATATATACGGGACGACCAAAGGTATCAAAGACATGTTTCTTTATAGTGGTCTTCTCTCCAGCCGCATTGTAAACCTCCTCATCAATCAGAAAAGGTTCTCCAGCCCTAGTCTTAGACCGTTCAATCCTCCATTTTGAAGGTACAAACGAATCAGCTATATTTGTACCCCCAGCACCACCAAGAGTCCAATCAATCTGGACTCCAACAGCCTCTCGTTTCATTACTGATAGGTTACTCACTAATAACCCATCATCCTTGTCAATAGGGGTAGCTCGAACATTGTCTGGGGGTGGGAGGTTTTGAGTGATACTCTCCCCAATCGCTATTATCAACTTAACAAACTGCTCAACAATACCAGCAAGATTACCAGAATCTAGAACTATAACGAAAGAATGCACCTCAGAGGTATCTGTGAATTGTGGTCGGTTACCATCTGCTGAATCATAAAGAGCTGCTGCAAACTTCTGATTGAAATTGGCTATACCACCTTTGATATCAAGAAATTTTTGACCTTGAATAACAGGTCCTACCAACAATATATAGATACCAACACTCTGATTCAAATCATTCAAAATACCAACAATAAACTCCACAATACCTTCCAGAATGACCTTTAAAGGATTTCCAAGGTCAATAAGGAACATCTTGGCAGTCTCTAATATTGTCAGAATGATATTGAGCACGGTTCTAAATTTCTTCAGAACCTTTGATACTTGATCTGCCGATTCGAGCACAACCTCGGGCATCAAGTTTAATGTGCTTTTCCACTCAGCCATTTAAATTACGCTTCCTGCATTCGTTACGATTCTTTACTAGCTTGTTTCTTTCCTCTACCAAAGCATCTTTGAGCATTCCCAAAGGACCTATGAACTTACTAGCCATATTCTGCATAATGTCATTGTTATGCTTCCACTTGAAAGGCTCCTTCTTTGGTTCTTCTACCTCTTCAGCAATGTTCTCTTCCTGTTCATTCATGAATCACCTCTACTACCCCTGGACCATTAATAATTTCTTAATTAAATCCCGTTCATTCTTCTCTTTTTCATTCAATAACCGTTCTTTGGTGGGTAAAGTCCCTTGTTCTAGATTTACTCTATAATCAATCCAAGAAAATCTCTTGTCATACAATTTATCTATATATTGTAAAGCTGTCTCAAATCTCTCTGGGAATTCAGCAAGTTCTGTTCTGAAATCTTGGACATCATCCTGACGATTACCTAAAAACGTGTCTGTGGGATCTCCATAATCAGGGTTGGTATCGATTTGAGAGTATGGCAGAGTAGCAGTGATGTCATTAAGAGCCCCATTGATAAGGTTCAAAAAGTCCATAAGAGTTCTACGCATATCCTCTGAAAATCGAGTATTTCCTTGCCAGACATCATACGATAGACCAGTATCTGTACTTGGAAAAGCATCTGTACTTGGAATAGTAATGGTATCTCCACTGACTTCTTCTACCCACCACATACCAGCATTTACACCTGAAGATATTTCTAGAATATCTCCCTTCACTACACCTAGAACTTCAAAATCTTTTGAAGTGTCTTGGAAAGTTTGAGCCCCAGTCACCGCACCGGAAGTCCCAGAAACAAAGGCTGATGTATCATATAGAGTATCAAAAAGGTCATCCAAAATACCTTGGAAAGTAACATCTTGAAGTTCAGACTGTTCTTCTAGAAGTTTTGTTCTCCAATCTGCTATATATTGAGATTCACGTCTCACATCATCAACTTTGTAATCAACGCATAGAGCCCAATTCCCTGTATCAGGGAGGGTCCCTGGGAAACTTCCACTAATTGTGATACTGTTGCTATCAATAAAAGATAGAATAGTATATGTCCCATCATTTCCGTTAGAAGTACCTGTGATGGTTATTTTACGACCCACATCACTACTTTGAAATACTGTGCCAGAAACATCAAGACGATCATTTGCCCCTGTGTCAGTTAGACTACCACCTGTCCCATCCTCAGCAACTCGGACAGCATCCTGAAGAGTCATTTGAGTTTCACTATCAATACTATTGATTCTCCAGTTCCCCCGATTCTTCCCTTCAGGGATTACCAGAGTATCTCCCTTCACCAATTCATCTGTTTCCCATGTAGCATTAGGATCAATGAAAACCGTAGTGGTGTCAAAATACCCTGTATCACCAGAAGCCCGACCAGTAGTGCTTGTACCTCGTTTGATATCGAATGAAACACCAGTCTCTGAGGTACTAAAGGCTCGCACCGAAACTGTGGTAGTAGCAACCGTCTGTATCCAATATGTCCCGTTATTGTAGTACCCAGAAGTTGAATTAACGATAAGTTTATCCCCAACAATAACTCCAGCTACGGGGAAATTTTTACCCGTGTCTTGAAGTGTCAGAAGGTCAGTTTGGATATTAGCTGTAGTCCCACTGGTCCTAAGAGTTGTTTCAGTAGAATCCCAGATCTCATAATCAACAGTACCATCTTGACGATGTTTAAATGCTGCTACCTTAGCTTGCACAGAAGTTGGAAAAGATGTGATAAGATAACGACCTGTATTTGAACCTGTAAGAAGAATCAGCTCATCATTAACTTCAAGATTGTATCCAGCAATATCTCCCTCAAAAGTCTGACGATCTGACAAAATATCACCATCAGTATCTCGAACACCCTCAAGAGTATTTGCCGTAATAGCATCTATAAGATCTTCTTCACCCTCAAATACAAAATCAAAGTTTGCTGTTGCATTGATCTTGAATGGAATTTCTCTGTCATTCCAATCATTGTATACTTGCCCATCCAAAGCTGGGAATCGGTATGGTTCTGTAAGGGCATTGCCGTAACTAATCTTACCTTCTAGGTAAGACAATGGTTGAATTGGAGTCTGACCTGGAAGTGGGAATGGGAACCCCATATTGATAAGATTCCCAGCTTTCATATCCACTGCAAAATCAAGCCCTGTCTTATATGTTTGGAAATGACCAATTGGGTTCCCGCCACCATCATCTTCCCACCAAAATGGATTATGATATACCGTGTCATTAGGTAAAAGAGCAGGGCATGTAGTACCACTGGGGGGTGGTAATGTGGGGGTAAGGCTATATGAAACGAAATCAACAGTGATTGTATTCGGAGTGGACCCTGTATCTACTGCTGTAACTATCCCAGCCACAAGATATGGATTTGAGGTACGTCCTATCATCACCTCATCATCAACAGCAAACCCAGGAACCATGAATTCCTCACCATCTTCAGAAGCACTCTCTACTTCTAATGTAGCTGAACTTTCTCCTGAAGCTATTGAATTGAGAAGTTTGGTTCGAGCTGGACGGTCTTTCACACCTGAAATACTTGCTAAATTCTCACGACCAATTTCATAAATCTCTTTCAAAAATTCATCAGGGAATGAATAACCAGGACCAGCCCCTTCTGTAGGAGAGCTAGCACCAAAGAATTTACCATATTCAGGATATAGACGACTATATCTTGAACCCTTCCACATTGCCTGTGAACGACGTGGTGGGAATCCAGGTGGGAAAGGAGGGGATGGGAATGCAGGCCAAGCTGGTGAAATATAGATAATGCTATCGATATGATTCACAGCAGCACTTGGTTCAACAGGAGTTGTGTAAAGACTGTCTGTAAAAAGGAACTTCCCGTGAATATCCCCCACAACTCTACCATCAAAATATGCCAAAAGGTCTTCTATCAAATTGCAGACATCATTGTAATATAACAAATACCTTCTTGCCACGGCATCACTGTCTACAGTATCACCATAATCCCAGTAGAAAGTGCTCTTCCCTTTCTCATTTAGAGCTGGTGGTGGGGGTGGTGGGCCAGGAGGACCTGAAGAAGGTGCTTGAGAAGCCGCAGCTTCCCCCAGGGCAGATGAAACTTCAAGAGCAATGGTATTGAAAGGCTCTACCCTGAAATACAGTGTATCTGGGTTATAGACGGTATAAGAGGCAATAATAGAAGCCCCCAAGAACTGATTTGAATCATCAGGCACATATCTGTAAATATACTCTCCTGAGAATTCATGGTCTTCATCATACGTTTCTCTACCAGCGTAATTGAATTCAAGAATATCATTGGAACCTAATGCCTTGGTTAGTAGTAAAAGGGCACCTGATTCAGATACACTCAAATCAGTATCCAAAACTAGTTCCTCAACAGTACCGGCATTTTTATTCCTGAGACGAAGAGTAAATGGCTCTGTGGTAACCAATGGGAGACTTGTCACAAATTCTGTTGTCTGATCTGGAAACACAGGTCGGATAGATCGCTCCAAAGCTCCTGGTGTGTAGTAATATTCTGAAGGGAACTTGGAACCAACTTGAACTACAGTACGGTTATCTTCAATAGCTACACCCAAAACCAAATAGTCATCGCCACCCAGAGTCAGGATAGTACCAACACTGATACCAGTCACAATAGTTTTGAAATTTAGAGCATAGCTTCCTTTCTGAGTTTTCTCAAAACGCTCAGTTACAGGCTCAAAGTAATTTGAATCCAGGGGTTGGCTTGATACCAAAAATGTTGGTACTTTGTATGTTTTACGAAGATAAGAAGCCAAAGTCACTGTGGTCTTACCTGATGCATATGATGAGCTTGAAACTCTATAAATGTCGTTCCCACCCAGAAACACAAACTGATCTGCTACAAAAACTGAAGACACATCTCCCCAGGCTATGAATTCATTTGTACCTACCTCGAAATCATAGCTTGGGAAAAATATTGGGTAGGTAGATAAAGTGAATGACTTTTCACCCCCAACAGGATCAATGATATAGTATTCTACAGTGACTTCATCATCTCCTGCCAAAGGATCTATGAATGTTAGGGTATTCGTATCCCAATCAACAGATACTTTTTCACTGGTTTCAGTATCAGATAACTTGTAGAATCTCCCAACACCACTGGTAACATCACCTCGGTACACCAAAATGCCAAAACTGGAATCTGTTTCTCGATCATCAGGATTAAATGGCACATCCACAGAACCAGGGGTGATCACACAAATCTCATCCCAAATACGAACTACAAGGTGTTCCTCTTGTAAATCGCCACCCTCTTCTGTGTAGTAAAAAGCCTTCAGTCTTTCCCAATTCAATAGAGGTGTGTTGAGATATATACCTCCATTACCAGAATTTACCATGTAATCTGAAGGATATAACCACCATGAGATCCATACTGTCTGACCACTATAAGTAGTGAGGTCTGCTGCTGAGAAATTTACATCCCCAGTTTCTTTTGAGACTTCAGCAGTACCAGCACTGGGAGTTCCAAAATCACCATTTGTTTCAACCCAGGAAATATCAATAGTATCAGCATCTAGCTGAAATTCAACACGAGCTGAAATGTCTACAATAGGAATTGTTCTTCTAGGACTATTTGATATTGTGCCAATAGGAAAAAGTTTCTTCAACTTGAAATAATCTTCAGGCAATTGAAGCTCTTCCCAGACTCTATCTCCCAATATCTCTGGTTCATCCCATATCTCATAAGCGATACGAGTACCTGTAGAAGGAAATGGAATACTACTTTCGATTTCTAATTCAACACTACTAGTAATTGAATCAATAAGGTAGGAAGCCTTATTTGGACCTGATAAGATCACTAATTGTTTCCCAGCAAACCCTGTGAAATCAGCCGTAGTATCTCTAAATGTTGTTGCCGATGTGACTTGACCCTTTGTTCCAGTGTCAAGAGTCTTACCAAATCGATTGATAAAGAATATTGCTCCACCATTAGATTCTAAGAGATAATCATCTCCTTCTGACATGTCCGTATTTGGACCAGCCTCAGGACCATCTCTTAACACAAAACCGTACTGAACAATCCCAACATCCTCAAAGTTGTAAAATGAAGCATCTGTGTCAAGACTGATATCAAACTTCCTCCTGTAAGCAAGAGTCAATTCTTTTGTCTCATAATCAAGCAAAAAACCCACACCAGCACTAGAACTAGTTTTGAGGTCCTGTAATGTTGTGATCCCCTTTCCCTCAATTCTAAATGAAGGGTTTTTGTATGGAGCTGAAAGAGGTGGTTCTATAGGGGATACTGGCAATGCTTGAATAGGAGATGCAATAAGACCTGAAATCAGAGTCTGATCTTCTACAGTGACTAGACAATTAAGATCTGTAACATCAGAATCAGAACCATCCTTATTGACTAAACTACGGAAATACCGCACCCCAACATCTTCACTACTCAAATCATAATCACAGACCACAGCATAAACATTCCAGGATAAAGGAATCTTATATCGTCTTGCCTCAGCATAATTGAACTTGATAGTACCATCAGTTTTGAGTTCTACTTCTCCATATTTCACCGTAGTAGAAAAACTTGACACAATATTAGTCTCTGTGACTCGACGATAAGCTGTGGCAAAAGTGAAATAAATTATGACATCTCCACCACTGGAAGGCACAGCACTAGGAGGCATAGAACCAGTAGTAGTAGGATTAGCGGGATTTGAAATGTCAATAGTACCAAGACTATACGTTTTAGCACTCAATCCAGGTGATCCAGGACTATCAAAAGAATCATAAGCCCCCCAGTAATACACCATATCACCTTCGTAATTAGTGATATCTGTAGAACTAAAATTCAAAGTTCCCTTGTCTTTTGCCCATTGCACAGTACCAGCACTAGGACTAGTAAAATTAGCCTCTGTGTTCACAGCTACAGGGGTAAGAGGAAGTCTATTTCCAATTCTAATGATTGGAAACTGTGTAGGGGAAGGAATGGGATTAAGAGCAAGACGATAAGCGTCTAGAGGGTCTTCTAAAGCCCCTAAACGGTATTTACTCTCATCCCCATAGTTCACAAATCCTTCAGTCTGATAATAAACTGCATCCCCTTCAAAATCATCTACATCATCCTGAGAAAAATTCAACTCACCTGAAGTATCATGGATCTCAACAGTCCCTGCTGCAAGAGAAGCTGGAGATGTGAAAGAGGAAACTACATTGAAAGTAGTCAAATCTGAACTGCTAGGATCTGAAATGTAAAATCGATACGGATAAGTATCAGTAGGGATAGGAGCTGCAACCAACCTTTCAGTATTTGACAATGATCCCAACGAAAGAGGGGAACGTCCAGGTAAAGGTGTCCATCTCTGATCTGCATCAGAAAAACCAAACTGACCACGGTCCTTGTTTGCTACCCAAGCAAACTCTATTTCATGCATCCAGCCATTGTTAAGAGCTGCTACCATATAATCAGCTCGTTCCGTAGGACTGAACCCTGAAAGTTCCTGTGTATCAGGTGCAGAGGTATTTGGAGAATTCGATTCTGCCACCTTGGGTTTTCTTAGCACCCATCCTGAAAGATTTAATTCAATAGCACTCATAACATTTTCCCAATTCCAACTCCAGATGATGGTACTGGTGGAGGTACAACTGGAGATCCAGCAATCACCTGAATTATCTGAGCAGTAGCTAACCCTTGTGTCAATCCTTGAGCCACGGCAGTTGCAAAAGAGGGTGTAGATTGTCCCGCAAAACCCCCTGCTGAAAGCATACCCATTAGCTGCCCCTGTAAAGGGGCTGGTCCTCCTATAATCAATAACTGCCCTATCCCTGACCCCACAGCTACAGTAGGATGTTGTGTCTGCACAATAGCCATTGAAGCTATGAAAGAAGCCACAGCATTCCCGATAGCTGTCATGAGCCCAGGAGTTGATGTACCCTTCAAATTGTTTGCTGTAGCAGCACCAAGAAGGGGACCCACAAGTTGAGGTGGAGTGATTATCACTTTCCCTGTACCAACACCAGTCCCAAAAGTACCAACATCAGTTGTTTTCACTTGAAGAGATAGAAGATAAGTTGTGACAGCATTGGAAATAGCCAATGCCATAGGTTGAGCCATTGTGCCAGCAAACCCAGCACCACTCATAAGAGGGGACAATAGCCCCATAAGTCCTGGAGGAGTCAGGGGCATATCACACCTTTACAGTTGGGGAGCCCATAAGTGGCATACCCGTCATATAATCAAGATGACCTCCTGGGTTGGGTGGGCCTGTACCAGAAACCACACCACCTGCTAATACCTTACCAATATCGACCAGTGGGGCATCTATCACTACTTTTACTTTTCCTACCACATTCACTTGTAAACCATCCAATGTCACATTACCAGCTAATGTCTTGATATCTATATTACCTGAAGTGACATTAATAGCAACACTTCCTGTTGTGACACTTACTTTCCAATTACCAGCTACAATTTCTGTGACTCGATCCCCAGCAGTCAAAGTCTCTTTAAGGTTCCCTAAGGTGAGGAGTGCTATTTGGTCTCCAGCGACTAGGGTTAATTTTGAATTCCCAATCAGATTTTCTCGTTCAAAATCTCCTTCTATTATAGTTTCCTTTATGCCTTCAGCATATGTAGCTTCCACATTACCTTTAACAGTAACACTTTTCTTTTCACCCACAAAAGTTGAATGCTCACCTATCACTTTTTGGGTTATTTTATTGTAACGCTCATCTTTCGTACCACTGACTTCTTCCTTGAAGTTCCCAAACACAGTGGAAAACTTCCCACCTCTCAAACTTTCAACGCAGGTACCTTCACAGACAAATCGGTACCCGTTACCATCATTGTCCTTACCTCGAATCTCAATATTTGCTGATCCAGTCAGGGTTTGATTGAAACTATACCCAGCAGCATCTTTACCAAGATTCAGGTCAATTGACCCACCTGTAGTTATATCAAGGCTCTTTGCACCCTCACCATCCTTGCCTATGACAGCCTTCACATTACCATGAGTGTTAAAAGAAACAGACTTTCCCTCACCTAATGGATGAGCACTTGTGGTTGCAGGATAGTGATAGAAGGCATGCCCACCCTTATCATGAGCAATAAAGATTTCACCTCTTTGGTCAGGACGAATAAGACGATATACGAATGCTGCTGCTAGTCTCTCATCTTCATTATCTGTACCTCTTGCACATGGCACAAGAGAAGGAGTGATATCACCAGGAACAGAATCTTTACCACCAAACAGAATTGGTCTTAGGACCTTTCCATAATTGACTCGATCTTTATCTGTATAGATACTGTTCCCTACATATGTACCATATACTCTTTCGATGAGAGGATAATCGTAGTCAACTTCTATACCATCTACCCCTTCTGAAACTTGGAGTATTCCGTCAGAAGTATGATTTATTTCAAGACGATCTTCCACATAAGAAAAAGTCTGTTTGTCATAAGGTGAATTGTAGTCTGTAGACGCTGGAACCACATAGTACCGTTTACCATTTGGAAGAACACAGGTGGGGAATTCTTTGAAATTCACCTCTGGAAGAAGATTGTAATCATCATCAAACCAATCCCAATCATCTAGTATATCAAATGCAGGATGTGATGTATTTACCATACCATCTTCATCAAATATATCAGCAGGAAGTAATAACTTACTACGAGAAATAAGCCCACTATATCTTCTACCTGATGCTAAAGCTTCATTGAAATTAAGAGTATTAACATGGAATGTGTGATCATCAGCTCGAAGAAATACCTCATCACCAGCAGCAGAATAAAGCCTCACATTCCGATCTAGCACAAGGTCAGATCCTTGACTGGAACTAGCTAGTATGTTTCCAGGATATATTTTCCTGAGTTTATATCTAGTAGTACCAAACAATGCTGGAAAGTCTTCTAGGGGAGCTTCGTTAGGATTGGCTACAGCCACAGGATCATAATTCAATTGTGACAAGTACCCCTTAGGTAAATACCCAAGTATCATAGGAGTACCATGACCACTTACGAATCGTTTAAATCCAACTACTACAATACTCCCTACTTCGGGGATACCACCCAAGAAAGAACGGGCTCCAGCCATAGGTTGAGACAATGGCACTTCAGAACGAGTACCAGAGGCATCTACAAATTCAATGTCAGCCAGTAATGTCTCATAATCTACTCTAACGATCTGACCAATACGTAAGAACTCATATTTGGATCTTGCATCGGTAAGAAATTTAGAAGATCGTGGCTGAACACTCATTTATCACTACTCCGTATATCTTTTTCGTACTTAGCATGCTCATCCCAATGAGCATCATCTTCTGCAAAAATGTCTCTTAATAATTCGGACATACCTCTTTTAGTAGAAGCTCTTCCACGTACTTTTTGCCAATCCCCCTCTCCTTCACGATTTGATAGAAGAGATATGAAATCAAGTTCCATTCTACTTAAGGTGCAATCACAAAGAGTTTCTTTTTCTTGTATTGGATTCAAATTGGTATATGCCACACCCTTAGACACAGAATCCACTTCAACAGTGAGTGGATCATCAATAGTATAAGTAGACACACCCTGAGTCCCAACATCTCTCCTTGAAGCTTGTTTACTTTCCAAATCAGTATCACTACTAGGGGACATAGTGAGAAAATTCTCAAGCCCCCTTGAATTGATGACATCAGAAAATCTTGACAGATCTGGTGTTTCTGTTTGCCCCAAAGAAATACCTCCAGAAGGCTCTCGTATCCCACCACCACTCAAAGTCAATCCTCTTCCATAGGAGTAATTACCAATATGTTCATACCCATAATTATCTGACACAGGAAATACAAGTCGAACAGCTTTCTTTCTTGCCGGAAGTTCATTCTTAGCTTTCACATTTTTACGTGGCTTCCCATCTGTTTCACGACCATCAAGAGCCAAATCAATATTCACAGTACCAGCTTGTTTTGCTAAATCAGACTTTACCTGAGCATAAACATATTGTCCTAAACCTGGATTACCCCAGGAATGCAAAAACTCCATAGCATCTTCTTTAGACATATCTTCTAAGCTAAGGTTGTATATTGCTTTTGCATGCTTAGCAAATACCGATGATGATACTTTCTTTCCTTTTTTTGTTTTAGTCTGGCCTCCTAGCATAGCCTCAAATTCTTTATCTGGAATTTCATGAGCACCTTTATGATATACCATCACAATGTTTTTATGCCCTTCAATACGACCAGTCTTTGAATCTCTAGGAGTATCAGAACTTCTATTTTGATAAGTAGTGGTCTTTGCTTTCTCAAGTTCTGGAACACTAGTAGCAAAATCTTTTGGAGCTATGAATTTACCTCTTTTTTGCATAAGAGACAATGTAGTTGTAGCTCTACCACCAAATGATATGGTGTGAGAAATACCAGATACGTACCAAAACTCATCTCGTGACTCAATATAGATAGGGAACCCCATTCGCAGCTCAGGTCTAAGTGGGATTGTAACAGAACCAGTACACCTTCTTGCATTGGCATGATCTAAAACATCTAAGCCATGAAAGAATAATGCTTTTGGACTTGTGATCCATTCTGAAGTGTAATCATGTGCCCTTAAACCATATTTGGATAGTAACTTATAATCAGTCACAGTACACGAAGGACAAATCTCTGAAGCAATACCATATTCTGATCTGGAACTATAAGACCCTTTCATAGTTAGCATTGTATATACTTCAGATTCAGACGAAGTAAAATCCCAATCAATCACGTCAATATCTTGAATCCAACTTATAGGGTAATTTCCTCGAACATCAAGATTCCAAAAAGGTGGCTTGAATACGATATCTCCAGTAGTATCCATAAAGAATTCATAGTTTATCACATCTTTGATATGATTTGCTATTTCTAACTTACTCATATATTCAGATTCCCACAGGTTCACTTGCCCAGCCTGTGTGAACATATTTTTCCAACCAACTATTTCAGGACTAGTAGGGTCCAAGAAATTTTTGTTGGTATCTTCGTTTTTCAACTTATGTAATGCATCACTAGCTAATCTACGATATTCTTTACTGAGTTTTGATCTCAACCTTTTATTCTTAGTCGTAGCCATCTTTTGTTCTAACTTGTCAGCAGCTTCATATAAAGCTGAAGGTCTCAAATTAGCACCATTAATACCATATAAAACAAGAGATTTCTTAAACCGAGCAAACCTTTCTCTCCAATACTTCATAATAGAAGCTACTGCCATTTGACCTTTCTGAGAGAAAGCATCAATAGGACCAGATTGCAATGACCTTTGACCTAAAAACAAATCCCCAGTCACATTTCGAGACAATGAAAAAATGATATCATATGGATTAGCACCAGCAAAGATATTACCAAGCAATGGTATGTACCCTGCTCTAGTCATACCAGCTTCAAAAAGATGAGGAGTCACATTCAACCTTGTCTTTTCCCACCATTTCAAAATATCTGCACAAGACAAACTAATAGAATGTTCACCAGAACTGTAACTTTCAGATACCTGAGTGATAAGACCCCAAAAAACAGGGTAGTATTGAGGCACCCCATATACGTTGAAGTATCCTTTCATAAAAATTTCAACTTCCATCATTTCTGTAATCAAGAAATGACCATCACCGTAGAAATTATTAATGTCATGCCTTGGTATAGAAAGGGATATCGAAGCACTACCTGGAACTGAATCAATATTGAGATCAATAGAAATACTATTCACATATGGATTTATATCAAAGCTACGTTCACATTTGACACATTGAGCAAGATCTATTTTACCATTGATGCGTACAAAAGCATCTGGAGCTACCCTAACTATCTTCTTTGATCTATATGTCCCCTTAAATAAAGGGGGTCTTTCCCATCCTACACCCATTAGTTACCTCGCCCATAAGCGTCAATTATTGAACTCACAGCAAATTCAAACGAGTATGGAGTATTATATGGATTTTCTTCACGATCAGAAACAGTAAAATTATTGAAATTCCCAATATACACATTCCCATCCCAAAACATCATAACAGAACCAACCAAAACAACCCTCCTACGGTCGTAAAGGTCAGAATACACTCGACCATTATTCTCGTATATCATAATTAGAGACATTAAATTCTGAAATGAAAGTGATGCTTTCTTATGTGAACGAGTAATCATTACTTGATGCTTAAGGTTCCCCCCTTGCATTTGAATACCATAAAAACCACCTATTGTACCATCACAACTCACAGTATCAAGATTCTCCCCCCAATGCTCACGAACATACCCTGACCGTGTAAAAGACCCATCTATAATCAACTTAGACATATCATGACTAAAAGTAGATGGGTTTATCAACAATACAAGAGGAGGTACTTCACTCATTTTTTTTGTGATCTTATCAATATTATCTCTACTTGATCTCAAATTTTTCAATGACTCTTCAGCATTACTTTTCACTTCATCTATCTCAAACTGTGTACGTCTTTTATCCTGATCTGCTTTGCTATCTTTCACCCAGTTTTCAATATTTGATGGTGGTTTAGTTGAAGGTATATCTGGTGGGACCAAAGCAAAAACCATAGGAGCTATAGATGGAACACTACCTTTAAGTGGATATATAGACTCATCCTCTACAACAATGAAATTACCATAGTTGTTCATAGGCTTGGGGAGCAACTCCTCAAGACTTTTAAGTATAGATGGATTAAAGTCTCGTTTATTAGCCACTATTTCAACTCCTGATAACCAACACTTCTTTCACTTTTTTCCACTTTGAAAGACCATGAAAGTTCAAATGCCCATGGTTTAGTAGCATCTTCACTCACATTGAAGTTAATGAAATACCCTTCAAATCTTTTCTCAGCCCTTTCAGCACTAGAGTAATTAATAATGACACGTCCTTGAAAAAGGATTTGCCCATTAGCATCATAAAAACTACCATTATTTCTATATAATTCAAGCAAATCTTTAAATTTATCATAAGCTATAGCATTACGTCGATAAAGACTTTCACCTGTCAATCCATAATTGACATCCATGAAAGCTCCTGTACTTTGAGATGCTGATATTTCATCCATCTCACGACCCCAATGCTGTTCTACCCAACCCCCTTTTGTCTGTATCCTTTCAATTTTTTGGACCATCCTCTCTTCAAGAGTAGTTGGATTAACATGAGAAATCAAAAAGAAACTCGTCAAAGGATCACCGGTAGGTAACATAATCCCAAAGATCACAGGTATCCTGTCAATACGTCGTTCATTTTTTGTAAAAGCTCCTGGGATATTTGTCATCTATCAACCTCTTCCCAACTCAGCTTCTCGACGTTTATCTTCAGCCAAAGCATCCATTACTACCTTCTTCACCTTTGCAGGATCTCCTTGTATATTGAAAGTGTTACTTTGATTCCTAGTGATACTTACTGGCTTACCACCCCCAACACCACCCCCAGCAGTAGCTAATCTAGCCATGGCTTTACCTGCCAAAGCTCCTGCTGGTGCTCTCATACCACGAGCAGCTTCTGAAGGATTGAATGCTATATCACCAGCAGATAACTTGACATACCCTGTTTTTGAAACCAACATGTCATGAGTAGCAGGTTCCCCAGACATTGCCGAAGCTGGACCTTTCATAGTCCACTTCAACATCTTTTCAGTAGAACCTAAACGTTCTTTCAGGTTAGTGACATCATCAAAACCAGCACCTAATTGTTTCAAAAGACCATAAGCCATCAAAGCCCTGAAAGAACCATCAAACACTGCATCTGCAAACGATTTCTTATCTTTAGAAACTAATTTGATCCCATCAGTAGCCATCTTTTTCAATGTCTTTGATTGTGTCTGAGCATTCCTATATGTATTCTTTGCTACAGTTACAGGATCTTGAGCAGGTGATTTTGTTACAACAGGTTCTTTCTTTTCAATAGGAGCTGGTGTCAATTTTTTTGAAGGCTTTGTTTCCTCTTTAACTTTTGGCATAACTACTTTTGGTGCTCTTTGTATACCAGTATCCCCTCTACCCATATAAATTTTACCATGAGTTGCTTCAAACTGAGCTTTGTATTTATCCTGCATCTTTTTAGCTTCTTTTTTACTGCGCTCAGGTTCTTCTTTCATACTCTTTAGAAGCTTAGATTCTTTTCTGGCTGCACTTAATGCAAATGTGAAATCTTTCAAATCAGATTCGGTCATATCACCTAAAGATTTAGCAAACTCATCTTTGGCTTTTTCAGCTTCAATTCCACCTTTCTTCATAGTTTCAAACAACCGATCAAATGCTCCTACATCTATATCTTCTTCATCCCAACCTCTAGCTGTAAGTACATCAACTAATTTTTGAGGGGAGAACTCCGCACCTTTTAAAGCCTCTGAGACACCTTTGGTGATCATATCAGAATCGGTAGCATCTGCTCCAGATGTCATTAGACCCTTTTTGAGATCTTTAACCACACCTTGATCTGCAAAACCTCCCATTTTTTCATCAAAAATCTTACCCACATCTTTGATCTTCTGTTGAGCTTTCATGTAAGGTGTAGTCACACCAGCAAGATCCAAAATCGGAGGTAAAAGGTCTCTCAAAATAATTGAGATCATATGTCCTAAAGACCTTAGGACATTTTTGAAACCTTCTTTCATTACCTCCGACATGCTAATAGTAGCTTGTGCAGCTTTTTCAGCCACAGTCTGCTGAGTATCCATATTAGCGACTTGTTTTTTTAGTTTATCAGACATGAAATCAGTCTTCTTAGCTTGCCTCCAAGTCCCATCAGCAGTTTGCTTATAAAGGGTGTTACCTATTTTCAGATATTCATTCCTAATACCTGTCTCTTTTTGAAGTTGTGCTAAAGAACCACCATATTTAACTGCTTCTTTTGTTTGTTTTTCCATAGCACTACGCATACCAGCATCAAGTCCCTTAATTGCCTTCCACTGTTCCAATGAAAGACCTAATTGTTGACGAGCAACCATAGCTTGAATACCAGATGCCTGAGCAATAGGCCCTGTAAAACGCTCAATAGCCGAGAATTGGACTTCTACCTGTGCCTGAAGGTCAGCACTAGCAATACCTGTAGCAGCCCCCACAAGACCTGCCTTGGCCTCTCTAGCAACTTCTGCAAAGGTTGACAATCTTCTGGCTACCTCATCCATACCTTTTGTGCCAGCAGCTTTCTTTTGAAGTTCTTCTATAGCACCAACATTCCCTTGCAAAGCCTTATTATATAAGTCTTGGTTACCAGCACTGGCAAAGAAAGCACCATTTTGATCCTTTAATGACTTCAAACCTCTCATTTGAGATCCACGTAAAGCATCTAACGTTTTCTTATGACCAGCTAGAGCAACAATACGGATACGGTCTTGCTCACCCATATTTTTCATCTGACCAACGAGCCCACCTATCATCTCAGCAGCTTTTTTTGGGCCAACAGATTTACCGAGAAGTTCCAGCATACCAGAAACTTCATGGGCTCGAACACCAAACAAAACAAAATCAGAAGACACATTTTTCACGGTATTGAAAAATTTACCAACATCCATATTAGCTTCAAGAGCATCCTGTTGTATCTGAGCAAATGTCATAGCAATTGCTTCAGTAGACATCCCAAGATTTTTTCTCCAATCACCGATTGTCTCAGCTCCTTCAGTAAGACCAATACCAAAATTCTTACTTGCCACATTAGCTAAATTCACAGCATCTTGTAAGTTTTTAGCATCATCTCCAGCCTGGCCTGTAACATCTGCAAATGTCCAACCAGCTTTTGACATAGCACCTAAAGCTGCTGCAAATTCTTCATGCTTAATCCCAGTTCTTAAAAAGAAACCAAAATCGTTACCTGCTTTATAAAGAGTATCTAACCCATCGTGAAAAGCACTGGCTGCATCTTTACCCTCCAAAAATGTAGCTGCCATCAAATTACCAGCACCAACATTACTTAACATAGACTTGTTAAAATCTTTGATAGCAGAATCAGCTTCTAACAAGAGCTTCACTAGGGCTCCAATAGCTGCCACTGCTGCTAATGCAGCACCTGCAACCATGGCTACTTTACCAAGACCAGATAAAGCTGCACCTCCAGCACCACCACCACCTGCTGCGGCTCCTGCACCCTTACCAGCAGCTTTTTTTGCTCCTTTACCTAACAAACCACCTTTCTTGTCAAGAGAACGAGACCATTTTTCAAGTCCAGCAGGAACTTTCTTCTGTAAAAATTCACCAGCTTTACCAATACCTTGGAAAAAAGCTTCTGGACTTTCTAAGGCATGGAAGGCATCATATATGAAATCAGAACCACCCTTCATAATCTTAGGCACTTCATCTTTCAAATCCTTAGTGGTTCCTTCAGAACCCTTTTCGAATGATTTTTGAATGCCTTTTACAGTATCCCTAAAAGATCTCTGTAAGCCAACTAGGTTCTTATCATTAACAGTTGCATTCTTCATATCTTCGATAAGGTCTTCACCTCTTTGAAAAGCATCCTCTAAATTTTCTTGGAATTCCTTTCCTCCAGTAGCTGCCATATCCTTAAAAACTTCAAACTGCTCAATCATCGTAGCAGTCTCTATATCTGGTTGCACTTCAATAGAAGGAAGACCCATAGCTTTAGGGTCAAACTCAGGCTTTATAGTAGGAGCATGTTTTAAGAGAGTCTCAAGAGCCTTACTTATAGAAGCAGCACTATCATCAACACCTTCTTTTAAACCTTTTTCTGTAGCATCTTGAATAGCAGCTTGAACAGCAGGGCTTATTTTCCCCACTGATTTTCCTGAAAAAGCTTCACCCCAAAACGAACTTGCTGCTTTAGCTTCTTTTGCTATATCCTTACGTAACCCACGAAAACCTTCAGCGAAATCTTTCTTGATAGTACCTGCAATATTTTTCGGAATCTGTTGCAATGACTTGGAAATGCCATCAACACTAGCTTTAGCTTTCTTTGCTTCTGATATGAGAGTTTTGAAACCTAATGGTTTAAAAGCTACATCTTCAGCAATACCCAAAACTGCCTTATGAATATCACCAAGATTATTGAGAACCTTATCATGACCTTCAGTAGACAGCTTATATATCTGTTCATAAATCTCTTTTTCAACCGCAGGCATTATTTTCTCCCTATGTTCGGGGTCTCTACCTCAAAACCCTCTACAATATCTGAATTTATAGAAGGATTAAGACGGTTGATGTATTTGGAAGATCTCGACATTTCATACATCCGTTGCATAGCAGGAGAATTGATAACCCCTTGACGCCTCTTCTCAAGAGATTCCTTAGCTTGATCTAGAGAAAACACTCTTTTACCAGGATTCTCATCTTGAAGATTTTGCAATTCTTCTAGAGATAGAGGGGATTCTTCCATTATTTCAAGATAACTTTCTTTTTGTTTTCTATAATCTTCTGTTGTTTTCCTTTCGTATTCTTCTATAACTTTGTCATGCCAATCTTTCTCACCCTTCAGACTACGTTCCAACTCATCCATCAATTCTTCAACAGTATTGGCTTGTATTTTAATAGTGTCATCTTCAACAACACCTTTACGGATCATTTCTCTTTCTTCACGTTCTCTAGCTCGACGACCTTTATCATGAGCCTCTATGTTTCTAACTCCTTTGGGATTAAAACAAGATCCTACAAACTTAGCATAATCCCAATCAACTTCACGAGCTATCTTGATGTCTTCCAAATTATTCAAAGAAACCCATAATTTCTGGTAGGTATTCAACCCAATATACTGAGTACCTTCGACACCTGAAACCATAGGATCATTCAATTTGTAGCCTTTCAAAGACATCCAATTCTGCCGTGATACATCCTCATAACAATAGGCTTCAATAAGAGGCCCACTTTTCACAGATAAATTATTAAGATCAGTCAACAATGTAACCATACGTGTTAAGTATGATACAGGCAAGGTTTGCAAAGATTTTATGATATATGGTAATGACTCAGATCTGCTCTGAAGAACATTCACATCATTTACCATAAGTATGGAATGAGCTATAAAATACAATTGGTGTATAATATGATCTGATTGACGAAGACCTAGATACAAACGTGCTTTTTCAAACTCTACAGTATTGATTGTCTTTAAAACAAATCGTGTATCTTGGATGCAAACAGGAAGAGTCAAAAAACCCTGGAAGATAAGTTGTTCCAGATTCTTATATCGAAGCAGCCACTTTTCTTCTCGTTGTTTTTCCTTTTCTCTTTGAGACCTGTAGCGTTCTACACTTAGATCAGGATTATGTTGATCCCTATCCAATAGGGCTGTACGAGTATCTGAGACCACATCAAAGCACCTTATGGATTAGATGGAGATTCAGCATTTGAATCGTTATCTACTTCAGGAGGTGATGTATCTGTAGAAGGTTCCTCCTTAGACAATTTTGCTTCAGCCTCCAACTTTTCATTCTCAAACAAATTACTCTCTATATCAGAAGCTTCACTAGAAGGAGTCTCTTTCTGAGATTTCAAAGATTCTATTTTGTCCTGCAACCTCTTAATCTCAGCATCAACATCAAAGACTTCGTATTCAACCCCTTCTTCAGCACTATTCTCAGTCTTAACCAGAAGTTCACCATACTTCTTAAAGCATACAGAAACCACTGATCGTGACCATGTAGAAAGCAACTCGAACAAATACTCTTCCTTAGTCTTCGTCTTTGGTTTATCACCTTCTTTTTCTGGTTTTAGGGGTATAGCTTTGATACCTCTCAAGTCCATGTCATTGAGCTGTGCAATAGAATAAGCTACCATCCACATCTTATAGGTCTGGACATACTCTAGCCCCTCAGAATCGAGTTCTGCCATCTTACGGGCTATTAAGATATCATCTTCTGCTTTAAGGGAACGAAGTACAATTTTGAGACCAGAAACCTCAAAAGATATTTCTAGAAGACCAACATCTTTTAGTTGCTCTAGTCCATCAAGTAGGAATGCTGAAGGCATGATTTACTCCACATAACATAACATAAAGGGATAAGATGGATTACGCAAATCTTACAGAGCGTTTGATATCTCCACCTGAATCCAAGCTAGAATATGTATTATCCAAAGTCAACCTAGCATACTGGCTTTGATTTGGAGTCACATTATCTAGAACATCTGAGACAGTAATATCGAGGTCTTCATTCACAATAGCTGAATCTGCTGGGTAAGAAGCTGAATAGCTATTGATCCAACATGCCTCGAAATATGTGACAATGGCCCGTGAACTGTCTTCAACAGCAGGTGTAACCCTAGTCCATTTCAACTCTTGATTCACAAGATGTGACAAGACAAGTTCCTGCTTTATATCAAAAGGCCATCTATGATGTTTAAGGGAGCGTACAAGACCTTCTGCACCACCATAGTATCCCAGGGCCTGATAGAAGTTCTGGAGATACAACATAGCCCTAGAAGCACTGATGCTCATAGGGTCAGTGACTGAAGGAACGAGTTCTGCTACTTGATCACCATACCCAATACCCCGAACCGGATCAATGGTTCTGCTCTCTGAAAGATCAAATGAAGCAACATTTCCGATCTGAGTCAGATTGCTATCTCCACCTGTTGCAAAAGCAAAGATCCTATTCTTCTGACTGATAGCAGTCCGAGTATTAGGGGTGGCTCCCTTACGGTAAATATAATTGTCGTTTGACATTGCCTACCTCAATCTATGACATCTACAGGTCAAGTCCCATAGATATTGTATGCTCAAACAGCAATTACCGAGGGAACAGTTCCAGATCCCTTTCAATTGCTTTTAGCTCACGGATCGCTACTGGATCAAAAGGAGCCTTATTTTCAGTGAGGTCAGCAAGCCTGGTGATGATACCAGCAAGATCCTTACGAGCAGCCCTTGTATCACGAGTCACTCTTTCCTGCTCAGCAGCTTCCAAGCAATCCAAACAATCTGCTGCGGTATTCAAGATATTTGCTAATCTGATACGAGCAGTTCTAGATGCTGCCTCTCTGGTCATACGGGGTCTTTTAGACCTTGCACTTCTACGACTAGGACGTTCGACATTGGTAGCTCTCGAAGCGGACTTTCTCCGACGAACCCTTCTCTCTAGTCTGCTAATTGCTGATTCTGCATTTTGGCGTCTCATTCGATTACCTCCTAGTGGTTTACACTATAACTAACCAAAAAACCTACGGCATAAAGAAATTACAAAACTTCTTTCTCTCTTAATAGAGATTATTAAAAAATTATCCAATTTTCTGTAGTCACCCATCTTGGATGCGATCTTCTCCATAGGAACTTCTATAAATATAGACTTTTTGAACAACACTGCCTCATCACCCATAAAGCATAAACCATACTCTATACCCTTACGATATAGAGAGTCAATGTCTTTTAGGTCTTCAATTTCAGCTATCACATAAGACCCTCTCTGTTCTAGAATATTAGGTTCTGACAATTGAGATCTATGTGTGTTAGGTACGATGTTATTTGAGAGATACCAATGGAAAGTATCGATAGCTACACGTAGTATTTCACCCAAACTATCTTCTGAAAGATTCTCTTCATGTTCCTTATCAGGCAGTAATGAAAATATACTGTATAGTAGAGCATCTATTCTAGGTGGTATATTGATAAAACCAACGCTTCCCCAACGCTCAATACGATCCACAACTGATACCAATTCAGGTGCTCTCTCTGAATAAATATCAAGATCATATAGAAAAAAGCATGGAGCCAAAGCATTTGAATAATGACGAATATGATTCATAACCATTGTATTAGGCAATGATCGACCAAGCAATAGACTCTCATAGAATAAATGCAAAGATGATGGGAAAAACGGAGAATAACCATCACCATGATGATTAAATGTGTTACATTCTAAAGTAGAGACTTGATCTGGGGAAGCCCCCGTTTCAAAGGTCACTACTTCAGGAGAAACACCAGCACAAGTTTTTTGAATCAATATCTTCTTCATAACTTCTAGAGTATATCGAAGATATTGATGAAGATCAATCTTTCTCTAGAGCCGATTCAATCTGGGAAGAACTAATTTCCCGCAACTTATCATGTGCTCCAACAGGAATTACCCCGTTGAAAAGAAGCTCGAACCACTTCTCAATCTTATCAGCTCCTGCAAAGGCACAGATGTTCTTAGTAGCATTGTTCCATTCTTCCCACAAAGGATCATCCTCTGATGGGGCATCAAAGCATGGAGGCTTCACTAGCCATGCATACACAGCATCAATCACGGAACCATCGATCCTGAAGCTGTGGATATAAAACAAGTCACCTACCTCCCAGAACACATCTGGACGATCCATACGAAGCTTTGCCCTCAGTAAAAACCTCCCATCAGATTCTTCTGGCAGAGCATAATAATTCCTGAAATTCGAGGTCAGAACCTTCAAATCATCATCTATCCTGATATACCTGACCTGGAATTTATCAGCCAAACTCACGATGAGTTCTCGTTCCCACACTTGACCTTCCCAAGCCATATCCTTTTTGGAAAAGAAGAGAAGGCTATTCTTTTCTAGATCTAGAAGAACACGTCCATCACTACGAACACCATTTAAACTGTCCCTCCAGACCCAGTATTCAAGCTCAGGGAACTTCCTATCCAAACTTGAGTCAAGCTCTTTAGTGATCTCTGAAATGGACACAGAGGTCAATTTCAGCTCTTTCACCTCCTTGTAAGATTTCTTATCTTCAAGAACCCTACTCATATCGACATTGGGAGTTGGATCTACATCTTCTTTTGTACGCCTCCCTTTCTTCCCTCTTGGGAGAACTTCAATGTCATGCTCATCAAAGAACTCTGACTCCCCACCTTTCTTTGTAGCTTCTCGATACTGCTGATAATGAGCTGAACAAAGCCCTCTTGAATGAGCTTTCCTACCACAATCATTTATGAGGCAGATATCTGCACTGGGAGACACCGCTGCCTCAGATGTCTCCCTACGTGCTTTTGGGTAGTTTCCCTCCCCTTTTTCTTGACCTCCTGTGTCAGCACTCTTAGCTTCATTCTTTGCTGGGGTTTTCACAGCAGACTTACGTGACCCCCTTTTCCTTCGAGCTTTACCCTTCTCAATATCCTCAGAAGTGACCTTATACTTCTTGAGCCACCTTTGCTCAGACTCAGGGCTCTTTTTCTGGGCTAATCGATGTGATTGGTAGTGCCTTATACATAAACCTTTTGAATAGAAAGGCTCTGAACAGTCTGGCACAATACATTGTTCCTCATCATGGTCATGGTCATGGTCATGGTCATGTTGAGGTTCTGAACATGAAACCTCAGCAGATGCTGACTTTGGCTTTAGGGCTTTTGGTTTGGACTTAGGTTTTGGTTTTCTCTCCGGTGTTTCGACACTCTGCAACTCTTTAAGTTCAGGTCGAACACCAGAACCACCCAAAGCATTAGCCACAGATTTCAGATTTTCCTGGAGAATCTTCTGATTCTCTAGACCAACCCTTTGATTCTCCAGGATTTGACGATTCATTTCTAGAGACTCATATACAGCCTCTATAATGCCATCAAGCTCTGGAATATTGAATTTAAAGTTCATAGCCACCTCCTGTTACGAGCATAGATTATCCATGCCCTATAGTTCTATACTACAATTCTCTAAATTTTTATAGTGAAAATTTCTATAATTTTTTTATTTATCTTCTTAGTGAGAGTTATCTACTGATAGAGACAGGAGAACTAAATGACACGCATAGCGACCCGACAGCTTAGAGCATTACGTAAAAAGGTATTTTCTGCTCTCAGCTTCCCAGAACAATTTATTGTTGTATTACGAAGAGTTATCGCAAGTTACTCTGAGACATGGGTTCTATATCTCATGCAAATGTTTGAGAAAATAGGTAAACCAATTGACAAGGCTGAAGCCTTGAAGATCAAGAACTATATGTTCAACAAGGTAAAAAGCTTCTTCCCAAACCCTGCCGATGCAAATGATGCTATGGAAGATGTGATTGAGTTTTTGATTCGAAATAACTGGTTCGAAAAACTAGATGAAGATAAGACGGTCACAGATATCACAAAACTGCTAGTAAATAAGACGGTTCAAGAATTATCTGTTCTAAAGAAAAAGAAGTGGATCAGAGATAAAGGCCAAGAATACTATGGCCCAGCAGGAACTGATGTTATAGACACTTTGGAAGAACGTCTTCAAGGGTCACCTGAATCTACAATGCGATTATTTGAACAAGAAATGAATGACCTTGAGTGGCAGATCATCTTCAAAGATTTCGTGAAATTCCTTGAAGATGATTCCAAAACTCAGCGTTCAAAGTTTCCTCTTGCCGATATGTTCAGAAAATATTATCTTGAACAGTATAGTCTAACTGAACTGGCTGAAGAAGTTGGAGAACAATTAGGAAGCCCTGTAGAGCCAGCTTCAATAAAATTCCAACTCGTAGGGCTATCAAAAGATTTCATTAGATTCCTTAGCGGATACCAAAAGGTTAAGGTTGTCAAAGAAATCGTAGAAAATCTGGTTATGTGATGGAAGAAAAGTATTTTTGCACCGATGATGCTTGTCAGTATCTTGGATTGAAGAAAAAGTCATTCTATAACTGCCTAAGCCGTAGAGAGATTTCCCCTGTCAACCCCTCAGAAAAACCTTATATGTTCTCAAAATCAGAACTGGATCGGTGGGCAGCTCAAAGAGATCGTAAGAAATCATTACGTCAAAGATATGGGGTCACGGAAGGTAAAGTGATTCTTCCCTCGAAAATCATTCCTTTGGGTTAGGATATTGATAAGTCACTTTGGTATTTCTATACTTTTCTAGAACTTTTACAGACTTTCTTATAGAACTGATAGCTTCCTGGATAATCCTCACTTGACGCTTCAACTTTGAAGCTTTCCCAGGATCATTCTCTTCATATTCTTTAATTTCATCTGATTTCAAACCAGATGCTTCCTCTAAAACAGACACAGATTCCTTCAACACACTGATTTGCTTCAAAACCTGGTTTCGAATCTGACCTTTTTGGATCGAATATCTCATTCAACGGCCCAAAGTCGAATCGAAGTATTGTCCACAGAAACATCAACAGAAATCGAAGTGATATCAGAAGCCCCACCAGCCAAAATGAAGTAACCATTTGCTACAATGTTGAATCCAGTAACTGCTCCATTGATATAAACCACAATATCCTGATCTGAACTCATATAAAGAGCTTTTGCAGAAGCTACAGACCCCAAATCAAGGTCTTGCCCAACACCAGTATCCAACAGATAGGTAGAGTCTACTTTCTCAGTGAAACTACTTATTGTGACAGACTTGGGTATTTGAACTGGGCTTACACCACTTTCTGGAGGATATTGTAAGGTACTCTGAATAGTTGCATCAGACATGATTTTCTCTCCTTATCATTGAGATATAGCTAATCTCATAATCCTACTTTAAAAATAGAAAATTAACCAGTATATAAGGTTAGGAGGTGTTGTCATGGATGAAGCAAGAGTCCTAATTGAAGTATTGGCTTACCTAAAAAGAGGGAATGTAGAGAAAGCCATCAAAAACATCAATTATCTTCTAGATCAAATGCCTGAGTCTAAAAAGACTCAGAGCACAGTGAAGATTTTTGAAGATTTCAGAACAAAGCGTATGAAGGATAAATATCGACTAAATTAGATGCGAATCCTTACATGCTGTGTCACAAGAATGTAGAGGTTCGGGAAGATTGGAGCATAATATGCTTCAACCAAGATCAATGTTGGATCATCAGGATGTGCCGTAGCAACCGCAGGCTCATAATCTGCTATTAGATTAGCTTCCTTCATTGCTCTCAACACACCATTGGCCTCAGACTGAACCTCAGCAGGAAGTGAAGGTAAGAACTTCACACCAGTAAACTTCTTCAGACGCTTAGTCATGTTGACATGCATCTGGTCATCAATCTGAGTAATGGTCGGAATCTGAGTGAGCAGATCAGACATATCAGTAGTGAAGCCCTGCATAACTTCAATTGCAGTAGCAGTATCCTGGAGAACATTGATACCTGAAATAGCTGTCTGACTCTGTTCAACAGTATTGATCTGACGACCAAGACGTTTAAATCCTTGCAGAGTCCTATTGGTATAAGGCTGAGCAAAGTCATTGATAGGATTGAGACAAGAAGCTGCCAGAGCTACTGCCAAGTAAGTACCATCAACAATCTGTTCAGTCTCTTCCCCAATCTCGTTCTCGATTCCAACGATAGCTGAATCAGGATATACTGTCCTCATACGATGAGAACCAATAGCCTTAGCTGTAGCCTGAGCATCTGTAGGCTTAGTACCACTTGCAAAGCCGAAGAAACCAATCCTTCTGTTACCATATCGTGGACTGGACTGGATAGCACAATGCTGCTCAAGATAGCTAATAACTTCAGCTTCTGTCGTCAATGGAACGATAACGTAAGGCTTCACATCCCCTGGGAGAGGCTGCTCAAGTTCTTTGATAGCTTCAATGAAACTAGATACAGAAGCCTGACTTGAATCTTCAACCTTTGGAACCTGCTTCAAGCCAAGATATGGGATACCATTCTTGAAGGCAATGTCGGCAGCCAGAGACAATCTGTTTTCGACTGAGACTTCACCATATAGGGACTTAATGACAGGCATCTCATCAGAAGTGAACAGTTCTGTGTCCCAACTATCTTTGGTATAACTATAACTGATGTAATAGAAGTCACCGATAGATGGTTCATTACCGGACTTATCGAAAGTACGGACAATAGAAGTATCACCAACACTGACATTTACAGTATTTGCTACTGTCATTTCAACACCAGGGATAGTCCTGACAGGAGTATTTGCATTAGTTGGGATCTCATCAACTACAGACATCCCGAAAGATTCCCCATCAGTATATGATCCTGTTGTAGATTCTAGAACTGTAAATCTAAGACCCGTGACCTCATCTGTATAGGTTTGTCCCGGATAACCAATGTTGCTTGTACCAGTACCAGAACCTTCTGAATGTGAAGAAGTCACATCAAAGTAAGATCCAGCACCTTCACCAACATCTCCAGATGTCCCTGGTACAATCCCAAGTCCAGTATCATTGAAGGCACTGTCAGTACCTGTACCAAAAGCGATAGATGATGTAGTACCAATGGTCAGAGACTCAATCCTCAAGAACACTCCAACACCAGCTTGAGTTACGGTGCTTGCTCTAGCCCGAGTCTTAAATGTAGTATCATCATTCAAGACCACTGAAATTTCTTCAGCTCCAGGCAGTCTTTGATCCCCAGTCTGATTACTAGTGAACCCAAGAGTAGTATTTGCAGTACCATCACCAATGATGATCTTACTATCTGGACTAGAGATATTGGAATAAAGCCTGAGATAATTGCTAGCACCTACGGTCACAGATCCAGCATTGGAAGCACCTGTTTCCGTATTGATGTCTGTAGCAATCTGGGCAGCAGTACGAGTACCGGCTGTGAGGCTGACCTCATAAGGAACACCATCAATGGTGAGACGGAAAATATCGTTCACACCAGCAGTGATAGCATAACTTTCAGCATTAGAGCTGAGTAAAGTAGCTGGCAATGCCACAGCACCTTCAATACCAGTGCTCTCGTCACCTTCTGTGAGAAGAAGAGGTGTGTTTGCGGTGCCAGATTCTACAACTACAGTAGAAACATCATCTGGACCAGTAGGAGCAGTGGGGGAGAAGATCCGAAGTCTGGTAAGAGCCCCCGTACCAATGGTCTCAGCAATATCTGCACTAAGAGCTGTACCATTTGAAGCTAAGTTAATAGCTGTCACGATATCAGCAATTGCTTCAGTAGCTGATGTTCCGAGAGTAACTGGTACCGACACACCATCAACTGTAAATTCAACGAGATTATTCCCACCACTACAATCAATAGTAGTCCCACAAGCACCACTTACTATTGAAGCTGCACCACTATTGCTTAGGTCTACATTGGTCATCCCAATATTGTCTACATTATAATAGAACAAGTCGGAAGCACCATCGTAGCAAGAATATGGTCCAGGTTCAGTGTTTGTGAAAATTGCAGGGGTTCCAGTAGAATCATGGAACGTAACTGTAACAATCTCTAAAACAGGGTCACCACCAACATGAATTGCATCTGGTACAGTCTCAACACCTGAAGGCCATTGAACTGTCTCAGCCAACCCACCACTCTTCCCAGCAAAGAGAACAGCATACTGATTAGTACCTGTCAAAGATGACAAGACACTATACTTACCAGTACCTGAAACACCTTCATTCAGACATTCAAGAGTGAAAGTGTCATCTGTGATACGATTGTACCAGAACGTACAGAATACCAAGTCCCCAGGAGGTACCGTTCCACCTAACTTGACTCTACGAGTAGAAGAGTCAACTTCTAGAACATCTATAGGACCATTATTGAGAGCATCTACAACATCACGTCCACGATATGCAATGACAAGATCGGGACGATTTGTAGGGAGATCAATACGACCTTCTGAAACAGTCTCATATAGACTTGAACCTAATGGAGAATTCCTACCATTGCCCGTTGTTGGAGGCATTGGAAGAACAAACTCATTATCAGAAACCACTGAAGGAGTGACTGATGTATCAACATATCGTTCACATTCAGCCATGTAGATACGATTATCAATCAACAGAGTTGAAATCTGAGTATCATCAAATGGCTCTGCTCCAGCAGAACGGTCACCACCTGTAACAGATACAGAAGTACCCCAATAAATCTTCCCATCACTGACCACAAAATCAGAAAGATTTAAGTAATCCCTACGTCCTGGAGCATACCCACAATTACCCACTTCAGTAATGTCATCATTTGGTAGATAATCGAAAGTATCTTGATATGTATTGAAATAGTATGTGACTGCAACAGTAGCTCCTACTGGAGGTGGTACTGATAACGTCACCCAACCATTCGTACCATCAATTGACACTGGAGTTTGGTCTGTACCATTAACTGCCACTGTCACATCGGTAGGATCTGTTGATGTGATACCACCATTAGATCCATCTACGATTGGTCTCTGGAATGTTCTGAAAGATTTATTCCTCCCAGAAGTCTGACCTGCTGCAAATCCCAAGAGAGCATTAGCATTACCATTTCCAATCTCAATCTCACTAGCAGCTTTCAGTTCGATTCTGTTTTGACCTTGTTCATCAAGATCCACTGAAACTGTCAGACCTGTTACTTGAGCTGCATTGATATCAGCAATGATCTGAAGAGCTGTTCTACCAGCCCCTGCCGTTAAAGTGACAGTCTTCTCTGAACCACCATTCACAGACAACTTGAAGGTGTCATTGATACCTTCAGTAACTTCAAATGTCTCTGGGCTAGAATACAACAGGGCATATTCTTCACTAACCTGATCAGACACATCTTCAGTGACCTGAGTATCGGTGCGATTATAGTAGTAGGTACAAAGAACTGTAGATCCTTCTGCTGGAATGGACTGAAGAGTAACCTCACCCTTAGTACCATTCACTTGAGCTACTGCTACTAGAGTACCGTCTACAGTAACCTCCACATGGGTAGGACTAGTAGAGGTTTCACCTCTACCTTCTCCAGTCACGATAGGAAGGTTACGTACCTTGAACTTAGAATGCACCCCATCAGCAGCACCAAGGACAGGATTATCAGGATTTGTTTCATCCAAAACAAATCTTTCACTCACATCCTCATTGACGATACGCTGATCTACAGTAGCAGACGAACCTCGAACCAGTTCCAAATCGGTTACTTCAAGGTATTCCTGTCCTACACCTATGATTACTAAGGGTCTGATGCCCGCAGGAGGTCCACCACCTCGTTCACGGACAGTTCTAGTATAGACCCCAGGGAAAACGTGTGACTCGAAAGGTCCCATACCTAATGGTGTCATTTTATCCTCCTAAAAAAAGCCTAACTAACTTTTCTAATAAAAGATAATTAATTTCCAACCAAAGCCTCATGTAATTCTTTGGCTGCTTCACGACGTACCTCAAGTCTTTCTTGAGGTACTCGATAATATCCGTCAGTATGATCCCCAATAGGCACTTTGCCTAGATAGGGACTATCATAATCGCTCCTAGCATGGTCTTCAGCTTTACGACGCTCTTCAAACTTGATCCATCTCTTCTCAGCAGAACGACCCACTGCCTTATCCACAACAGGATAGTCAATATCATGCACCCCAGTTTCACCTTGGGCACGAGAAGATGAAAAATTAAAACTAGCCTTAGCCACAATTTTAGTGGCTTCTTCTTCACAATTCACACAGGAAGTCTTCTCACTCCCCTCGGAACTAGACACAAGCCGGTCAAATTCTAGACCACATCCGCTACATTCATATTTATATACTGGCATGGTTTCCCTCGCTGCTACGAATCCATCATCTACAAATAGAGATGACATAAAAAGGTTAAAAAAACTTTTCTATATCTAACTCACGTCTTTCAGATCTCGTGACGATCTGTTCATAGACCGTAGAAACCACTACTTGAGAGACTTGCAGTGGCAGAGGCTCATAATAAGACCAATCTGTTTGGAAAGATATAGAAAAACTATTTGAGAAATAATATTCATCCCCTTCTTCATCATAGACTTCTTCAGACTCACCACCCAAAGAAGGACCATCTACCATTGTCAGGCCAACATCCTCAAATTGAGATTTTTTCTTCAGAAAAGTCATCACAGCATCGTCAGCTACTTGCTCTGCTTGTTCAGAATCCTTTACTGCAATGGCATCTATGTCAAAGCTCATTGTATAATGACCACCATATTCATTGAATGCTGGCCCTCTACGATCCGTTATAACTACAGCACACTTGTCACCTTTTAGCAATTTATGTCCGAAAGCTAGAACTACTCCTGGAAGTATAGAATTATTCGAACCAAAAGAATTGAAAGTATGTGGACCATTACTCCCAGTCAAAACTTTGTAATCTGCTAGGATAGTAGTTTTCTCCACAAAAGGACTGAGAAAAGTGATTTTATTACCATCCTGGTCATAATCAACACCTTCCTCTAAAATATAGACATAATCATTATTATCTACTCGAAGACGAAGACTTTTTGTGATAGGTTCATTATCAAGATAGGCTTCAGTTTCTAACCCAGTCTCAAATGTTATGAGATTCTCATCAAATATAGACCGGAAAACATCCACAATTACAGTACCACCTTCTTTCTCATCATCAACATCAAGAAGTTCAAGAACATATATCCCAGGCTCGGTAGGGAACACATTATCATTATCATATAGAGCCTGAGTATCTTCTCGTATCCATTCTAAGAACTGTCCTTTATGTCCATCAATAGATGCAAGCATACAATAACTATGCACCATACCTACAAAATTCTGTGGTGATAACACTATCCTATCACCACTAGATCCCTTTATAATCAAAGCAAATTGAGGACGTTCTTTGAAAGAAAACCGATCTTGGACCTGAATCTTAGAGAAATACGGATGATCAGCGAACGACTCTCTAAGTTCACTAATTAGGAACTTTTTGGTTGCATTTGTGAGCCAATAGTACATTATTGGGTATTCAAGATTTCTTCAACCAATTCTTTTTTGGTCTTATCAGTTATGTCAATCCCTAACTTCTCTGCTTCTTCTTCTACCTGAGCTTTCTTCATCTTGCTCAAATCAGAAGAGCTGAGAGTTTCGGTTTCTTCAATAGGCTTTGCCGCAGGCTTCTTTGCCTTCTTCTTTGCCTTACCTTCTTGTCCTGGGATACCATGCTCTGGAGTCTCAAAAGAAGTGTCAGGAAACAGTATACCTTTGTAACGACGTGCCATATCTATCCTCCTTATTCATATTCTTGAAGAGCTTGTAATAGAAGCCCTTCTGAAACACTTGTTAATACATTCACAGCCATTCGGACTTCACTGATTTCCACTTTCATTTTGACCTTATAGGGTTCAAATATCTCTTTGAACACGTCCAAAAAACCGCCTATCTTCGAGGTACCACCTGCCAACACAATAGGGATTGGTTCTGGGAAATCCAACTCTCCCATTTCACCAACCTTCTTCACCAGATACTTAACAGCATCCTCAATCAAGGATTTATAATAAATGGTTATTGCCTCTTCATTACGATCTTTAGGGTTTTTCAGATCAATACCTTTTTCCTTGATGGTACACATCCTAGAAGAAGTTTGACCTAGAGCTTTCCCTGCCTGAGTATCAATCCAATCTCCAGCACGAGACATAGAAAATGCCAACGAAAGCATGCTATGATAGGCCATAGCAACATTGACCATACCACTACCAAAACTCAAGGCAATACCCGAAAAATTCTCCTGAGCACATTCAGACAAAATCACTGAAAGGGCTTCATTTGATTCTTGAGGCTCATACCCTAGTTCTTTAAGAATTCTCTTGAATACATCGGTATGGTAGATTACATCTTTTGAAACATCATCAATTGGTTCGGCTGGCACAGAGAAGTAACAAATCTCATTCTTAACAGATGGTTTACCAAGCACCTGCTTAATGATGATGGACAAAATTTCAACAGCATCAACCTCTTCTGGTGAAATGATACCCTTTGATAGAGGTCTACGAGCATCTCTTTTGAAGATATTTGCAGTATGTAAAGCTGTATCCCCAACAATAACAATCTTATCCTTGTATTCTATATAACTCACTCCAGAAAGCTTGAGCATCTTCTTAGCATCAGGCTCAAGATCCAAAAAAGCATCTCTAAGCCTCTTGACTACTAGTTCATCCTCGTCATTCTTACGAGCAGAAATGATGTTCATGGTCCCTATATCTAGACCAACTCCTGAGTTACTCATCTCGTGTTCTCCTTTGACGTTAGCTACATAACATAAATTGCGACCTTCTCCCAAGGTCTATATATAACATCTTATGATCGGCTCCGTCTAGTAAATATTTGCCACATAATAAACATAGAATCTTATAGATTCTAGAGTTTGAGCAACATCATCCCTGAAAGCCCATCACATTCAGATATATATAAAAAGATTAACCATTCTCTTTTTTAGCCCTTAGTTCCTTCAAAGCCTTCAAATTGCTATCTAGCTTACCAGTCTTCTTCTTCTCTGATTTGACATCGACCTTTGTAGAAACTACATTTTCAGCACCTAAAAGGTCTGAAGGTATATATCGAGGTGCTTCTGTATCTATTATATCCTGCCCAGATCCTGATTGGATCTGTATGCTTCGTAACAATTCACGAAGAGTATCTTTATCAACACCATTCCCTACTGAACTCTTCATATCTTTCAGTTCTGATACAACCTCACCTAAGAGCTGGGTAAGATTCTCCAAAGTCCTAGCATTCCCAGCAGCCAAAAATTTCACAGCTTCAAGATCTGGAGAGCTTGTGTTTTGAGTTACTCTCTTAGCTACAGGCTTAGGCAAAGATGGTAATGATTCTTCTTTTGGTTTCACAGGTTTCTCAGGAACTTTTGTTGAAGAAGCATACAACCTACGATCTACTCTAAGTTTCTTATCTTTAATGTCTCTGAACAAATCTTTTGATTTTGATACTTGTTTTGCTGTGAGACGCACCGCTTCATCATATCCCACAGTCACTCCCAAATCATCTATTCTATGGTCTCCCACAATGTTCCCTATGACTACAAGGTCACGGTCTAAGTCTATCTTTGCCATAACATCACCCTATTGCTTCTCGTATCTTAGATTGAATCCTGTTACGTATCATTTTCATAATTGACCTTTTAGCTCGTTCCAAAAATGCAGTTCTTTTATGAGGTGGGAATACCCATTCATCCCCCATCTTTTTTGCTGTCACTTTCCTCACTTCAATCTTACCATCATCTTGTATCACAGCTACATTTGGTATTGCACGTAATACTTTCATAGCCTCTCTTGGATCATCAGGCAGGTCAATATTATCAAGATCCAACTTTTCTTCTTCTACCTCTTCTTCAACTTTCTCCCCTGTCAAAGCTGGATGGTCAGACCATATTACTATGTCTTGCCCCTTAACAGAGTATTTCCAAGAACGAATTAAATCCGTTGCTGGAGCTTTGAAGGATTCTTTTTTGATTTCTGTCTTCAGAATCCTCACCATATCTCGTGCTAAACGGTCCAAAAAGAAACGGTTTAATTTTGGTTCTTTCGGATCAGGTGTGAAAATATTTGGTTGAATTCTAAATTTCATTTACATTCTAGTAGGTAATATTTTCCCAAACTACGGTACGACCTCGTTGTTCCCTTTCATCTGGAATAGTGGATTTCTCAGTAATCTGAGGATACACATTAGACCCATCACTTTGAAGTCGAGTCTCTGGGAATACAAGAGATGCTGTACCAGTGACTGGGACATAATACCTAATATCTCCTGAATCAATGTAGTTCATTGTAAAATGTTGTTGTAGTATAGAACCTCTTGCTGAAGGGATTGAAGGTGCTCCAATAGTATATCGGTCACCATTCTGACGTACAATAAAATCACGATGAGAAAGGAGAGGGCTAGGACCTGTCCATGCCTCCCAACTATGCTCTAACTTTCGACCCATATCTGATTGAGCTTTTTTCTTTGAAGATTCATCTGGAGCTATAATCATATCATAAGGACCGTCATACCCACCCAAAACACCAGATCCAAAACATCTCTTACAATCACTCTTGGGCTGGTTCTTATGCGATCTCCAGCAAGGACATTGAATTCCTATGTGACGTTTTAAGAACACTTTAACTCTTTCCCCACCCTGCTCTAGTATCCATCGATTACGTCTAATAGCTTCTGTCCAAATATAATCCAACTTCTCAATTTCATGAGCTGAAACAGGATACGTATTCTCCATTGGAGTTTCAATGTACCCATCATCACCTGAACCTGTGCCCTCTACTACCGTTGTGATACGATAAAAAATCCTCTGACTCATAGCTGTAGATAAAGAATTGGATAGATATCTATACGTACAAGTCGTTACTGAACTGTCTGTTGGGAGCACTGGTGGTTCTAATCGTTGAGTAGTCGGATTGAAAATAGGCCCATTCACCAACTCTACAATACCAAGATCCCCCTTCACTTTAAATGGTACTACTTCTACACCATCAATCTTTACTGTAACATCTTTGGCATGATCAGCTATTTTCAAATTAGTATCAGTAGCTGGTTTCATGATAGGGTATCGTTTCACCCTGAATATCCATTTATCATCTTCACGAGTACCTTTAGAGATGTAATTATCTGATACATCTTCATCAATCTCAACTTTCAACTGTACCTGATCACGATAAAACGTAGCTCCAATAGGTATTTCATTGAGTTTACGAAATGGACCAAATTCACTGTCAAAGGCTCGATAAATATTGACTCCAAGCACCTTGAACTGAGAATTCCCTGGTAGAATACCAGGATTATCCCATCTAAGATCCAATGCATTTGGGATATATGGTGATACCACATTCAAATTATGTGGGGCTTCTGGAAATGCCATGTATCATCCTATAAATTTTCTAGGGGTCAGAACCCCTCTACCAACATGAGGCCCAAAAGAACTACGAATACCAACACCATATTTAGGCTGTTGTAGTCCCTTTGTAATTTTCACACCACGTTTTGCAGCCTCAACATATTTATCAAATTGCTCTTCAGCATTTCGCTTAGCAGCTTCATATTTGCTGGATTTCTCAATGCTAAGAGAAATACCACCAATCGAGTAGTCGAATTCTTCCTCTATCCAGTTGATCATCAATGCTTGAAGGGCAAGAATCATAGCCCCAGTCAAAGTCAAAGTTCTCCATTCAGGACGACTTTGCAGCATGCCAGAAACATTATTATATACAGTCCTGGGAGGATACATCATAATAAGGTTTGCACTACCTTCAATATACTCATTTAACTCTAGATTTTCCCAAATATACCCAAAAACTCTGTTGTAACTATTGATGATACCTTCACCTGTAGGAGGTCGGAAATGATAGTTACGATCAGGATTATTATCTCTCAAATAGATTCTAAGACGATCTATCAGATCATCCATAACTGCACCATAGCTTAATGTCTGTGCTGCTAGGCCCCCTTCTACAACATTGAACTCTTGAACACACTGAACAGGAGCTGATGAGAAAGTTTCTTTGAAAGTCCATCTGATACGGAAATCACCAATATTAGCATCAAATGGTATTTGAAATGCTGCGTAGTATTCCCCAACAGCAGGATTAACAGGTACTCTATCGGCATCACCAATAAGAACTTCAACCCCTGTCGTATAATCATAGATAGCATACGTAATCACAGCCGCATTAGCTGGTAATCCGGCTGAATTACGAAGATAGATATTTAGGTCATCTCTACCAAGAGTTTGACCTCTTACAAAAGCTACACTCATAGTGAACCTCGCAAAACTATTCTACTACTTATAGAAATAAAAAGACAAGTGGGAATCAATTTTTGACGAAAGAACAAGTCATCCCTCCACCCCCACAAGGAGATGGTGTAGAAGAGGGGTCTGTATCATCAATTATAGAGAAAATTTCCTCGCAATGTCCGGTACGTCCCGTAATAGGATCATCCCCTGTTGATAGGGCATAATGTACTTGCCTTAAAGGTTTGGTATAGGGGACAGCCCATACAAAATGAAAATGACCAACTTCAGGATCTGAAATCAAAGCAGTTGCTGGCACATCTACTATCTTATTGGTTCCAGTAGCTCCATCTAGGTCATCGTAATGGAATATTTCTATAACTGGATTGGTGGGATCAAAAGGATCTCCTGTTTCCTCTCTAAGAAACAGGACATAGAAGGTACGACGCTTTCCCCTCACAGCATATGACATTCATCAACTCATATAACATAGGGATTTAAGGTCCTTTACGCTGTTAGCAAAATCTAATGGAATGACCTTTGTTCCGTCTGACTTATTGTAGTAAGCCAATTTGAGTTCCTCTAATCGAGGTGATTCCTCAAAAATAAACAAGGTTCTATTACCCCTTCTCTCATGACGTTCCAACATACACCCACATGTCCTAAGAAAAGCAGCAAAATATATATCACTTACCGCACGGGTATTTGAGGATTTGTCATGATTCATCACATTACCATAAGCTAACAGATCGTTACATTACATTGGTGCTGTAAACAACACCAAACTACAAATTACCTATTATGGTAATGAAAATGCAGTAGATCCATCGTCATCAACGACACCAACGGCTGCACCAGCAGTACCACCATACTCGAAACCACTGTCCCTATAACCATGAATCACACCATGGTCAAAAGAAAGAAGGAACACACCGGTTTCAACAAAAGATGGAGCAAGCTCTTCAGCCAAAGCTGTTGCTGTGTCAGCATCCATATTAGCACCTGCAAAATCGAATGCAGCAGCGTCAATGCCTGAATAGTCAAAGTCAAGATTGGTTTTGCTGACATTGATAGGGCCACCACTGGGAAGACCCCTAGCAATGATAAGGGGAGCTGTAGCAGTGATTTCAGCAGCAGTCAACCCATTGGAATCTGCGGCTAGGATCTCTTCAACACTCTGATGAGAATTGCTAGCAGTACCTGGAACTGGCCTGGCAATGGCTCTTTCCTGACCCAAAGGTTCTACTGAGGGAGCCCACTGGGAAACTGGCTCAAGATCGCTAACGTGAACTTGTGCCACATCTGTTCTGATAACTCCAATACGTGCCATCTTTATATCTCCTTTTTCAAACGAAGTTTCCAGAGAGCTTCGATGAATGATCTTGCTTCCCTGTAAAACATGTCCATATTTTCCATAAAATCGATATGGTCAAAGTATCTTGCCCTCTTTGCCTTATCTAAATATACCTTCATCTCGTGTTTCTTCTTCCTAAACTTAGCTTGCCAAGTGATGCCCTCAATATCAAGTCCATCTATAGTCTTGAAATGAGCTTCCATTTCCTTCAGAAGAAACTTCAAGTAATTCTGAGGGAAAATAAAATGTGGCCTCCACTGGTTGCCACGAAAGTTCACCAGATGTTGGTCTAGAAATTCTCCTATTGATTCTTTGTCCATACCAAATCATCTTATGATAAAGCCACCGTGTTCGAATCCTGACCATCAGCTCTTACAGTAGCTGAAGTAGTGCCCGTAGCAACGCCTGGAACCAATGCTGCTGGGACAACGATAGAAGTATCTGACCAAGTACCACCACCACCAGTTACTTGAGCCTGAGTCAATTCTACGGCTCCAGTGCCAGTTAAAACCAGTTTGGAAACATCTGGTGGGATACTCAGAAAATCAGTACCTGTTACAGTAAGGTCTCCAGCCCCAGGGTTGTCCAAATCGGCTGTGGTAATAGCAGGAGCAGTCAGATCAGCGGCTGAGAAAATCTGCACCGTAGCTAAACCATTGTCCTGGAGACCCTTGATGCAACCATGGTCAGCCGACAAGAGCACATTATCAGTCTCTTGAAGGTCAACAAATCCAGGTTGAGCTGCATCGTCTGGATTCTCGTATGGAACCAGAACCTGTTGCTTCAATAAAGCCCTCTTTGAAGCATCAAGGATATGTCTAGAATTGAACCTAACTCCATCCTCGATATCACTGAGAATAATGGTTCCTTCTTCAGATTGGCTATGAATAACTCTTAGCATTGTCATCTCCTCTTAAATCATGACCTATTCTAGGTAATCATAAAAAGATAATCGTTATTCTGTATCCTCTATAAAATCAATCCGTGTCATCCTCATCTTCTTTTTCTGATGAGGCTGCTTTTTCCAACGGTTTCTTACTAAGATTCTTATCTTTATCCACTTTTATTTGTATAGAAGAAGATGGCTTCCTAGATGCCGCTTTAATCACCATCTTCACCTGCTCAGGACTAGGATCATCTTTAATTCTAGTTATTTTCTCTAATTTCTTCCTGATTTCAGGTGTAGAAGCATTTTTCTTTGCAAGATCCACAAGAGTATCTACCTGTACTTCAGTGACTCCCACTTTCAGATGCTGCTCTTCTAGCTTTTTGACTACATCCCGCATTTCCCATAAGACATAGCCCATAGCCCCACACATCACGATGACTGTCAAAGCCATACCACCAAGAACTATGTAACGACTTAAAGTAGATCTATTGATTTCTCTGGTACTTTTCTCAGCTTCATCCAAAGTTTTAGTCATTGGGTCAATTAACTTAGTAATCAATTCAAGGATTCTATCTAATTTGTCTGCTACATCCTTTATTGTGGGTTCACTCATTGCTACCACCTTTCACAGGAACATCCATTAAGTTAATGGCCTGAGTTTTAAAATCTTGAAGTTGAGATTTCAAGTCTTGATATCGGTCTCTCTGTGATTTTATCAATGTAGTCACAGTCTTATGAGATTCTCCATCGCTTTCTGGAACTTTAAAAAGTTCTTCTAGATCAAATTCAAATTCAACAGAGACTTCCCCATCTTTGGTATCATCTTCAATCTCTTTTGGCTTGAATGGCCACATCAAGTGTTTCTCCTGGCTACCATAGCCTCTTTCCAAGCATTCATAGCTTCAGTGAGACCCCTGATGACAGTGTTATTCTCATTAGAGAAATCCATCAAAAGTTCTCTCACTTCTTTGGATTCTTCTACACGCTTATCTTGTAGATCAGTCAATGTTACCTGGTATTTCTCTTGTATAGATGTGATGGTTTTCTGATACTCCTCTTGAAGAGATGTTAATGTCTTTTGATGTTCTTCTTGGGTAGTATTGATCTGAACCATCAATTTTTGTATATACCTCCAAAGATACATCACAGCAAAACCAAGACCTACGACCATCACAGCAGTCAATAAACCAATATAACCACCGTATTGAGCAAATTGTTTAATTGTTTCAACGGGCATAGACTATACAACCCTCCTCTGTCAATTATAGCGCAACATGACCATCAATAGACAGGAAAAATAAATATATAATTTGAAGATTTATTTATAGAGATATCTATGTTTAAGATGGGTCAGGGTCTAAAAACAAATCATCTAGATTCCCATCAATGATGGGCATCAATGTTTCCATCTCATCAGAACTTAGATCTTTTGGAAGATACTTAACATCAACAGCATGTAAATCGAATGAAATCTTCTCTTTCAGAAATTCTTGAAGTTCCTTTTCTTTAGCTTCACCTAACTCAACTGCCTCACGATGTTCTTCTCGGAGCTTATTGAATTCAGCTTCGAACTCAATTTCATTTCTGATTCTAGTAGCACCATTAGGAAGGAAGATTGGATTACCATCTGGATCTTTCACTGCATGTTTTGTGACCAATCTAACTCGTTGCTTTTCGTATTCTTCATAGCCATCTGGAGCTTGTCTTGCTTCTTCTAGAGCGTCAAGTTCATCCTTGATGGTACGTTTATTCTTTGCAATGACATAAGCAAATCTAGTTTCTCTGATCCTAGCTAAAGCCTTCAGAGTATCATTGAAAGAAATCAACTCCTTTCTTGTCATCTCAACTTTCATATCTTCCTCCTATTAGTTACATAAAATCACAACTGGGACTGACCTACATTACCATAACTAGCTAACCACCACCAGCACAAAATTGTACCTAACGTATTAGCTATCATATCTTTCCAAGAAGCACCATGCCTAAAACAACCATCAAGAAGAATTTCCCATGGTCCCATCATTATGAACCAACCCAAAAAGGCTGCCCAATGTCTATTTAATCCTAACCTAAAAAATAGCCATGTCAATAGAAAACATGTTAAAAAATGGGACAATTTGTCAGGTATAACAAAAGTCCAAGCTGGTAACTTATCTTCAAGACCTACCCAACCCCAAGCCTCTTTCATATTGATCTGTTCCCACCACCAATTATCTGGCTCCCACTTAAATCTAGACACCCACCATTGTATTATACTCATAATGCACCTCCTATATCGACTTCAACAAAAAGCTCTGGTCGATTTCGACAATAACTAAGAAGCATTTGAGGTGTCACAGATTCAAAATCGAAATTATCAATACCAGGACTTCCCAAAACTTTCAGAAATCTAGAGACCATTTCTGAACAAACCTGACCTCTAGAATTATTGAAAGGTCGTTTGATTTTCACTTTTAACAACTTCCAAACAATGAACACCAGCCCAATGAAAAAGGCACTTTTCCAATCATAAGGAGATGTAACAAGTTCAGAAATCTCCTTCAAAGCTGATGAAATGTTAGATGATTGACATCGAAAACGGTGAGTTACATTTTGGGGTCTTTTCTTTGTAGGAAACGTCTCAACACCACCAGCACTTGACTCTAAGGTCCAGCTATCACCTTCAAATGAAAGATTGTTATACTCCAACCCGGTGTGACTTACCTTACTCTTTTCAGCCCATCTTAAAAGACGACTATACCAGGCACTACTACACGTAAAAAAGATATCAACATGTTGTTCCATACCAAACTCCTATACGGCATTTTTCTTACCCAGATACAAAATCCAACCTACATCAAGAGCCTTATCTGAATTATTGACTATCACAACTTTATGTATCCAATGAGCAAGTACCCGCATAGGCTTAACAGCCGGAATAACAAGAGGCACTTCACCATTTCCAATTAAAGGTATTTTTGATACAAAAGTAGCTAATGATATAGGCTGATCAATCAGATTATACCCTCCTTTTCCAGTTACATTAATTGATACTGTTTCTGTATCTGGGTCCCAATCAAACCATCCTGTATTATTACCAGGAGCTGGTACTGGAACCACTTTAGTAAAAGTTACATTACCATTTAATTTTTCAGACAGATCCAAATCCCAACCACCATTGGGATATGGTATATAAACATGTGTATTTGGAGCTATCTCATATTTCAAATAATTACCGGCTCCTGGATTAGAAGTCCCTACAGTAGCTGGAGCATAAATACTAAATGAGACCTTATCACCTGGCTTACCACCATCATAGAAAACCATACCACCAGCTAGGTAAGACCATTCAATGAATTGAAACTCAATGCTGTCACTACCACCCATAACATATGCTTTTGAGAATTCAGTACCAGCAAATTTCACTCCATTAGACACATCATCACTTACACCAGTATAATTACTTACCATCCCAGACGGAAAGATATCTGGGACGTAATGTGGTTTCCCATCTGAAAACCGTGGAGGATTTCTGAGATCTATCATTCAATCACCTCCACACCATAATGAAGAAAAGCTCTCATCTTAGTTAAACTTGAAAGATTGTCTCGAATCACAATATCAAGAACTTTTTTATCAGTTATATGCACTGTAGCTATCTCGGGTTTTAGCAGAAAAACAAACATCTGAGTATTATCCGAAAATACCATATCATCTACTGGACGTAGATACCCAAAAAGGTCTACATTCGTCTTCATAGTGAAAGACCACAAAGTTTGGTCTTCTTCTGGTTCAGTATCTAGATGTCGAATCAAAACACCATTTGCTAAACCACTTGTAATATCTGCAAAAGAATTTGAATTCCAGCCAGAAGTACCAGAAACCACGATAAGTTTCATTGAATCTACATGATATATTTCTGTGCTAGGTGCTGAGATTCTGAACGTATAAGGACCTCCCCCACCACTACTATTCAGCTCAATATCATCAAACCAGAAATGCTGACCACCTTGAGAGGCATAAATGAAAACTAACTTAGCAACATCATTTACGAGATCAAAATCTGCTATTGGAATATTAACTTGCTGCCAAATATCCAGATCAAAGTTATCAATATAATCAGCAACATAAAGGACATTACCAGGATTAGAACCCCCACTGGTTCTAAATAGAATCTTGAAATTTGAACCTACAGGATAGGCTTTGGGCTGCATCCAGAAAGTCAAGGTATCATATGTCCCAGCTATGTCTTGATTCTCCCCATAATCAAATCTTGTCTCTTGTCCGGCTGACCTTTCACCACTATCAAGACCATTTGTCCCAGAATATTTTGACTCTGCTGTTTCTGTTCCTTGTGCCTCGTGATCCCAATCACCACCAGTATCTCCAGCACCAGTTCCATTCCAAATTACTGTAGGTGTACCTTGAGCAGCACCATTAATAGCCATCTCTTCGGAGCCATTATCGAGACGTTTGAACTTAGAACGCTCAAGATTCAAATTGTTAATCACAACAGTATTAATCGGCATTACTATCTCACACTGATGGAAGTAAATTACCCTTAACAAAACATCTAAAATACACCCCAGCAGAATCAATATCATCTCTTACCGTAACAGAAACTCTATCCGATGTTCCTGCATATAACCTCAACCCCCCACCAATTAACCAGGTTGTAGACAGCAAATCTTTACTGCTCACGACCCATTGAAAACCACCGGGGGATGCAAAATTCACAAAACCCTCATTCTGCTGTATATTGATCACTGTCCCAGTATTACCACCTGCTGTTATTTGAACCAATACACCATTGGTCAATGGTCCTGATACAGCACCAAAGTAACCATTGCCGAAGGTAATAGAATTTGATGCTATGGTGAGTTTCATCTCTTGCAGAGAAATATCATATGTTGAATCTGCTTCATATGTAAATTCAACAGGTGTAACACTCCCATCCACTAGCAACGAATCATTGCTTCCGTTAAGCACATATGAATTTCTGATTGAGGATGGGTCTGGTGGTGCAGAAGTGAACGCTATGGGCTCACCTCCGAGTGAATACAATGTTGCTTTCAGCCTACCCTGCCCACTGATTGTGTCAATGGCATCTAGAGACACTAAATCAGAAGATCCTTTTGCTATTTTTGATTCTGATTGCAAACGATATACAGCACCATCAAGAATGATACCGACAGGATTACCGGACCCATCATGCAACACTGTTTTTTGGAGGTCACTCGGCTTTGTACGTGTAGATAATGCTACATCAAGATTATCTGTCTTTGCTCGAATCAGGTCAGCAGTTGATTCTGAGGCACGAGATGAAAGAGCTACGTCAAGATTATCGGTATCCCCTTCAATTGACGTGAGAGAGGCTTCCAAAACATCTTGTTTAGCTTCTGTCGCTAAACCATGACCTGTAGCTAATTTGGTTTGGGTCTGAAGGCGATAAATTGAACCATCCAACTCAACCCCTACTGGATGAGCAGCACTATCATATAATATCACAGCAGGGCTACGACTCATGTTATTGCCCTCGTTCTGGAAGTCTCAAAAATACCAGTATACGATATAGTATCTGTTACAGTAGCCAATACTGTAGAACCATCAGTATCATATACTTTCCACTCCTCAGCAGTTGGTATTTTATTAGCATTTCGAGTAATGGTAAGTTCAACTATCTTCTTAGTTTTTGAGGAGGATTCCCACCATATCTCTGAGGTGGGAAAAGGATCGGCAGAGGGAAGGATTTCTCTATATGCCCCTGACACAAAACCCTCAGCAGGACCATTGTCTATAAAGTGGATTAACTGCCTTAGAACTTTATGTTCTGCCTCAGTTATACCACTCCCACCAGTACGAGGATTGTATATACCCAGGCTGTCTTTGAGCTTAAAGGCTCCACTTACATATCGTACAGCACCTTCTTCTGTAGGATCTTCAGTTTGCTCATCGTATCGAGTCTCTTCCTCCAGTGAAGGTCCGTACACTCTATCTGGAGTTCGAGGCATATCCCTTCATCCTATTCTATCTAAGACTTTTTAGGTCTCCCTCGCTTCTTTGAAGCCTCGGTTTTCTTAGTAGCTGCTTTAGTTGCTTTCTTGGCAGCACCTTCTTTCTTTTCAGCTTTTTCTTTTGCTGCTTTGGCTCTACGCTCATTGAGGTCAGCCACCACTGATTTCCCTCGTGCAGCTTGTAAAGAAGGACGCACAGAACCATCACTATCTGGAGTTATAGTACCATCTTCGATGGCTTTATAGAGAGTTTCTAATTTTGCCCGTTCTTCTTCATGCATTGAAGAAAGAATATTCTCACTTTTACCAAAGGCTAACACTTCTCCCTGTTTAATCTGTTTATTGATAAAAGCTGCATCTGACAAATTGGTAAGGATACCTTTACACTGATCTATAGCTGTCACCACCATAGTATGCTCTTCAGGTGACATTTCTTCACCCATTAACTTCTTCTTATAGTATCCCTTATGATTTTCTAACTTTTCTATACCTTGCTTCAAAGCACCAATAGCACCGTCATTACGATACAGCTCTTGTTTTGCAGCTTCCTCCTGAGCACTTAGTCTCTTACCAACCTCTTTGGTAATCAACATCTTCAGTTCTGACTTTTCTACATTCATCTACATCTCCTCTAGTTGTTTTTAGCTACATATATATTAGTTGATACTACCTGATAATCATTGTGATAACATCAGGATTACCAGGAGAACCTGTCAATGCAAACTCAAATTTCAGATCCCCATTAGCTGGTGCATCACCTGGGTATACATCATGATTTGCTGCTGCATCAGCACCATTACGCATCAGCACACCATTCAAATATATATCAACATCGGTTACAAATGTATAGGTTGAATAATCAGAAAGTTGAGCATCAATATTTGGTGATCCACCAGCTCCTGTCACATTTGTATTAGCAGCAATCGTAGCTGCTGTAACTACTGCAACAGTCTTCTCAGTATCTGCTGCTGTAGAAGCTTGAACAATAGCATTCAGCAATGACACTTCACCAAAAGCTGTTTCGTAATTATCCCATTCAGTAGAATTTGCAGCCAATTTAAGATCCACACTGAATGTAGATCCTGAACGATACCCATCATCAAAAAGGATCTCATTCACAGAATCAAGTTTGACATCTCCAGCACCACCTGAAGCCAGAGTCAGACCAGCAGCAGAATCAATCTGACCAGCGGTATCACCTACATTGATAGTGGTGCCACCAGTGTCAAATGCAGCTCCTTGTGCAAAGTCGGCTGTGTTGACATTGTTTATATCAAGGTCATCTACATTTAACTCAATTTCATCACCAGCAGCATTAGGCTTAATACTCAAAAGGTCTACACCACCGTCACTGGTTTGGAAATCAAGAGTATAAGTATCAGAGATACGCCAATCAATATTCTGAATCTGTGTTGCTGGTCCAGCTTGATTGTCAATAGCATTATCAAGAGTAACATCAACAGAGGCACTTACATCTGTAAACACACCTGTTAAGAATGCTTGTTCTGGCAAAGAATCAAGATTCAATCGACGTACATAACTGTAATTAACAGATTTACCACCAATATCAGCAGCATCACAAGGGATAAGATCATCAGCAGTACCATTCTCAACTACAAATGAAATCTGTACCTGTGCTGTACTGTCATTAAAGGCAGTACCATCTGTAACCCCAGTTTCAGTTTGCAACAACCCAAGAATTTCTTTTTGATTAGAAAGAATTGGGTCTCCAGTAGTAGCGTCCCTGATAACTACTAAGTTTTTGGGGTTGATAGTATTAACACCAGAGACTTCAGCAAGGTCATGGCTTCCAACATCACCAGATAATGTAGCAACAACACAACCATTTGCAGTTCCTGCATTGACAGCCGCTGTCTCAGTAGGTGTTTCACTACTAGCCTGGCTCAAAGTAACATGATCACCAGCACCACCAGTAAGCCCTGAAACTGCAAAACCAGCATCTGAAACTGTTTCAGTAACTGTCTGGTTACCAGCACTACCACCCTGATCATGTGTAAGGGTTACAGTAGCAGCACCACCATTTGAAGCATCTACCAAGAGTCCAGCACCAACACCATCAATAGCTGCAATGCAAGTATCTCGAACATCATCTGCTGTAGTGTCACCACTTACATTTACTCGAATGTTAGTTGCATCATAACCACTTCCTGGAGTGTATGTGCCAGTAACATCAAAGTAGAATGTCACAGCAGGATTAGTACCATCACTAATAACAAAAGTTTCACCATCAGAAAGATTAGCTTTTGCTACTGTAGTAATAGAACCTGTAGGAACAACACTTGCAGGGACAGTAATGTCAGTAAGCACCTGTGCTCTAAAGAGGAACTTGTGTTCCTCTAAAGCATCAAGATGTGTGGCAATTTGGTATATACCTCTGGTCTTGGTATTTATTGTTGGCACTTCATCATACCAATTACCACTCTCTGTGTAATACAAGACTCTCTTGAGCATAGAACGAAGACCATTCAGATCATCCTCAATGTTACTTGGGTTTGTCTCCAAAGTTGATCCTGGAGCAATAGTATCATCATAGGTATCAGATGGATTGATCTGAGTGACTTGCCTGATATATGTTCTACCCATTTCTAAACCTCCAAAAAAAGTTTTTTAACCAACGCTAAATAGCAGTTATATAATTTGCAGTTACTCTGTCATCTCCAAAAGGAGCAAAGTTCAAAGTCACAGTATCATAACCTGTACCTACCCCACCACTTTCAGAGATAGTGTAATCTTCAACAGCTCCTTCATGAAGTTTTTGACCATTATAGTGTACCCTTAATGAAGTTGGCTCAAATACATCTGGTGTTAGATACATCACATTAACTCCATTCACATCACCAATTAATGGAATGCCATATTTGAACCTATCCGTATTAAGGGCAGATCCGACTCGACAAAGAGGCATAACATTTCTTTCCTCCTAGAGTGGACACACAAATCCACTCTAAATAGGGATGTTATAAAAGCATAATGGAAAAAGTAGATTACCAATATGAAGGAGCGTGATTCAGATTAGCTTTTAATGTAAAACTAGCTGTAGCACCATCACCACGCATGAAAACTCTAGAAATATTTTTCTCAGGATAAGCTGGGGGCTCATTTGCACCTAGAGCTGGAACAACAAATTCACCACCATTTTCTTCATATTTCACAAACATTTGTGGTGTGAGACCTGTGTTTTGGATGAAGATCTCATCAGAAACACATGGCAATAAAACTTCTATACCACCAGTAGGAGCGGTACCTTCCACAATGAAATTTGACCGATCTCTATAAATAGGGGAAATGATTGGAAATGGAAGCTGAGTACCAGCGGCAGGACCACCATCTACAGTCAACTCAATCCAAAATACTGATTCATCATCCATTGAAACATCAGCAGGATTGAAAATAAAACGTGTTACATTTTTTGGAAGACCATGACCAGTATAAGCCACTGCATGAGTAATTGAATCTGACTTTCCACCAGTAAACTGTGGTATTTGGATAGTATCCCCATACGATCCTTGAAGCTCTTGACAAAATTCTAAAGTAAAAGAAGGATTCCCTTCTTGATTATCAATCAATATATCAACAAGGTCTTTCGCTCTTTTCCTTATGCTAATCATATGTCGGAATGGCATTTCTAACTCCTCATGTCTTTAACGGTCTTGTCAATAACCTCATTTTTTGATCTTGGACCAGACCGTTCTTTTTCAATCAAAGGTTGATACTGAGCTGCAACCTGAGAACCCTTCTCCATGACTGCTTGATCTCTCACCTGTTCCCAAGAATCAGCCTTTTGCCCTTTATAATTAGGAACCAACTTTGCCCCTTCTCCATACCTCTCATTTTGTTTGAGAGCCATATCCACAGATCGTTGCTCCCGTGCCCTTTTCTCTTTCCAATCCCTGCCGGTCCAACCCCAACCTTTCAACGAAAAATTCACTGAGCCAGGGTTAAAGACTCGATCCATCTGATTCCCACAGCTACATAATATTTCAGAATCTCTTTCTTCAACGGAAAGATTCTTCTTTGTCATTTCCCCACATTCACATTCAAAAGTATAGATCATAGGTCACCACCTATATGAATAATTTTTCACTAAGTCAAACACAGCATAAACATGCTTACACACCAAATTGTTACCCTTTGGATCTCTGATACGAGGAGGTGTTGCAGTTCCTTTTGAATTGCCATCTAAATAACCACCTCTTCGAGCATGGTACTCTGGCCCATAATAGATCCAAAATGGACAAGAACAAGACAATTTAAGGTCAGCTTTATCTAGATTTTTGATCCTTCTATCTTTTGCTTCAGCCTTCACAGTCACTACATGAGTACCCTGACCACCTCTTGATTGTACCTCAAAAGTATATCTATTGTTTTTAGGCATAGATCTGCGTAATCTGGTACGACAACTCCTAGCCTTGTTTTTCACATCCCTAGACAACCGCCCCTCAATATCTTTCATGGTCACAGCAATTCTACTTGAATGATATTTAGGACTCAATATTAAAGGAGAGGTCTCACACAAAAATCTAGATACTACAGCATTTGCTATGAGATGATCACGATATTCCTCTGAATCAAGTTCTATAATAACAGGGTCTTCATACGCTCCTTGCCCTGGGTAAAAACTTAATTCACCTCTCATATCTTTTTCCACAACAGTATCAAAATGCTTTGGTTTACGATACATATCCTCTATGTCTAGTATATCACCTTCACCCCCATTAGATCTGTCAGAATCAGGAGGGGCTACTAATGTTCTATAACCAGAAGGATACTCGTAATCATATTCCCACATGGAAACCTCATCACAGTTCTGTTATAGAATAAAATAAAAGGAAAACAAGGAGAGGATCAACTGAGTGCTTCTGGATAAGACTGTCGAATTACACGCTTGAAAGTATCAGTCTCAGCCAAAAAGATAGCCCTGATGATATCAGGTTTCTCTGAGAATTCTTTGATACTTTCGGTCTTATCTTTTGTAGATGCATAAAAATCCCAAGATTCTGGGAATTCAGGACACATCTTTTTGACTGTGGCCACAAGCATATCATCTATCTTGGGCTTTCTCCCTCGACGAGGGGTATCATCAGAATCATCTGAATCAACTTCTACTTCAACATTGACTTCACGGTTACGGTCATGAACACTACCTACCTCAATAGCATCTTCAGAAGTGGCAATCATTTGACTCTGTTTACCATCAGTCTCTCGTGCCCCAGCAGCTTTTGGTGATATGTTTTCTTGCTTAAAAACGATCCCTTCCTGCATCACTGAAGTTGTCTTGGCTTCACCTTGAACATCTTCAATGTCCTTGATCTCTCTATTGACAGCAGATAAAGTCTCTTTAGCTACCAAGGTACGACCTGTTACCTCTCCTTCACGACCCACATTTCTCTTGCCAATAGTACGTACCTGAGCAATCTCACCCATTTCTTCATCAACTTCTATACCAACAGGATCTCTACCAGTAGCTTGCTCTTTAGCTCTGTCATGTAATGCTTGTCGGTTTCTAAATGAACCAACAATTTGTTCATCAACCGCAGAAACTACAGTTTGAAACTTAGAATCTTTTTTATTAGGGGTGGCTGCTGAAACTTGCATATCAGCAGACTGTGGATGATAACTAGGTTCTGAACCACCTTCTGGAGCTAACCATCCTGCTTTAATGACAGTCTTGAGTCTAGGAAGAACTACAGCAGGTTCCCCTTCAATCTCAGCTCTATAACCATCAAAAACAATTCGAGTCCCAGCTTCAATTTTCTGTTCAGTATCACCAATAGTGAAACCCACCTTAGCTACATAACATTTCGCTTCTCTTGACATTTTCTAGATCCTCCATGGAAGTATTAAGCACTCTCAGACAATATTACAGAAAATTTGTATTAGATCAAGAAAAAAATATATAGATATAGAGTAGCAGATCTGGGTGGGGGATCTTTCGACCCCCCACCCATCTCTTCACCCAAGAATTAGGAAGGGATTCTTAGGGGTAAACCGTTACCGCTGGACCACGAGCCTCTGGAGACCCCAAGGATTGTACGCACCGATACCGAGATTCTCGAATACTGAGAATCCAATGGTCCTAGCCTTTGGATCATCAGCAGACAGAACAGTCAGTTCTGTACGGACAGGGATACGTCCAAATTGTTCGGGTTCACAACAGATATACACGAAACCACGAGGAACAAGCCTGGAGACGATGATCTTGGCTCCCCACAACGTAGCCATCATACCGGTTTTGAGCAGAGTTCCCTGAGACTCGATATCCAAGATGTCACGACCGAACTTACGGATATCCGCATAGTCACGAGCGTTCATATAGATACGAGCAACACGGAGATCATGCTCTTCAACCTGTCCAAAAGCATCGGCAAGAATGCCTGGGTTGATGGGAGCGATCACCAACAGATCAGGATTGGTCTGACCAGGAATGTTGTCATAGCCATTGACAGCAATGCTATCAAGAATGGCAAAGACACGCTCATCTTCAGCAGCCTGAATCTGAGCCTTGGCAAGATCCTGAGCACGTTCGATCAGATCGAAACGTCTCTCCTTGACCTGGGTCAACGGAATTTCGGGGTTACTGGCTACTTCAAACAGAGGGAACTGTACCCTTCTGGTCTTGACAATAGCCAAAATGTTCTCACCTTCCTCACCAACGACATAAGCCGGTACGTCTGGGTCTTTATCATATACAGCCAAAGCTCCATCCGGCAAATATTCAACGAGGAAAGTCTTACGTCCTACCGCACTGTAATCTCTGCGTGTACGCAGTGGCTGAATCATGGAAGCAGCCAGCTTTTGCCTACCAGCAGCGGTGCGGATGAACTCAGAGATGATTTTTTGCTTCATAGCATTTGATACTTGAGCCATCTCAGCACCTCCATCACAGTAACAGATTGAAGACGAGTTCCGGGAAGGAGGAATCGGGTGCTACAATAACAGTACCCACTTCCTTAGCCGTTCCAGAAGCTGCAACTTCAATCGAGTCGTTAGCACGGTTGGTCAGCAATCCATTGATACCACAATACAGGGATTGACCTGTCTTGTAGGCTGTCAATGCATCACCAACGGCCCCGCCACCAGTAGTAGTTTGCTGGGAAGTTTCGTAAATACGAACCCCATAACTACCCTGGCCACTTACATATGGACCCTTTCCACTAGCCGGTGCAGGGGCATTCTCGAAAGCATTGCCTTCTGCATCGTTAATGAAAATACCCAGTGGCTTGTTATCAGCATCTGGGACAGCCGGGGGTCCACCAACTTGGCCATTACCGGCATCACCACGAGCTACACACACACTCCCACCCAGGACACCCCGTTTAGTGTTACCGGTCAGAGTCGTTGACGGATCTCCGGTTTCCACAGACGGGTTGTTTTGAGTGAAGGCATCTGCACATAGCTCACCAACATTGTTTCGGATTCCGAGATGCAAGATCCTCAGAGCTGAGGGGCCTGCCACGAAATCCTGGGAGCTTTGTCCCTGCAATCCTGCTGGCATGTTCATACCTCCTTTAGGGTTGACGTTTCTTCATCTTCTTCGTCAATTACATCACATTAATCTTTGAAAACATCTGATACATCAGGATCAGAGTGCCAAAGAGTCGATAGATCAGATCCACCTTTATCCTTAGAAGCCACCTTCACAGAACCACCCAACTTCTTGACTGGTTTACGAGAAGACTTTTTGGCTTTGACTTCACCGGTCTCTTCATCAAAGAGTCCTTGCAACACTTGGTCATACTGTTTTTCTGGGAGGACTTCTTCTTCCATCATTGGAGGAGCCATCATTTCTACGTCAAGACCAGGCTCACCCATGAGGTCCTCTAGCATTTCATCTTCAAGAGCTGGAGCAGCTTCACCTTCAGGCATAGGAGCTGGAGCAGCTTCACCTTCAGGCATAGGAGCTGGAGCAGCTTCACCTTCATCTAGAAGCTCTTCTCCCTCTTCTCCCACTTCCCCCATCTCCATTTCTTCCCCACCTTCCTCTTCTTCATCTTCCTCTTCCTGACCTTCTTTCTCCAAACCTTCCTCACCCTTCACGGTGTCACATGCCTCTAACTTAGCCATAAGACTTTTCAGAGTAGTGACTTCATCAGGAGTCAGAGCAGCTTTGACCTTCTTTTCCTTAGATTCCTCGGTCTTGGCTTCTTTGGTATCCTCAACCTTAGTATCTACAGAACTCTTACGAATCCTGGAAAGAGTAGCAAGGATAGCCTTGCTGCTTAGAGTCATCAGCTCAACAGCCTGATCCTCAATTGCTTCCTCAGAAGCACCAGCAAGCATATGCTTAGCAATCTTCACACAACGGAAAGCCTTCTTTCGGATATCAGCCTTTGACTTCCTATTCCTTCTTGCCATCATCATGGGTTCCATAGCAGGCTCACTTTTCTGATTGTCATAGGTACCCTCATTCCATCTCTCGTCAGAATGATGTCCCCAATCAGGCTTGGGTTGACCCATACCGATTTCATCTCTGGGCTCTTCACCTAACCAAAGGTCTGAAGGGTGTTTTCCCTCTGCCCAAGCTTCAGGGTCACCCTTAGCGTATGCATCATAGGGAGGCTGCCTATGATCCGAATTCATCTCATACGCATCCGCCCTACGACGACGACGTGACGTAGGTCTACGATTCATATTGTTTCTTCTAGCCATAATAGCCTCCTTAACTACGAGATTTTGCCAGACTCAAAATATATCCACCAAGGATAAATCTCTTGATCTCTCTATTAGAGATAGATTTATTAAAAATATATTGGCATTTTTTCAGGAAAACTTTAGGATCGTCACCATATGATGATATAGAACCCACTTTTAACAAGGTTTTTACTTCATCAAATGAGAAATCAATTCCAGCCTTCTTAGCCACCAAAAGAAGTTCTAGTCTAGAAAATTTATCTTTCAAAGATTGCCATCCAAATTTTCTATAGTTTTCTAGACCTGAGTTGACATTCTTAGAGAGTCTCTTTTTTCTTGATTCTAGAAGAGTATCATCTTCAAATTCTGTAAATTGAGTGATCTCGGGTTCTGGCTCTTCTAGAGCTTCTTCAAGAACAGTATCCCAAACATCTTGAAGTAGCTTCAACCTGACCTCTTCCATGAGGTCAGTATAACTTGTTAATTCACCCTCACCAGGGATTTCCAGACCTTCATCAACAGGGTCCATCTCAACATCCCAACCCTCACTATCATCTGGCCAGTCTCCCTCTCCTCCTTCTTCTCCACCCTCCTCAGGAGCATCCTCAGCTTCATCTTCAGCAGGTTCTTCATCTTCTGGGGGTTGGGCTAAAACAATCCTAGAAGCTACCCGTCGAAGATTATCATTTTCAACAGATTCACGTCTTGACTCATAAGCATTCTTGAGTAGACCTGAGATTTTCTCTAGATCTATGATATTAGGGTTCAATATAGAATGAAGCACTGCTCCCGTAAATGCAGGATCTTTCACCCAACTAGCTTCTATAAATATAACTGAATCAGGCACATCTTTATGCCCACACAGTTCTGCTACGATACGCTCTCTTCCATCAGGATCTATAAATGTAGAACCCTTCTCGTATTTAATATGAGGGCAAAGCTGCGTTTCATCAAATGCCACATTCCCACATTTGGTACATATAGTAAAGACTACCTCACAGCCCATAGATAATGTTGTAATCTTTTTACGGAGAATATCCTGGATCAAGTCTTTATGTTTCTTATGAGTAGCAACCAAGATGTCTATATATATGGTATCACCAAGGTCACGAGCTACAGCATCAATAACCTTCCCTTTGCTCAAACTTGGGATCTGAACATGTTCTACATAATTCTCACCACCAACAAAAGTAGGGTAAGAAGCTACAAGCAGATTACGTTCCCAACAATCGGCATTACCATTTATATAGACTGATGTATCAGCAGTGACATAGAAATCTGGATATTGACGATCCACAACAAAACCATCAACCTTGATTTTACCTAGCTTGCTATTGGCAGGTGCCTCAGTATCTACAGAAGCAATAATTGTGCAATGAGACAATAAGTATTCTTTGGGATCAAACTCTTCCAGGATACTCTCTGCTTTATTAGCTGTACGAGCTGAGAACTTAGGATTCTTTGCCCTAAACCAGTCCTCGATATCAATGGAAGGGACTAAAACTGTAGCATCAGCATATTTTAAAAAACCCATCTTCCTATCCTATATGAGGTTAAAACTTGAACCGAGACTATCGAACCACTTTTCCTCTAATGTTTTGAAAAAGCCATTCAAATCTTCCTCAAGGTTATCTAGATCAATTTCCTCATCCAAATACTGGATGAAGAGATGCTGTATCAGTACATGAATGTCTGTAAGCCAAGATATATATGACTCCACAATGGACACCATAGCATTGACTGAATCTTTGGTGTATTTCAAGTATAGGTCATACTTATAGCGTTTCAGAACATCTAAGATATGGTGTAAAGCATCTAGTCTTGGGCCTTGAATTAAACGGTCTACAAAACCTGTTGCATCAGGTGTCACTTCAGGATCAAATTTCTTTATGTTCTCGATACGAGCAAGACCAGAAAACACAACATCAAAAAATGTAACACCCTCAGAAATAAGCTCATCTCTGAACTCTATAAGTCTAGATTCATTATCTAAGCCAAGAATTCGTTTCGAAATCTTGATCACATCATCTCTATGATAGAGATGACCTATCTTATCATACAGTTCTCCCTGGATGTCATCCACACCACAACCTTCACACAAGCAGGTATAGACTATTGTCGAGATAGAAGTCATTAAAGTTCTCTGGTTGAGGGAGAAGCAAACTCAAGGTCCCTCTCTATAGTTTTTTTCAAATCAATAGCTTCTCTTTTCACTTCAGCATAATGTGAGATAGCACTCAGCCTACCCAACATGTTGCTTGCAACTTTACGAGCCTCTTGTTTGGGAAGTCCTCTAAACATCCCAGCCTGCACCAGAGAACAATCTTCTTTTGCTAGTCTCTCGATACGGTAAGTAATCTCAGACAAATCATCTGAAAATTCTGGGAAAAGGCTGGAGATTTTTCTAGATAAATGACTCATATCTTCTGATAGCTTGTGAAGAGAACCACCAATTTGCTTGTAATTCATTGACATGTCAGGATCAGAACTACTCAAATCGGGATCTGACTCATTCACACGCTCTCGTCTACGATCTTTACGAGGAGGACGCTTCTTAGGAGCCTTCCGTACCAACCTCTCTGTCTCTTTCTCTTCAGATTTGTATCTATCCTTAGTTCTAGGCATAAGTGTCTCCGTGAACAAACAACAATATCCACTTTTAGATTTTAATAAATAGTTTAGTGAGACTATGAGATAGTATGTCTGACTGAAATGAATAGTTCTATATGTTTGGGTATTCTTTTCCTACGACCCAACTTCTTCCTTTGGTCATGATAGAGATCAACAGCTCTTTTGGTGGCTGTGAAAATTTCCTTAGCCTTGACCTGGAAGGAATCTTCATTAATTTTGACTTCAAAGATCTTCATCGTTCCCAAGGACTGATTTGGTTTTGGATAGCAATCAGCAATTCAGGGTAATGTGATTTAAGACAACGGTCGCAAACCATTTTCAATTCGTTCAAGGTAGGATCATTTAAGATATTGTCTCCATCTTCACCAAGAAGAACTGCACCTGTTGGGTGCTTCATGTCCTTTAATTGATTTTCTCTATCCTGATATGCCACACCCACTTCACATCCGGTACAATAAGCATGTAGAGCTATGTTCACATCCTTCACTTTAGGGTATAGCCTTAGATTAGTAGGTGCTGGACGCATTACTCCTCCTGTGATGGGCCACAATAATGTTTCAAAGTCAATTCCTTCAACGATTCAGGGACTGGTTCTAGATAACAGACCTGAAGACCTTTTCTGGAAGTGATAAAGAACCCATCGTTAAAAAATGGCTCCAATGAAGCCATGTCTTGTTCAGTGTAAACATGAATGAAAAAAGAACTCTCTTGAGATCGTATTGGGAAAAGGAAAAAAGGTATTTTCAGAGACTCTACATTCACAGACCCATAAAGACCTGGGACCTGCACCATATAGAACAAATCACCATTCTCCATAGCCACAAAATCGATGTCACTGGTATGAGCCCATACCTTTCCTTCCAAATCAATTGCCTCTACAAGATTTTTAATTTCAGAATCGAGAATGCCTGGAGCTGTGAGCCAAGTGACCTGGAGAGGGTCTTCAACTTCAATGGGAGAGACATCAAAAGACATTCGACGCTGGTAATAACGTACAATTTTCATTGACCAAATTCCCTATCTATATCGGCCTGAGAGATGATATTAAATTTCCGTAGGATTTTCTCTGGCTCCTTACTATAACGTTCCAACACAGCTAATCTTGAATCTTCTACTGTTCTAGCACGGTCACATGCTTTCCCCCACAAATCCTTCCAAAACCTTTGTTGCTTCACCTTATCTGGCTCTTTACGGTTTTTTATCCTCATAACATCTCCAAGTATCTCTGACAACGAGAGATATATCTTTATGTCCTTCTCTTCATTCACACACCGATAAAAATATCGAAATCCTCTCTTAAACCCATATACGAATACAACTATACAGGCAAGACAAAAAAACAAAATCCCACCCACACATATAAGAATCAATGTCTGTGTCTGGGCCATACACCTTTGCACTCCTTCCAGAGGAATTCAATAGACTGTGGAGTCCTGTTAAGACCCTTATTCATTTTGTCAGGATCATAGTGGTTGACCAGAGGCACATTAGCAAGACGTACATAATCCTCCCTTTCTGGATTCACAGCTTCCAAATAATCTTTCCTAGCTTTTGGAATCCTCTGCAACATCCATATAACATCATCCTTGGTCAGAGTCCTCAGATAATTCCTCCCCTCCTGAATCCAATAATTGCCTTCAGGGATATCCTCCCTCCAAATCTCCACCTCTTCAGTTGAGACACTGGTACCATTTTCCGGGAAATTACCACTAAGCGACATATCATCCTCCTCTTCACTCATATATACACTAACAATACAAACAGATCAATCAACATCCCCCCACCCACAAATCCAGGTCTCAATTTTTTGGATCTCATCTCTACACTTACAATACATGTATGGTAACTTTTCAGATCCCAAAATCTCCCTACCTGCAACACAGGTAACTTTCCTTACCTCCAATTTTTGGATCTCCATAATAATATATATAAATAGATCTGATCTTAACTTCTACCTACAAGAGGAAAAGAAAAGAGAGTATATATAAATGAAGAAGGGGGAGTACACGAAAAGATCTGTATGGCAACATATGGTGAGGAGAAGAAATGAAAAAAAATGGGTAGGAAGCGGGAAATTTTTTAGTTGTATGTTCAGGGAGTTATGAGACCCAGTGTTGTAAGTTACTGGAATTGTATGAGATCTTTTTTGTAGACAAAGGAGTTTGAATCCGTATAATGCCCTTAATTGGCTTGATTAGGAGGGGATTCAAAAAGTGAAAAAAGGTCGTTTGAATCTTACCGCTGAGGGTAAACAGTCTTCTAGCAAGTCAAGAGTTTCATGTCCAAACTTCCAGTTTATCTGCCATCAACGTAAAAATGCCCTGACTACTGGCCTACTAGTACCAGGGAAGGTTAGATTTACGTCCCGATGGTCTGGGAGATGCCCTGCTGTTTGCTGCCACCGGCCTACCGGTGGGCTCTCAGCCCTTACTAGCCCCAGCATTTCGCTGGTTGGAGTCGGGCCAAGTATGTCTCTTCCCTCTTATAAGTTCATGAGAGGCACATCCGAGCAGAAATTTGGGCAGCCAACAACAACAGAAGCCTTGAAAACAAAAACACCACTGGAAGGAACAGAAAAGAGAGCATATATAACGACGATGGTATAAAAAACAATATGAAACCCGAACACTTATGAGTGTTCGTCTAGCTGGATAACTTCAGCTAGCATGACATTTAGGAAGGGGTTGAGGGGAACGAGATCTCTCAAATTCTTCAAGAATTCCTCCCGTTCCTAAAGGGAGAGATGTATCTTGAAGACAATTTATGTGATACCTGACCTGAATTTAGAAGTAGAAACAAAGACAGATTCTCTTAGACCCAAATGGTTGATTCATTTTGAAGATGGGTTTTCTTTCAAATCACAATATCAGCCAGATGATGGTTCCCCACCTAGACATCGAATAGCAGAAGTTAAAGGTCCATTCTATGTTGAGAAGATTTCAAATGAAATCAGTCAAAAAGGATTCGTGCAGAGAGCTACTCTGAAACCTAAAGGATGGGAGTGTGCATGGACACACCTCTGATCCAAGATAGTTCTATTGCCACAGAGATAGCTTCTTGTCAGCTCTGTCCACTTTATCAAGACGTGGTTAGTCCTGTTCGAGGAGAAGGCCCTCAGGATGCCAAAATCATTTTTGTGGGTCGTAACCCTGGTAACGATGAAGATCGTTTCACCAGGCCCTTTGTGGGACGTTCTGGGCAGCTTCTGAATGAGTGGATGGGGAAGGTTGGTTACAAAAGAAACCAAGTTGGGATAGTGAATATGGTAAAATGTTTCACTCCTGGAAATCGACCTCCTACTCAGACAGAGATTGAGTCCTGTAAAGTACATCTCCGAAAAGAACTGGAATTTTTTGACAAGGCAAAGATTCTGATCCTTATGGGATCAGATGTAGTCCAGACTTTGATGCAATTTAAAGAGAAACAAAAAATTACACATATAGCTGGCAAAATTTATAGAGCTGGGAGATTTCATGTCTTCATTATGTATCATCCTTCCTATGTCTTGAGGAATCCTGCCGAAAAGAAACGATTCTTCAACTATTTTGCTCCAAAGACAAAGAATTTAGCTGAGCGTTTAGAAATAATTTAAGCTCATTGGTAGAGTCTCTTCATACAGTGAAGAGGAGGTATATATGTTTGGTGAGATTTGGGAAAGAGATGGTGTCCGAGCATTTCTGACAAGTTATGTCAGAGAAGGCACCTTTCATCCTCTTATTCTCACTGGTGAAGAAGGCATGGGGAAGCAACTTTTCTCCAGGCTCATATTCAAATATGCCAATTGTGAAGGTAATCAAAGTTCAAAATGTGAATGTGCTTCTTGCATATCAATACCTAGAGAAGATTACATTCTCTATGAATTAGAAAAGAAGTCTTGGGGTGTAAATGATATTCGAGAGATTTCTGCTGCTGTCAGTAAGCCACCACTAGCCTCTAAAGTCAGAGCTATTGTCATAGACCAAGCTGATAAAATCACCCCTGAGGGAAGCGATGTTTTTTTGAAAATAGTAGAGGATGTAAAGCCTTACAATCTGTTTCTTTTCCTCACTCCTTACCACACAGAAGTTATCCCCACTCTTCGATCTCGATGCTGGGAAATTTATATACCACCAACATCAGAAGCAGAGTATGGTGGAATACCACTGTTCCAACTTAACAAAAGTCGTGTGGAACAGGAAAGAGCTATATTGTTCATAGAGAGTTTTTTTGAAAAAGAGACGTTACTGAATCTTCTTAAAGTACGAGAGACAGATCTTGGAGATTTAATCCATTGGGTGTTGTTTGTACTGCATCTTCATTTCACAGAATCCTCTCCATATGTCCAAGAAAGACTTTCATTGATAGAAGAGAAAAGAGGTAGTCAAGACCTACTCGTTATCTATAACCATTTAAATCAATTCTACCAGACTATGAAGAGATACCCTAGTGTTAGAGCTTGGCATCATTTCTTTCAAGCTGTGGTAGATGCAAAGATAGAGCTGAGAAAATAATGCATTGGTGTCTGATAGGTACAAACGAATTCTTGAGAATGAAAATCTTGGAGATGATCCAAGATCGTACCGGTATTGACACAGTTATCCAAAAAGAGGACCCTAATGAGATCTATTTCCTAATCAAAAGCAGTCCTCTCAAGAAGATCATAATTTTTTGTGATGTCCGTAAGATAAGTTACGACGTGCTCAAGAAAATAAAGTTGGAAAATCATCACATTGTTTGGGCTGTGACTAACAGGGGGTATCTCGAACACATACCAGAAAAAGTACCTCAAGAAAATACATTCAAATGCAATGACCTCAATGAAGAAAGATTTGTAGTATTCATTAGAGGTGTCTTGAAGGAATTTGGTATCTCGTTATCTGAAGATGAATATATGTATTTAGCAGAACGTCTGGATAGGGGAGATCTCTATCAAACACACTCTGAATTAGTCAAGTTGGGGAATCATTTCAAAACTGCTGGTAAGATTCTACAAAAGGATCTCAAGTGGATTGGCAACCCAAAGAAAAAGACAACTCTAGATTTATTTAATGATTTCCTCAGAAAAAGAGAAACCACACTCAAGACTTTTCTTAATCTAGAACATCAAGAAATACCTCCATTGCAAATCTTGGCTTTCTTTTTGGAAGCTGTTGAGAAAGTTATATATATAAAATCATTCATGGCTCGTGGAGGGGAAATCAAAGAACTTGCAGGTCAGTTAAATGCCCATCCGTATTTCCTAACAAAACTACAAGAGCTATCTTCAAAAATAACCTTGCCTAAGTTACTGAGTTGGCATAAAAGGTTGTGCCAATTAGATATAGGTATGAAATATACAGGATTAGATGGCTATATATTATTACGGTCGTTTTTATTGGAGGAACTAGCATGATAAGTTTAGAGGTATCTGGTGATACTACGAAAATGAAAGTGGAGTCTTTTTTCTGTAAAGGTGGGAAACCAGATGCAGGCATAAAATGGGAAAAGAAAAATGCAGAAGTAAAAGACAAAGATGGCAATGCAATATTCCAACAGAAAGGGGTTTCCTATCCTCAGTTTTGGAGTCAGCAAGCTATCAACATAGTTTCTGAGAAATACTTTGCAAAAACAAGCAGAGCTAAAAATGAAGAGAAAAGCCTAAAAGAACTAGCTGAACGAGTTTGTGGTACGATTCGTAAATGGGCTATTGAAGGTGAATATCTAGATGAAGATGAGGCAGATGTATTTTGTAATGAACTTATGTATATGATCTACAATCAAGTCATGGCTTTTAATAGCCCAGTGTTCTTCAACATAGGGCTAGATGAAGAGCCTATGATCTCTGCTTGCTTCATTCAAGGTTTGGAAGATTCAATGGGTTCTATTATGGAACTTGTCTCCAACGAGGCTCGTATCTTTCAAAACGGGGGTGGGACAGGGACCAATTTTTCTGTCCTCAGGTCTTCAACGGAGCCTCTATCAAAAGGAGGTATAGCTTCTGGTCCTGTATCTTTCATGAAAGGTTTTGATGCTTTTGCTGGTGTCATCAAAAGTGGTGGGAGATTACGTCGTGCTGCCAAGATGATCATTTTGGATGTAGGGCATCCAGATGTTGAGGAATTCATTTGGTGCAAAGCTCTTGAAGAAAAACGTCTCCAAGAATTGATCCGAGATGGTGAAGCCAATTTTGAACACGTCTATAATCATACTTACTTCCAGAATGGTAACAACTCAGTACGTATCCCAAATGAGTTTTTCCGAGCTGTCAAGAATGATGGTAATTGGTATACAAAAGAGGTAGTCAGTGGGAAGAAAGGTCCTAAGTACAAAGCTTCTGAGATTCTAGGGGACATAGCGAAAGCAGCACATATTTGTGGTGACCCTGGTGTTCAGTACCATACCACTATCAATGATTGGAATACACTAGCCAATTCTGGTGAGATTGTAGCTTCCAATCCTTGTAGTGAATTTATGTCTCTTAATGATAGTGCTTGTAATCTTGCTTCATTGAATCTTATGAAGTTTGTCTCTTTGGATAAAGAGAAATTTTTTGACATTGAAGCTTTCCGACATGCAGTACAGGTGACTATTCTAGCTCAAGAGATTTTAATTGACCGGGCTTCTTATCCCACACCAAAAATAACTGAGGGAGCCAGGAAATATCGTCAATTGGGTTTGGGGTATGCCAATCTTGGTGGTGCTCTTATGGCTTTGGGTCATCCTTATGACTCAGATTTTTCTCGAAGCATTGCTGCTGCAATTACTAGTCTCATGACTTCAACGGCATATGATTTCAGTGCTGATATTGCCGTTCTAAAAGAACCATTTCAGGAATGGGAACTCAACAAACAACCTTTCATCAAAGTGATGAACAAGCACATAAGAGCCCATAAGAAAATCATAGGAGAAGATCCTATTGAAGACTTGTTAGAGATCAGTCTTGATACTTGGAATTCGGTAGTGTCAAAGTGTAACAAGCATGGGATTCGTAACAGTCAAGTCACTCTGCTTGCTCCTACAGGAACTATTGGATTCATGATGGATGTGGCAACCACAGGAGTAGAACCTGACATTGCTTTGGTGAAAAGTAAGGTTCTTGTTGGTGGTGGGGCTATGCAATTAGTGAATCCTGTTATTCCATTAGCTCTGAAGACTCTCCATTATAAAAATGATGAGATCAAGAAAATCCAAGACTACGTTCTTGAGAATGGATACATAGAAGGAGCACCTGGGCTTCTTGAGAAACACCTGCCAATATTTGATTGTGCTATCCCTCTCAATAATAGATGCATAGAGCCTATGGGTCATATCAGGATGATGGCAGCCGTCCAACCATTCCTTAGTGGTGCTATCAGCAAGACTGTCAACTTGCCTGAAAACGTCACAATAGAAGAGATCAAGGATATATATCTAGACGCTTGGAAAATGGGTCTGAAATCTATAGCTGTTTATAGACAAGGTTCCAAAATTTTCCAGCCCTTGATGTCCAAGACAAAAGGTAAGAAAAGAGCTGCCTTGAAGCCCCTTAGACGAAACTTGCCAGATGAGATCAAAACTATTCGACACAAATTCGATATAATCGGACACAAAGGGTATATTCACGTAGGTCTTTTTGAAGATGGATCACCAGGGGAGTTATTTATCCGTATGGCAAAGGCAGGGTCTACTATAAATGGTCTCATGGACAATTTTGGGATTGCCGTGAGTCTTGGTCTTCAGTATGGAGTCCCCTTAGATGCATTTATAACCAAGTTTGAGAACACCAGATTTGAGCCTCAAGGTTGGACCAAAAACTCAGATATACAGTTTGCAAAATCCATTCTTGATTACATTTTCAGATGGTTGAAGTCATACTTCTATTCTGATGACCATACTCATGTTGAAGCAGAACTGAAGGATGAGCCAGTAGAGGAATTACCAGCCTTGCAGACAAGTACCATTTCTGATGGGCCTCCTTGTCCTAATTGTGGGTTCCTCACTACTCCAAACGGAACTTGTTATCGGTGTCCAAATTGTGGTAACTCATTAGGATGTTCATAATGGAACTTGAGATAGCAAATGGTCTGAAGACCTGGATGGAGGAGATCGTAAAGATACCTCCATCATCTTTCAATCAAATCAATTTTGGTAAGTATCGAGGTCCTTACGAACTTATCACTCAGAACCATAAAACTCTTAGAGGACCAAGAAGTGTACTCCAATATTGGAGTTACATTGAATCATTTAGTCCTGAGATTTTCCTTATCATGGGATGGGGGTTCTCCTACAAAGTAGCTAAGAATGCTCTCTATGCTTTTCATGACAAGCATCAGAAACTTCCCTCTCTCAATAACCTGTTCGAGAACCCATATATTTTGATTGGGTTTGGTAGGGTGCAATTCAAAAAGATTGACCATATTGCTTTAAATGAAATTGGTCTGAAAGAAGATTCTCCGGTTCGTATTCTTGGATATGTCAAACATATCTTGTCTCAAGCCTCATCATCAGGGCATCTATATTTATCTCAAGAAAGTGTGTTGTCAAAAGTCTGTGATAATTTGAATCTCAAATTCTCTCTAGATGACCTAATGAAGATGATCAAAAATGATTCTCTAGAAACTGTGGTGCTAGACCATAATATGGTTTACAGCGGATGGGCTTACAATGTTGAAAAGCGATCCTCAGAGATGATGTGTGATTTGATCTATAAAAGAACTGAAGATCTAGACATCACACAATTTATAGATAATTTCCAAAAAAGAGAGGGTATTCAATTTTCTGAGAATCAAAATCAAGCTGTGCATATGGCTTTAGAAAACAATTCATTTATTCTTACTGGACTACCTGGTACTGGAAAGACAACCCTCACTAAATGCTTGTGTAGCATGTTCAAAAATATTCTTGGTGAGGACCCTTTACTACTTACTCCTACTGGAGTGGCTGCAAAAAATCTCCAGGAAATGACTCAATTAGATGCGTTCACTATACATAGAGCTTTGGAATACCGAGGTGGTCATTGGGAGTATAATGAGCACCGAAAGTATAGTACAAAAGTTGTCATTGTTGACGAGGTGTCAATGGTAGATCAAGTTGTGTTCTACCACTTATTAGCAGCTATTGATACCAACACCCGTCTTATATTGATTGGGGATACAGCTCAGCTACCTAGTGTTGGCCCAGGAAACGTGTTGAGAGAATTAATAGGGTCCAAACAAATCCCCACAGTATCTTTAACTGAGATTTTCCGTCAAGAAGAGGCTTCTGATATTGTTTTGAATGCTCATAGAATCAATAAAGGTCAGAGCATCACTATCACAGATAAGAAGCCTGCTGATTTCATGTATATCAGTGGATCAGATCAGGTTGAGCTTAGAGATTTCATCATAAAAGCTTCTCAAAAGCTATTTAAAGATGAAAAAGATTTTCAAGTCATAGCTCCAATGTATCGTGGTGATGTTGGTGTAGACTCTCTAAATGAACATCTGAGAGATTCTCTAAATCCAGCTTCAAAAGACAAAAAGGAAATGACTATTGGTGGTATTCGATTTCGAGTGGGGGATCGTATAATTATCACTAAAAATATGTATAAGTTACAGGTCTACAATGGAGATATTGGTAAGATAAGGTCTATAGATTTCAAGACAAAAGAAATTGTAATCAAGATTTTCAAGCCATTCAGATATCTTCATTTGAAAACAAATGACGATGCTCTCCACACAATGGGTATGAAACTGGCCTATGCTATTACGGTACACAAAATACAAGGTCTTGAATTTGACTATATCATCCTTCCATTGGTGATGAGTTTCTTCCCATTGTTACAACGAAATCTTCTATATACAGGGATCACGAGAGCTAGGAAAAAACTTATTCTGTTAGGGGAGAAAAAAGCTATCGGGAAAGCCATTCAGAACAATAAACCTATTCAAAGAAATTCATTATTAGGTAAGAGAATTATAGAAATTCTATACCAAAATGGTGAGATACAAAAAAATAATTGAGTTCGTATAGTGGTTTTGTTGAGAGGTGAAAATGAAGATAAAGTCAATAACAGCAGCTATGACCTCATTTGGGGACCAAGAGAAAAGATCCTGGGGTAAAGATATCTTTTTATCTTTTACCGCTGTGCCTGAAGGTCAAGACTGGTCGCTTGAAGAAGCTGAAGTTGAGTACATGAAGTTGTGCAAGAGGCTCTCTGTTATGAGCTTTGCTACCTTACTTTCCCGTAACATGATCACAAGTGATTCTTACACTCTCAAGAAAGATCGTACTTCAGGTGTGTTCGACATGTTGATTGAACAGTTGAGTAAGAAACTTGAAGAGGAGGACAAGAGGGAAGATGATAAATGAGGCTTGGATAAAACAAGTATTTGACCGTATACCTAAGATGGTCATTACTTTAGAGGATGGTGATATCACTGTTCTTGGTCCTGTTTATCTTCGTGAGAAGCTTGTCGAGTGTCGTACCTACTTGAATGAAGTCAGTGGTTATCTTCAGTCTATAAAGCGGTCACTTTGGGAAGTGACCAGGAAATTAGAAGCCTCTCGTGCTGAATATAAAATTGATCTTGATCAGCTCATAGCTACTGATGAAGTTGTACGTAGAGGTACTTCGTACAAAGATAGAGTAGCTTCAGCTAACCAACAGTTAATAGACAATCTCAAAGAAATTGCAGACCTTGAAGAACAAGAAAGAGACCTTAAAGCCTTGGAAGAAGTTGTAAAGGTCAAGATTCGGGATCTGAAAGATGCCAATGCCGATATCCGCACTGCTAAGCAGTTAATGACTACAGAGATTTCTTTGGAAGGGTATCTTGGTTCAGAAGGTGGGAAAGAAAAAAAAGAAAAAGAAGATGTCAACAAAGACCCTTCAATTTTATTAGATGGTATACCTGACGATCCACCTTCTATAGAGACCGATGACGATGAGGAAAAGTCAGCATCTGAGGACATCAGTTTTTTAGATGACTTTGATGCAGAGTCTGATAACTCTTCTCCTGACACGGGAGAAAACTCTGAGGAAGAAGGGAAGAAAGAAAATGACTTGAAGACCATTGAAGTAGAAGAACCAGAAACAAAAGAGCCAGAAGTCAAAGGTGAAGACCAAGATTTGATGGACATTTTAAAAGACCTATAATGGAGGTAAGCCATGTCACAGCCAAGTTGGATCAATGAAGTTAGTTTTGATGACGGTGATGATGTTGTCAAGACCAGTCGTATCGATACCTATAAAGGTACGATCAAAAATGCTACAGATCGCATTGCAATTGCTCTGCGTAGAAAAGACGAGGAAGGGAAGTATTTGATGGACAAGATTTCCTTTCTTGTCGTGAATGCTCACTACCATCCCTCGGTAGGCTACGTGATCTGTACTAATGGGTTCTGCTGCGAACGTATGGGAGCACCAAAAAGTCGAATTGCTACTATCATTGTTCAGTATATTACTGATCGAGATGGTAATATCGACAAGACCAATTTCCGTAAGTATCAGGTATGGCCCTGGGTCATCAATGGGGACAAGTATAACGACCTGAAGCGTCGTAATAAGTCCAACCCTCTCCATCAAACGGATCTGGAAGTGACTTGTAAGGACACACAGTATCAGAAGTTGGATATTGTACCAGCAGGTGAAGCTCTGTGGATGAAGAAGGATGAGATCAGAGATGACATACTTGCTAAGGTTAAGAAGCTGGAAGAGTCCCTGCCAAATCTTTTGGGTCGGAAGATGACCACAGAAGAACTCAAAGAGGCTTTGGGTGACGACGTTGATGGGGTTGAAGAAGGTGGTGCCGATTCTTCGGACTATTCTGATCTTCTAGCGGACCTTTAATGACATGAGGGTCCTTGGTCTTGACCCCTCGATGACCAACTATGGGTGGTGTTTGATAGATGACCAGGCATCACCTATAGTTGTGAATCGAGGAAAATTCCAGACCGACTCGAAGATGTTGTTCATAGATCGCTACGTCTATCTTCGTGAGTCAATCTATGATCTCTGCATCAATACTGAAGATCTAACCGCAGTAGGTATTGAAAGTCCTCCATTTGGAGAGCTTTGGTCAGAAGGTCTATATGGATTGTTTTTATTTGCTATGGAAGCCCTTCACAAAGCAAAAAAGAACGTATACTTTTGGGACCCGTTGACAGTGAAAAGTAGAGCCAAAGAAATATTGGGTAGAGAGAAGGGCAAGATGTTCAAAGTAGATATGATAGATGCTGCAAAAAAAGCTTCTGATGTAAAAGGGGGTTGGAACTCTGACACTGCTGATGCTTTTAATGTAGCCTATCTTACCTATAGATTCATTCTTTATTTTAATGGGACCACCCCTGAGGAAGAACTTACCCCAAAGGAAAAGTGGATATTTCTTGGTGTGAAGAAGGTAAAAGGGAAGTTGAAAAAACGTGGGATGGCTTACCGTGAGAATGACAGATTTTTTCTGTTTGGAGAAAATTGAATGCCAAAAGCAAAAGCAAAAACAAAAAGTGAAAAAACTAATGCTCTGATAGAAGCTAGAAAAGCATTGAGAAAACATAAAGAGGTGGATTTCAAGAATAGAAAAGACCCTAATCCAACTGAACAATTCCCCCATGTATCAACAGGGTCCATCATAGTCAACCATCTGATTGGAGGTACGATCATTCCTTCATCTGGACTATCCATATGCCCTGGTGTTCCTCGTGGTCGTATCATTGAGGTATACGGTCCTGAATCAAGTGGTAAGACAACATTGGCATTAGCTGTTGCAGCACAAGCACAACAGGCTGGTGGTGTAGTAGGGTTCCTTGATTTTGAGAATGCTTTACATGATGGTTATGCTCAAGCCCTTGGTGTTGATTATGATAATGATCTGATTGATATCTGGGTACCATTCTGTATGGAAGAGGGTTTTGAAATTATCAATACATGGGTAGAGCATAATCTTGATGCCATAATCATAGACTCTGTTTCTGCTATGGTGCCTAGAAAGGTGCTGGAGGGAGAGGCTAGCAAGGATGAGCAAATTGGTCTTCGTGCCATAAAGATGTCTCAGTTCCTTGGTAAACTGGTTAATTGGTTACGAGGGAAAGATACATCTGTGATCTTTGTGAATCAGATACGATCTGTGATCAAAACCTCCAAATATGATACTAGACCTGATGAAACAACCAGTGGTGGAAATGCTTTGAAGTTCTATTCTACTATCAGGTTAAAACTACAGAAACGGGCACAGGAAGTTTTGGAAATCAAAGATTCATTGACAGGCCAGAAAAAGAAAAAACCTATTGGTACATATACCAAAGTTACCTGTGTCAAAAATAAATTGGATAGTAAACAAGGGGATACTGGTGAAATCTTCATCAGGTTTGGCAAGGGTATTGACAATATCAGGACTATTTTGGATATTGCCATTTTCCGTAAAGTCATCACAAAAAATAGTTCCTGGTTGTCATATAAAGAAGATGATAAAAAGGTTGGGTTCAAGGTACAGGGAAAAGAGAAGGTACAAACTCTGTTCAGAGAAAATCCTGTGGTGTATGAAGCTATTAAGAGTGATGTGCTTGAAAAAATATCCTTTGAGAGTAATGTTGAAACTGAGGGTGCCGTAGAGAGTGACGAAGGGGATATAATTCTTGAAGAAGAAGAGCAAGTGGAAAATGTTGATACTGAAGAAATTGTTGTTGATGAAGATGGTGAGGTGAAAGAAGAGACTCTATGATAGATATTGGGATCAAGAATTTCCAATCAATTAAAGATGTATCCTTTAGGATTAAAGGATTCACAGTAATTGTTGGGAAAACAAATATTGGTAAGAGTGCTATAATACGTGCTATCAAAGGTGCGTTGAGGAACTCAAAGGGAAGCTACTATATTCGAGAGGGTGAAAAAACTTGTACTGTCACTCTTCAAGATCCCAATGGTTTCTTTCTTTCCTGGGAAAAAGGGAAAGGGAACCAATATACCATAGGTAATGAATCCTACAATAATGTTGGATTTGAAGTGCCATCTGAATTGGCAGATGCTGGATTCCGAGTCATCACTACAGGTAACAAAGATCTCTCCCCACAAATAGCTGATCAATTCAACCCATTGTTTCTGGTGAATGAAACGGGTGGAGCCTGTGCTGATATCCTATTTGATATCTCTCGGATTAATATTTTGAATGGTGCTCAAAGATTGATCGAAAAAGATCAACGTAATCTGAAGAGTACCCTTAAGACTCGGAAAGCTGACCTCCAAAGGGTCCAAGAAGGTATTGAGACTCTCAAAGAAGTCCCTGACATAAGGGCTCGATATGATGTGTTGAGATCTGAGGGAGCTGATCTAGAGGAATTGAAGGTAGAACTGACAAGGATTTTGGGACTCGAAAGTAAGCTAAAAAGATGTGGTATTAGGGTGAAGTCTCTGACCAAAATTGATACCATAGTTGTCCCAGAAGAAGATTTGAATTCACTCATTGTGGAAATCTATGAAATACAGGATTTTCATGATAGGTGTAAGAAATTTCAACCTGAAATCAGATCAATGATGGAGAGTGACTTAGCACAAATCGAGATACCAACTGAAAACTTAGATGCTGATTTGGAAGAAGCTCGTGAACTTGAAAGCCTGTCTCGACAACTAATTCCAGCTTTGGATTCAGTGTCGAGACTTGAAGGAGTAGAGTCTATCCAAATACCCAAAGTCTTAGAACTAGATTTTGACTCTGTGGTTTGGATGCAGGGCAAGATTGAGTCTTTAAAGACTATCAAACGTCAATTTGTGGCTTTGGAGAAGGAGTCTTCAGAGATAGAATCTGAATTGAGAGAGTTAGATAATGAAATAGCAGACGTGAAAGCTCAGCTTAAGGTCTGCCCCTTGTGTGAGACTTCGTTAGCATGAAGAAATATCGGTTCATCACTAGATCTGATTGCCATCTTTCTGACAGACCTCCTGTCTCTAGGATCGATGACTACAAAGAAGCAATACTTAATAAGTTAGATCAGATTTACAAATTAGCAGTAGACCATGAATGTGATGCTATTCTTGATGCTGGTGATTTCTATCATGTGAAAGCACCTACAAAGAACAGTCATGAACTGACTGGTGATGTGGCTCTTTTACATAATCAGTACAAGGTTCCAGTGTATGCTATTATTGGCAATCATGATGTGATGTATAGCAATGTTGATACTATTGATAAGCAACCACTAGGGGTTTTGTTCAAGACCAAGACATTCAATAGGCTGCAAGATATCACAATTGGTGATGTTCGTATAATTGGTATTGATTATCGTGTAGATGTGGATGAAGAATTGCTCAGTAGATGCAAGAAAGGTGATGAGAAGATACTCATCGCAGTGTTCCATGGTTCAGTTGCGGATCTCCCATTATATCCAGGAGAGAAGTTCTATAGTTATAAGAAACTTGCTGAACTAGACCCTGACATTTGGGTTCTCGGTCATATACATAAAGACCAGGGTATCCAAGAAGTTGAAGGTAAGCATTTCATAAATCTTGGGGCTATCTCTAGGGGGGCTTTGACATATGATGACATTACTCGCACCCCTCGTGTAGGTTTCATAGAGATCACTGTGGATGATGGTGATGTGAATGTCCAAGTTACTCCTATTGATTTATTGGTGAGAGAAGCAAAAGAAATTTTTGATTTTGAACGTAAAGAAAAGGTCCAACAAGAGACTCGTAAGATTGAAGATTTCATTGAGAATCTCATCAAAGTATCTACAGAGGACCCAAAAGATAAACTGACACAGAGTATTTCATCTTTAGGGCTGGCTCAAGAGGTGAAAGACACTATATACCATTACTTGGAGGCTGCTGAAAATGCCTAGAGCCCTTACATTTTATGCATTCAAAAATTATGTTGAATGCCCTTTGAAGCATCTGAGACAGAATATAAATAGGGACAAACCTATTACCATGCAAGATGAGTATAATACTGTTTATGGTACAGTAGTTCAGAAGATGTTTGAAATGTTTTACAATGACCAGATTTGGAGGAAAGGGAAAGAAGCCAGAACTATCCTGAAAGATAAAGTCCCCAAAGTATTTGCCGAAATCGTAGCTAAAAAGAACATCTTTTGGGGTGAACATGAGGGTGGGAAACAGCTAATTATAGATGAATGTATTGTAGCTGTAGATCATGGTATCGATACGGTAAGAGACTATAAACTGTTAGCTCCATATGCAAAATCTGAAGTCAATACCTATGCATACATTACCAAAGCTGATCAAATTGGTGGTCGAATTGATTTCGTGTTTAAAGGTGATGGTGAGATCAGGATATTTGATGGTAAAGGGAGCAAGTATAAAGACAGGTATCTAGATCATAGACAGCTCTTTTGGTATGCTTTGTCTTATTACCTCTTGCATAGAAAAATGCCAAACTCTTTATGGTATTGGTTCTATAGATTTCCAGAAGATCCTCTATTGGAAGTAGAATTCACTATCGATACTCTGAAGGAATTGAAAGCAGAAATTATCGATGTAATGCAGAAGATAAAGAAGCGTCAATTCAAGGCAACCCCAAGTAGTAAGGCTTGTAAGTTTTGCCCTTATGTTGGGGAATGCAAATTTAAAGCAGATAAGACCAACAAGAACAAATCTATCCTTCCAGAAGGTACTTCAGGATTTGTGGAGTTAGGTCTTGATGATGACGAATAAAAATACACTCTTGGTAATATGACCTGGAGGAAATCATGTCCGATGTAGAAGCGTTGGCCCGAAGATGGTCAAAATTGAAAGAGAAACGAGCCGAACTTGTCTCAAAACGGGACAAGATTAAGGGTCGTTTAGATGCAGAGAAACAACAGTTAAAAGAAATTGTTGAAGAGATAAAAGCTAAAGGTCTTGACCCTAAAAAGCTAAGCTCTACTCTGGATGAAAAGAAACAAGAGCTAGAAGATCAGGTCAATGCTTTTGAAGAGAAAATGAAAGCTCTTGAAGAGAGCTTATCTCAATTCGATGATCAGTTTGATGATCTAGGTCTATAAAAGGAGATACAAATGGCTTCAATGGAACTTACAGTAGACAGGCAAGAATTTCTACGTGCTCTTTCGACACTGGAATTTTCCAGCTACAATACAGCATCACAGTCTATTAGGTTAGAAGTGCTCAACCCTACTAAAGGTGTTCTGTACTCTTGTTCAGGACGTTTTGCTACCAGAGCATATTTCAGCATAAAATCCACAGATGGTGAAATACCAGAAGAGAATGCTGTCATTATACTTGGGACAGGTGTTGAGAACTTTGTCAGCACTCTTCCTTCTGAGGAACTCAAGATTCAGTACCTTGAAAAGAACCTTCGAATCAGAGGTATGTGGCTTGATTCTGGGAAAGAGAATTTCACAGACCAGAAATACCCATTCTTGACAGTCAAAGTCCCAGCAATTGAAAAACTCTTGAAGGACACTCAAGACCTCGGAGAGATTCATGCTGATGTCCTTGTTGAAGGGGTTAAGTACATCAAGAGTTTTTCTAACAAGGAAATTTTCTCTCCTAGAGTTCTTGTTTCAGGAGATAAGCTCATTTATATGGATGAGATCAAGATTGGGGTCTTTGAATCATCTCAGGGATTTCCAGCTCTTAGTTTTGGTATGGATGATATGGCTCCTATCCTTTCTTTCCTGACCCAATACAAGGGTCAGAAGATCAAGGCTCTTCAATTTGGCAATGGTTATGCCCTGGAGAGTGAAAACGGATCTGTGCTTGTCTATGCTTTCAATGTGAAGGCTCAAAAGGAATTGGAAGAAGAGCTTTCACTTGAAGATGAACCTCCCATCACATTCAACATCGAGAACAAGAAGTTTTCAAATATCCTACAGCTACTGAAGACAAAAGGTTCACAACTGTTTGACGAGATGGATATCACCATCCATCCTGAAGGATTTTTGGAGATGGTTCGACCTCCAAATTTCCAGTCTCGTTTGTCTGTTTCTCCCCAAGACATGCCTGAAGAAGCATTGACAGTCAAGGTTCAGTTTTCAAACCTCATCAGTGTGTTGAGAGCTTTCCCTAAAGATACAATCCTAATGGGCATCAACCCTGAGGATAAGAAGTTTAAGATCATTGGATCTTTGGACATCTCCCTTGGGGAACCAGAAGAGGGAGAAGAAGAGGAAAAGGTTTCCTGTCGAGTCATGAATATACTGTCCTATTGGAATGAATGATGTTAGGTGATCTTGGAGACAAAATATCCCGACTAGAAGGGGTGCGATCCAAGTATCTTCGAGACGAATCTTCATTGGAAGATGAGATTAAGAAGATAGAGCACCAGATGTCTGTCCTAGAACAGGCTTCAGAGGCCATAAAAACCATTCTGCAAGCTTTAATCCACGAAGACAAGGAAAGTATCAGGGCTATCATCACAGAGGGCTTACAGGCCATTTTCGAGGACCAAGACCTTTCCTTAAAAATTGATTCAAGCATCAAACGTGGGAAGGTCAACATCGATTTTTTACTTACTGATGGGATGAAGGGGATCGAAGGAGATGTCCTTGATTCTTTTGGGGGTGGTGTAGCCAATATAGTGTCTCTTCTTTTCCGGTTCATAGCTTCAATGAAGCTGAAGCTATATCCCTTCCTAGCTCTCGATGAATCTTTAGGGAATGTTTCGGAAGAATACATTGATAATGCAGGATCTTTCCTGAAGTCATTATGTAAAAAGACTCAATTTGATGTATTGCTTGTAACTCATCAACCAAAGTTCCTGAGCTTTGCAGACACAGCTTATGCTGGAGATTTGGATGGCTCAAAACTAGTTTTGAAAGAGATAAAAGGACCATGATGTGAAAACAAAAGAAGAAATATATGAGATGTATCAGAATCTTTTAAAAAGGTACTTCTATGCTTATATCAAGGAGAAATCTACTCAAGAACCTTGGAATTGTAGGTTCAATCTACAGCATCCACTTGATATTGAACCCATCATTGATGGTGAGCCTAATCCAAACTACAATAGAATCAATCGAGTCAGAATTGAATACCAATGTGTGGTAGACGAAGATAAAGATAGGGTTCAATTCCTGATCAATGATAGTAGGATTTGGATACGGAAAAAGCATCTCATTGATTTTGAAGAAAGTGATTCCAATATATTTTACCTAGTCCTGTCTCATGCAGAGAAGTATGATTTACATGGGTTCATCAAATACACAGGGCTTTGTAAGTTATCATTTGAGAAGAATGAAATCACTATCTGTGATATTAGCAGTGATGCTGACCATTGCCCTGCCTTTCTCAATAAGTATTCTAAAGGAGAGATAGAAGACCAGTTTTGGAAACATGTTGAAAAACATCATCATGACCTATCTCTTTTAAGGTCTATTCTTAATGAAAAAGGAAAACTGCCGTTTTGGGGTCGAGTCAAGGCATTTTTCTCGTTTAAGAAGAGATCTAAGAATGAAAATTCTAAGTAAAATCCTTGTTGATAGCTACTATGAATTGGGAGCTGCTGATCATGTCCCATTAATGATGGAATGGGAAGGGTTCGATTTATCTTCAATAGCTGTCTCAAAAAGCACTGGTGTACCTAAAATTTCAAATGAACCTCCTTATAAGTTTCGTACCGGTATTTTTCCAGTAGAACCTAATGAAGATATTTTCAGTCGTGTGAGTGATTCCCTTATAGATACTCTAGAAATCCATAATGATCTAGAAGATGTATTGGAATATTATGTTGAAATAGGTATACAACCTCGATGGATAATAGGTCAGTTCTTTAGCAGAAAAAACCAAATCTTTGAAGAATTAGCTCTAGAAGGAGTGGGGATAATCAATTATAAATTGAATGATTGTATAATGATCGTGCCTGGAACGGTAGAGTTAGGTTTTTTCACTATTATTTCTCGAAAGGACCTGGATAAAGCATATGCTACATATATGCTTCGAAACCCATTGGAACAGATAAGGCTTGTGAAATGGAGAAATTTATAAAGATATGGCAAGCCAATCTGCAAAGGCATCCAGAGGCTGTGGATTTTCTACTTTCTCGTGGAGTGTCTGAAGAGCAGATAAGACAGTTCCGTGTCGGTTGGAGTTCCAGGGTTGTGAAGATATCCAAAGATGGGAATGTGTTTTATGATGGTCCACGAGTCAATACTGGATATGTGCTATTTCCTTTAACACGTCTCGACCAATCACCAACAGGATTTATCACCAGAGCTGTAGCAGAGAAAGAATACTACAAATGGGTTGCTAAGTCACCAGGACCTTGGTTTTTTGGGACAACCAGAGGATGCCTTGAGGAGATTTGGAGAACCAAAAGTGTCTTCTTAGTTGAAGGAGCTTTTGACTTTTTCCCTCTTCAAAGGATTTATGCTAATACTTTGTGTGTCAGCACAGCAAATCTATCATCACAACAATATAGATTTTTAGAGAGGTTTGTTGATAAAGTATTTCTATATTTTGATTCTGATAAAACTGGACAAAAATCTTCAGATAGTATAAGGAAAAAAGCATGGAACTACTTTAGTACAAAGTCATCACCTTTCAAATGTATAGTTTTAAGCTCGAAGTTCAAGGATATTGGTGAGGCATGGTATGAGTGGGGTGATACAAAACTGAAGAATTATATCCTTGACCAGGTAGCATACCATGATATTTAATGGAGGGACTGGAAACCCTTTTACCAAAGGAGATAAGTTATGGCTACAGAGTATTGGTACTCAGAGGAAGTGAAGGAAATGGCAGAGGGGATCATTGCCAAGAGAGCCCCTGAGTTAGTTGATGCCAAGATTGTCTACGTCATGAAAGAGAAATGCTCTAAGAAGGCAGGGAAGTTGGTTCTTGGTAAGACAAAGAAAGCTTCTCCTATGCAGAATTTCTTTTTGGATGGTTGTCATTACATCATTGAGTTAGGTGCTGATGGTTGGCAAGAGCTGAATCCACGTCAAAGAGAAGCAGCATTGTATCACTATCTTTGCTATTGTTTTGTAGATGTTGATGAAGAAACCAATGAGTATATCTACAAAATGAGAGATCCTGACATCCAAGAATTCTCAGAGGTGATCAGCACCTATGGATTCTGGCATGAAGACTTGAAGAAGTTTGGTCGTAATGTCAAAGTTCTTGATCTTGATGAGGTTGATGGAGACCAAAGTGTTGATATCAAGAAAGAGAAAGGGAATAACACATCCCCTCAGTTAGTAGAGGCTAGTGCATAATGCTTGACCTAAAATATCGTCCGTTGCAGTTCAGTGATGTGCTGGGCCAGGAAAAGATCCGTAATGTGCTACAGTCCAGGTTGGAAGGTGGTACAGACCAGGAAACATCATATGTCTTTTCTGGACCACATGGGAGTGGTAAGACAACATTAGCTCGAATCTTTGCTAGAGCTATGCTTTGTCAGAACCGTCAGGGAAATGAACCTTGCAATACCTGTGATTCATGTAAAAACTTCATGAATGAAGACCACCTCAATTTCGAAGAAAGAGATGCTGCTGGTCATGGTACCATTGATTGGGTTCGTGCTACGGTCGATAATCTATCCTACAATCTTTTTGGTGGGAAGAAAATCATTCTGTTTGATGAATCTCACCGTATGAGTAAAGATAGTCAAGATGTTCTACTAAAGCCTCTTGAGGATAGGAAACTAATTGGTATCTTCTGTACTACAGAACTCAGAAAAATGCGTCCTGCTATAAGGTCCAGATGTGAGCTGTTACAGTTAGAGAGGATACCTTCACAGGTCATTACGGATCGATTGGAGTTGATTTGTAAGCAGGAAGAATTTGAGTACGAGCATGAAGCCTTAGAATGGATTGTGAGCCATAGTAAAGGTCATGTTAGGGACGCTATCAGTTCTTTGGAGCAAGTGAGTAAGATAGGTGGTATTTCGACTCAGAACGTAAAGGACTATCTAGGTATTGGGTGGTCCACTGAGATATTGGGTCTCATTGAATCTATACTGTCTGATGATAAGGCTAAAACACTCACCTTGATCCAGGAGATGTTGTTCAAATTATCTCCTCAAGACATATACTCTAACATCCTTGAGAATCTTGTTCATCTACAATATCTCCATCAAAGATTGATCGTACCCAACTATTTTGATCTAAACCAAGGAGTTGCAATCTTGGGACAGTTTGATATAGAATTGGTTCAGAGATTCATGGTTTCATTTAATAGATCTTTAAGGTTTCTAGATCGTTCCATGTTAATATGTGAGGTTCTGTTGACTATAGAGAAGCTACATCGTGGTTACACTACAGAAGCTCAGAGTATGTCTACTGACATACGTCCAGCCTCTAAAGCTACATCAACAGCCAAATCCAAACCTCTACCAAAAGACGTGGGGGATAATGACCCTGAATATCTTACCCCTGTGGATCATGCTGGGATAAATCCTGAAAAACGAAACGATGGTTATAAACCGACACGTAAGAACACTCCAAAGAAGATTGAAGTTAGCACTACAGCCGTAAATATGAGTGCTTCAGCCTTCAAGAAGAGATTTGCTAGTACATGGGGAAGATAAAAACATGGCATGGGCTGTATTTGAATTAACAAGTTGGGGTGAAAAGGAGGATACAGACCGCCTGAAAAAAGAAATCCAATCTTCCCTTGGTGAAGTAGATATCTTCATTCCATTTCTAAAAAATGAAAAAGGTCTAGACTTATCATTAGTTAAGGGCTACATATTTATAGATATTAGCAACACCCCACCTCATAAGTTGTTTCAATTAGAAGGCACAAAGTACATCAAGCGGTTGCTGACTGAAGACCAGCAGATAAAGGGTAATACCCAAAGAAGAGTGTCTCCAGTGGACGACTCTTACGTGAAGGATCTGAAGACACAATTTAGGTCTGTTTTAACTTCAAATTTCAAGAAAAAGGATAGGGTGACAATACGAAGTGGTTTGTATAAAGACCTTCCTGGGACTATTATTGACATAGATAAATCTATAGCTTCAGTGTTAATTGAATTGAAGTCTCTGAAGATACTGATTGACATCCCGACCTTTAATTTATCAAAAAGGTGAATGTGATGATAGATGAATCAGATCTACAGAACATAATAATAAGCCAATTGAATTTGGATTGTGATAAATTGTCAGATGATTTCCTAAATAAATGTCTTACTAGATTACCAGATTTTGAAGCTGATATTCTTTATTTGTACTTCGTTAAAAACAAAAAACAAAAAGACATAGCACATATATTTGGATGTACTCAAGCAGCGATTAGTTACCGCATCAAAAAGTCTTTGAAACGTATTGAGTTTCTTTTGAGTATACCTGATGTACCAGAGCCACAAATGAGAGAGGTCCTAGCTTCTGTTTTGGACCCTTTGGATGTAGAGATATTTGTACGGCTTTACCAAACCACATGCCAGACCTCTGTAGCTGATAGTCTATATATATCCCAAGGTTTGGTACGGCATAGGTTCTTTAAAGGTCTTCGTACCTTGGATACTGAAAAGAATCTGAGGGACCCATATCTTTACATCTTCAATTCTCTAAGTAAAAACTTCAATATATTGAAAGAAGTTTCCCTACCTCAATGGACTCGTAAGAACCACTTGCTGGTAAACGTACCTTCTGGTAAAATATTTAATATCAAGGAGGTGGAAGACCAGATGGTGATATTGGAGGATGGGAACGATGCTAGTTATGTTGGCTTGCCGGTCAGTATTTTGTCGGTAGAAGAGCATGATTCAGTATCTCTCATGATGAAACTTCGATCAATATCTATATTATTCTATATGTCTTTCTCAAGTTTCCACGTCTCCTGAAATATAGCTTGATTTTTTATTTGTTTTCTACTTATATAAGTATAGAACTTTTTTTGAAAGAGCTATACGAGGAGGCAGAGGATGAGATCTTCACAGGTAATATCTTTAGATCCAGCGGAAATAGAAAGCCGCTTTTCTACTGAGGATGCATTACAGACCAGGACTGCATCTTTTTTTCATAATTTATCTATGGATACTGTGAAACCTCTGATGGATAAATTGCCTGATCTAGAGGCTGATTTTGTTTTTCTATATTTTGACGTGAATAAAAAGCAATCAGACATTGCTGAAATCTTTGGGTGTACCCAGGCAGCAGTTAGTTATCGATTGAAGAAAGCTGTCAAGAGAATTCAATTCCTCCTTTCCCTCCCAGCTATATCAGAAAAACAAATGCAACAAGATCTAAGTAAGATTATGAGTGACTTAGATGTAGACATATTGGTGGGTATGTACCAAACAACATGTCAATCATGGGTTGCTGAGCAATTAGGGCTCTCTCAAGGATTAGTTCGTCATAGATTTTTTAAGAATCTCAATTTGCTCAAGAAAAAACCAAGCCATAAAGATCCTTACTTCTATATATTCGATGAGATAAGTAAAAATTTTAACATTTTGAAAGAGGTCATATTACCTCAATGGAATCATAATAAGGGATATGTCCTCATGTCGGCAGAGGCCAATTAATGAGTGTCAGTGAACGACTACAAACTCAAAAATTTCATTTTGAGACTGTGACATCACAGGGTACGTATTCATATACGATTAAGGTAGATAATCTCTATCTTACAAATGACCTATATGTCATGAGTATTGAAACACCTCAAGGTGCTTTTCTTGAAGACATCCCTCTACCAGAAGAAGTTGTTAGAGATATTGTGTCTTCTATGGATTCAATCCTTGGTGAGAATGTACCAACGATTTCTCTTGATAACACAACCTTTAATTTTGAGGCTACTGAGACAGGTGATAACCCCGATGCTCAAGATGTTGTGATATCTAATATAGGTTCCTTTGGCTCTTTATTGAGTGTGGGGCTTACTCCAGACGAAACCTGGATTTCGAGTACCCCCGATAGTGTTGGTAATATAGCTAAAGATGAAGAAGAGACTGTATCAATATCAGTTGATGTTGAAGGTTTGAGTGCTGGGTCATATGTAGGTACTATTGAAGTTGCTGATGATAGAGCTTCAAACACACCTCAAACTATTGATATCAATTTCACGGTTCTCCCAAGACCTGAAATAGAGATATTACCAGCTACAGACCTTAACTTTGCTGGTATTGTTAATGGAGCTAACCCACCAGTACAAATTTTGAGTGTTTCCAACTCTGGTCCTGCTACGTCTATCTTAAATTGGACAGCGCAAGTAGTGACTGGTTCTAGTTGGCTTTCTGTAAATCCCACCAGTGGTGGGCCAATGTCTGATACAGACCCAGCAATAGCTATGTCTGTCATAGTAGATATCAGTGGTATGGCAGTTGGTTCTTATGTCGGTTTGATCAGGATTTCTGATCCTGTGGCTTCCAACTCACCAATTGATATCAATGTGAATCTTACAATATCACTGTGAGGTAGATAATGGATCTCGATCAAATATCATGGTCTGGAAGTGATGACCTAACCAGTTTCTTGACAAAAAAAGAGACAATGAAAGTTGCCTCAGTAGACAAGCTGAAAGGATTTACCAGAATAGGTAAGAATCTCTTAGTTCGTGAAGCTGATGATGCTTTCTGGTCTATTAATGAAAACGATGATGGTTCATACACCATTGAAAGAATAGTAGGAGAGGGTGAAGATGAAAGTTTATGACAAGGATACACCTGTAAAGGGGCCTGTTGATCATCAGTGGTTAGAGAGAGGTTCCAGCTCAGCAGTACCTAGTGAGAACCATAGTTTGATGGAGTTACAGACTTCTCCAGGTTTCCGACTTCTTCCTAATCAAGAGATGATTGAGACTGGTAAAGAGATTGTAGAAGACATTGAAGGTCAGCAAAAGGAGTTAAAACGTCTCCTTCTTTACGGACTCTTGCGTGATGACCCTGATACTAAATTGATGGATACTATCAAGTCATCTTATTCCAAGCAAGTTGTAGAAGCTAGTGTAGATGTGATCAAGAGAGTTCTTGCAGAGAAGGGCGTTTTTGGTCGAGTCTATATAGATTCAAAATTGTTCCCTCAATGTCAGAATGGTGAGGGTCAAGACCTCATTAAGAAGCATTGCTCTAAGGCTCTATATCTTAGGTCAAAAAAGAAATGTGCTGGATGTGTGAAAAACAGTGAGGGTATCTGCTTATCCTATGAGAAGAAACTGGTAGATAAGGTTCCTTATAATGCAAAGACATTGGAACATTATCGTTCCTACCTGGCCCGTGAAAAAGGTGTAGATCCTGTTCAATTAGTAGAGTCTGGCAAGACAGTCAAAGAAGCTCTTAAGACAGCTTTCAGAACATCTCCTACTGAAAAGAAAAGAGTTGCTCGGGGGGCAAATGTACTGCCAAAGACATATCGTAAAGCTGACAAATTTGTATCAAGAGAAGACTTGATCTTATCAGCCAAGATTGCCCATAAAGTTTTGGCTGAAGTAGAGCCTGACCTTGAAGATTACAAAGGCACTGTGTCTTACCAGAAATATGCAGTAGATGAAAAGGGACTATTTGGACATCTTTATGTCAATCTGGATCTTTGGAAGGGTGATTGCAAAAAAGCAAAGACCTTCCTTGACTCAGTAGGTAATACAGCTCCATTTGTTGTCTCTACCAAGGCTTGTGATCATTATGATCAAAAGGCAGGTAAGTGCAAAGTCTTGGGTCGTTACATAGTGAAAGAGATGGACTACAGTGACGACCTTGTAGTCAAAGAAGCTCTTAAAGTAGCTTTGAATAAGGGTCAAATTACAAATGTTCATGTGGGAGAAATTCTATCTCGCATCGAATCAATGGACTCTGATGGTGTGCGTCAAACATTGTCCAAACTTAGCTCCCTTCCACAGCTTCAAGAAGAAGGTGCTATTTCTACAGAAGCTATCACAGACCTTGGTGAATTTGAAATCTCAAGCAATGTCTTGGAAGGGATTAACTTTGAAGAGTATGCTAATAACCCTATCACGGCTGAGAAACACACCGTATTGAGGAAAAAAGTGAGAGCATACACAATAGCTAAGATGAATGAAGGTTTCTATGGTGACGACCTTTATGAATTACTGAGGTTCAAATTTGGTATGGATAGTCTGGCAAAGGTGAAAGAAGACTTGAAGGAAGTTCTTTCTGAACAAGGTCTCATGGGTGTCTACTATGTAGAACCTTCAGTATATGCCTCTTGTGATGAAGGGTCAAAAATCCATCGTACTCGTGGTACAAAATATGTCCAGGCTATGAAAGCCTGTCAAACATGCACAGCTAATTCAGATGGGTTCTGCCAGAAATATAACAAGCAAGTGGTAGCTTCTGTGCCATATATTGATAAGAAAGCACAGCAGGATGAAGTGTTATCGAGAAATAGCACTGAATCTTTGGAGCCTATCGATGTGATGTCATACCAGTCTGTATTGGATCAGTTTGAGATTCAAAACATGGGGTTGGAAAACTTCTCTATTGATGAAGTACCTCAAAAAGAGTCTGACTTGGAAATCCAATCAGGTGGGATGATTCTCGATTTTGATTGAGAGTGTGTCATGAGTATAGTAGCTAAACCAGTAACTACAGATAAGAAAGTACCAGATCTTGTTTTGGGAGATCCTGCCAAGGATATCCCTCTTATGCATATAGTCCCTGATATTGATGTACGTGAAGCTGATGGTGAAGATGAGGACGAGGATGAGGTTGAAGAACAAGAAGAGGATCTTTTGTTTGATGTCCTTATGGACACCCCTGAATCTCCACGAGTATTAGATTTCATACTACAGGAACTTGCTCTTGAAGTGCATGAGCTGAAAAAGTTGAGAATTTCACGTAAAGATTCTAACATGTCTACAACTCAAATATCAGCTCGACGTGTTGATGCACTGAAAAAGATTGGTGATATTTGGCTCAAAAAGAAAGAAGTAACTAAGAAGACTTCCATTGATGTCAGGTCTGCTGAGTTCCAGACTATTCTCACTTCTTTGTTGGATAAGATAAATCACACCTTAGATGAATCTGGATTCAGTAAAGAAATGAAACAAGTTTTTTTCATGAAGCTGTCTTCTAATCTGAAGACTTGGGAAGAAGAACTTGTGAAAATAACTTCCAAAAAGAACACTGAAGCTGAAGATGAGTAGGGATATGTATGAGTGGACGATTCTCAGACCTTGTATTGGATTTCACAAGAGATACTGTTTCTAAATCAGATCGAAAAGACCTTCCAAACATAATTGAATACATAGAATCTAACTGGGGACTCAGTATACGTTTGTTCCCTGTTCAAAAATTCATTCTGAAATGTTACTACAACATAGAGCTTGAGGATAAAGTAAAGACTATTGAAGTTACAGATAAATTCAGAGAAGAAGTCCTTTTCTCATTCACTGAACAAGAATATCTGAGCTATCTTTGGAATGAAGGTCGTATCAATATCAAAGAACTAGATACTAACCCTAGACATGAGTTGGTTCTGGCAATTGGTCGTCGTGGTACTAAAACAGCAATGTCTAGTTTCATTGCTAGTTATGAGCTGTATAAGCTGTTGATGTTAGGAGACCCCCACAAGTATTATGGCCTACCTGAGCACAACAAGATAGGCATTATCAGTGTAGCTACGGATAAGGAACAAGCTGGCCTTCTGTTTTCTGAAGTGTCAGGGCATCTTGGTACTTGTGATTTGTTCTCACCCTATAAAGAAGGTGAGACACAGAGTATGATTCGTCTGTGGTCACCTCAGCATCTCTCAAAGTATGAAGGTCCTAAACCAAAGCTCTATGTCACTTTCAAGGCTTGTGTGGCTAAAGGTTTACGTGGTCCCGGTAACATCGTAATCATCTTGGATGAGATGGCTCACTTCACTAACCAGGGTCAATCCAGTGCTGAAGATGTGTATAAAGCCATCACACCGTCTTCAACTACTTTTTCACCTAAAGACCCTGATGATCCACACAAATCATTGTCTAACCTTAGTGATGGTCGAATCATATCTATTTCCTCTCCCCTATCAGATTCAGGTAAATTCTATGAGCTGTTTGAAACAGCTATGGCAGGTGGCCCAGCTTCTGAAGGCATGTTAGCTATCCAAGCTCCTTGTTGGGAAACTAACATTCTCTTACCCTCACAGACATTGCGTCAAATGTACTTCAAAGACCCAGAAGGGTTTATGGTGGAGTACGGAGCAATGTTCTCTGGTCGAACCACAAAATTCATCGACCGTAAAGATGACTTGATACAATGTATTGATCCTCTGTTGAAACCTAAACATCAAGGTGTACCTCGTAAACCTTACTATATGGGTATTGACGTTGGGTTAGTGGATGATGGTACTGCAATTTCAATAAGCCATGAAGAAGATAATCATATCATTTTGGATTACCATAATGTCAAATATGCTGGAGTAGGAGATTTGAAATATGTTGAACGTCTTGATATAGATGATCATATAGTTGCTTGGATTGAAGATTTGTGTAATAGATTCTACATTATTGATGGAATTTTTGACCAGTGGCATGGTATAGGTATAGAACAAAGTCTGTTCAAGAAAGGGTTAAGGCAATTTCACAGTGTTCATATTGGTAAAGAATTGGGGTCAAAAATGTATTCCAATTTCTTGACTTTGATGTATACAGGTAGGTTAGTTTTGTTTGATTATCCTTTACCAAAAGATGAGGAAGCTATCCCTCATAGTCCTTTGATTAAGGAACTTTTTGATTTAAATAAAACTAGGAGAAGTAAAAACATAATCGAAGTGGAAGCCCCTAAAATAGTTGGTAAGCATGATGATGCCTCTGATTCGTTAGTTAGATCCATATGGCTTTCTTCTGCTAGCATGAGAGAAGGATCTAGAAAAAGCAGTGGGAAAAAGTCGAAAAAACCTGGGAAAGTTGTTGCCAATAGGGGATCAGTACAGGCATTATATAGGAGTCATCATCGACGAAGGGAATCTTTACACGGACCTTCACCACGAACTGCACGAGCAGGGGTAAATAGGGGAAGATAATGGATAATGAATTGGAACAACTCATCTCTGATGAAGAAGCTCTTTCGGATGAGATTGCTGGTAAAGTAAGGGAACTCATAGAAATAAATAACTCTATACACAAGAAATGTAAATTTGAATCAAATCTAAGACCCGTATCAACATTTGCTGGAGCAAAGTTACGCACATTAATTGGGCTTTGTAATGTTATAGATCGAAAGAAGAAATTGAGAACCCTTTTATCAGCTATTATAGAACAGGAAGAAGAAGAAAAGGAAAGAGTTGAGAGAAGGAAGAGAAGAGATGAAGAAAGAGCAGCTAGAAAAGCTGCTAAGGAGAAATAAAAAATGCCGAAAGGCTCCAGAAAACACAAAGCTGTGACAAGAGTGGTTAGCAACTCTTCTGTCCAGGCTTTGATGAACAAGAATGCAGCCGCAGATGTGATGCTATCTGGTCAGACCACATTCTTTTCTCCATTTTTGAGCACTGATTTTCTACAGCTCCCTCAGACACCTCAAGAGAAAAGAATCCTTATCAATCACTTCTACAAAACAGACCCCATTGTTGGTCAGAGCATTGATTTACACAGTGAACTACCACTATCTAAGGTGAGGTTAGCCAAACCAAAAGTTTTCAACGAGAAGGAAGCTAAGGCATTTGGCTTCGAAGATGCTAATGACAGAGCTGAATACATCTTAGATTTTTATCTGAGAATGACCAAAAAGGTTAAGTTATTTAGCAAACTTCTAGAAATAGCTCATCAATGGTATCTGGATGGGGATGTCTATATATTTGTTGAAGATAGTGATGTTGACCTCCCAGAAGAACAGTTGGAACGAGAACTCACTCCAGAAGGTACTCTTCGAGATAATACTCGTGAATTGACTCAGAAACATTACAATGGATGGGAGAAACTGTTTGTTTTACCTCCTGATCTTGTCAAAGTTGAATCTATCCAGTTTGCTGATGAAGAAGAAATCGAGCTAGTACCAGACTCCAAAACAAAAAAGTTGATTGAAGAAGCTGACTTCGATGAGGAAGCTGCTAGACGTGTAGAGAAAATACCAGAAGAAATCAAAGAGTATGTGAAAATGGGGGAGAATATCCCATTGGGCACAGATCCTATGCAGGGGTCCTTTGTCTATCACATGGCTCGTAAAAAGATAGCCTATGAAGAACATGGAGTATCTTTGATTGAGCGTTGTCTGCGTATCCTTCTATATCGTGAGAAGCTACGTCAAGCACAGACTCAAATAGCTGATAGGGCTATGACTCCCAAACGTCTTATCTGGGGAGAAGACCTCAGTGAAGATGATGTAGAGGACCTGAGAATTCAAGTAGACACTGCTCTTCTTGATCCTGATTTCAGTATCATCACAAACTATGAGGTGCATTGGGAAGAGATAGGAGCCCGTGATAGGCTACTGGACCTTGCAACAGAGTATGACATCACAGATAAGCATCTATACATTGGTCTTGGTGTCACAGAGTCTCTTCTGGTGGGGGAGACAAGTTATGGGGGAGACCGTTTAAGGATTGAGGTCATTAATACTCGATATCTTCTGTTTAGAGAAATTATCCAGACCTTTGTGGAAGAGTATATATTTGAGCCTGTAGCTCGCAAGAAGGGCTTTCTGGAGCATGATAAGTGGGGGAATATCAGAACCATCTATCCCAAGCTACAGTTCACTAGACTAGCGTTACGTGACAATCAAGACACATACGATCAGATGTTCAACTTGTACCAGAAAGGGTCAATTTCGATTGGTGTTATTCTTGAGCTACTCAATATTGATCCTGAAGATACTCGTGCTCAGCTTGAAAAAGACATGTTTACGGTGAATGATGCTGTATTTAATGAGCTAATTCGGGCTCTTTATGATCGAGTATCTGATCAGATTGCAGAAGAAACTAATTTGGCTGAACTCCTTATCAAGAACATGAACTTGAAGAAGAAAGATGAAGCAGAAGAGGAAGCTCCTGCTGATGAAGAACCCTGGCCAAGTGAGGAGTTCTAAGATGAAAAAATTGTCTCAGTATGAGACTAAGATACTAGTCGAGGCATTGCAGGATACTTTGAAGAAACAGATGGATAATTATGTCGATAATATCCGTGAAATCAAAATGATGCTCGATGCTGAAGTCAAGAATTTTCCTCCAAAACTAAAAGGTGCTCTTCATAGGTACTATAGTCTATTGGATGAAGTGCAAGCTAAGATACTTGCCTTGAAAAGCAAAAGTGAAGACCTCCTTGATGATTTCCCCTCAATAGAAGCATGGTCATTAAACAAGGTCATTGTAGATGCTGAGGCTTTTCAAAATCTCTTACAGTCTCAAGGTATAGATACCAAATATCAGAGACAAGGTGGTTTGTTGTTATGGGATTCGGATAACCTTTCTATCTATGCTCAAAGAGACCCCTCGAAGAATGGAAATATGGGTAAAGTCTTTTTGGTAGGTAATGATAAGGTTGTGAAGAGTATGGTGTCTCAGCTCAAGAAAATTGGTGATGTGTCTGGAGAAGAACGAGACGTAGCTATACCTTTATCTGTTTAGGAATCTTTTTAGATTATCTGAAGCTTTGAATTTCACATTTTTCTGTGATTTTGTTTTGGTAGGTTTCCCATCATTGATAATTCTTGATTGTATAATTCTAGATTTTACTTTCTTGACTCTGAAAGTTCCAAAGTTCCTCAGGGTGAGAACCCCTTTTATTCTAAGTGTATCTTGCATTATCAACATAATTGCTTGGTACAATGCTGTAGCTTCTGATTTCTTCAACCCAAATGCTTCTGCTTTCTCTATGACTTGACAACGGAATGATTTCATGCCTAACCTCCTTGGGGGAATCTATAATAAATAGATAGCAGTATAATAATACCAGGTCAAATTTTTAATGGAGGTTATAGATGTCCGCTAAAGAAATCAAATTCTCTCAAGACGCTCTATCACAGATATCTGAAGGAATTGACTTATTTGCTAAGACTGTGGGAGTCACTCTTGGCCCAAAGGGGAGACATGTTATATATGACAAGAGTTTTGCTACCCCAACGGTCACTAAGGATGGTGTGACTGTTGCTAAGGAGATAGAACTGGAAGACAAGTTCCAAGACTTGGGATGTAGGTTGATTCGTGAAGTGGCATCTAAAAGTTCTGATACTACTGGAGATGGTACTACCACTGCTACAATACTAGCTCAGTTCATTGTCAAAGAAGGTATTAAATTAGTTGTAGCAGGTCATGACCCAAATATGATCCGTGCTGGAATGAGACGAGCTGTAGATCTAGTTGTAAAGGATCTTAGAGAGAAAACAAAGCAAGTCAAAGACCCCAAAGATATATATCAAGTAGCTCTTATTTCTTCCAATGGTGATGAAGAAATTGGAGGTATGATTGCTGAAGCGTTGGACAAGATAGGGCAAGATGGGGTGATTACAGTGGAGGAATCCCAATCTATTGACTCTTCACTGAAGATCATCGAAGGGATCAAGATAGATCAAGGGTATCTTTCCTCTGATTTCCTGAAAGATGATGTCAAGGTAGAGTTGGAGAAACCTTATATTCTGGTTACGGACCAGAAAATATCAAGTCTCCATACTATGGCTAATGTGCTCAATGAGGTAGCTGAAACTGACAGACCATTACTAATCGTAGCAGATGATGTAGTCAAGGAAGCTCTCCAAACCTTAATTCTTAATCACCGTAAAGAAATTCTTGTCAGTTGTGCTATTAAAGGTCCAGGTGTGGGAGATAAGAAAAGAGATGTGATCAGTGACATAGCAATCATGACGGGGGCTACATTTGCCACCAAGGACCTCGGAATAGCTCTTCCCAACCTAACTATTTCTGACCTGGGACAAGCAGATAAAGTTGTAATCACCAGGAAAGACACTCTAATCATTGGTGCTAAGGGGGATATGGATCAGATTGAGCAAAGGATGCATGAAATCAAAGGTCAGATCAGGTCAGCATGGAGTGAGTTCGACATTGAAAGGTTCCAAGACCGGTTAGGTAGGTTAGTGGGTGGTGTGGGGGTCATTTATGTAGGTGCTGCTACAGAAATTGAACTCAAAGAAAAGAAAGCTCGTGTTGAAGATGCCTTGAATGCTACTCAGGCTGCTGTAGATAGTGGTGTGTTGCCTGGTGGTGGGGTAGCTCTATTCAGATCAGGTTCTATGCTCGATACAAAGCTATGTCTTGAAGGTGAAGAACCAGGGTTCAATATTATTCGTAAGGTTCTTGAAATACCGTTACGGAAAATAGCTGAGAATGCTGGGAAAGATGGCTCTGAAGTTGTTATGGAGCTTATGAAGAATGATGATTATTTCTGGGGTTTCAATGCCCAAACAGGACAATTTGAACATCTGGATACTGTGTTAGATCCTGCAAATGTAGTGATTGAAGCTTTAAGGAATGCTGTGTCTATAGGGGGTCTTTTACTAACTACTGAGGCTGCTATAGTCAAGTCAGAAGAATAAACCTTCTACCAAAGTGTGTGTCACTTCTCTCTTCTAAACTAACCATTTTGACTCTTGTCTTTTCACCACCAACTTTCAGCTCACTAAGGGGGAAGATCACCATCTGAAAGTCTTTTATAGCTTTCTTGATCCGATCTCGTATCGTGTACGAAGGAACTTTGTGCTTCTTACATATCTGATTGTAGCTATATCCTTCCTTCAACATCTCATAGTATGGCATAAGTTCAGGGTCATTTTCTGAGAGCCATGTTTCAAATTGATTTAGTTGGTGGGACATCTGGAAAAATCGTTGAGGATTGATTTGTGCCTGCTCACTTCTATATAGAGTCCGTGGCACATCCTCAATCATCTGATCTAACGAGCGTTCATCTTGGAACTTTTTGCCCCTGTTAAATCGATTGATCAAGACCCCTCGTGCTACCATTATGATATAATGGCTTGGGGCTGACCTCTCTGGGTCATATGCAGATGCCTTTGAGTTCTGCTTTTTCAGTAAAGCTAGGCAGATCTCTTGGATCGCATCATCTCGGTCATGAGATGCTATCTTAAACTGCTTATGGACAATCTTCACGATGTCCGGGTACCATTCATCTAAGCAGAAAGCCTTTTCCCTGTCGATCATTTTCGTACTCCCTTCCTTAAAGTTAAGTGACGCCAAAGGTACATTATTCTATATACCTTTGTCAAGGACTATTTCACATGAAGATAAAATAATCCCTTCACTTCATCTATATACTGAAAAGATTTGAGATTTTAAAGTTTGGAGCTACGATTTTTTGGGGGTGTCTTTTTTCTTTTTTGGTCCTTTCTTTTTGGAAAAAGACGTTTGCATGGGAGGGATGAAGTATCCATTGGACTCCACCCATTTGGCTTTCCTTAATGCAGCTTTGCCTTTTTCACTGAAGGGCTTGTTAGTGATGATGTAGCCATTCAAAGGTGGTTCTTTTATTCCTGGGAATAACTTCTTGAACATTTCTATATTTATAGGTTCTACTACTCCTACTTGAGGCACTACTGTATACAAATCCATTCTACCCTCCATCATGTATACCATTATACAAATATGATAAATCTTTTATGATCTGAGTTTATGAGGAGGATCAAAATGGAAAAAGACTGGTCATATGACGAGATTTTGACTCATGTTATCAATGATGACGATTTTATATCTAGAGTAGTCAAACCTCTAGAGAATCGACTACTTAAAAGTATCAAGAAAAAGACTTACAACTATCCCTTTGCATTGTCATTGTGGGAGAAAATAGTTGATGAGGCTGTTGAAGATTATGCCGAGAAGAATAAAGGAAATGTGATGTTCGAGGGTATTGGAACTTTGCGTACTGTGTTCCCTAAATCGATACGTAAAGATCTAGCCATTGAACTCACAGAAGATTTTGAGTTGAAGAATGAAAAGGAGATATCAGCTATGAGTCAGACTAGCAAATTAGCAGTCAGAGTAGCTAAGAGATTTCAGAGAAAGGCTCTGGATCAGCATGCTATAGTAGACCTCAGTTTACATATCGAAAACACAGAATCGTTGTATAAACAAAGCCGATATATGGAGGACAATCTTCACACCAAGATTCGCAGGGGCACATATGACCACACCAAAGCTCCTAAACTCTGGCAGTATCTGATTGACGAAGGCGCAAAGGACTATGTAAAAGAATTTGGTGGTGATGTTCGTACTTTATTCCCTAAAGCTGACCGTACAGCCCTGGCAGAGCATTATGCAGACGTTTTTGCTATGGAAAATGATCTTATAACATTACGTCTTGGTTCTGTCAGTGCTGTAGATTTGAAAAAAGAAGATATTCCCAAAGAGACTTTGAATCAATATGGTGAGTTGAAAAAACTTGTTGAAGGTAAAGAATCTGTAGTTTCTACTAAAGATCGTGTCCAAGGTATGCAAAAAGATCTTTCATCTTTAACAAATTACAGTGATGCTTGGCTTACAGAAGAAGATTTACAACTTGAGAATTTTCTAGAGTTTATGAGAAGTTATTGATCTAGAATATCGAATAGATTTAGGTCTTCAGATATTTTTTCTTTTGTTGGTTTAGTCTCCAATAACCCACCATCCTCTATATAACATACTCTGGCCTTGGTTATTGGGAAATATTCAGGGTCCATCTCCATTGCTACATACCCAAAACCTTCCAAAACAGCAGCCATAGCTGTACTACCAGAACCAACAAATGGGTCTAGGACAATGCCTCCAGGAGGCGTGACAAGCCTCACAAGCCATCGCATTAGGTCCAAGGGCTTGACAGTGGGGTGGAAGTTTTTTGCTCCTGAGACTCGTCCTGCACCCGCTCGTGGGTTGTTTAGACCAGCACTCCCTTCTTTTCTACCACCTGTAACTTCACCAGCCTTTTTATGTTCGAGATCATCACATCCTAATTCTCTTTCACCACGGCTTGCTTTAGTCACATATCTGAACAATGGAGTGTTGAGGAAGAATCTGGAAGCACCTCCTTTATCTCCATGTTGGTTATGTGGACCAGAATTACCTCGCAGCAATCCTGTATTTGATGCTCCATCATAAGCTCCAACGGTATGCTTCATAGCCCCACTTTGTTTGACACCACTCTGTTGATTCATTTCTTTGATTGGGCAACCATCGACACAATTCCATTCTTCAACAGCCTCATTCAATGACCCTCTGTCTTGGCCTTTGTTCTTCCACCCACCGTCATATAATGTAGTCGAACCATCTCGTTTTGTTGTCCAGTGCCCATCAGATTTGATTTTTTTTACTCCTAACGGCTTGCAATCTGGGTGATGTCCTAGAGCTAGGTTTGCTGGCCAGCGACCTGATGGTTGTTGGAATTCACCGGCACCTCCTTTTCGTTTGTATCTCCAGTTTTCATATCCATCATAACGGTCAGACCCATCTTCAGCATAAGCTCCACCGTTAAGATTTTCTGAGGTAGTGATACGACAGCTATCTATGTTCAAACCACCAGTACCATGCTTCAGTACATTGTCTGCTACGGTGCCTTCTAATGGTTTTCTGAATACAAGAATGACTTCCCAAGCAGGTTTCAGAGCTGTTCCATACCCCTCATATTTTTGAGCTTCTGCTGTTTGGTATTCTAGAATATCTCTTGTACCAGATTGGTGGGTATTTGGTCTGTCTTCTCGATTCTCTCCTGATCTTCGAGCATCAAAATTGTCCCCACCTCCTGATGGTCGCTGTCCTACAACTTTTGATTCAGAACCAAGTTTTTTATCTAGTTCTTTACTGATGTTCAAACTTTTTGGAAATCCTGAACCGTAACACCAGGCCAATGACGTGATGTCTATAGGCTCACCTTCAGCGTCAATCGCTTCATGCTCCCCTTCAACGTGCTCTCTGCGGATCGTGTCTCGATTCTCGAAACCTGCAAATCGAATAGCTATTGAAAGGAGATCCCAAGTTCTCGTTGCAGAGAATACTAGAATGTGTCCTCCTGGCTTCAAGACTCGATACACCTCTTTCCAATACTCTGGGCCTGGGACAAATGAATCCCAAGTTTTCCCCATGAACCCACCACCCCTGTGTTCATACTCGTCACCAGCAAGCCAGTGAGAAAGAACTTCAGTGACATCAGGTTCTTTACTAAGACCATAGGGTGGATCTGTAACGACACTATCAATGCTGTTCTCTTCTAGAGTTTTTAGTGCTTCAAGACAATCTCCTTGGACAAGTATTCCATTTTTCAATGTGATTTTTTCCATGTTGCATCCTAGTCAGTCAAATAATGAGCTTACAGATTCTCCTGAGTGAGTTCTTCTGATAGCTTTTGAAAATAATGTTGTTGAGGATAATACTCTAAATCTTTCATGATCCCATCTATCAAATTCGGTGCTGTTAGGATCTATTGAGTCTGTGATTGTGACAGATTTGAATTCTGAATTTTCAAGATTGGTTCTTGCATTACCACTCAAAACTCCATGAGTAGCATACATATGGACCCCAATAGCTCCATTGTCGAGAGCTGCTTGTGCTGCATTGGTAGCTGTTCCAGCAGTATCTATCAGGTCATCGATGAGAATTGCTTGTTTACCTTCTACAGAACCAATAAAATGAATCACTTCTGATTCATTAGCTTCTGGTCTATTTTTATCACAGACCGCATATTTACACTTTAAATTTTTTGCATAAGAACTGACTATCTTAGCAGCTCCTGCATCAGTAGCTACTAAAGCTATTTCATCGATGTTGAATCTTTTTCTGATATCTATAATGAAGAGTGGTTTAGCATAGAGATTGTCCACAGGCAAATTGAAGAATCCTTGAATTTGTCCTGAGTGGAGATCCATTGTGATGATACGAGTAGCACCTGCTACAGTTAGCAAATCAGCTTCAAGTTTTGCTGTGATAGGGGCTCTGGGATTAGGTTTTCTGTCTTGTCTAGCGTACCCATAATATGGAATGACTGCACAGATTCTATCTGCTGAGGCTCGTTTCAGAGCATCAATAATGATCAACAGTTCTACAAGATTTTTATGCCCAGGGTTTGAAATCGATTGGATCACATAAGCATCGTCGTGACGTACATTTTCTAGAATTTCAACTTTGATTTCCCCATCTGAAAATTCAGTTATTTCACATTTTGTGATGGGTAAATCCAAAGACTCACTTATTTTCTTCCCCAACTCAGGATTTGAACGACCAGGAATCAATTTGATACCCATTTCCCCCTCCTTGATATAATTGTACTGTACCAACCAGATAAAATTTTAGAATGGGTTCCAAAAAGCAACCCAACTCACATATGGAAATCCTATACTTATACCAACACTTCGAAGATTCATCAGATAGATATCAAAATAAGAGCTGGTAGCTGTGTAATTTATGTGGATAGATACCCACCCAATATAGTTGGTGGAAGCACCCATTAAAGTGCATATGATAGTTTTGGGGGGGGCACTGAATGATTTGTTGAAGTAGATTCGATATGGGCCTGCATAACTAGCTGCTGATATATTCAGAGTCCCTCCATAAACATTGTCATATCCCATATCATAGTTGTTTGCATGCATAGCTCCTGTGATATCCAATGTGCAAGTAGGGATTGAGGCACTATTGATTCTTGTGTGAGTAGATTCCCAAAGAGCAGCAGCATTATAGAGTTGTAACCATCCTCCAGTTTCATTATTTATGACTAAACCTTCACTGGTCACTCCCATGTATGCATCCCGAGGTGCTAGAGGCCCACTTTGCCAATAGAAGTCTATGTATGCATAGGTAGAACCTTCAAGAATTAATATTTCAGGTCCAGTAGAGTTAATGGCAAAATTCTTATCTTGTGCTGTGTAATTCAGACCTATCCTATCAGTGTCTCTTTCCATCAACATGCAGATATAACCTGTGGCATTGTTATTGTGTACTGAGATACCAAAAGTGTTCACAGCATAGTTTAAGATGTGGTTGTTATTGCCCCCATTATATACAATTGAAAATCCATAATTATCACCATAGTCAGTCTCATCAAAGAAAATACGTGTGAAAGTTTCTGCTGTTGTCCTATTTGCATAGAGATAAAGCCCAGATGTGCCATCTAGATCAGTAGTGATACGCATTGTACCTTTAATATCTAGCTCACAATTTGGAGCTACACCATCAGGAAGCCCAATACCTATTTTGCCATCCCCATGGATTTTCAGCCCTGCAAACTCTGTAGGGCTTACAGTGGGTTTGAAATTCCAAGCAGTAACACCACTTATCTCTTCACTATATAATGAGAGATAGTAACTTGTATTAGCAGAGATCCATCGAGTCAGAATATTATTTGATTGAGCATAGATATGCAACCAAGTGGCAGGGTCTCCACCGATACCAACCATATTTGAATCCATAACCAAGTTGTCTGGATAGTCAACCAGGTTATAGGTACTACCTATTTTGTATTTCAATGTCCCAGTAGTATCTTCAGTGACAAATAGACCCCAATAAGTATTGTGTCGTAACGAAAAGACTTTTTCTTCACCACCCGTACCTCCTGAAGATCTTTGATAATCAAAAGCTACCCCTGGGCTTGAGGTGATTTTCCCAAACCCTACATTCTTATTAACAGCCAAAGCCATACCATAACTGGGTGTGAAACTTCCTGACCCAGATGGGACCATGAACATTTTGAATTCACCTGTGGAATGGTCAAGTTGAAGTATAGCAGCTTCTTGAGCATCGTTGAGACGGGACCAGGACCCATCATATATAGCATTCCAACTTATATGAGCTATATCACCAACGATGTTGAAAATACATCCAGAGGTTTGACCTATGTGCAACATTCCCTCGGGATTCACTTGATCAATACCAATCTTACCATCATGTCTTATTGTGACTCCTCTAGTCATAGCAGAGTCACCAGTTCTCAAATTAATAGCCCCTGGACTACTCGAAGCAGAGAAAGCTCCATCAGCAAGAATCTCTACAGCACCTCGTTTATAATAAGCATTAGAATACACTTCCAGATTAAATGAGAACATAATATCACCACTAGCAAGAACTGCTGGTGCTGATAATGTCCCTCTAGATTGTTCAGCTATTAGTTTGTTGGTGTATCCTGCACTATTGTTATAAAGGGTGAATGTAGGGAGACCACTCGGGTTTGTGTTTTCAAGATAGAAGCCATCCAAAGTCCCAGCTTCAATTTCTAAAGTTGCTGAAGTTGGTTCTCTACCAAATCCAAATCTAGTGGGTTTTAGATGCAGAAGACTTGGAGTACGATACATGCCCGAGAAAACAACATCTCGATCAGAAAGGATATAACATCCTTCAGAATCAGTAGCTTCTATGATAAGGGACCCAAAAGTATTTGTCAGTGTCAGTTTATCAGTTGTGGTTGAGTCCCCTGAGTCAACATAATGCTCACCATCAGAACCTATTGTGAGTAGGTTAGGAGAGCCATCGATACCAGTTACTTTAAGGTCTGTGACAGAACCAGGGATAGAAAGGTCTAGACCTACTTCAAGATAGGTTATATCATCAGTTCCCCCCAATAATTTAAACTGTGCCATCTCTCACCTCTATGCTGACATAGCCAACCAGTGAACATAAAACGTACTGTATGTTCTGGTTTGGGAAGAAGAATTTAGTACATAGAATTGAAATCCTGTTGTTGTTATCAGATCATATCGCACTTGCAATGTTAGCCAACCATCTATCTGGTTATTTTCAAATGACACCACCACTGTACTAGGAGCAGATGGGAAAGTTTTGTTAAATGATACTGAGTATGGTCCCGAATAAGAACGAGATGGGAGACTTGAGATAGTGATGCCAAAACCTGTTCTACCGTAATCAATGTTACCTGCTACAAATGACCCATTCACATCACAAGCCACACTAGGAGATGTTGTGAGTATGCCAACATAAGGTGCTCTCAAGAATATGTATCCTGTAGTTTGAATCTTGAAATAAGCTGGTGGATCTCCTTCTTGTGCAATCCTGAAGTTAGTATAGCTTGAATCTGTCATGCCCAAATAAGCTTTTCTCCCATCACCTGTTCCTGTCCCATAAAATTCAAGATACCCTTGTGTGCCAGTATTCTCAAACAAAAGGATGTTATTATTACCTTTAACATGTAATCGAGCTTGAGGATCATCTGTATTGATACCTATAAACCCATTAGCTCTTTGGCTTGAAAGCACAATAACGCCAGTAGCATCACCATCATGTCTTGAAATCCCAAAAGTGTTTACAGGATAATTTAAGATTGTGTCTGTAGCACAACCATTATAAACAATAGAGAATCCATAGGTCCCAGAAGCATTTTCTTCAAAGAAAATCCTTTGCCACCCATCGGCTCCAGTGTTACCTGTTGTGATGTAAAACCCTTCATAGCCATCATTTGCTGTTGAGATTAAAGCATGACCATTTACAGTAAGTGTATCGGTAGGTGCTATCTCAAGAGGGTGCTTTATACCTACTTTCCCAGTGCTATCTATCTTCAGACCATTATATGGGACATCACCTCTAGTTGGTCTGAAATTATACATTACGTTACCAGGGATAGTATCATCTAAGATACTGAGATAATATGTAGCATTCCCAGAGCTAATTCTCATAATTTCTGTATCATGAGCTTGATTATGTACCGTTAATGGTGCTGGGACATTTGTGGTATTTATCCCTATCCTATTTTGGTTGAACACCATGACGTTTTCATAAGTGGTGCCATTGTAAATATTACCTATCTTGTAAAGAACATAACTTGGATAATCTTCAGTGATTATCAATCCCCAATTACTATTTCGTCTCAGCTTGAATTGTGTATCTGTTGTACCAGCACCTGTAGTAGCAACTACATTCAAGTCAGCTATGGGGGTATCAAGAGAACCAAAACTGACTACACCATCATCATCCAGACGCATCAAACACCAAGGATCACCCCAGCCATATACTGTCCCTCCTGCTGCTGATGCATCAGATATCCTTAGTGATAAGTAATTAGTCATGTAGAGATGGAACCAACTGACATATCCTGTATCAAGAACAACATAACCAGATCCAGATAGATAATAAGAATTGAACCCAATCATCTTATTAGTACCGTCATGGAATGTCATTCCTTGACCAGTATTAATGTGTAGTCGTTCTCCAGGATATTCAGTGCCAACACCAACTCTGGGATATCTGTCAATGGTAAGTTTTGCAGTCCTACCAGTGACACCAGCATTGGTAGTGTATAGTTTTAATTCTGTGGGAATAGTAGATCCTGAAGGGGTACCATTTATATTATACTCAAAACTAGCGTTGACTTGCCAGCCACTTGAATAGGAACCAGCTAATATAGTTCCTACCCATTGATTATCAGTAACAGATGAGGGGCTAGAAACAGTACCCCTTGAAGCCCGTGCAACATAGCTATTATAGTCTGTTGTTGGATCTGAAGATGCTTTTCTGAACAGAACAGTAGTATCATACGTTTCATTTATCATTCTTACCGAATCAGCATTTACAGCAACATCACTTGACACACTTAACTTAGCTGGTGGTGTAGTAGTCAACACCCCAAAACGAGCGTCATCAGTAATGATTGATTTTGAAAATGCTTTGTCTATAGGTGCTAATTGGATACTAGCTGTTGAACCTGAGACCCAATCTGTTCCAGATTCAATGTAACATCCATCAGCATGTGATTCTAATCTGAGTTTGTATCCAGTGGCATGGAAATGTAAAGTTGTGTAATCACCATCACTATCATAGAAATAATGGTTAGCATCATTATCAAGAGAAAATAGTACACTTCCTCCAAGTATCCCAGAGACTTTCAAATCTCCTAATGAACCCGGAGTAGAGACTAATCCTGTTTCAAGGTATATCTTATCATCTACTCCTGTTTTCAATAAAAACTTTGACATACCATCACCTAACTTGAAATAGCAAAATATCTTAACAGTGAAGTTGTGAGTGTTAAACTTGATGTATGCGGGTTAAATAGTCTATATACAAAACCTGTTGTAGAGTAACTCATTATTTGTATGACTACATAACTATCCACTTGGTTGTTGTCCATAGTAGCAACAACTATTGGTGTTGAAGTTAATGTTTTTCCAAATGAAACTGAATATTCACCGGTATATGTACCTCCTGGGATTACAGGGGAGTAATTACTTACAGCACCATAAGCAATATTTAATGTTTGCATACTACCATTTACTGTTAATGGCCATGTAAATCCGGTAGTATTGAAACCTGAAGATGAAAGATAAATACTCCCAGTGGTTCTGAAATGTATGTCTTGCCCAGAATCACTTTTTATATAGAAGTGGTTATCAGTTCCTGTTAGATTTCCTATGAATGCTTTTCTCCCACTTGACCAGCCTAATGGGTAATATGCTATTCCTGCCCCAGCAGTACCAATGAATGTCATGAGGTGAGATGAACCTCGAACATGAAGCTGAGTAGCTGGATCTCTTGTAGTAGGTATTCTAACTCCTACAAATCCAGTTTCCCTGCGTATGCTCAACATAGGAGAACCATTCAAAGTGCCTGGATGTCTGATAATATAAAAAGTATTACCTCTGCAATTTAAAATTGAATTATCATTTTCACCATTATAAAGAATTGAGAATCCATAATACTCACTGTCTATTTCTTTCATAAATATACGACCACCACCTTGATTATCAGCACCAAAGACAGTGAACTCTAAACCTTCGTTTCTATAGTCTCCTGAATGTATATGTAGTTTACCATTTTCAAGGTGTAGTGTACGAATAGGAGCCGAAGTGTCATTATAAGGAAGTCCTATCCCTACATTACCAAAACTGTCTAATTTAAGACCATTAGCATATGCTGTTAAATGATAAGGGGAGAATGTATATATGACATTTCCTGAAGCTGTGTTGTCAAAAACTCTTAAATGGTGTCCTGACACATCCGAAAGTTGCCATCTCATCAATTCGGAATTATGACTAGCAGCCCATACATGTAGCCATGTTTCTGGTATGGCTCTAATACCAACTTTACCATCTTTGATGATTAGACCATCGTAATCAGTTCCACCTACTGTATACCCTAGACGATAATTTACATCACTACCACTTACGTAATGTTCATATATGTTAAATGAATTATTATCATCAGTCTTGATTCTAAACATCTTTGCTACAGTACCAACACTGGGATTTTGATTTACAATGTCAAGAGCACAACTTGGAACACCCATAGTGATTTGATCACCAATACCAACATTGTTATCATTTGTAGCGAGAAATGTAGCCTGACCAGTGGTAGCAGCTCCTGCTGTTCCTGAAGGGCAAGGTGTGATTCTGAATATCCCAGCAGAATAGTCAAATGAAATTAATGATGCATAACCAGTATCGATATGACGATAAGAACCATCATTGTAAATGTTGAATCCAATGAATTCACGAGTACCTGCATTGTCAAGGCAAAAACCCTTACTAGCTCCAATATGCATTCGATTACGTGGGTTCGTTTGACCTATACCCCATTTGCCATCATGACTAAGCCTCATACGTTCAGATAGAGCTGATACTGACCCAGAAGGTGTGGTGTAGAATTTGAATCCAGCAGGAACAGAAGTACCTGAAGGTGTGCCATCTACAAACATTTCAATTCTGGCAGCATCAGAATAAGCACCTGTCCAGCCACGGGCTGTGAGTTGAAATAGGATATCTCCATTTTGTGAAGCTAGGGGAGAGTCATAGGTTCCTCTACCCTGATATACTTTGTATACTGGCCTATATCCACCAGAGGTCCCTCCAAAGTTTATTACCAATGAATCCCCACCACCATAGACGTGCATTATGTCATCTGTAGTGTTAGTCCCTACAAGATGAAATGGGAATGCTGGTGTTGTTCTGAATCCTACATGTCCAGAAGAATCGATATGCATCCTTTTATTGGTTTTGGTGAGATCTGAAATAATAAGATCTGTAGTGGAACCAGAGGTCCATGTCACACCTGATTGGATAGAGTTACCAGTAGTTTCAGCAGCTATTCGTAGAGTTCTATTACCCCCTTTAAGATGAAGACGAGTCTTATTTGAACTACCTGGGTATAAATGATGGTTACCATATCTGTCAAAGTGACATAACTCAGGACTACCACCAACTCCTGTTATTCTGAGACTTGACAGAGAACCAGGACTACTGACTAGAGCACTTTCTAGAAAGGTAGTTCCAGAACTACCAAGCAATCTGAACTTACTAGCCATTTAAAGCCTCTAATGCTGCTATCCGTTCTTCATACTGCTTTATTGTTTCTTGCTGTTCTTGTACTGCTTTTACTAGCACTGGTATTAGACAAGAGTCAGAAAGAGTGAGTATATCTTTTTTGTTCTCTGTGGCTGATACCATATTTGGATATATTTCTCTTGCTTGTTGGGCTATGAACCCAATTTTTTGGAAAGGTACTTTTTTATTCTTGAAACCATATTCATACAGTTTTAGACCTGTGATTACATCAAGTCCATTTACCTTAGTAGGGCCAATATCTGTTTTCAATCGTCTATCAGAAACTGCATAGAATGCTGCATATGGGCTGGAAGTTGAGTATCCAACATATGACCTTTCGGTTCCATCTCCATCAGCGAACCATAACCATCTACAATGACCATTTCCTGAGGGGCTATAGTAACCAGCTCTGATGTATACACCTCTATAGTCGTAATGATTACCAGTGTTGACAAAAACACCTGTGTATCCGACAGCATTAGCATTTACATGTAATGGGTAGCTTGGATTGACATTGATCCCAATGCGAGTCCTGACATACATCATGCCATTAGAGTTTATATTTGCATAACATATCTCATCAGATCCTTCAAATATCCAGGTTCTTATGGCAGTGCCAGCTCGATAAACCCTAAATCTCATAGCATGAGTTGTTTCTCCTGTCCCTGGGGTGCAGGCAGTACCATCAGCTATGCTCTTTCCAGCTCCTGCTTGGCTCATATAAATTGCCCAGTTGTTATCTGTCGCAGTCCATAGATGGATACCTTTTGCACTAGTACCATCAATAGAATTTTGAATCACATATCTATCTGCATATAGATAGGATGGTATGAAGACATTTCCAGCCATGTTGATATACATAGCTGTTATTGGAGTACCTCCAGTTCTAGTACGAAAAGTATGAGCAGCAGTAGCATCAGCACCACTTGACCATATTTGATCATAATAGCAACCACCAACATTGTTATCATACCACCATGAAGAACCTTCTGTTGTGTTATTAGATTTTAACCAAATACGTGGGTCTGAATCCGCAGATCCTTCAATATAAAGATTTGGACTAAAACCACTTGAGCCTTGCCCATATAATGTGAAATTACCAGTTTCATCTAGATGACCTTTGATCAATGGTCCATAACCATATGTTCCTTCAGAACCATAATCTCTGCCAAGAAAATAGATACCATTTTGTCCCAATTCTATCCCTGATAACACACTATAATTTTGACCAGTACCTCCAACGTACCAATTTGAACCTCCAGCAATACGATACCCATTCCACACCCAATAACTGTGGTAACTCCCCATTGTGCCGAAATATCCACCTACAGCACCTAAACATAACTTTGCACTCCACATATTTGTGGGAGCAGAATCATTAATAGTGATGTTACCATTCACATTTAAGGTAGCACTTGTAGATAATGTCATCAATTCAGTGGTATAGTTCCTGAATGTGTAAGCTGGAGCTGTGGTTAATGCTGCTGGACCATATTTCTGTACTTGGAATAACATACCATAAACATCAGTATCGTCATCTTCCATTTCTCCTACTAAAAATAACCCTACCCCTCCAGAACCTATGCCTTTACCACGACCTCGTATTAGAGGGACAAAATGATTGTCAACACTAATACCATCTTCTATTGATAAGTAACCATCTCCAGAAGTGGTAGAGTCTTCAAATTTTGCTATGACATAAATATCATTCACATCAACAGGAGTTTTTATGTGGAGTGCTGATTCAGGAGTGTCTATTCCTATACCAACTCTGTTATCTTGTGTTACAACCAATCCAGTTTGCACAGAACCAGCTTTTCTAGGTCTAATGCTGAATTTACCACTACCGTCATGACCATCTCTTTTACAATCAATTTGACCTATGAGATTTGCTGATCCATAAGTTGTGACAGTATTGTCTCTGATACCAAAATTGATGACTGGTCCAAATCCATCAACCATATCTACTTCTGATGAAGCTATACAACGAAGCATAGCCTGTCCACCAGAACCTACTGCATTCAAACGTTCCATAATTGCTTGGGAATCATATGCCCCATTGGTACAAGAATGAAATACACCTTGAGGATTTACACCTATTCCTAAATGACCTCCACTGGTGAGTCTCATATGTTCTGGACTTTGATACATTCCAGTGAAAATGAGATCTGCTACAGAGTCAGCAACCCAATCAGTGCCTACTTCAATAAATACACCACTTGAATTATTTGCTTCTAGTGCAAGTTTATAATTGGAACTATGTAGGTGTAGAAGTGTGTTATCACCACTACCAGTATATAGATGATGATTGCCAGTAGCTCCGAACCTAATGAGATCTGGACTTCCACCTATACCTGTTATCCTAAGATCTGTTAATGAACTTGGTGTTCGAGCCAAACCACTTTCAAGATAAGTGAAATTATCTGGCCCTCCAAGTAATGTAAATACATTGGACATATCAATCCTCTATGCATACGCTCTGAAACTTACCCTAGCTAAAGAAACCCAATTTGGATATGTTTGTGGAGACATTGTTGGCCAAGCAATATACACATTACCGTCTGTTAAAATATCAATTCTAATAGGATAGTAGGCTGTCCCATTATGCCCAGTACCAAGTTGTAGTTCTCTACGATATGGCAAATATCCTCCTGGAAGTTGAAATGCATAAGTACCTGGTGAAGTACCACCTTTTATCATCCCTCGCAAATAAACCATCCCATTCTTATCTTTCCAATACCCAGCATATTCCCAACTAGCACTATATTGTGTCCATGGGGGTATGAGAGAAGGTGAGGACCAGCCTTCATTGTAGATAGTACCTGTGATAGTTAGATCACAGCCACTTGTGACATTTTGGGGTGTAGCAGTGCCAATAGCTACATTACCACCTCCAAATGCCATTCGAACTCCAGCAGAAGTAAAATGGTTTAAACTCACATGATTATCTGATGAATCACAAATCAAATCTCCAGGTCCTTGAATGCAGGCTCTACCACCATCACGCCCCACAAGAATAGTATGCTCACTTGGTGAAGATCCAACATTAAGAGTGGCTCCTGTTTCAACAGGACTTCCAATATTGAGTTCTCCAGCACTGTCTATTGTTAAAACCCCATCATTGTATTGTAATACAGGCATATCAATATCCTTCTGCTCTAAACATCACCCCATCTAATGAAAACCAACCCGTGTCACCAGCATACATATCAACATTTCCACTTCCACTAGCAGGATAAATTTCAACACGCCCTATAACATTTGGATTGGTGCAGACATCTTTCAACAATCTATGGGTGGGTCGATACCCATCTGGTAGTTGGAATATAGTATTTGCTGTACCATATCGCACCAAACCTCTGAGATGGACAAATCCATTTTTATCTCTGAAATATGCGGCTGAATTGTATACTGATACAGCATAGTTTTGCCAGTTGTTAAGTAATGTAGGGGCAATCCACCCCTCATTAGCTATCATTCCTGTTAATGTGAGATCTGAACCTGAAGTGATGTTTTGTGGTGATGCTGCACCCATAACTACGTTACCACCACCATAACATAAATGAACGTCATTTGAACTGTAATGGTTTACTGAAATTGGTGAACCATTGCTACCAAATAATAACCATCCACTACCTGTCCCTCCTGAAATAGCTTTTATTGATGGTTGTCCAGAATATCTATCTATCACAATACAATGATTTGTAGTCCCCGGACTTTCAACTCTTATCATTGATGCTGGTTCTGCTGGGTCTCCAATACTTATTTTACCAGAAGGAAAAGTAAACAAAGAACCTATTTTTAAAGGATTAGACATATCAATATCCTGCTGCTTTAAATGATATCCCGTGTAAATTTAGCCATGTGTTTGGTGGTGTTCCATACCCATATTGAGCTATTATAGCACCATCTGTACTTCTTATATCAACCCTGCCAACTGTGTCAGTATATGTTAATACTACAAGTAATTTCGTAGTGTCTGGCCAAAACCCAGGTGGTAGATAACATATTATAGAACCACTGTATGTGCCATATCTGACAATACCTCTTATGTGGACTACACCATTTTTATCTCTAAGAACTCCTAGATTACAGAATGGAGAGCCATAATTACCCCATCCATTATAAAACGTGCTGATCTCAGTCCAAGCACCATTGTATATTGTCCCTGATATATTCAGGTCACATCCTGTTGTGAGACTAACCTCACTTGTACCCATTGCAACATCGCCACCCCCACTGCTCCCACCGTTATAACAAATATACATGTTCTTGTTTGTGTAATGGTTGAACCCCACAACTCCTGATCCTGATTCTAATATGAGCCAATCATATATGGCTTGGAATGATTCATATCCAGATACACGATCTATTTTCAATGCTGGTTTAGCTACACTTGGGGCACCTATGTGTAATCGGCTGCTAGGATTAGCTGTGTAATCAATGGCTAACTTCCCGTCATAAACTCTTAGGGCATCATTGTTTAAAGCTATACTCATCTCACCACCTTTGAATATCTAAATTCGTCATAATAACCAGGCATGCTGGAAACACCAGCACTATTGGCAAAATATACGATGCGATTGTTATTACCATACAAGAAATAAAATGGACCTGTTTCATCAACTAATGTGTTATTTAGATAGAGTCTTGTCCCAAAATCATATCTATCCCAGACACATTTGACATGTGTCCATGTAGAAGTTGAGAAGTATGAATCTGCTGCTGGACTATTGAATGGTATCTGGAGACTATTACCAAACGAATCAAATATGAAATAATTGGTCCCAGAAATCTCTCGTATAAAACAAGACAGGTCATTTGTGCCAACATAATCGATACGAAAGAAACTTCTATCAAGTCCTGGGCCAGGATAGAAATCAGCCATGTTAGTAGGTTTGAAAAGAAACTCAACAGTACCACGAACACCTTCTGTTGAAGGGCTACCCCAATATGTGGAAGCTACAGTTATATAATCATTCACATTGTCTGATAAATAGGATGTTCCTGACATCCATGATGGTCCAGGTTGATTGGGAGTGAGTCCTGTATTTGTTCCATTGATACCATATGGTCCTGAGTCAATGACAGAACCAGATGTTTCGTCAAGATGCCATAGAATCAAGGTATCTGAATCTGAAACAAATGGTATTGAAGCTGTATAAGAAGAACAATTAGCTTCAAAGCAAACTGTCATCGTCACAGCTAATCTGTTTTTTATAGTCACCACACCACTGTTTGAATAGATACAGAAATAAGCATCTGTGTCTGTAGTTACTACGTTAGAAGTGCTTTCAATGAGTGAGATGTTCCCAGAACGATCCCATTTGAAATGAGCAAAACAGTACATGTTCCCAGCTATAACAGTCCCCCACCCAGCAGTATTTGAGGGTAACGCTATTGTAGTATCGTCTGCTAATTCGATGCATTCACGAACTATTTGAAGACCATTGTTGTAGATATCACCTATTACTTCAATATCACCAGTCTCTTTAATTATGAATCTGCTGTTAGCCGAATGGTATACATCAAACACACCTTCAGTGGAGCTGACATTCACACCAATCTGACCATCAGCTTCTAATTGAGCGTGTGTTGGATCACCACCAATACCAGAAAAATGTAGTGATGTGAGAGAACCAGCACCTCTCACATTGCCGGATTCAACATACAATCCTTCTGGCTCAGCAGATATTCTGTATTTCTTTCCCACAACAGCTCCTAAAAGAAATCTATCTTTTCTTTCAATTTCATATGACAGAAATCACAATTAGTGATTCGTCTTTCATTTTCATTTATTTCTTCACCTTCATGTTCTTCTACATATGCTATCTTCAGATCTTTTACTGAAGCACTCAATGTAACAAGTTCTTCCCATAACTCTTCAAAAGTTTGGCTATGCAAGTCACCAATAACAGCACTTCGACCTGACATGTTACAGCAAAATGTAAGTTCACCTCTTGGGTTGATGTGTGGCTGTGGGTTAGTGAGATTTGGGCAGATAGCTATCTTTGAAATGTCCAAGAAACATGATGCATATTTGACATCTAGGTTGACTTCATGGCTTGTAGATTGAGCTTGGAATATGATTTCTTCTTTTTGTCTGTATGTAAGAGCATCTTCTGGAGGTTCTATACTTGGTGGTACTGGGAGACTCCCAGCAATCCATAGTGTATCGGCCCCTAATTCTTTTGCCAGTCGGATCACTTCACCAGTATCATCTTTGTTTTTTTGGTTAGCAAAAAAGTTCACCGTGACAGGGTTGTGTACTCGTTTACTGTAGAATTTGATTGCTTCTGTTGCTTTGACCCAAGACAATGCGCTTTTCCTGACAGAACCATGGATTTCTTTTGTGGAGCCATCCAGACTCACAGCGAGATTGCTGAACTTTCGATGTAATGGTGTGCCTAATATGTGGTCATAATATTCTTGGTACGGAAGCCCATTGGTTACAAAGTTATATTCATAATCATTAGCTATTATTGTCTCTACTATTTTTTTGAATCTCGGATGCATAAATGGTTCACCACCAGTGATAGAGACAAATGAAAATCCAAATGGACTGGCATCTTTAAGAACTTTATCTAGAAATGCAGAAGCAATATGATCTTCTGTGCTACCACCTCTTAAACAATGAGGACATGCTAGATTACATTTGTTTGTTATTGATATAGCTATATCATTTCTTTGACTTATCGTCATACTATATTCCTTTCCCACCAATGAGCCAATACTATTAAACTCCAACAATATTCTAATTTATCCTCTTCAGAGAGCCATGTTCTGAATGTCTCTCTATTAACCCCTAGATCCCAGATTCTTGAATTCCATGCCTGGTCAATAACTTCTCTGAAAGCATCTGTTTTGAGCCATTCTTTTACCGGAGCCCACAACCCAATTTTTGGTTGGTCTAGAAGCCAGTCTGGTAACATGCCTCGACATGACTCTTTCAAGGCATATTTTAACACACCATTCTGGATCTTTTGATCCCATGGTAGTTTCTCTCCTATATCCATTATCTCTGGATCTGTGAATGGTGATACTATATTGATACCAAATGAGGATGCTAGATCTTGATATTCTTTTTGGAATCTTGGTATAGTCCAAGTCTTATCAATTTCCCAGACCTGCTCTAATGATGTTTTAGCTCTTGATTTAGGGAAATAAGATAATACATCTACGCAGTCCCCAAGAAGTTCTTTTAGGTATGGTTCCGGTATACCCAAGTGTTGTGGTATACAAATATCCAAGTTGTTTGAATATCGTTGATACAAATATCTACTGTAGTCAGTAGGGTTGCCATACAGAAATACTTCTTCTGTGTTATGGTTAAATGAATACCACCAAAGATAATAATGTATCAAATAACCACAGAAAAGTTCATCAGAACCATCTCCTGTAATAACAGTTCTCACGCCTTGCATTGATGCTTTTTTCAATAGAATATAGAATGAATATATAAATGGGCTGATGTGTGGTATAGAGCTGTGTTCGATAAAATCTTGAAAAAGACTTGCAGCATATGCGGGGCTAACCGTCACCTCAATATTAGGAGTTTTTGATTGTTGTAACAACCTTTTCCGACTCCTGTATTCAGCATCATTATGGTATGTAATACTAATAGAACTTGATTTGGTATATGCCAATATCAATGATGAATCCAAACCACCACTGAAGAATAACATAGCATCTTTATATCTGTTACAAATCTCTCCAAATTTAGAATGAAACAATACATTGAATGCTTCTATAGACAACATTCTTGAGGGTTTGGTGTAGGAACCTACAGTTTCTCTGAACCAAAATAGAGATAACATCTCTTTTATTTGTTCAAGGTTCATTTACTTACCCCCTGTTGTCGTAGGGGCAGTTGGGGAAGTAGGAGCAGTTGGGGCAGCAGGAGCAGCAGGTCCCGCAGAAACTACTGGTGCATAACATAACTCGGCTTGTATCGTAACATCGACTGTATAGAAATTGTTCTTCAATGCCACATTGGTTGTATTGTTATAAATGTTGAATGTACCTACAGTATCAGCAGTATCTACAAGTTCATTAGAAGTGATTAACGTGACACTGTTATTGGTATCCCATATGAATTTAGCAAAGGCTAGGTTTTCACCTATCTGGATAGTCCCCCATCCTGATGTGCTAGCATCAATAGTTATCTCAGAACCATTGGTTAATACTTGTTGAATCCTTTGGACAGTGACTCCATTATGATCTATCATACCATCAAATTCAGCTACATCGTCATCAATAACTAATAAATCAGTAGTGGTTGTGGAATCATCTTTCATATACACTTTGAAGAAGATATCTGAACCTGCTATATTACTATCTCCATCATCATATGGATCTGAATTCGATGCTAATACGTCTGAAGTTCCATTTATTTTTATGGTGTATTCAGCATCTTTATATAAATGACAATCAAGAATAGCGTCTGTATCTGTAAGAGCTGTGGCATTCATAATATATGAATCCAACACTGGATTCGAATCAGAGTCATATAAGTTGAGACCATATTCATAAAATCTGATAGTACCAGAGTCACCATACCAATGAGAACTTGGTGGTCGTACCTCTATAGATATTATCTTTTCTGGATCAAATGGTACTTGTATCCCCCATCCAGGTTGATCGAGTTCAGAGAAATATATGTTGGCAGTCTCATAAACACCACTTCCAGTAGGTGGTAAATCTATCCCATGCCACGAACTATCTGTTACAACACTAGTTGGTAATGTAATCCTACAACCAACAGTAGATGTATATGTAATCCTCACACCATTGTAATTAGTGTTTTTTGAAAGACCAGCATCACCTACCCATATAGCTGCTCCAGCCCATACAGTTCCAGTAAGTCCAAGGGAATAAGTGAATTCATTAACGTACCTACCAATACTAGCTTCGTATACAGAATTGATGCTATCTGTTGATTCAGCATCAGAATAAGAATACCACCACGGAGGGCCAAGAGCACCACCATTATTAGGGACCTGATCTACTAATTTGAAGTTATCTATCAGTTCGATCATACCAGAATAGTCATTTTGAAACTTGAGTGTGATCTTAGTTAATGTACCTTCAAGTCTTGATATGAATGTTTGGTAGTTATCAGTACCACTAATGTATGTATTCCAAGTTGGTTGATCAATTTCTAGAGTAGATGGTGTGTGAGCTATATGAAGTGGACCATTAGGTTCTTCTACACCAATAACAAACTCACCAAGCCCTGTTATTTTAGCTAACTGGGGTTCTCCTCTGTATCCTGTGAATATGACGGGAGCTACAGAATCTGTATTTTCATTCCCTGCATTGATCCTAGTCTCACTAGCATCTCCAAATATTTTGAACTTTGTGGTCATACTTACTCCGATTCAAAGTATGATATTCTATCTTTGAAAAAGTCATAGCAAAATTCACAGTTACTTTTGTCTACTGGGTCTGCTAAAAATGTTTCTTTAGCTTGCATTAAAGCAGCACTTTCAGAATCAAATAATTCTAGAATGTCTCGGTACTTATCATTATTCAAATCACCTAAAATCACACCTTTTGATTCCAAATTACAACAGAAACTTACTTCCCCTGTAGGTTGGATATATGGAACTGGGTTAGCCATAAATTCACAAGTAACTTGTCTGAGGTCTAAGAACGATGAAGAGCAATGAACTTTTAGATTATATTTACACCCATATTCGATAAGCTCATTGATAATATCTTCTCTTTCTTGCATTGTGTATGAAGTATATTCAAACCCTTTATTTGGCACATATGAGAGCAACCAAAGAGCTTCAACTCCTAGTTCTTTAGCCATTTTCACAGTCCAACCAATGTCCCCTCTGTTATTGTTATCAACCACAAACCCAACGAAGGTTGTTATACCCATACCAACAAGCATACTGATGGATGATATAGCATTTTGCCAGGATTTAGTACCTGGTCTTGACTTATCATGTATGAACTTCTCGCTCCCATTCAATGATACAGATGCATGTAGAGGTTTTTTTATCCTCCTCATTAGTTTCTTATAATCACTGAGAAATGACCCATTCGTTACAAATGAATAATCTAGGTCATATTTTGATATTGTGCGTAGAATTTTAGAGAACTTTGGGTGTAGTAAAGGTTCACCACCCGTTAAAGATACATTTTGTATTCCATAATCAGAAGCATTTTTGAATATCTTTTTAAGAAGATTTGGATCTATATCATCATTTGTTGGTTTACCTCGTAAGCAATAGTCACATGTGAAATTACATCTATTGGTTACGGCTATTGATAAATGTACTGGTGGGTATTCCATATTCACATCCATTATTTTGAAGATGTTGTAAATGTTGTTGTAGGAGCTGTAGGAGCAGTAGGAGCAGTAGGAGCTGCTGGTGCTGCTGAACCACTAGCAGTGATTGCAGAGTGATACAAACTTGCTCTCAGACTCACTGGTAATGGGAATCTATTTTTTAACCCTATGCTTGTCCCTTTATCATATATGCAAATATATTCAATAGTATCACTGTCAATCACATTTGTAGTGTTTTCTATCAAAATCACATTCCCACTAGAATCCCATATGAACTTCGCATAAGCTAAATCATCTCCTACCTGGACAAACCCTAACCCACCAACACTACTATCAATTTCAATTTCCTCGTCTGTCCCTAAATCTTGATTAATCCTTCTACTAGTGAGATTACTATGATTCAATGTCCTGTTTATCTCAGTGCCGTTATCACCCACTGTTAATAGGTCGGGAGGTGATGTTAAACCTCCCATGTATAGTTTGAAGAAGAAGTCATAGCTACTGTTAGCACTGCTTTGACCACCAGCATATGGATTCGTTGTAGCTAATCTCATTGTTGATGAACCTACAAAAACCATTGAATAAACATTACCAGTTTCGATATAAGCTACAATGTCTACATCAGTAGCTGTCAGTGCTGGTAAAGAACATGGTACTGAGGCTAACAGAGTGCCACCTGTACCAGCACCTGTACGTATTTCTAAAGTCCCATTATATGTGGAATGACTTTTCAATGTTATCTTTGAAGTATATCCCGTAGAAACGGCTGTGAAACTTTGCCATTGATCCGTACCACCCCATCCATTGTTATCAAATGCTTGATTAATTGATAGTGTAGAATCAAGGCCAACCATTGATTTCATGTATATTTTGAAGAACCAATCTGTACCAGATACGTTACTATCACCACCAGAATATGGATCAGAATTGGAAGCATGTATTGAGGCTGAATCTACAAATACTATTGAATACTGATTGTAGATTTGTGTCCAACATATGATTGGTACTTCAGTGTCTGTATCCACTGGTATTGTGGTGTCCACAGAAGCTAAAAGAGTACCTCCTGAACCGACACCAGAACGTATCTCGATTGTTCCAGTGTATTCTACAGATACTCTCAATGTTATTTTTGTGATATACCCATTGATAGGTGCTGTAAAACTTTGGTACTGACCAGAACCAGTGTTAACCACATTGTAAGTAGATTGGTCTATTACTAATGTGATAGTGTTGGAAGATAAATGGAATGTTCCTGAAGGAGAAGGTACACCACCAATAGATAATTCACTATCTGCTGTGACACGAGCCATTTCAGGACATTGGCCAAATCCAGAGAAAATAATATCTGTGGTGTCGGCTTCAATTCTATTGTGTAATCCTTTCCCCACAACTCTCATCTTTGTGGCTGGATCTATTGGATGTGGATCAAGCCTTATACCTAAGGGGTAAGGCAGTCCTGTGACTAATTCTTCCCAATTAGATCCATCTAAGTCAGCACGTTGTATATTATCTGTAGTAGCATCTGTCCAGTATATCTTACCATCTTCAAGGTCTAAATCGAACCTAAAGCAAAGATCTAGCCCTACAAGCACATCTTCTATTGGTCCTGAACCGTCTACGTTACGACGTTGAATCTTGTCTGTTCCTGTTGCTGACCAATATACTTTACCACCAGCAGAATCAACAAGTATACCCCATGTACCAGCTATTCCTGTGGCTATATCTTCGATTGATGAACCATCAGAGAGGTTTGCTCGTTGGATTTTTTGGGTCCCGTAGTCACACCAATAAATCTTACCATTGGCAGGATCTACCGCTAGGTCACCTGGATTTGTCAGTCCAGATATTAGGTTAGTGGTGCTTCCCCCAGTAGATAGTATGGCTCTTTTGATATAGGGTGCATTGTATTCACACCAATAGATCCTATCTCCAGAAACATCAAGGTCAAGACCACGAGCAGCAGGTATTCCTGAAAGGAATGTGGTGTAACCAGAGCCATCTTCCATATTGGCTTTGTATATCCGATCAACTCCATCATCTGTCCAATACATTACCCCAGCAGCAATATCGAGAGCTATTGCCCAAGGAGTATTACCCCCTCCAACAAGAGTTTCTACATTTGAGCCATCCATATTAGCTCGTTTCACAGAATTGGTATCCTTGTCGGTCCAATACATTTTACCTTTAGTAGCCACATTAACCTCTAGCTGTCCATTCTGCGTTCAGTTTTGATTCTAATGACCACCATGGTCCTTCATGTTTGTAATCTGGCATATATTTCAACCCTTCTTTTGGTCCTCTATGATATTCATCTACCATATGAATCCATTCGTGAAAGAGAGCTGTATTTATGATGTCTGGTTGCCATTGCACAATGACTCCCTTACCTTTTTGAATACCTGCTTTGTCTTTCACATACCATCCCATCCCCATCATTGAGATTCGTGTCTTTCTCCATTCGCATGAGCTGAGACTTAGTATTGATATTATCTCTTCTTCAGGTAGATCTGCAAGTTTAGAAAAAATTTCTATGAAAAATCTGATTGATTTCTCCATAAGTTCTTGATTCATTTCTGTATTATTGACCCAAACAGCTACACCATCTTCATATGGTATTTCTGGTATCTGTGCTATGAAGTTTGGTCTTGATCTCCAACGTAGAATGAAAAAAGTGACCACAAAGATTGTGAACCCAACAGGTATGGCTATCACAGCAATCTTCTTAGCCAAGTCCCATTCTTGTGGAGTGATGAGTGCTCCCACAGTGGCTGCTATCCCTAACAACCAGAAAGCTCCAAAAAATATAATATCTATGAGTGGTATCCATCTTTTTCTCGGCATAACTTACCTCCAAAGTTATTCTATTAAGGATAGGTATAAAAACTCCACCGTTATTCTTTTTGTCTCAGTTCTTTCTTTGCCATAAAAGGAGAATGAAATGGACAGGATAATTGATCACATAATAAAATGGCTAGTGTATAGTAGCCTGTTTGGGCCAGAGCCTGTTGCTCTGAAAACTAAACATCTAGATAAGGATATTGAAGATGACAATCCGTTTTATATCAGATTCTGATTATTCATGGATGTCCAACTTTGCCCCTATCCCCATACAAGATTCTGAAGGTAAGACCTGGCCCACAGTAGAGCATTTGTTCCAAGCTGCTAAGTCTCTGAATCGTTCTGAGCAAGACATGATTAGAAAAGCTCCAAGTCCTAAGATGGCAAAGAAATTGGGAAGAGCTGTTAAGCTTAGGAAGGGTTGGGACAATATGCGGTTGAACGTTATGAAGGGTATATTGAAACGTAAGTTTGAGCAACATCCAGACTTGAAAGAAAAACTGCTTGCTACCGGGAATGAACCTATTGAAGAAGATGCCCATTGGGATGAATTTTGGGGAACAGGGAAATTTGGGCATGGTAAGAATTGGATGGGAAAGTTATTGATGCAGCTTCGAGGGGAATTTCGGTCATCATGAAATTTTATGCCGGTATTGGTTCACGACAGACCCCAAAACCTGTGTTGGAACTCATGACTTTGATAGCAAAGTCACTGAAAGAAACCTATGTCTTGAGGTCTGGAGGGGCTCTAGGAGCTGACACAGCATTCGAGATAGGAGCTACCCCTAATGCTGAAATCTTTTTGCCTTGGGAAGGCATTGAACGACATGTAGACACTATCCCTATGAAGTTGTCATCTACAGTGTCAATGCAAGCTATAGAAATAGCAGGCCAGTACCATCCAAGATGGGGAGCTTGTAGTTACTACTCAAAACAGTTCCATGGCAGAAATTCTATGATTATGCTAGGGGGAGATTTACACACCCCTGTTGAATTTGTAATTTGCTGGACACCCAAAGGAAGAATTATTGGTGGTACTGGGCAAGCTTTGCGTATCGCTCAGGCATATAACATCCCAGTATATAATCTAGATGATCTAGAATTAAGGAAGAAAATTATTGAAAATACCTCTGAACCTGAGTTATGGTTGGGTGAAGAGTTGAACTTCTATACTATGGAGTTGACATGAAACGAGTATTGTTTGTCATGGTAGTCTTGGTGATAGTCCTTGGTATGGGCACACCAGTATCGAATTCTATAGAGTACACTGATCCTCTATGTTCTAAAGAGTTGGCACGTATCAGAGATAACATCTTGAAAGAAGAGATGAGGAGAGATCACAAATCAAAAGAGATTTTCTATAAGATCTTATTTTTGAAACCATCTCAATCCTACAAGACAGCAAACAAGATAGCTGCTATTGTGATGCAGAAAAGTGAAGAGTACAAAGTTGATTCAGACCTAATCATCAGTCTTATGAGGTTGGAATCAGGATTCAATCCTTATGCTCGTTCAAAAGCTGGAGCCCAAGGCTTAATGCAAGTCATGCCTTTCTGGACTTGGAAAGGTAAGAAATGTCATGGTAAAAATCTATGGGATATGGAACAAAATATAGACTGTGGGATTCAAATCTACCTTCATTATTTAAAAAAATATGGTGGGGATCAGAATATAGCTCTGGTCACGTATAATCGAGGTCCTTGGTTAGTCAACAAGTCCTTAAAAAAAGGTGAGGACCCTGATAATGGGTATGCTAGAAACGTCAATAAGTATTTACGACGTTTGAAGAAAGTGAATGATCTTTCCAAAAATCTAGAATTTTCTCCTCTCTATGCTAGTCTTACTAGATAAAATTTAAAACTCAATATAGTATGTGAATGGGCCTGTAGCTCAGCCTGGATAGAGCAGGAGCCTTCTAAGCTCTTGGTCGGGGGTTCGAATCCCTCCAGGCCCGCCATTTTTATAGAGGTGATTGATGCTCCCAGAACATTTACAACCAGCAAAAGAAGAAGATGCCCCTAGAGGTTGGACTATTTGCAGGGTATGTAACGGTCAGAAAATCCTCCCACCACATGGGGAAGCTTGTGTCTGTGCTGTGTATGGTCGTCATCCAGGGTTTATGAAGAAAAAGAAGATCACTAGGGAGAGGGAAGTTTGGTATAAGTTTGAAGATGGCACATTACGATATAGAAATGGTGCTTATCGTAAAGAGGTGTTTCCTGAAAAGAAAGAATACCCTCCAGTAAAATTCTCTGGGCTTCCATATAGTATGGAATGCCCAGCTTGTGAAAGTGAGTATGGAACCAGTAGTGATATGCTCAGTATCAGAGAGAAAGGTTACTGCAAATCTTGTGATCTTTATTTCAGAGACTTATCAGATAATGTAGTAGCTTATAGAGCACCCACCATAGAAATGATAGAAGAATTACTTGGAGCTGGACTTCAGTTTTCTGAATTATCAAAAGGTGAGCTTGGTGTTATTTTTGATGCTTACCAGAAATTAAAGGAACAATATGTCAAGGCTAGACCCCAATAGATTTGAAAATGTATTCCTGACCGCTGATACTCATTTTGATCATTTCAATATCATCCGATACTGCAACCGACCTTTTGTAACATCAGAAGAGATGAATGAGACTATGATCCAGAGGTGGAATGAAACGGTAGGAGAAAATGACCTTGTGATCCATCTCGGAGATTTCTGTTTTGGACACCCACAGAAATTTGCTGATAGATTGAATGGAACTCTCTCACTGGTAAAAGGTAATCACGACAGAAAGTTCTATAAATGGTTTAAATATAGAACTTTATATAATGAAATGTCTATAGGTCGTTTCAACGTTTTGATTCGACATCATCCTGCTGGGAAGAGATTTAGATCTGGATTTGACCCGAAAAGACATCATTTCTGTATCTGTGGACATGTTCATGAGAAATGGTTGTGGGATTATCTTAGCTTCAATGTTGGTGTAGATATGCATAATTTCAGGCCAATTTCGTTACAGAAAGTTGAAAAGCACCTAGAGGATAGAAAAAAGTTCCTCCAGAACTTTAAAACTAGACCTTACTTCAGTATATAGAAGCAACGGTTCGATGGGTATTGTCGATAAAATTGGTACTGGCAAATATCCAAAAATTTCTTTTTGTGGTAAGATATATTACCCTTGAGTAGGGGACCCCAAATACGGGGTTGATATTTGACAATTGAATATAAGATAGATGAGTTGAAGAGAAAAAACCTCTCAGAGACCAGGGTTGGGTTTCCCATTGGCCAAAAGGTCTCTGAGTGACATCGGGGAAAGTCCCGATAGGTTCTGTGGCTTGTGCATTCACTCAGAACTGACAAATAGAATGTGCCGTCTTCGGGAGCGTTATCTAAACCGATGGGTTCTATGTGTCCCGACACACCATCGGATTATTTCCCCTTACCACCCCACCCAGGACCTTCGGGTGGGTATAAACCTTTTATCTGGGTGGGGTGGTAAGTGATCTGGTCAATAGAAATAAGCATCTGAAGCATTTCAGGTCTTTATTTGTGTTGGACAGTTTGTAGCATACAACCGAGATAAGCCTACAAGCAAGCGAGATAGCCTAATTGGTCAGGCATCTGACTACGAATCAGACGATTGTGGGTTCAAGTCCCACTCACGCTACCAAACAACAGCTTTCTCACTCGTGTGCTACCTTAAATTTACTCAGGTGGGTTTAGATGATCTGAAACAAAGCATTGCTTTTACCTGAGTTTCCAGAAGGGGGAGAATGGACCTCCTAAAGCCAGTTGAATTTCTTCTGGTTAAAGGGTGAAGCTAGCCATCCAATCCATTCACATGGCCCTGTAGACTAGCGGTCTAAGTCACCAGTCTTTCACACTGGTAATCACGGGTTCAAATCCCGTCAGGGTCACCATAAGTTATTGAAGGAAAGTACACCTTGACTAGGTATGTGGCTGGTCTAGAACAGCAGCTCCATGGAGGGAGTAAAAAAACATACTGAACCATCGTGTCAAGGTCGAAACCTTCGATTTGGGTTGGGAGGGCTTTTAGGTCCGTTATGAGATATCTCATGCCTGGCCCATTTAAGAAAATAGCGGTTGTGGGTGCAGGATTGACTGCTTAATAACCGTATGCATACAGTGGGACCCTGAGATGCAGAAAACCCTCAAAAGACTCATTTGTGGGAACCTGTCGAAGTAAGCTCTGATGGAAATCCCCTCCTTCTAAAGAGCTGAAGGGCTATACCGACAGGCTGTGACGAGTTGCCCTACCACTACTTTATGGAGATATCATGGAAACAAAAATAGACACCATAAAACTATCTGAACCAAGACCTTCAGAAATACCAAAATTGTCAGAAACAAAAAAAGAGTATGTTCCGGGTAAACTCAGTGAGCTGGAACTAACCTTCACTTGCCCCAGTTGTGGATCTGATCCTGATGTGGATTGTATCTGTAAAGGTCAAAATAGATAAAGGCCCACTGGTAGGAACCTACCTAGTTGATGCAAGGCTCAGCTTCGGCTTGCCGACCCTTCCTAGAGTTAAGAGGGCACGTAAATATGATGGCACAACTAAAGTAGGCTGTGGGATTGCCCTACTACCACAAAGACTGACAAGGAGGTAAACCTGCTCATACCCCTAACTTTGGTGGGGTGTACGATGGTCTAGGCAGGCTAGTCAGAATGACCTTCCTCCCAACCCTCTTCGGAGGGTCTATGGAAAGACTGGCTGGGGAGAACCCACGCATACCCTGCATAAGCTGCCCCAGGGTGTATGATGGTCGGTGTGGGCTGCCAGGATTGACCTATCCCCATTGCTAAGGGATACCTCTTTGGAAGGTTGGCTTAGAACGTCATCCTCTAAAGAGTTGCGAGTGGAAGCTGAGACTCCGGGGTTAAGGCAAGCGTCTCCTAAGTCGGTACCGAACGAAAATGGAGCGTAGAACCACAGGGATAGGTAGCAGACAGTGCGACGGTGTGAGAGGTCAAACGTACTACGGGCAAAACGGCCCAGGTTTCTGACTTCAACATTCGATTCAGAACTGTCCAAGCCAAGATCCAGCAGTATGTTCCCGTAGTACGAGAGGAGCCGGGAACCAAGTAGATTTAGGTGGAATCGGACCTGCCTAAGACTACAATGCTGTTGGATTGCCCTCAGAGCATTTGGTCGAGAGGCACACCAAGAGGTATCCCATCACAAAGTTTGTTGAGATCACGAGCCCGAATCCCTGTATGGTCAAGACTCGTGGTCAATAGTCCAGTGGACCAAAGAAAAGCATATGTGGAGTGAAAGAACCTAACTTTGAAGCATATGTTTCTCAGTGATGAGAGGTTCTAGTCTGAAGCCGTGACCAACGGGCTCAAACCTGGCAAGGGGGTGGAAAGCCCCTACTCAATTTCATCAGTGTCCGGGAGAACGTCGGGCCTTGCAAATGGACGCCATCAGGGTGGATGTCATAACCGCCTACAGACGTGACAGCTCGGAGAGACGGGCATTTACAAAAAATATTTCTCGGTGTATAGTACAATTGAGTCTGGGACAAAACGGTGATGATACGGACTCATGAAATGTACTGAACACCGTGACAGCCCGGAGAGACGGGCATTCTCATATAGTTTGCTCATCTGCCAGGTGTAGATGGAGTTCCGGTGCCGTTATTAACGGCACCTGCCTTTTTGGTGCGGGATGACGCAGTGGTTAGCGTGGGAGGCTCATATCCTCCAAGTCCCCGGTTCGAATCCGGGTCCCGCTACCAAAACCTTTTCCGGGGTGTAGCTCAGCTTGGTAGAGTGCTTGCTTTGGGAGCAAGATGCCGTAGGTTCGAATCCTATCACCCCGACCATATAGGAGATAACATTGGAAGAGTTAGTCACATCAACAGGACCAATCAGAAGTAACCAAGGGAAATATTGTGCTCGTTGTAATAGCCTTATTTCAAAAAACAATGACTCTGGTTGGGAAGTATTTGTTTCTGGGAATGTGACTCAACCAATTTGTTCGTATTGTCATCAAAATGAAGATGTGAATTTCTCTGGTGAGAAATCAACTATCACCAGAACGTACTAAAGGAGAAGAGAAGATGGATCAGGATCTGACTGGAATTATCTGTGTGGTAGACCGGAGTGGTTCAATGGAAGCGATCAGAGAAGACGCTATTGGAGGGTTCAATACTTTCCTGGCAGATCAAAAGAAGCTTCCTGGTAAAGCTGAAATGACAATAGCTCTCTTTGACGATCAGTACGATGTGATCCATCGTTGTACTCCTATCAATGATGTAGCACCATTTGATAACACTACCTTTGTACCCAGAGGATCTACAGCTCTTCTTGATGCCATTGGCAGGACTATGAATGAAGTGGGTGCTGAACTTGCAAATCGTGATGAAGCAGCTCGTCCAGGTAAGGTCATTATGGTAATTCTGACTGATGGTCAAGAAAATTCTTCTCGTGAATTCAACCGTCAGAAGATTCTTGAAATGATCACTCATCAACAGGATGCATATCAGTGGGAATTCATTTATCTAGCAGCCGGTCAGGATGCTATTGGTGAAGCTGGGATGCTTGGTATTAGAGCATCCAATGCTATCAACTTCAATGCTACTGGTAAGGGTGTGAAGGCTAGCTATGATGCTATCTCCTGCTCTGTTGGTAGCTATCGTTCAGTTGGTAAGGTTGCTGACTGGTCCGTTGTGAACAATGCCGAAGATCTAGATAGTAGTTCGGCTCGTAACTAATAAGGGGGTGTAAGGGTTTCGACAGTGGCTGGACGTTTAAGGGAGCGTGTCGTGGGTGTCAGGTCACCACGTAAAAAAGACATGACAACCTTTAAGTGCCAACGATAATGCACTTCCCATGGCTGCGTAAGAAACAGCAGTGGGCATTGGTCCTGATTCCCCGTGGTTGGGGTAGCCAGTGTCATTAGCGGGTGCTCTTCTTACTTGGGACTCTTTGAGTAGGAAGCTAAGATTAAGAGAGCCTAGCGACAATCTTTTTGCTGAGTGGAGAGGTTGAAGCGAAACTAATCACTCTGATACACACGTAGAGCCCTTTTACAGAAGGTTTGCTGGACGGGAGTTCGACTCTCCCCACCTCCAAACATAACCACCAATGGTGGTTGACATAAAGCCCTCACATACGGCTTAAAGTATGTGTGGTGGATGGCGCACTCACCGTGCCCCCGGCCCTGGCAGACGGCATTGTAGTCTGCCACAAAATTTTTCTACAGAAGGTGATCAATGAGTACAGAACAAAACGTGCATTTTCTCTCAAATAACAATCCTTACGTCACTGGTGGTGTAGTAGCGCATAAACCTGTTGTGTTCATCTCAGCTCCTACAGAAAAGTCACCAGATATGGTGGTGGAGACATATGTCAGATTATCTGCTCTTCCAAATGAAATGCGGGAAAATATCCATGACATTTTATCTATAAAGGATAAAAAATGAGTAATGTTCTAGAAGAAATCCAGAAAAGGTTATCTAACATCAAAGGACAAAAAGTGAAAATAAAAGTCAATCACCATGATTGGAACTCTTTGAGGAAAGACCATTTTCATTTTTTAGATATAGAACATTCATACCCCACTATTACTGAAGATGGAATCTATGGGTATATTTTTGGACACCCAATAGTAATAGAAGATCGTATTGGGATTGCTGTTGATTTCATATGAGTAAAAATATGAATTGGGAAGAAGTGGTAGACCAACTTAGATCAGCTTTGATCGTTCAATGCCATGCACATAACAAAGATATGCAGAAAGGTAATCTATGTTGGTGTGCATTGGATTATGACTTTGAAAAATATGGTCATTCAATAGCTTGTGTAGCAGCTAAAGAAGCTCTACAAGCCATAGATGACATGAAAAATAATGTAGCTAAAAGGAGTTGAAATGAGTTATGCAACAGTTGGACATTGCCCTAAATGTGGTGCCCCTATTTATGCTGAGTCTCCCTGGTGGGGAGTAACACCACCCCCGTCACGTCATTCATGTACTTGTGTACCACAACAACAGTATGTGATCACCACTACAGGTACATCTGATATCAAAATCCCTCAACAGCAACCATTGGATCTCGGTAAGTTTGATGGTCCTACCCAATTGTGTTTTGATTTCGGGCTGTAGCTCAGTAGGATAGAGCATCTGATTCCTAATCAGAGGGTCGGGGGTTCGAATCCCTCCAGCCTGGCCATTAATATTGTCTCCTTGTATCATCATACAAGGAGGTTACTATGAGAATAACCAAACTGGGCCTAGCAAAACTTCACCGTATAGCAGATGGTAAAGAACAAGTTTCTGAACTCCCCTCACAGATCAGATGGGAACTCCTTGAGGAAGGTTTGATAAAAGATGGTGAGATCACTCAAATAGGATTGGCAGTTGTGAAGGGAACTCAAAAACAAACTCTTCGAGATACAAAACCTGAAGTGTACCAGACCTGGGATGAAGGGAAGTTTCGAGAGCTGGTTAAAGATGATGGGACAGTTTTCAGTATAGTAGATTCTGAAGGTCAGCTTCTTGAGTTCAGAGTTGGTCCTGTTTTTTTCAAAGACCATGCAGAACACAATGCTATTTGGATCTCTTATCAAGAGTATCATATGGATAGCGATTTGATAGGTCCAGTTTTGATTTCTCTTGAAACTTTCAAGAAGCTGGTTGAATACGTAAATAGTCATGTGCCTGTCGCTCAAACGGAAGAGCACCGGAAAAACGGAGCCGGGTCGTAAAAGACACTGATGAACCTGCTACCGAAAGGGTGTGGGGTGACCACAAGGGTTGTGATTGCTCACCGAACCTGCCAGAGAGGGCTCAGTAGGGAAGGCCGTTCTCCCAAACCGTGGTCTTTGCTTCAGTGATGCAGGTTCGAGTCCTGCCAGGCACACCATTTAATTTCTAGAAAAGACATGATATGTCCCTCTAGATTTTTTGGCTTCATACAAGGCTTTATCTGCTTTTCTCAACATACCATCTCTTGAAGAACTATGTTCTGGATAGATAGAAATACCAATGCTGATACTCACTGCTATGGTATGACCATTACATTGGATAGGTTTCTTGAATAGTTTCAAGATTCTCTTTGCTACTATTTCTGCATCAGTAGGTTCATTTATAGAGCTGAGAACAACTACAAATTCATCTCCTCCTATACGAGATACTGTGTCACATTCCCTGATAGATCGTTTGATTCTGTCTGCAACCTGACATAACACATAGTCTCCAATGTGATGTCCAAAAGTATCATTGATTTCCTTGAATCGATCTATATCTATTTGGAAAACAGAGAAAGGCATTTCATTTCTATTTGTTCTAGCCATTTCTTGTTCCACACGGTCTTCAAGTATTATCCTGTTTGGTAGCTTTGTTAACGGATCATGTGAAGCCATGAATTTTAGTTTCTCTTCTGTCTTTTTCTGCAAGGTGATATCACGCATAGTCAAAATGTATCCTAACCTTTTTGATTGGATAGTCTCTATGGTCATTACATTGACGTTCAATATTTTCTCATTTCTTTTGTAGTATAATTCTTTATTTCGTATCGTTTCCCATTCCATCATAGATGTGAGTTCATTCCTAAACCCACATCCAAAAATATCAGAAATGTCTTGTCTTTTAATATATTCTGTGGACACTTCGAGAATTGAAGCTGCTTCGATATTTACGGTTCCAATACTACCATTGGAATTGACTAACAACAGCCCTTCTCCCATACTTTCTATGATTCGTTCTGACATAGCTGTAGGAGTAAGAGACATAAAATTGTATTTCACCATAGTATATAGAATAGTGAAAACCCACAAAGTCACAATGATATGAGCTACAGAAGGTATCTCAATCCCCAACTCTGGAGCCATCCTATTTGTTATTGTGACTGAGATTGTGACTATGATTCCTATGGTTACTATGAGTTGAGCTTCTATTTTTTCTCGGTGTGATTTTGAATACCACCCCCATTTAGCCATATGGTAAAACCCAAAAAAGGTATATACTGTATAATGAAAAGAAAAACCCCACATCCAATAACTGTTGTGTTTTTCTAGCCACCATCCATATGAGGTGAGATAAATATCAGATACAAAACTTTGAGGGTCTAAGAATGATTTAATCAGAAAAATAATCCCCGGTGTGTAAAGGATCAAGATCACAATAGGACTTTCTATGTGTTTATTTTTGGAACGTAGTAATAAAAAATGTAAAAAGAATCCTGGTACAAGTGTCCATCCCACAGCAGCATACCTTACCCAAATCATGGCTGCTTCTTTAGTGGGGGATATGAAAAAGAATGTGTTACAGAATGACCAGATCGCAAAACATATAGCTATATGCACAAAGATTCTATTGATGGTAGATCTAGAGTTAGCCACAACAGCATATACTGCCATTGCTGTGTGGATACCAAACGATAAAAAAGACAATAATGCTATAATGTTCATAATAAAACCTCGACCTCTTAATTATAAGAGATATTAACTATCTATGGGACTCATTTTCTTGTTGACTACCAAGATAGCTTTCGGTATAGTGGTTAGTGAGGTGAGAGAAATGACAGTAACATCCACATTGTCATCATGGTCTGAGAGGGCCTACGTGTGCATCAGCACACGGCTTTCACCCGTTCATCCACCACATCAACAGTAAAACTGACTAGTTCTTGTCACGGTTCTCCGTATACCATATGGAGGACAAAAGACATGAAACTAGATGATGTGGTGTTTTATGCTCTGTTAAGAGCAGCAATGGTTCGTAAAGGTTTGCTGATGCCTACAACAGAGGAAGAAGTGGAGAGGGCAGAGAAAGAAATGGAAGGTATTGAGATAGAACTTCCAGAGTCTCTTAAAGACCCTCAGAAAATACTAGATAGATGTCTGGGAGTAGCTCAGCCTGGTTCAGAGTGCCTGCCTCGGACGCAGGAAGCCGCTGGTTCGAATCCAGCCTCCCAGACCAAAAAATATATCGGGGAGTAACTCAGTCTGGTTTAGAGTGCTCGGTTTGGAACCGAGATGTCGCAGGTTCAAATCCTGCTTCCCCGACCAAATATTAAGGTTGACTCAGATGGAAGGTAGCTACCGTAAATGTGAGAGAAGTATAAGGATGCAACTTCCTTACTCACAACCATCTGAGTCTTTGTCGGGTCGTAGCTCAATTGGATAGAGCGTCGGTCTTCGAAATCGAATGTTGGAGGTTCAAGTCCTCTCGACCCGGCCAAAAATCGGGGTGTAGCTCAACCTGGTGGAGCGTCTGACTGGGGGTCAGAAGGTTGGAGGTTCAAATCCTCTCACCCCGACCAAAAAATAAAAATCTCTGGTAGGATGAAGAGATGAAATACTACGTAGCACAATTTTGGTATCGAGGCCCTTATGTGAATTGGCCAGATAGTTCCAGAGAAAGTAAAGAAGCTGGAGCAAGACTTTTGGAAGCTCACGATGAGATTGTTGCTAAACTTGATGGAGCTGGTATCGACTGGAAATTGGACTACGAATTCCCAGATGGTTCTTTATATCTAGGTATAGCTTCAGAGTTTGGTGAAGACCAAACCAAAGAACTTCTTGAGAGGATCACTGGAAGATCTGTGACTATGTTTAAGGGGAGTAAGGAAAAGTTTGAGCAAAAACAAAAACGATATTAGGGGAGTAGTTCAGCCGGTAGAACACAGGGTTTTGATCCCTGATGTCGTGGGTTCGATCCCCACCTCCCCTTCCATTGAAATGATACGAGCCAGTGGAGATGTGGTTTGTGAGATTTGTGGTCGAAAATATTACGATCATCCCATGGATGAGGAACAACTCTCTTATGATGGGAGACCATTCTTACACATCGGATGTGACGGTAAGAGGTTAAAGTTATGACAGACTATATGGCAGAACTTGAGAAACTAAGTGCTATGTTACAGAACATGCCTAAACTCCCATTCATGCATGTGTTCTGTCATCCAGCAGATGAGCAACGAATGCTAAAGCTCTGTGAGCCTGCTAATGAAATGATGAAGGTATTTGGGATACCACTGACAGTACCTTCAGTAGAAGCATGTGCAATTATGAATCTTGAACCTAATGCCCCTTGGACAGTAACAAAAAAGGAGGTTGCAGATGCTTTAGTTGCTGTGGTCAAGAAAGTTGAAACAGAGCTTGATGCTTCTGATCAGGATAATATCAGAGAAAGCATCAGATTATTGATTGAAAGTATGCAGCGGTAGCTCAATGGTCAGAGTGCAGGGTTGTGGCCCCTGAGACGAAGGTTCGACTCCTTCCCGCTGTACCAAATTGGAGGCAATGTATGAGTTTTATGGACAATACTGGAGTGAAGGTTTTTCCAAAAAAGATCATAGATTCATTCATTGAACAATATAAAGAAGAGCATAAATGTGACCCCACAATCTTAGTGGTTTCAGAAGATGACTATCTAGATTGGTGTTTTTCAAGTTTTGCAGGACGTGGGGTTTTTGGACAGGAGCAACCTACTTACAATGGTTTGACTATCATTCCTGGTAAGTATTTGAAGCCAGGGGAAATTGAACTGGCTGAAGGTGTCAAAGATATCTCAATAGTTGCACATTAAAGCTGATTGGTTTAAGATGCAGATGAGCTTTAATGTTGCTGGGGAGTAGCTCAATTGGTAGAGCACCGGGCTCTGAATCCGGTTGTTACAGGTTCGATTCCTGTCTCCCCAGCCAAAACTAAAGGAGAGGGTAATGTTTGAGCTAACACCAAGCAAAGTCATTGATGTGATGGAGGCTAAAGGTCATGTGGTTTTCAAAGATCCACGAGGATATGACCTGAATGTGGTGGGTGTACGGTCGAAGGATATGACTGCTAACACTTTCAATGATTTTGTCACTGTCTCCTACATCCAACATGGTCAATGGAACTTCTTTCAATTTCCTGCCACAACAGATCCAGGGACATATTACAGAGAGAATCCCATGAATGTGGATGGGACCTTGATTATGAAACCTGGGCAGTATCGGGGTGCATACAAAGTAGGAACCCATCGTGGATATGAGGCTTTAGAGCAAAAAGGTGACATCACTGTTTACAGGGATGCTAATCGAGACAATGTTCTAGATGTAACAGGTGTAGAAGAACAAACTGGTATCTTCTATGCTAATGTTCACAGAGCATCTCCTAACTTTGCTTCAAATATAGTCCACAATTGGAGTGCTGGATGTCAGGTCATTGCATGTCCTATTCAGTTTGCTTTTTTCATGGCTCTATGTAGGATTTCTATAGAAATGTATGGGAATTCTATATCCTATACCTTAGTTCTAGAAGAGGATTTTTCATGACTGCACCTCGGTTTAGGTCTAAGAACCAAGAAGATCTTGCTGATGAGTGGTTTGAGTACATGTCTGAAGCAGAGACTGAAGAAGAGAGGGATGACATATTTGAGGAGTATTTCTACCAATCCTCAATGCTTGATGAGCCCGATGAGGATGAAGATGAATACTGATGTCTGCACTGATTCAGAAATGATCCATCTCAGAGAACTGGCTAAAAAGGCTCGGTTTGAACACGAAGATAATATTAGGAAAGACAAGCACAATCGAGAACATCCTGATGATATACAACCTACAAGTATCAGAGCATTGCTAGCATATGAGAATTTCCTTTTCAAGGTCATAGAATCCATCGAATACGTCTAAAAATTCTATGGTGTAGTATAGTCCTTTAAAAGGAGGCAAGCTATGCCTATACATCAGATAACTTCTCCTACCCCACCAAAGAAATGGAAAGTAGCTTTCAAGAAAAGAATGGATTACCTTGATTCTTTTGGGATCAAATATAGACTCAAAACAGAATATCGAGGTAAAGGTGAGGATCGTGCTGAGTATTTTCTTCAATTGTTCAATTCTGTAGAGTTACCACTCACTCCTAAAGAGTGGTGTAGCATAGCTATGTCTGAAGGTGAGAATTACATGGGTGGTTGTTGTGGAACCATGTCAGCGGTCCAGGACAAGATTGAGTATTGTTTTAGGATAGGTTCTGGGTGGATTGATATTGGGGATCTGGCAGAAATATTCGAGTTGATTAAGTCTCATGGGGATAATTATTCTTACTACATAGCCTTGAAGAAGAAAGGTTCTCTGGATCAGAAGGTTGAAGAGTGTCGTAGTAAATGGGAAAATTTGAATGTCTGGGATAAGATAGCTTTGATTTGGTTTTTGACCAAAGACTATTATGAGTCAGAAGTTCCGTGTCCAGATAGGGATGATAGACCAGAAATATATAATGCTATTGGTAGAATGAGCCATACCTTCCATAGGTTAGCTATCACACATGCATTTGAAGGTGATAAATATATACGTAAAGAACGAGAAATAACTAATCAAGATCATGCTAATTATCTTCTAGATCTATATAGAGTCCTTCCTGATCTGAAAATGATAATGGAGAAAATCAAAACTTTGGATCTGGGACCAATGGAAGGATATGCTCTGGTAGAAAAAGAAGGTGGTACAGCCATATGCTCCAATGGATATGGTCTTTGTATTTACAAGGACATGACAGAAGTAAAAGAAATGTTCAAGATGTGGGAACAAACAGAAAGGGAACGTAAAGAGACTCGAAACGTAAGATACAATGGTAAACAGACGGTTCGAGATTTTATTGGAGTAAGGCCGGTTCGAGTCACTTTTGAAAATGGTCTTGAGTTTACAGGGGACGTTTTTGATGCCTAAACCCTGCCATGACGTATCCGTTGCTCTAAATGTAATGGGATGGGAACTCCTGGAGATAAAGTATTGGGGTGATGAAGGTCCAAGACAGAAAAAACTAGAAGAATGGCTCCATAAAGTTGACCTCAATTTTGTAGGGAAATACTATATTGATGTCTCTACCAATTTCTGGATCTCTGTAGATGATTGGAAACCATCTACCAATCAAGGTCAGGCATGGCAGGTTTTTGAAAAAATAAAAAACCACAAAGATTGCTGGAAAGGACCTTACATAAGATATAATATAGAGACTGGTGAATACATCTTCGGGATAGTTTGCACTGGAGATTGTGGAGGAGATGAGTTTGAAACAGTGATGATTGCAGATACAATGGAATTATGTATTTGTAGAGCAGCATTGTCATTAGTGTTGAATAAAATATAGCCGGTTAGCTCAGTTGGGAGAGCACTTGCTTTACACGCAAGATGTCGTCGGTTCGAGCCCGACACCGGCTACCAAATTTTTGGTCGGATAGTTCAGTTAGGGAGAACGCTACCTCGACACGGTAGAGGTCCTCGGTTCGATCCCGAGTCCGACCACCAAAATTTAGGAGTTCATGATGCCTGTAATGGTCGAAAAAGATGCTGAAAAGAATGTGGTGGAGTATTTTCAGAAAGAAAGAAAAGAACTCCCTGAAGAGTTGAAGTCTGAGATTGATAAGTACCCAGAAATTGCTATCTGGATGCTTATCGAGACTACTGGTCGTCAGGTCTATGAGATGGGTCAACATCTTGAGAAGTTGGAAGAGATGGACAAAGAAGTGCCTACAGACCTTATCAATCAGATGGAACATTGTGAATCCATCCAATCATATGCGGCAAGTAAAGTCACTGAATTTGGAGTTCAGTTTGAAAATCGTATCATGAGTGTGCAGGGTAATTACTGGATCTGGTATGGCTGGTGGAAAGACTATATGGATGGGTTGAGTGAAGAAGAGTTCAAAGCCATTGACACTGCCATCAAAACAGGTGAAGATGTATCTAAGTACCGACCTGAAAAGAGTTGGGTGGGGATAATACATTGATGGGCAAATCAACAACCATAATGTCAAATTGCAAAGACCCAGAGAATCGATCAAAAAAGGCTTGTTGTTGTGGAGGTCATAATCTCAACAATTCTAAGTCTAATCTTCAACATAATGGTACTCGAAGACGTAAACAATATAGAGATGAAAGAAAAGCTCTAGAAGATTTCCATAAAAAAATCGTTTCAAATCAGCAAGGTCTCCCTCCAGAATTTGCAGAAGTAATTGAAGACAATTTCTGGGATCTGATTTAACCACATTATTGGCCCCTAGCTTAACGGTAAAGCGTTCGGCTGATAACCGAAAGAGTCTGGGTTCGATTCCCAGGGGGCCAACCATTGTCGGACCATAGCTCAGTTGGTAGAGCACTCGCCTGATAAGCGAGAGGTCGGTGGTTCAAATCCACCTGGTCCGACCATTTTTCCTACAAAAACTAATAAAGTTTCAGTATAGATCTATGGGAGGTGAGATATGGCATCTCAATATCAGATCCAGTGTGGTCTCTTTGGATGTGGGGAGATGATTGATGCCACAAAGAAGGAGTGGGATAGAGGGTATGTTGATTATTGCCCAAATTGTGGGAATCCTCTATGGCCTCTTGAGAAGGGCTTTACTGGAAATAGTCCTCAGGATGTTAGAGAATTTGCTGAGACCCATGATTATGAGGGAAATTTAAAAATATGAGTAGTCGATGCCATATCTGTGTGGACCCTGAATGTGAGGGTCGTGAAGACTGTAGATGTGACAGTTGTAGTAGAGCTGATTGCTGTCATAGAGTCTTGAGGCCCACCATCAGGATCACCCTCAAATGCACCCAGAGCTGTTCTCACTGCTGTTTTGAGTGTAAGCCAAGCCTTGATAAGCACATGACTATAGAAATGGCTCGCAAGGTCAAATCCTTTCTTGTCAATAATGATATCAATTACCATATCAATTTGATGGGTGGTGAATTCTTTTGCAATCCAGATTGGTATGAGATTTTTTCTATACTTTCCAAAGATGTTTTGACGGTACGAATCGTTACCAATGGTGATTGGGCAGACAATCCAGAGAAAGTTCTAGAATTTATGTCTAACCATCCTCAATGTTATATGTGTATCTCTAAGGACAAATGGCATACCAACGAATGGGTTGCTAAGGCTCACGATCTTTGTGAAGCTCACGGTATAATTCATAAGCTAGCTACAGATGAAGAGACAACTCCTGAATCTATAGTTCCTGTGGGACGATCAAGGTTTGAGTATAATTTTTACTCAACATTTGCAAACTATTGTTCAAAACCTGATAGGAAATATACGTTTCTAATCGATGAAGAAGGTGAGATTTATAAATGTGGCTTTGGTGCTTGGGCATATGCAAATGTAAAAGAATATATCAATGGAGGATTCTCTAAGAGATTCAAAAGTTTTAACCGTTTGTACTATAAACAATGGGTGCCGAGTTGTAAACATTGTCTGTCGGCTTGGACAAGGAGTATTTGATGTGGGGACCTCCCAAAGATGTAGAAGGTGAATGCAATGCTCATATGTATTTGGGAGATGATTACGGGGATAATAGATGCACAATGAGATGTAATCTACCTGAAGGTCATGATGGACCACATCAAGAAACCTTTATGAGATATGAACAACCAGTAGTGATATTATGGCATGTCGATGAAAAGAAAAAGGAACAGGAAGAAGAAGATGAGTACGATGAATGGGACGAAGACTCAGGAGTATGAACGTATCGGTACGTTCCAACCTGATGAAATCCTCCCTTACATCACTGCTGTAACTGGAGAGTCTGAAAGAGAATACCAAGGCCATATGGTCAAGATGAGTTCTCTTCGATACCTGACTTTTGCTAGAAAGGGTATAAGCTGTGTAAGATGCCATCTGAAAGCAAAGTTCTTTGCTTTGGAAAAGCCTGCACATCAAAAACAGGATCGGTATCATTTCAATCTGTATGGTGTTGATGCTGAAGGAAATGAGGTCCTTTTCACTAAGGACCATATCAAGCCAAGATCCAAGGGAGGTAAGGACCATATTTCCAATATGCAGACCATGTGTTTGAAGTGCAATGGTCAGAAAGGAAATATCCCCTTGTTCATTTTAGCTGAAGGTGAAGGGTGGCAAGGGATCTACAGGGAAGATGGTACACTCATAGCTGAAGGGAAATTGGTAACGGCACGAGACCTTCTTGATGCTCTTGGATATGATGCTGTGACAAGACATGTCGATGAGGAATGGCTTAAGAAACGAAACTCTCTTCCAGTACGAATCGGAAGGGTGAGGTTCAAATGAAACGCAAAACAGGTGTTTGGGAATGGTCAGGTTCTACTCTGAACTTTGTGATTGGTTGTAGTCATAACTGCAAATATTGCTATGCCAAAGCCATGTCTTCCCGTATGGATCGGAAAAGTCCAGATGATTGGGAGAATGAAGAGATCCAACAAGAAGCTATTGGTAAGAACTATGGCCTTCGAGGAGAGAAGAAACAACCTATCATGTTCCCAACCAGTCATGATATAACACCCCACAACATTGAAGGGTTTACTACAATCCTAAGGAAAGTTCTAGATGCTGGTAATCATGTCTTGATAGTCTCGAAGCCACATCTAGATTGCATTCAAAGAATCTGTGATGAATTCAAGGATCATCAAGACAAGATTCTGTTCCGATTCACTATTGGTACTGTTGATGGGAAGGTTCTAGAGTTTTGGGAACCGGGAGCACCAACTTTCAAAGAGAGATGGGAATGCTTGAGATTGGCTTTTAGTTTAGGTTATGCTACAAGTATCTCTGCTGAACCAATCCTTGATATGCATGGTATTCACGATGTAATCCATCTCACCAGACCATATGTGACAGATAAGATTTGGCTTGGTAAGATGAATAAGGTTCGTCAACGATTGAGCCACAATAAAGCTGATGAGGAAACAAAACAACAAGGTGAAGAATTGATTCAGTCTCAGAACGATGAGGCTATTAAGGATCTGTATCAGAAATACAAGGATGATCCTATAATCGAATGGAAAGATTCGATTAAGGAGGTTATGGGGCTGTAGCTCAACTGGGAGAGCACTGCCTTTGCACGGCAGATGTTGGGGGTTCGAGTCCCCCCAGCTCCACCATATATAACTAAGAGGTCTGATATGTCAGATTGGATATATTGTGATTTACCCTGGTCTTGTGGACTGCCACAAATGAAATTCCGTCCTAATCTAAGTGAAAGGGAAAGAGAAGTTTTTGGTACTACATACCAGGAGGAACAGGAGAAGTTTGAAAACATTGAAATGAGAGTAATGAGTCTTCGTCTTGATTTAGAATCAAAAATCATGGATGGATTTTCTGATATAGATGATGTCATGACGGAAGCTGAGAAACGACTCAGAGCTTTGGATGACCCTGAGATAACTCAGTTCCTAGAATATGAAAAGTGGAAAGAAAAGTATGATGAATGGTACCAGGATCAACCTGAAGTCATCGAATATTTTGAAGAGTATGACAAAGAGATGGAAGTTCAAGAATCCATGACCTTTACGGGTCAAAGATTGAATCAACCTGGAGTTTTGATAGAGACTGAAGATGGGGCTCAGTTCTTGATAGGTGAAATCAACCCCCATGCAGGAGTTTGTGACGATTGCACAGCTTTTGATGGTGATACAGTGGTGAAACGATACAAAGTGATTTTTGAGAAATATAAAGATGAGATTCAAAACTAAAAGAGACTTGATGGTTGTGACACATAACTTCCCTCAAGCATCTCGTGACAATGTTCATATGTTGTGGCATACCGATTATTGGGATGGTCCATTGTCTGGTCTTTGTATATGGAACGGGGAGAAATATTGGTTCCATAACGTTTTTGAAGAACATTTTGAAGCTCGTGAAGATCATCAATGCAGCCAACAAAATCGATACTATTGTCTTTTCATGCTCACTCCACAAGAATTACAAGAGAAAGAATACTGGCATGGAGAGTTCAGAAAATATGTGGGAAATCACAGTGACTATGATGAAGATGGTCAAAGAGCTGGAACTATCCACCCTCAATCTGAACACTACAAATTTTACAACAGATACAAAGACCATGTTGAAACTTTCAAACCTCGTATAGATAGAGTACGAGCATGGTTTACAGATGATCCCAATATAATGAATGTAGATGAATATATGATGAGTCGATAGGAGATAGTTGTGAGAATCAAACTGCAAGATGAAATTTATCATTGTGTTTGTGATTGTGGAGAGAAATATACTGTCACCTTTTCGGCTGGTTCCGTTTGGTCCTACGACCAATACAATCTAAAAAACGAATGTTGTGAGGCATCTGCATCAACAGCTATGCAGATGCTGATGCATAAAAATCAAATTTGGGAATGGTATAAAGATCAAGTTGGTCTTCATTATAGAACAGCAGAACTTTTCAAGCACAATGACATTGAAAAAACATTAAGGACATTGAAAAAACATTAAGGACTTAACATGTTTGATACCTATTATGAATCTCCTAGATGTATCTCAACTACTGTCCATGAACATAGGGCTCCTACAGATGAATCTGTTAAGCTTTTAAAAGAAATGGAGCAGAAAATTGAGGAGAAGATTCTTGCCGTATTCCAAACTGACAAGGATAACTTTCTACAAGGTTCTGTGGTACATAAAGTGATTAACCCAATGATTGCTGCCACAGAACTAATCATTTTGTATATATTGAATGGGGAGAAATTTGAACACAGAATCAAAGTGGATGAAATTGGATTCCGTTTAGATAAAGATAGAGCAATGAGAGAGTTAGCTCAGGCTATTTCAAATACAGTGACAATGAAGATTCTATCCAAAGTGGGGCTGTAGCTCAATTGGGAGAGCATCTGACTGGCAGTCAGAGGGTCGGGGGTTCGAGTCCCCCCAGCTCCACCAAGGAGAAGACAATGCCTGAACTGATAGACAAATTCGGGATTGCTATGGACAGGTCTGAAATAAAAAAAGGTGATGTTTATGAGGATGGGAAAGGTCAGCAAGTAGTTGTATTTGGCACACCCGGTAACTATGTTGGTTATCATTTAAAAGGCTATCCTCATGAAGTTGGTACAGTAGAGCGTAAAGTATTTCTTGAAACCTATGAAAGGAAAGTTGTGGGGCTGTAGCTCAATTGGGAGACAGTCAGAGGGTCGGGGGTTCGAATCCCCCCAGCTCCACCAAGGAGATCCCATGCTCGTAAAATGCATGTTGGAAGGTTGAAGAAAGAATTTTATTCGTACATCCAGAGATAGTCATGGGATGGGCTACACCATATATAGATAAGCTGCTGAGGGGTGAAACTGTTTCTTTCCGACCCAGAGGATCTTCCATGAAAGGGAAGATTGAATCAGGTCAACTTTGCACAGTGGTCCCCATCAGTGATTCTCTTCAAGTTGGAGATATTGTGTTATGCAAAATCAAAGGAAGAGAATATTTACATTTGATCAAGGCCATTAGAGGTGATAGATATCAGATCGGAAACAACCGAGGACATATAAATGGATGGGTTAGTGTTAGATCCATTTATGGGAAGTTGATATCAGTACAATAATCACAGGAGAATCTGGATGCCTGAGCACTCTTACACCTATTCTGACATAGCACTTGTACCAAGGAAATTTTCAACAATTGTATCTAGGGATGATGTGGATCTTACAACTAGATTCATTGACACTGTAAATCTCAGTTTACCAATCATACCAAGTCCAATGAGAACGATATGTGGTCCTAAAATGTGTGCTACAATGTCTGAACATGGACTATTTTCTTTCATGCCTCGCACTCATCCTAAAAGATTGCCAGAAGGTGTAAAAGCTTACGAGGACCTTATAGAAAGTGGTGTGAATACTAACTATATAGGTGTTGGTATAGAAGCTACAGGAGACTTCCTTTTCCATTTCCAAGCTTTCAGAGAGATTGGAGTCACTGATTTTGTCATCGATGTAGCCAATGGTTTCCATATCACAGTGCAAAAAGCTGTAGAATTGATTCAAGATTCTTCAAGTTTTGATTCTAGTGTCAGATTAATCACTGGGAATATAGCTTCTGTTGAAGGTTACCAGTTTCTACACAAACTTGGAGTTGATGCTGTTAGGGTAGGGATTGGTTCTGGTAGTGCTTGCTCCACCTCAGTACGAACAGGAGTAGGGCAAGGTATCATTTCAAACCTATGGGAAATCCAGAAATATCGTGAAGAACATGGGTATGATAACACCCCAAAGGTAATTGCCGATGGTGGTATGAAAGAACCAGGAGATGTCCCTAAAGCCCTAGCATGTGGTGCAGATTATGTGATGGGTGGGTTTATTTTTGCTGGGACTAATGAGACCCCCGGAGAGATCAATAAATACAAAGGTATCAAATACAAGGTATATGCTGGTGAAGCATCCTATCTGATCCAAGAGGCTAATCGACATATTGAGGGTGAAGATAGTTTGGTCCCATACAAAGGTGGGGTCAAGTATGTCTTGAAGGAATATGAAGAAGGACTGCGTTCATCTATGGCCTATATGGACTGCCATACCATAGAAGAAATGAGAAACCTTCCTGATGATAACATAGTCATTTTAACACCGAGTTCTAGATTTGAGAGAACTCCACATCTTTTGGTGAGCTAATGTACGAGATACTCTTGAAGGTAATACAAAGACTACCAGAAACATTGGATAGAGAAGAAAAAGATTTACTGACCAAAGCAATCAAAAAAATCTCACAGAAGTACAGACTAAATATAATCTTTCCTGGGAAGGTATACTATTCTGATAAACCCTATGCAGGGTATCAGATAGGAGATTTAGAATAAGGTGGGGTAGCTCAGCGGTGGAGCAACTGGCTCATATCCAGTAGGTCGTCGGTTCAAATCCGACCCCCACTACCAACAAATATGAGGCTGCTATGACAATTTTCTGCAAAGAGTCACTTCTTTCTCGTTTAAAAAGAGAAACTCTAAGAATTGTTCTGATGTATCTAGCTTCAAATGATATTCCAATGCATGTTCTGAAGGAACTCAACATAAAGAAACTTCTAGAACATTTGCGTTGGACTCATTGGATGTGGCAACAGAAGGAAGTTCAAGGTTGGTTAGAATTCATCGACTGGGGAGACCCTGAAGAAATTAAGAGAATGACAGAAAGTACCTGGGACAATTTCTCCAAAAGTTCTAAGGAGTGGATTGAAACTATCTATACGAGACAACAGAAATGACCCTCAAGATAGTTATTGGTCTGATATCTGTAGTCCCTCTATTCATCATATGGGCTTCAATCCATGAGTTTTCTCATCTTTTAGCAGTGAAGAAATTTGTAGAAGTGGTGTGGTGGAAGATGAAACTCTATCCCCACATGTCAGAGTATGGATTCAGATGGGCTTCTGTGGAATATAAACACACAGATCCATTGACTACTGGACAGCAAATCATGGTATCTCTTGCACCTCGATTACCAGATACCATAGCTGCTATCTTATTCCCCATCTGTGCTGTGCTTCCTGAATGGTGGGCTTGGATCTGGTTACTACTCTGGGGAGCCGGGATTGTAGATTTATTTGTTGGGTCCGTTGGATATTCAGAAAATTCTGACCTAAGAAAAGCTGCTAAAAATCTAGATGTAAGCCCATGGTTATTGAGACTCTATGGCTTTGGTCTGATCTTAGTCTCTATGGGTTGTGCAATATTACTCTATATATGGAGATAAAGATGGCTCTAGAAAATCTCAAGATAGCTAAGGGGTCTTTGACTGACAATATTTTTGCTGGATATATAGATCGTGGGGGGGAAAGGTGGAGGAAGAAGATTGATGTGACTAATATGTTTCTTGCCGCTGTGATACAACGTTGGGCAGGATTCAGTGAAATAATAGAATCAGGATCTAAAAGATACAAGATCACTGTAGAGGAACTTTGATGGATGAATGGGAAAAACTTAGAGAGTTGGATCGAAAAGTAGATGAGGTCCGACCATTAATTGTAGATCTTCTAGATGAATATCCACCTTCTGAAGATGTGAAAGGTGAGATGTTTTGTCCTATCTGCAAAAGTCGTCTGGTGTTTTCTGTAGCTACTAATGGACATATTTGGGCTTGTTGTGAAAACAAAGAATGTGTGCGGTGGCAAGAATGATAGATATCTAGAAATATTAAATGGGAATAAAAAATAAAGCTGGGCTGTAGTATGTCATGTTGATGTTGATGTCACTTAATATAGGAGATCAAAATGGCAGACACAGAAAAGAAAACTGGATTCCTGCATGAACTGTTGGCTGTAGAAGGTGACTTGGCTGGAGTAGCTAAGAAAGTCATCGACGAGGCTGAGCACACGTTCAGGCAAAAACAAGACCACTTCTGGGGTTCTCACAAGACTCTCAAGATGTTCAATGAAGATCGTGAGAATGAGGAAGCTGCTGGTGAAGCTCACAAGGAGATGGTCACAACGGTAGATGACAAATTGAAGTATGTCTTTGAACATGTTGTCAACTACTACGATGCTATGCTCCAAAAGGAAGCTACAAACCAAACTGCAAGAGCTGATTTGGTTGTGGATGGGAAAGTATTAGCCAAGGATGTTCCAGCAACATACCTGTTGGGCATGGAATCACGTCTCAAGGCTCTCAGGACTATGTGTGAGTCCATCCCTACCCTGAGCCCTGGTGTTCGTTGGATTCCTGATACAGAGCGTGGTGAGGGTGTGTATCGAGCCGAACACCCAGAAGTAACCAACAAGACTGAGCAGGTTTTGAGGTTCCAGGAAGTTTCCAAGGCTACAAATCAACACAAAGCTCAGGTTGAGACTTGGAAAGACAATGTTCCTGTGGGTCGGTACACTACTGAAAAGTGGTGTGGAGCATATTCACCGGCTCAGAAATCTGATATCCTGGGTCGTGTGGATCAATTGATCCAGGCAGTGAAGCAGGCTCGTCAGAGAGCGAACACTGCACCTGTGATCAAATGCAATGTTGGTAAAGAGATTGTTGACTTCATTATGGGTTAGAAAGGTTTGAAAGTGGGCTAGTCTTGTTGTCTGTTGTCAGTGTCAACCACTGGGAGGACCACGAAAGTCAGTCTGTGAAACCACCAAAATTATTCGGTGGTGCAGATGGGAGTAGGTGATACCCAGTGGTCAGAATCAGTCTATTGCCCACAGTCTTAAAGTTGGAGCTTGAATCAAGTATGTTGGTCAAAGGTCATAAATGTTTCGGGTCGTCGGTTCAAATCCGACCCGTCCCTCCAAACTTATGGGACGGTAGCTCAGGGGAAGAGCACGGAATTGTTTTCAGCAGGCCAATGACTCAACGAAAGACAAGCAAAGGCTCGGCAGCCAACCCGAAACTTGGCACGGGCGAGGTCGGGAACTTTCATATCAAGGAGAGGATATCTTAGATACCCGGCCTCGCCGCCATTTTAATCCAATGAAGAAGAAACGTATCAAAGCAGGACCAGAACTTGATGCTCTTGTAGCACGGAAAGTTCTTGGTTGGGTACTCAAACCCATAAAGGAATGGCCTGATGGGTCCACCTCAGGTCCTCGATGGAGGACCGGAGGTGGGAATTGGCCTTATGCTTATCGAGAAGAAAACCTCCCAAATTTCTCTACCAATATTCAATATGCGTTACGGTTATGGGATCATCTTATTGCACAAGATCTAGAACTCAGTTTACTTCATCATAAAGGAAAGTTTGCTTTTGTACCTACAGGTAAAAAGCCACTTCGTTTTAAAGTACCTTCAGAATTATGGTGTAAGACAATGGAACTTGCCATTTGTTGCGGTGCTGTAAATATAGTTCCATAAAAAATCATTTCTGGTACAATACTTTAATGGGCCTCTAGCGCAATGGTAGAGCTTTCGGCTCATAACCGAATGGTTCCCGGTTCGAGTCCGGGGAGGCCCACCAATTTGAAAGGTAATGATTATGAATGTACCAGAATTTAGAAACCTTGTTCCTGGAGACAGGTTAACAAACAAACAAGGTCATGAAGCTACAGTAATGTATAGAAAAGAGGACTATATTTGCATTAGAGATAGGAGAGATGACACAGATTTCATCTATGAAATTGGTTGTCATGAATGGTCTTTAGCATCTGAAGAAGAAGTTGAACTAATTGAACCACAAAGAGTAGAAAATGTGGAAGCAAGAGAAAGTCAAAGCTCAACTGAGGGAAGTTGAAGCCATTAAAGATCATGTGGTCATCAGTGGTGGGTTGGCTTGGCATCTCATGTCTCCACCCCATGAAGAACATAAACTGACACATGACCATAAAGATGTAGACCTGTTTGTGTTTCCTTCAATGTTTCCAGTTGTTATCAAAACATTGAAGAATCGAGGTTTTGAAAAATACTGGACAAAATATGACGGTCTATCAAAAGACTTCTATAGATATGGTTTAACAACTGTGAGACAAGATATAGATAAGCCATATCATGTCAAAGTTCTATTTGATATTTTTGTTGAAGAAGTTCCTTGGATTCAATTGGATGAATTTAAGGTTGTTGAACCAGGACATCTTTTGAGTCTATATGAAACTACACATAGCAGTAAGGAATGTTATGCTGTCCAAGCTGCTATGAAATTGGTAAAGAAAGGTATCTCCCCTATTGGGAGAGAAGAGTTAATAAGAGCCGGTAGCTAAGTGGCTAAAGCTCTGGGCTGCAACCCCAGGATCGTGGGTTCGACTCCCACCCGGCTCTCCAATCTAAAGGTGATGCATGGAAGTATATTGTTCGAGCTGTCCCGACTGTGGTGCAAAATATCAATGGGCAGGGTATAAAACTGGGATAGGTAAAACTGAAGCTCAACTTCAACAGATGAGAGATAATGAGACTATCTGTAAAGAATGTGGAGGTAAGAATCTCAAAACAGGGGTTGGTGATTACCCAGCAATGGATGGTATGTTACGAAAAGTGATTGAGGTGATTACTCCCACTGTAAAAGAAAGTATCCTTCCAGGACTTGATTGGATACAGACCTTCACTGGACTACAGTTTTCATTTTCTGAACCACATCCAGATCAGGTTTCAATATTTGATATTGCTCATGCCCTATCAAATACGTGTCGATACGCAGGGCATCCCAACAAGTTTTATTCAGTAGCTCAACATAGTGTTTTGGTGTCGCAACTTGTGCCACCACAGTATGCTTTATATGGTCTTCTCCATGATGCTGCTGAGGCATACATAAATGATATCCCAGCCCCTGCAAAAGAACTCCCTGAACTTCAAGGTTACAAACTTCTAGAAGATAAGATTTTGAAAGTAATTCTAGAAAAGTATGGTCTCTCTGAACTTCCAGATGAAGTGAAAATTGCAGATGTACGGCTATTGATAACAGAGAAAAAAGTTCTCTTTGATCATTATTATGAATGGGACCTAGAAAAAAGATTTGACCCATATAATATAGAAATTGTATGTTGGGAACCACTCCAAGCATATAAGATTTTCACGAGACGATTTGCTGAACTTACAGGGAGAGATTCATGAAGTTACTTTTTTTTGATGGTGTGCTTTTAAGAGAAGATCCTGATTTTCATTTCGATCAAAATGGGATTCTAAAAATTGATACCAGAGTTGTAGAAGGAAATGTCTTGGTTGCTATTGATACGGATCGTAGTGAAATGAAAACATATCATCCAAGAATCAAGCCTGGCATTTCAGAACCTATGCGTACAGATGGTGGTTTGAAAGAAGACGCTTTTTACTGGGAACACGTCCCAGAAAATAGAGGTTTCACTCAAAGTGAAGAAGAACTCCCAGATCAGTTTAACCAATAATCTGATTTCTATGGTATTCTATATAGGTACAGTGGTGTAGCTCAATTTGGTTTAGAGCACCGGCCTGTCACGTCGGAGGTTGCGGGTTCAAGTCCCGTCACCACTGCCAGACACCCTCATCGTTCAATGGTTAGGACGCTGGCCTGTCACGCCAGTAATACCGGTTCGAGTCCGGTTGGGGGTGCCATTCTATATTGAGATAAAGTTTATATCTTGGTATTGTTATGTTGGAGGTAAGCCATGGATCATGAAAAAGCTAGTGAGATATATTTGAAGCTCAAACCATTCCTAGCTGTATTTGATCCTGCTGGTGATAACATCTTCATAGGATGTCACAAACCATTTTTTAATGGTGGTGAAGACAATATCTATTGTGGACCTATGTTTGCTAATGCTCGATGGATGCCAGACATAGTTGATGAAGGTTGGAGACGATTGCAATTCAAAGAGTTCATGGAACTCTATAATATAGAGTATTAGCCGGTGTAGCTCAATTTGGTAGAGCACCTGATTTGTAATCAGGTTGTTGGGGGTTCAAGTCCCTTCACCGGCTCCATTAGCTGGCATAGCTCAGTAGGTAGAGCACATCCTTGGTAAGGATGAGGTCCCCGGTTCGAATCCGGGTGCCAGCTCCATAATCTATAATGTAGATTATGGGACTATTCCAACTTTTTGATCGCTTTTTGTACTTCAGGTTCTTCAAGTTCTGGTTGATCAGCACTTGAACGTACCAAAAGGAAGTTCTTACCATCAGTTTTGACTAAAGACCAGACTCCATCAAGTTTCTCACCAATCATTTTGAAGACATACTTACTATCATAGTCCATATCTATGAGAGCAAATTTACCTTTGTCATAGAGTTTGACAGTACCAGCACCATACTCACCTTCAGGGATTTCATGTGTCTCATCAAAATCTACAACATCACCCCAACTCATTGGGTGGTCTTCTGTCTCTGTGGCAAGGACTTTATCACCTACACTTTTGGGAATAGTGTGTTTGGGAATGGTCCAGGAACGGAAAACTTTTCCCTTGCTGGTAGGGAACTCTAAACGTAAATCAAAATGCCTGTTCTGAGCCCTGTGGTCATGTATCACGTACTTTCCAATGTAACCAGGCTCAAGACTATCTGTATCGTATCTAGACGCTCTGAGATAGCGTTGGATTACTCTACTGACAATATCCATGGGATCTCCTTACAAAAATGATGTATATAAAAACATAACTGGGGTACTATAGGTTAGGAGGTAGCACATGGACAGAAGAGAATTTGCAGAAAAGAAGAAGAAAGAACTCATGGCAGCCATTGAAAATTTGGATGCTGAAATTGAGAAGCTGGAAGATCCGACTGCAAAAGCCAAATTTGAGACGGCTAGAAAAGAGTTGGAGAATCAAATCAAAAGAGCCCAAGAAGGTCTAGATACTATGGCAAAACCTGCCAGGAAGCTTTCTAGATTAGATCAGAAGGAACTTCAATATCAAAACTCGATTCGTAAACGAAGGGCTAAAAACAAGATAGCTAAGAAGTCTCGTAAAAAGAATCGATAGCCGGTGTAGCTCAACGGTAGAGCAACTGTCTCGTAAACAGTAGGTTGGTGGTTCAATTCCACTCACCGGCTCCAAATGGATTGCAGATGTCAGTCAAATACATTTCTGGTGATCTTTTCCATCACTCCCTAGATGCTATTGCTCATGGATGTAATTGTGAAGGTGCTATGGGGAAAGGCATAGCTCTTGAATTCAGATCACGATATCCTGAGATGTATCAGGAGTATCGGAGAAGATGTAAAGCAAGGGAGTTTAAACTAGGCTCTGTATTTGCCTGGAGGAGTCCTGAAGGGACGATCATATTCAACTTGGGCACACAGGTATCGTGGAGAACAAAGGCTCGTCTTGATGCAATTAGAGCATCTGTGAGACGGATGGTAGGAGCTTCTGAGCAAATAAATCTCAAGACTATTGGTCTTCCAAGAATAGGTGCTGGACTTGGAGGTTTGGATTGGGATAAAGTGAAAGAAGTTCTAGATGGAATAGGATCAAAAACTGATATTGATTTGATTGTGTTCGAAGAGTATATTAAGGGAAGATGAATGAAAACCAAGGTTTCTGTCACTTGTCCGTGGTGTACTCATAGATATACCACTGAAGTAGAATATGGAAAACTGCTTAGATGTGAGAAGTGTGGGAAGCCAACGGTATATAAAAAAGTGAAGGAAGATAAACCATAAGTATTGGGTTTTTGTATATATAAATAAGCGGGTGTCGTCCAATTGGTAGGACGCTAGCCTTCCAAGCTAGTTGTTACGGGTTCGAGTCCCGTCACCCGCTCCAAATACATAAGGTGTTGAGATGATAGATTTGATACGACAACAATCTGAAAACTTGGTGAAAGAACTCGATGACCATTGTGAAGCTGTGTGGAGACAAGTAGGACCAACCAATAGAGATTCTATTGCTGTTGGATTTTTGTTACAAAAAGTAGCTTCTCTACAACTTTTAGTTGCAGAAATGATGGGACATGATCTAGAAGAATTTGTAGAAGGGTACTATGAAGGAGTCCCTAAAGATGAGATAGGGAACCTTGTTATGTTCAGGAAAAAGACATGAGAGGTGGTGCTGATGTATTCAATACCAATCACAGAACTTGAAAAGATGGACCCAGATATCTTGAAAAAACTGTGTCCTCCAAATTGTCATCATTTGTCACCCACAGAACATGAGCAGGACACATTGAAAAGAAAAGGTCGTCATTGGTGTATGAAATATAAATCTGTGGTGAACCATAAATTTGCACATCCTCATATCTACAAATGTGAGGAATGTTTTCAGCGGGGTTAGCTCAATTGGTAGAGCAGGTGCTTGCCATGCATCAGGTTGGGGGTTCGAGTCCCCTACCCCGCTCCAACTCATCTATTTTGGATTCAATATGAGCAAGAGACGTAAACCTGGGGATAAGGTATGGTTGAAACCTATGAGCGGGTTTGTAGGGGAGTCTAATAAGTATAGAGCAGAGATACAACCAACCCCAGAATCAGACCGTGCCCAATGCCTCCTATGTGATGATCCTGAATGTATCGAATGGCCTAACCTCTTCACAGAACCAAATGAGAATAAGGATCAATTCCCTCTCTGTCATGTCTCTGAATGTCAAATGTTAGATGAACCCTGGAGTCCATATACGTATCATTATGAACCATTCAGGAAGAAGATGGATGTGCAGATAAAAAAGATGAGACTTCGTACCCTTCATAAAGGAGACCAGATCCGATACTTCATTGATGATTTCCAGGAAGAATTTTTTGATGGTAACATAGAACTTTTGAGTCTAGAGAAAGTATCTATGAAAATATATAGATCAAATGAAATTATAGACCTACCTTTTGCTGTTATGGGGACAGATATAGAAGTTTATGGTGTGACTCGAACCACATTTGACCTTGCAAAATTATATACTACACAGTAAGCTATCCATCTAGGACAAATAACCAATGGAGGTCCAAGATGGAACTAACACCCTATTTCAGTAGTGAATTACTTAAAAAAATGATGCCTAAACTTCCTGATGATAAACTCTATGAATATCATAAATATCTTCATGAGGGGATGCTCAGGATTGAAGTCAATACAGTCAATCGCATGGCTTGTCTTCTGGCTCAGCTTGCTCTTGAATCTGGTGATTTGAGGTGGTGGAAGGAATGGGACTCAGGAAATGACAATTATCAAGAATACGATTTCAGAGGAGATCTTGGCCACAATGCCCGTGGTATGGGGGCTAAATATTGTGGTAGGGGTCCGATCCAAACAACTGGCTTGAAGAATTATACCAGAGCTAGTGAAGCTGCATATGAGGCTGGGATTGTAGATAGCCCTGATGCTTATGTAAAGAATCCAGAACTTCTAGAACAACCTGAGCATGGGTTCTTTGCTAGTCTTCTATATTGGGATGACCATGATCTCAATGGCCATGCTGATTACTTAGCTTTTGATAAAATCAGCTATATAATTAACGCTGGTCCGTGGCGTGAAGGGTATGATCAGAGTCAAAAGCAACGTCAAGTAGCACTGGGGAAAATGCATGGTTGCAAAGAAAGAAGAGACAGGTTCTTCTGGATCGTTGAACTACTCAGCAAAGCCCAAGAAGAGTGGGAAGAGGAATAAACGAATCGAAGAGCTACGTGAATTTGCCAGTAGCTGGGATGTTGCAAAGATATATCTAGTAACAGGTCGTGGTGGAGTATACATGAGAGATATTCTCATGGAACTTATTTCCATAATTGATAAGCAACGTAAAGAAATCAAGCACCTTAAAGAAAATATTGACAAAACTGACACACCTCTTTAGTATCTGAGATTGGAAAGCCATGAAGGGTCATGGCATAACAATTAAACGACGGAGGAACGTCATGTTAAGTCTCAAGAAGTCTCTATTTTTCCCTCAAATCCTAAGAGTATCAGATGTATATTTGGTGAAACATCTGTATCCAAAAGCTCAAGATCCAGAACTCCAAGAACCAGTAGTCTATGATTTTGAAATGGATGGAGACCCTGAAAGCAAATCAGAACTAATAAAAAGGAAAAAGGTTACTGCCTATCGTCTTCATTGGGATGGCTTTGATGCTAAACTCAAAGAGAAACATGAAGCATGGGCAAAACAATATCATCCTGAACAACCCATACCTTGGGTCCCAGCACTCCCACCAGAATACGAACAAAAGATACGAGAAGCCAAGTTCATCATTTCCCATGAGTATATGAGAGAAATTAAACGTATGAGCCAGGCAGCTCTTATGGAATGGAATATCTCAAGGGGATTTGATACCAATATCAGAGAACAATGCTTACGACCTGCTATAGAGTTTGTAAAATGTGCCTTCATGCTTCTAGCAGATAGTCTTTATGATGAAGAGACACAGTATTACAGCCGTGGTATCAAAGGATGGGTCATGAAATATATCATGGCTTGGAAGTTCTGGATGTATCAGACCGGACGGGGATGTGTTTATGACCATGCTGGGATGGATGAGCTAAAGAGACGAGCCAATTTCCATAACGATGTGGAAGCTGTAGAGAACAAAGAATTTGCTGATGAGGCTTTCAAATGGATTAAGGCTTCAGAGGAGCATTACAAAGTCATAGACGATGGTTTCAAAGAAGTGAACACATTGAGATTCTGTGATGATGGTGCTTGTGAAGAATACAACCCTAAATATTATGTGAAACCAAAGAATGTGACAATTATGTTGGAGGAATAGATGAAGTTAGATTGGGAAAATGTTTCGGTAGAGCATCAATGCTATGAATTCAATCTTCTAGATTTGACTTACCGTATAGAGTATGACCTGGGACATAAGTTATGGAATCTAAGACAAATAGTTCCAAGTATACATCATTGTTTTGATCAAACAGTGGGATCTATAGAAGAAGCTGAAGATAAAATCATAGATCAATTGAAAAAGAGGGTTCCTGTGGTGGAAAAAGAATTAAGTAAAGCTAAAGATTACATAGCTTCAAGTTGTTGAATCATTTTACCAATGGCTTTGTCGAACTTACCAACCACTTCATCCAGCTTACCAGTGAACTTTTCACCTTGGATCTGTCTTACAGATTGAAGCCCTCCCTTAGGTCCAAGAGCAGCTTCACCTCGAACTGAACCTGCAAAGGTTTCTTGAGGCCCTTCATCTCGAAGTAAGATCCCACCCTTTTCTACATAGAGTTCACACATCACTGTGTAGTTCCCTTGTTCTCCATCACCAACGACCCATACCATTTCTATTAAGTCCATATCAGGGAAAGCTCCACCCTTCTGTGACCCAGGGGTGAATTCCTTGTGGTACTCTTTGACTGTTTCTACACCTTTCATATTCTTGACATCGTATTTCAGCTCTTTTTTAACTTCATCAGCATATCTAGCAAACAAATGTCTAAGAGCAACTCGATTCACTAGTCTCATATCACTACCCTTCACTTTCCTAGTCTTGATAGCTCCATCTTCGGGGTAAAATTCCCATATCCTTGTCACGGTATCTACAGGTTCTTTATCTTTGTAGTACCCATCAGTGTCTCGATACATGGTTGGGGTTTCTGCTACTTCTACAAGCCAATTTGATTTCCCAGTTCTTCTTGGGTCATCACGACCAAAGTTTACATAGCTCTCAGCATCAGCAGGATATTCTGAGAAATTTGTCCCTTCAGAACTGTGAGAGAAAGCTCCTGTGGATTGGACTGGATCACCTTTACCGACCGTAGCTTTATATTCTTGATCGGTCATACCTCTATAATAGTGTTTTGGTCTTTGTATAGAGTTCAAGAAATCTACAGCTTCATCACTTGTAGCTTCCCAATCTTTCGGTCTTATTATCATGAATCACCTCTCTAGACTATAGAAATATAAATAATCTATTTTCTGCTTGCAAAAAAATATCCTTATGTGTATAGTCAAGTGTAGGTCATCATATGGAGGACCGTTATGGACCACACAATTACCATCGTAGCCACTGAGATTCAGCCAGGCACTGGTGTGGTTTCCTCCTCCCCCAAGAATAAATCCTCATATTGGTTTAGTAAGAGCTAAGACTCTACCAGTACCTTTACATCTTGGTGCTGAAAGAGAGTCTAGGAGAGATCTCTGTGTGTGTGCATTTGAAGGGAGAAAATAAAAGGTGGGATAGCTCAGCAGGTAGAGCAACGGACTGAAAATCCGTGTGTCACCGGTTCGATTCCGGTTCCCACCACCAAAATAGTAATTTAAAATCTCGGATCTCTTCAGTATAGAACCTTGGGAGGTGATGAGATGGGAAGCAAGGAATATCAGAAGCACAAGAAGCTGAAGACGGGGCCGGGTGGCTTGGGTTGTCAATGTTGTAACCCTTATCATTGCTATCCCCGTAACATGAAGGCCCTGTCTCGTCGTTTGAAGCGACGGAACGAGAAGCAAGAGATGAAGAAGGAGAATTGGTGATGGGATACCGGGACGATCCAAAGACCAAGTGGAAATTCTGGGACGGACGGTGTGCTCGAAAAGATGGGAAACCCATCACCAATTGTCCTTTCAAAAAGGATTGTCCCAGCAAGAGAGCTTGGGAACTGGGATGGAAAGTAGAGGATGATAAACTGTCACCACGACAGGTAACAGAGAAGGAGTGGAACCGAAGGATGCTGAAGGAGAAAGGTGAACTTCCACGGGAACAACACTTTTGCTCCACCTGGAAAGCAGACGAATGTGTCTGTCAAGGCACATGTGGTTGTCACTACCAGGGCAGCATCAGAAAACACAGGGTGAGTCTGATACGGATGGATCACATCTGTAGCTACTACCTCCCACGAGATCATTGGGTGGTAGTGGTCCATGGGATAATACCAACTGATGTGTGGAATACACATCATAGATGTGAGGCATGTGAGAAGGCTTTAGCAGAAGGGAAACCTGCTTTTCGAGAAGGAGAAATCCTGACTATCAAGCAGGTCGTTGAAGAATACGAGAAAGGACGAAGATGTTTTGGAGATGAGTCTAGACAATGGAGGCATCTCTGGACATAAAGGGCAGGTGGCCGAGTGGTTAATGGCGTCGGGCTGTAGACCCGATCCCCTTCGGGGGTACGGAGGTTCGAATCCTTCCCTGCCCACCAAATAACTGGGAACGTAGCTCAATGGTAGAGCTAGCGGCTGTTAACCGCTAGGTTGGGGGTTCGAATCCCTCCGTTCCCGCCAATGATAAGTCTCGATAGGAGGCATTAAATAGTGAGCCAGTGACGCAATTTGGTAGCGTATCGGACTTTTAATCCGAGTGTTGTGGGTTCGAGTCCCACCTGGCTCGCCAAAAATTATGGGTCGGTGCCCGAGTTGGTCAAAGGGAGCAGACTGTAAATCTGCCGCTGCAAGGCTACGGAGGTTCAAATCCTCCCCGGCCCACCATTTGTGGGATGGTAGCTCAGATTGGTAGAGCGTTGGGTTGAAGTTCCAAGCGTCGGGGGTTCAAGTCCCTCCCATCCCACCAAGGAGCAATGAAGGGTCCATAGCTCAGTTGGTAGAGCTGCTGATTCTTAATCAGAAGGTCGGGGGTTCAAATCCCTCTGGACCCACCAAAATACAGGGGTGTCGGTTAATGGCTAAACCACAGGTCTCCAAAACCTGGACTCTGGGTTCGAATCCCAGCACCCCTGCCAATAAGGAGGTTGTTAAATACAGAGGGGTGTCCGAGCTGGTCTATGGTGCCGGTCTTGAAAACCGGTGGGGTGTCAAAGCCCCCGTGGGTTCGAATCCCACCCCCTCTGCCAATAATTTTTACAGAGGGGTACTCTAATTGGTAAGAGGCCCGACTGCTAATCGGGTGGGTGTAAAAGCCTTAGGGGTTCGAGTCCCCTCCCCTCTGCCATAACTTTGGAGACCCTACATGAAAAATATAGGAGAAATTCTAAGCAGGATAGAACATACAGCTCGTGAACTTCAAGTACATCTTTGTGGTTATGGTACTGAAGAAGGAGATGGTAAGGTTTGTGATTGTAAAACCATTAACCCTTGTAACAAAGGTGGAATTACTGGTTGTTGTGAAGCTAGACAAATCATTCGAGACATCAGAGATGTTCAAAAATCTTTATCAATATCACAGAAAGCACATCTGATTGAGAAAACTGTAAAACTCCTTCAGGAGCCTAAGGTAGCAGCAGTATCTCGTGATGGTGGTCCTTGCCCAGAATGTAAAAAAACATTGAAGTTCGAACAGTATTCAATGGTAGATTCTGCATATAAATGTGAATGTGGTTACAAAGCTCATCCCAGTTCTCATCGGATGAATTTGCTGTTTCCGATACAAGAAATTCCTGTACCTAAGGATGATGCTCTTGTTTTCTTTATGGATGAACCAGAAGAAGTGGGAAAAATTCCTGTACGAAAAGATCTACCTGTTGATAAACTCAATGAAGCTAAAGCAAAAGCTCTGAAGGATCTGGGTGATGCTGAAGACAGACGTGTTGCTGAAATACTAGGAGTGGGGTTTGATCCCCCTAATGGTGGGACATGAAAGTTGTTTTTTTGGACATAGATGGTGTGCTCATGACTTGGGATCAGGCCAAGACATGGGTACGTATCAGGAAGAGTAGGTTTCAAAAATTCAAACCTGAAGCTGTAGAGAACCTAAATAGAATCACTACTAAGACAGGGGCTGAAATTGTAATCTCTAGCTCTTGGAGATCTGTGTCTCGAATCGACAATGAGGATCTATTTCAGCATTTACAAAAAGAGGGAGTGAAGGCAAAAGTTATTGGAGTCACCCCAGATCTCAATAAATGTGTAAATGGTATCTGGTTAGCAAAAACCAGAGGTGATGAAATACAAAAATGGTTAGAGCAGTATCATTTTTTGCATGGAGATCAAATTGAATCATTTGTGATTCTAGATGATGATTCCGACATGTCTCATTTGAAAAATCATCTAGTGCATATAGAAAATGGGATGGCTACTGGCCTGACGGAACAACAAGCTGATAAAGCTATTGAAATTTTAGGAGTTTAAAATGAAAAAGTTGACTTGGAAAATAAAGAGATTTCTCCGGTATAGTCTATGGTTAGAAAAGATTCCTTATTGGGAACAGGAGTACCATGAGGATGTCTATGCCAAACTAGGAACCAGGAGATTTTGATGCCTATTGGTGAGTATGACAAGTATATGACAGTAAAAGAACTTATAGATGAGTTGAAGAAACGTGACCCAAATGAACCAGCTCTCTATGACCAAGCATATGAAAAGATGTGCTTCTTTTACCATGAGATGACACGAGAATGGGATGGAGATCCTGAGACGTGCCAGTTGAAAAAGGACATGATAGATATTGATGAAAACTTTGATTGTGATGTGTGCGAAGAAACAATGTGCCAAATCACACAAGAAGCTCAGAAGATAATGGGTTTGATGGCTAAGTCAAAAAAATGACTTTGGAGAGGATCATGGATGCAGAAGACAAGATCATAGAGAAAGCTCGTGAAATAATCAGAGAACAAGGATTCTGTTCAGCATCAGAGCTGATTGTTGATCTTGTGATATGGTGTGCTGAAAATGACATGAAACATAATAACATAGTCCCTCTTCTAGAGTTTGTGCCTTCTGAAGAGGATGGTATCCACAGTGTAGAATATGCCAATGAGGGAACCAAAAGTTTTAGACGAAAAGACTTGTTCTATTATAATCCAGATGTATTTTTCTGTGATGGGAACAGGGAGGAATATATAAACTATACAGAGGGGTAGCCTAATGGTAAGGCAACGGCCTGGAACGTCGTGGGTGTAAAAGCCTTAGGGGTTCGAGTCCCCTCCCCTCTGCCAAATTCAAAGAGAACCTTATGGATGATATTGAAGACCTTGAGAAAAGGAAACAGATTGCAGAAGAAGCTCTTCGAGATGCCATTGACATGTTTGAAGATGTGTTAGATGGTGATCTCACTATCGATGAGCTGAAGGGTAACATCTGTTTGGGAATGGCTGCTCAATATGCTCTTTGGTTATCTGAAAATAGACCAGAAAAATTTAAAAAGTTCGTGGCAGAAGAAGGGGCAATAAAAGAATTTGGACCACAAAAAATATTCCAATCCAAAGAAGGTTAAGATGGACACACATAAACTCAAGATGAAATGCCGTACATGTGAAAAAGAAATTGAATACACATTTCCTCTTGGGACTTCACCAATGGTTGCTGCAATCTCAGTGAGAAATGAAGGCTGGATACAACTCAAAGATTCCAAAAGTGGGGAACATTGTGGGTATATGTGTCCAAAGTGCGTCCAGAAAAATAAGGCCGAGAAATGAAGGAAGAAGATCGGATAGCCTTTATTGAGGCTAGGGATGGAGAAGCTGCTGCTATCAAATTTGCAGAACAAGTAGCAGCAGCTTACATTGTTTCAGCTCTTAAAAACAGTCCTTATGGTGAAAGTGTGGACTATTTCATAAAATACATTAAAGAAAAAACTGGGGTAGAGTTGACATATATAGGTGTAAAGAAATGACCCTTAAAGATGAGTTGCAAGACTGGGTAGATATTGATTTCGCTGCTTTTAAATTAGCACAGTGTCTAGGTCTAATGAATACAGAAACCAGTTTTGCTACAGATGCTAAACATATCTTTGCTTCTGAGAATTTAGTTGGGAGAAAACTCTACGACATGTTACTCAGTGACCTTGTGATAATCGGAGTTGTTGAATATGATAGAGAAGAACAAAGAGTGAAATGGAATAATGAATTTAAAGGTAGTTGGGAAGGAGGCCCTCTTCTAATTGGAAGGGGGTTGAGGGAAACTCTTTTTGGATATTACGATGAAACATAACTGGCAAACATTCCCAGGAGGACCCCCTTCAGATATGACTTACGAATGGTGTTGTATCTGTGGTGTTCTCAAAGTTATCTATGAGATAGATGATATTGAATATATGATGCCTGGAGAAATGGATATTGATTCTGGAGGTAGATTAATAGGTAGAAACAAAGAACCACCCTGTAAAAGAGTTACAGGTCAAGAAAAACATTTACTTCAAGGTCATTTGAAAGAAAAACAATGAAACAGTATCCTACCATATCACGAGACATTCTTAATGGTTCTTATTATGCCTTCAATAAGATTGATGGGTCTAATATCAGAGCTGAATGGAATCGTAAGCGTGGTTTCTATAAATTTGGTTCTCGTAAACGACTCCTCGGAACTGATCAAGGAGTTTTAGCTGAGGCTGAAGATCTTGTGAAATCCAAATATGAAGGTCCCATTACAGATCGGTTCAAGAAGAAACGGTTAGAACGTGTCATTTGTTTTTTTGAATTCTTTGGTCCTAATTCTTTTGCTGGTTTCCACCAAGAAGAATGTCATGATGTTCTTTTGTTTGACATCAATGTGCATCGCAAAGGTATTCTTGGACCACGAGATTTTCTTGACCTTACAGAAGGAGTAGAGATAGCACCGTTGCTGTATCGAGGTAACATCAATGACATCTTCATACAAATGGTAAGAGATGGGACTCTCGAAGGAATAAGTGCTGAAGGAGTGGTATGTAAAGGAGCCCCTCTAAAGAAAGGTTATCCTCCCCATATGTTCAAAATCAAGACTGATGCTTGGATGCAACGGCTCAAAGAGCATTGTGGAGATGATCAGAAAATGTTCGAGGCTTTGAAATGAAATGTGAAAAATGTGACAAAGATGCTGTTACCTTTCATGGTGTTATGACCGTAACACATGGATACTGTGAGAAGCATCGTTGTTGTTATAGATGTGGTTTGCATATAACAGACTGCAAATGTAAAGAAGGTCACCTAGAAAGACCTGAATATATAGAATATAGAAAGGCACAACATGGTTACCAAGATCAAACCAAAGACTGGGAAAACGGGAAAATATCCTCGTGGTAAACTGAATGCTCATGACGAAGGAGAGCTTCAATTAGCTATTGGTCATAAGGATGGTAATGTGATTTTGGATTTTGGTACTCCAGTAGCATGGCTTGGGCTCCCACCAAAGGAAGCAAAAGACCTGGGTATGATGCTCATTAAACATGCTAATGAAATTGAAGGTAATTTAGATGGGTAGGGAAAATTGGTCAATAGTTGCCTTTGCATATATGTATGGCACTGAACCAAAAAGTATAGCAGAGACTTTGAAAAAACATCCTGTAATAGGATTTAAAGATATAGCTATGGTAAAGGATGAAAAGGATGAACTGATCACCACTGAAATTAGGCCCATCTTGATGTTGTGTTCAAGATGTAAACTACCTCAACATGAAGTGGTTGATACATGTGAACAATGTGGGAAGGAACTAGAGGGTTGGCCGAGTGGTAAGGCACTGGTTTCGAAAGCCAAGGTCTAGGTAACACTAGCGGGGGTTCGACTCCCTCACCCTCTGCCAAAACAATGACACTTTACTATCCAGAAGATGAGATAATGAAGAAACAGATATATTATCGACAATGTGTTTTGAAGAAACAGAGCGTCACAACTACATCATGGCTTCCTGAAAAGTTTGCTAAACAAGGCAAAGTTTTGAAACTAAAAAATGATGGAGTGTGGGATAATGGGTGGAAAGTAGATCAGGTAGGATCTAGAAGAGTTCTTGAGGATGAGGTAAGAGAACGTTCCCAAGACTACAAACATCAAAGGGAAGCAAGTGATATATGACCAATGTTTCTTTTATACCTGTTCCCTATGAACTTTTCATAGGAGCTAGGATATGGACGAAAGTAAAATTATGGTCAAAGTTTGTGCATCCTGTTTCAAAGCAAAGTGCTGGCAAGGAGAATATCCTTGCAACGCTCCAGTAGGTATGGGGTATACAGAGGTTTCTCTTAAATGGTTGAAGGAACATAAACTAGAAGACCCAGGACATTGGAAAACAGATGCATCGTATAGAAGTGGAGAAGTTTGAATCTATCATTAGAGAATCAAAAAAGAAAGCGTATCGTCAATGTTTTGGTACGATCTTTTTTGTACTCATCGTTTGTAGTGCTATTACAGCTCTGGCTTACCCACATCAAGAATCTGTTATCTCATCTATCATAGGTGTTCTTTTACCTATGGCTATTGTAATATCTCTTAGAATTGCAGCTTATCGATCTGATATTGAGCGTATAGACACCATTGCCAACAGAGTCAGGGAGAGAGGTTATGTCTAAATCAAAGAGACGTATCTCAATGGTTTGGGAAGAAGATGGTACTGTAGATGTAAAGGTCCAATGGGGTTATGATGACCAGGGGATGCGAATGTCTGAAATTCAAAAAGAAGGAATATGGATCTTACTCAAACAAATCCTCAGCAGCCAACAACATCGTACCGATGATGAACTCAGAGGTATCTTAAAACAACAACAAGACTTCCTGATTCAATTATGATCACACTTCAAGAACTCAAAGAATCGGCTGCTGAGGGGAAAGAGCAATTCCCTGTAGGCACAAAAGTTATCTTTGCTCAACTCGGTGGTGTGTGGTCTGATTTGAATAGTCTCAGTGGTGTGGTTGTAGCCCAACATCCTGACCTCATGAGAACTATCACAGTGAAAATTGACCGACCTCATCTTTTGGATGATGTCACGGTATGGGCTTATACTCCTGATGGAAGTCTTTTAGCCAGTGTCCATCCTTCAGGTCTTATAGATCTAGATGGATTTGTGGGTCAATGTCCTGATCAAATAAAATATGTAAACAAGGGAATGGGGATAGTTAAAGAATCTAGAAAGGTATGTACCCATTCAGATGTTCGAGACTACTACTCTTGGCTAACGGTTGCTAGTGAAAAACTAAAAATTTCCCAAAATGATGGGTATAATAGTGAAGGTTACAATAGACATCAGGATGAAGTAGAGAAATTAATACGTCATGCCTTAATGTATCGGCATCCACATGCTGCTAAGACAGGTGAATCTCGGTACGAATATGATGAGGAATATTTCACCTATCTATGCCCTGATTGTAGCTTTGGTTTCAGTGTCAGTGAAAGTTCTATAAATATAAATTCATAAAGATGTCTTGTATCCTAACATGGCACATTGGTAAAGGAGAATGCCATGAAGACGATTATCAGGTATGCACGAGCAAAAATCCCAGAAGCTGAAGTACAACTCCATAGTCTTGGAGAAGAGCTGAATCAGATGGTTGAGAAGCTCCAAGAATTGGGTCTTGATGAAGATAAGCTCCAAGAGATAGGTGCTACCAGCCTGAAAGATAAGTTCCCCCCACGAAAGGGTGAGCCTGTAAAGACCCTGGTAGTTTTCCTAAATGAAACTATGGCCTATTGGGGTATTGGTCGTTGTAATATCATTATGGACAACCCTAAGAAAGAAGTTGGACGTGAGACAGCGGCTGGACGAGCTTGGGAGGTTCAGAGAAAGATCAACACCTGGGCTGAAGGAGCTATCAAACCCAAGGCTAACATCTTCAAAGAAGTAACACCAAAGCCGGATCACTCCAAGAATTATGGGACTATCTGGGTACGTAAGGATAAGTTGGCTGGGTATGCCAAGGTAGAGGATTTGGATAGTATCTTCAAATATTTCTACAGCCTAGACCTTAATCAAGGTAGAACCGGTCTGCAAGACCCTCCTGATCTAGATGATTAAAAGTCACATTCTATAATAGTTCTTTAATTTCTATACCTCTATAGATAAACCTTGAGGAGGTATGGAAATGGATCTCATATCACGAGTTATTGAACGATCAAAGAAGGCACAGTCCTATTTGCCTGATTTTGGTGAAGAGATTGACACTGAAGAATATAGCTCTTTCTTGGATGAATACAACCTTTGGGATGATGTTGAAGTCACCAGAACCGATGAGGATGAGGTTGATTTCGTCACCATAAAGCCTGAAGTTCAAAAAGAACTTGCTCGCAGCATGGAAACTTTCTATGAATTGGATACCAGTGAAAAGTTTGACCAGACTGCTGAAGCAGTGAAAGAAGAAGTTCTCAATGCCCTTAAAGACATTCATCCTGATGTTGAAGTACAAGTGACTTGGGATGTAAATTCTGGTCTTGGCTATGTGGGAATGACAGTCACAGTATCTCTTGGGGATGAATCTGAAGACTATGAGCCTTCAGGTCTTTTCTACCAATTCTCAGACTCACCTATGCATGAAGATGCTAAGGAATGGAACTGGGCTGCCTGGCTTGGTCAGTATGACTCCCCATTCTATGATCAGGCATGGGAAGAAGCCTATCTTGAAGATAGGGCTGCTCAAGTCTTTGAGTATGCTGAACTCCATGAGATCAATGATATGGAGCGTGATGTAGAGAAGTGGGTAGAATACATGGAAGAGTAATGATTATGGAAAATCATGAAGATAAACTCTATTGGTACAAAGCTACCTGTGTACGTGTCGTTGATGGAGACACCTTAGATCTAGAGATAGACCTTGGGCTCAATATTTTTTCTAGACAAAGAGTTCGTCTCTATGGGATAGATACCCCTGAAACATATGGAGTCAAAAAGGGCTCAGAAGAATATGAAGCAGGGAAGAAAGCTGCTGCTAGAGTTTCAGAATATATCTATAATGCTGACCTTTGGATCAAAACCATAGAAGATAAAACAGGAAAATACGGCAGATACTTAGCAGAGATCTACAAAATAGATGCCGAAGGAAACCTGTTCTGCCTCAATGACATCCTTGTAAATGAAGGTCTTGCTGTACGCAAAACCTATTAATATAGTTCTATAGTATAGTAGTAGACCGCAAGGGGTCTTCACCTCTAGTCCCAATCCTGGGAACTCCCTTTAGAGGAGGCTCTTTGCAAAACTCTCTAATGGGAGAGCATCCCCCCTTCGATGCTCTCCCATTAATTTTTTCTGCTAGTATAATATCAAAAATCTGGACCCCCTAACAAAGGACACATCATGGAAATCTTTCAAGACGCTGGTAATTATCGAATCATAGCGGTCTATGACACACCTCTTAGAACTATTGAAGATGCGGGAAGAACTTGTTATAGATCTGAAGAGAAAATCACAGAAGAATCAGCAGATACATTTGTGAGAATGCTTCGTAGACGTGGGCATGAAGCTATGATTGAACATAGTTTCATGACAGTGGAATTTAATGATCATTCTAGAGGTTTCACCCATGAGTTGGTTAGACATAGACTTGCCGCATTTGGTCAAGAATCAACTCGATATGTAGATGAATCCGATTTTCAATTTGTACTTCCACCTACAATGGATCGTATGGAAATCGTCTTAGAACTGGATATTAACGAGTATCAAAAGAAGATGGGTAAAGCTGCAACTAACCAGGTAATATCATTGGTTCACAGTGATTTGTTGACGTTGAAGAAATCAATTGAATCTGTATCTTATAAACTCTCAAATATTCAGATAGATGATAATTTTATATCCGGTCAGCTCGGTATTCAATTGGGTTTACTATCTGACATCACAAAATCTTTAGAACCTTTGTTAGATAGAAACAAGATTCAAATATCTATAGAAGATTGGATAGCTTTGAATGAACAAGTCTATCGAAATCTCAGAAAAAATAAACACAAACCTGAGAATGCTAGACAGTTCCTCCCAATTGGTATAACTTCAAAAATAGTCATGTCAGCTAATTTCAGGGAGTGGAGACATGTCTTCAAGATGCGATGTGATTGGCCTGCACACTGGGAGATCCGTCGTACCATGGTGAATCTACTGAAAGAATGTATCCAGCGTTGGCCTGCTGTATTTGATGATTTTGAATACAGGGGAGAATTTAGAGGTTTGGAGTATTGGAACAACAACCCAAATAGTAAACCACCCAAGAAAAAGAAGGAGGAGTCATGAAGAAAAAACCATTGGTTGTTCTTGAAGGTATCATTGGATGTGGCAAGAGCACCCTAGCTAAGAAAATTGGTGAGGTTCTTGGATTCCGGGTCCTTCAGGAACCTGTGAAGTCAAATCCTTATCTTGAACTATTTTATCAGGAGCCAAAGCGTTGGGCTTTTCCCATGCAGATTGATCTTCTATATAGAAGGTATGCTATGCAAAAAGCTGCTGCCTATGATGTTGTGAGTCCTGATAGTGCTTGGTCTGGAGCTGTAATTGACCGTTCAATGCCAGGAGATAGAGTATTCTGCCATCTCCATATGCTGTATGAAAACATAGCTCAGCTAGAGTGGGAAACATACTCTCAGTGTTACGAGATTATGGCTTGTAGCCTTATTCCACCTTCACTAATGATTTGGCTTGATACAGATCCAAAAGTTGCTCTAGAACGAATAGGGAAGCGTGGACGTGAAGCGGAAAAAGACATCACTCTTGATTATCTAAAGGACCTTCAAAAGGGATATTTAGACCTACTGGTGGAAATGAGATCAGGAATGCATCCTTGGTCAAGAGGTATGCACATCATAGATATCCCATGGAACATCGACAATCAAGACCCCCAAAAAATCATCGAGATGATCCAACATCACTGTGAATTGAAATCATAATCATTTTATAAGTTTGCTTTTATAGATATAAAGGAGGCTTACCATGTACCGGTATCGAACAAAAAATCTGCTGCTCTTCCAGAGATGTCTGGATATGTCAATAAACTCAATGATGCTATCACTAAAGCTAGAGAAGGAATTGGGCAGCTAGAAGAATCTCAAGACACACTTGAGGAACTTTTAGAAGAACTTTCTGAAGCTGGTCGTCAGGGACTAGAAGGTGAGATTGAAGATACACTGAATGAGTTTTTCTCATGGACAAGTAAACTCACTCAGGTTGTCGATGGTATGGGCACAACCAAAAATAGATGGAACTACTGGTGGAAATGAGACCTTCAGAAGTCTATGATAAGTTGGAAGAGGTCTTTGAAGAGTTACGTAAGACCAAAGAGTTTATAGACTCTGTACCTCTACCACGAGAATTTAAACGCATCGATATTGATGATGCTCTTCAGGATGTTTCAGATCATCTTTCAGAAGCTACCTCAACAATGATAATGTTGGGAGATGCTTTGAAGGAACGAGCTGGGGTAGAATTATTCAGAGAGGCTAATGTTGTGGATCGGATTCTGGCTCGGATTGATCAATAGGTTCATAGCCATACCATCCCAAACCTAATTTTTTTCTCAACTCAGCAGCTTCTTTACGAGCCTCATCAAGCTCTTCTTGAGAGCCCCACCCATAGGTTAGTTCATGCTCCATGTAAGGGATAGTATGTTCTATCTCTTTCAATCTCTGTAGAGAGGTAGCGTTTTCAAAAGTGGTTCCGGTTTTTATAAATATTCTTTGGTAACTACCACATTCTCCATCTTGGTGATATCGTATATCACCTTCTGGCTTACCGCAGTGAATACAACGATCAAGATGGTGTGTAGCTGACATGTTCTGTTGGAGCTTTGAGGCTTGCTGTATTCCAATCTTCATCTTACATCCCCAGGATAGCATCATCGATATCTTCCTGCTGGAAGCTCAGGTACTTCACAGTGGTCTTGATATCAGTGTGACCCATAGCCCTTTGGAGACGATAGATATCATTGTCCAGGGCACCGTACATCTTCTTGGCAAAGGTTTTCCTCATGCTATGAGTGGCAACCTTGCCTTCTAGGTTTAAGACTTCTACAGCCTCTTTGAGGATTCGATGAGCTTGCATCCGAGAGATAGCCCCACCTTTCTGGGAACAGAACAAGAAGTCAGAAGTAGGCATAGCCTCCACCCAAGTCTTGATGGCAGTCTTGACTTTGGGATGAAGTATCACGACCTCACCTTCACGTTTACCCTTGACATGTTGACGAGCAAACCAGAGACGGTCGTTTACCTTATCGGTCTTGGAGTTGTAGACATCCTCAACCTTGACGGACAGAAGTTGGCTGATACGACGACCAGTGTAAAGTCCCAACAGAACCAAGGCAATGTCACGAAGCCCATAGCGGTTCTTGCTGAAGAAACTGATGATTTTTTCTACTTCTTGCTCATTGAGTGGTCGGCAGCCTTTCATCATATCGTCACCTCCTACTATTCTATACTGATACTTTTCAGATTTTTAAATTAAAAAATGAAAAAATGCAGGAAATATTTAAAGGTTCAGAAAGTATGTCCCTTCCCATCACAATCAGGACATGGTGGAGCCCAGGCATCAATAGCTGCTTGGTTTGGATTTATTGGTCCATATTTGGTCTTGGGGATTCGACCATGCCCATTACAGGTCTGACATCGATATCCTAGACATGGTGTTGGAAGGTTACGTTCCTTACGAGCCGCACACAAAGCATGAGCCCCATCAATCAATGACCCAGCAGTGCCACCACAAAATTTACATTTCATCTTAATCTCCTTGCCGGATACATTTCAATATTTTACTTATCCCCAGAATCCGGCAATGGTTGCCGGATTCTTTGCCGGATTCTTTGCCACATTTAACGCTCCTTTTCTTCGCCTGTGATGGGTTCATATTTACCATAATGAAGATTCATTCGCATCAAGATGTGTTTGAGAAATTCGTCAGGATTGGCTACAAGCACCTCTTCCTTTACAATTTCAGTGCCATTCTCGGTGGTGCTTTTTTGCCACCAACCACCTTCTAGATCAAGTCTCTTCCAGGTGCATGTACCAATCTTTTTGGCAAGCCAGGTCATGGTCTTGCCGGTATGGTCTTTGAAAGTGATTCTGACAGCTCCATCGATAAGAGCTGGATGACCTTTCTCAGTGGTGACTTTCATGGAGCACCTCCTAAGATTATATACTGAGGGTTTTCAGATTTTTGAAGAACTACTTGGTGGGCTTGAGATTTCCCATAGTCTCGATGTTTTCCATGACCATGGAAACGATACCACGAATCTCAGAGGCAAAGACCATCTGATCTTCCTTGGGAGTGCCCTTCTTCATCTCAATCTTCAAGACCTTCAGGACACGCTCCAAGTCTGGGGTCTTTTCCGTCTTCACCCCAGCTTCCTTGTTGGCCTTCTTGGTAGCTCGCTTGCTCACCTCAGCCTTGAGAGCCTGACGCTGCTTCTCCACATCACCATCGGATTCCTTCACGATTCGCTTACCCTCACCGATGGGAATGGTCTGATCAGCAACAGCCTTCTGAACCTCAGGGACAGCATTGATCAGGACCAGACGTTCCCTGACATGGACCGAAGATTTGCCCAGCTTCGTGGCAATCTCGTCGATGGTGGAGCCCCACTGAAGGAGCTGATTGAAGGCATGAGCCTCTTCCACCGGATCGAAATTCTTACCGTCATTGGCCAGGATCTGGAGGTACATCATCTCGACCTGAGACATCTTCCGATCCTCAATGATGGCAGGAACAGCCTTGATATCGTGACCACGCTCAATAGCCATCATGGTGGCTTTGAGCCTACGCTCACCATCGATCAGGGTGATGTTCCCCTCGGAATCCTTCTTGACTCGGAGAGGGACCTTGACCCCAGGGTGATTGATGATGGACTGACAGAGAGCCTCCAGATCTCCAAAGTCCTTTCGCTTGTTCCACCCCTCAATCACCTTGATCTGTTGGGGATCAATGTAGTACAGGTTGGTCCGCTTGACGATTGCCTCGTGATTGGTAGCCATAACGTTCTCCTATGGTTGTTACCACTCCTACAGTTATACTACTCAGATAGTGAAGGGGCCTTTCGGACCCACAACAACACGACCCTTGTAAAAAGTCTGCATCATCTTCCACAGGTCAGCCTTGGAGCTGATCGGGAAAGTGTTGACCTTCCCTTCCTTGTCCCACCTACGACCACGGATGCAACGCATCGCTTCGACCACATCGGGGCTGTAGGGGGTCTTGACCGAGAGACGACCAGGACCGTGAGGATGCTCTGCATCGGTCATGGTAATCTGGATGGCAGCCACAGCAGACATGACCTTGCTGGCCAGAACATGGAATCCCAGGTCATGGAGTTCCTTGCAATGGTCAACAGCTTCGGGATGAGAAGGATCACAGGCAACCTTGTAGACCAGCTTGTTAGCTTTCTCACGACTCTCTTCATCCACATCGATATCGAAGCCGTACTTGCTACGACAGATAGGGCCAATACCGATCTCAACCGACTTGGCATCGACCAATGGACGGGAGCAGCAGCAGCAGTGGGTTGCGACCATCTCACATGCTTTGGAATCTTGGTATGACATCTCGTCACCTCCTATAGTTCTATACTGAAATGATCCAGATTTTTGAATTAAAAAATCTAGAAAAGTGACTTTTTCATAGAAGATCTAGATTTGTTATCTTTTTTTAACTTTTGTCTAGAGAGGACCAAACCTGAATAAGGAGATACAAATGTACCGTTACAATGATAATCGAAGCCCCCGTAGGGCTCGTAAAATTCACAAGTCCCACGACAATGAATGGGTGATCCCAACAGAAGTAGTTAGGACTGCTAGAAATAAGAAAGCTCAAGACGTTGAAATGTTCAAGGATCTTGGTGAAGATCTAGAAGAGCTATTCAAAGGTTGGGGTGATGTCAAGATTCAAGACCTTAGCGATCAGGAACTGAGAAAGGTTGAAGATCTATCTAAAGCTGTCCAAGAAGCTCAAAGAGCTATCATGGGTGCTAAAAAACGTAAGGCTCGTAAGGCTAGGCAAAATAGGGTTCGTAGGACTCGTAGACGTTAGATCGAGAAATCAACCTCAAAACTCACTTCTGAATCAAATTTCTCTTCAGAATTATCGTACTCAGGATAGGTAGGCACATCAAGTTCCAATTGGAGTTGCTGTGGTTGGACCTGTTGGGCCTGCTTCAATTCTTCTAGATGTTCAATTCCCCATGCTTTCATATCTCACCTCCTACTATCATATACCGAAACAAAACAGATTTTTAAATATATACTTTAGAGAATCAAACTTTTTCAGTATATAGGTACAGGAGGATGTGATGCTGCTTACTAGAGACCAGTTCAGACAGAACGTAATGGACCGAGATGGTCACAAGTGCGTGATCTGTCAGGCTCCTGCCTCAGATGCTCACCACATCATGGAACGTAAACTTTGGGATGATGGTGGATACTATCTAGATAATGGTGCTGCCCTTTGTTCTGATTGTCACATCAAAGCTGAGGATACTTCGGTCAGCACCAATGAGGTTAGGGAAGCTGCTGGTATCGAGACTATCTTACTACCCCCTCATCTTAAAAAAGGTGAGTATGACAAGTGGGGTAATCCCTGTACTGATAAGACTCATAAGGTCAGGTTTCATGGTGAATTATATTCTGAATCTGAGAAAATGATTCGATCTGCAAATCCTCTGATCACGTTCATAGGGTTCTATAAATATCCAAGGACCTATCATTTACCATGGAGTCCTGGAGCTTCTGATGATGATAAGATCCTTCAGGATACTTCCCAATTTGAAGGTAAAGAAGTTGTAGTGACCATTAAGATGGATGGTGAGAATACTACCATGTACCAAGGTCACATCCATGCTCGTTCTATCACCTCGAAGGACCATGAATCGAGGCATTGGGTGAAGTCACTCCATGCTTCAGTGGCTTATGAGATCCCCAGAGATTGGAGAATTTGTGGAGAGAATTTATATGCAGCTCATTCCATAAGCTACGAGAATCTTCCCAGTTATTTCATGACATTCTCGATCTGGGATGAAAATAATCGTTGCCTATCCTGGGATGACACAGTAGAATGGTGTCAACTCTTAGGTCTTGAAACAGTACCGGTTCTTTATAGAGGGATATGGGATGAAGAGACCATTAAGAATTTGTACCAGGAAACTTATGACAACGATGAATGTGAAGGATATGTAATCAGAGTGGTTGATGAATTTCGATACCGGGATTTCAGAAAATCAACTGCCAAATATGTAAGAAAAGGTCATGTGCAAACCTCTACTCATTGGATGCATTCCCAGATCGTTCCTAACAAACTCAAGTAATGAAAATAAAAGAATCTGACATTGCAAAGTCAGTTGTGGACTGGCTTCAGGACCACCATTGGGAAGTTTACCAAGAAGTAGAGATTGATCCTAGCAGAACCAGTTCAAGAGCTGACATTGTAGCCAAGATGAACCCTGTATTATGGGTCATTGAGGTGAAGACCAGTTTCAGTCTCAAAGTGCTTGAGCAAGCCATGTTCTGGACAAGATATGCCCATAGAGTTTCAATAGCAGTCCCAAAGAAAAAAGGCCAATGGAGGTCTTACAGCTCAGGTCGAAGAGACTTTGAAGCATCGTTATGTAAACATTTTGGAATTGGACTTATAGAAATAAACGTTAGAAAAAATAATCAAGTTATAGAATCTATGGAACCAAAGTTTCGTAGAAAGGTCCATTGGTTGCTCAAGAAAAATTTACGAGAAGAACATAAGACATGGGCAGAAGCAGGTAATGACCAGAACAAGTATTTTACTCCCTTCCAATTAACTGTTTCAGACCTTGTTAGATTTGTAAGCCTACATCCAGGCTGCCATCTCAAAGAGGCTATAGATAATATCAAGCATCATTATAGAACGACCAGTACGGCACGTCTATGTTTGTCAAAATATATCCAAGAGGGTATTGTGATCGACAACATTGTGATGGTTCCTTCTGGTCGATATAAGAGATTATATATCAAAGGAAAGGAACCTAGAATACCAGTGCAACTGGAACTATTTTAGGAGGACTCCAATGGGTATGTATCGAATCAAGTTTACGAGTGGTGGGGAAAGCATCAAGACCATTTGGAATGGTCAAGAATTCGAGGCGAAATCACCCAAAGCTGCATGGAAAAAAGCTATGAAAGAATGGGGTAACGTAGCTGAAGCCAATAAGAATTCCTCTGTAGGATCTAACATGTCATTTTATGGTGGTAAACTCGAAGCTGAACTTGTTGAGGTTCATCGTCGAGAAGATGTAAATATTTGATGGGAGACATGAAGATATGAAAGCAAAAACATATTTTGCAAAACGATCCATGTCTGAAGATGTTGAAACACTTATGTATGCGATCCAGCATGGGAAATTCCCATTGAAAAGAAGACTAGGAGATTTCTTCAGAAGGGTCAGATGTTTTTTCATTGGGCATGATATGGTGAGACAACGATGGGGTGGGATAGGTCCAGATGGGCACAGACAAGAATATCATATAGGGTGTAAACGATGTCCTCATTTCAAGGTTAGTGAGACGTACCATATCGAGTTTGAGGCAGTAGACATATGAGTTACGAAGATGAATGGATGTGGTGGTTAGAAGAAGCCTGTTACCGAGTCTCTAGAGGTGTATCCCTACTATCAAATCCAAGTGAAGTAAGTCCTGAAGGATGGGCTCAAATAGAGCAATCCAAAAATAATCTTGAATCCACACATGAGGTCCAAATATTCCGTGACAAATTCATAACTGATGATTTTGGTACCGCAGCAGGAGTTTATGTGGCTAGATACCCATGGGTGAAAAATCTATTTGAAGAGACTGTGGCAATAGGGGATTTAGAAGGTGATGCCTTGATGGGTCTATTGTTAGGGTATTCTGCTGAAAATATCAACAAATTCCTGGATAAGAAATATGGCACATCCTGAGATAGGGATTGCTTTTTACAATCCACATGGACTTAAAAAATCAACCCTAGAGAAAGGAATAGATATGAGTTTTGTAGATGCATGGAATGAAACGGCTAAAGAAGTACATGATACCGCAGTGGAAAAAGGCTGGTGGGAAAAGACTATTCGGTTTGGTAGGTGTGAAAAAGATGGAAAACCACATGAATATGTTCTAGAACAAAATCCAGATGGGACTTACCTTGAAGATTTTTTACAACTCAAATGCAGAAAATGTGGTCATACCATTGACAACCAGAAAGAAATCATCCACACACTCTGGAATGTAGCTACAACTAGGAATGATGCTGAGATGATTGCTCTGATGCATAGTGAATTGTCAGAAGCTCTTGAAGGTCTTAGGAAGGGTGACCCTCCCAATGATCAACTTCCAAAATTTAGTTACCAGGAAGTAGAGTTTGCCGATACTATCATTAGAATGATGGATATGGCTCTTGCCAAAGGTTTACGTATCGCAGAAGCTCTCGAAGCTAAAAAAGAATACAACAAAGGTCGGTCATATCGTCACGGTGGGAAAAGTATCTAATGAAAGATGCTGAGTGCATCACTTCCCTTGAGACTCTCGTGGAACAATATGAATATCTGGTTCAAGAATTGTCCCATGAAATGTGTTATTATCGATCCCCCAAATTCTATCGATTCAGACCGTTGATTAAGAAATGCCACGATTTGAGAAGGGAATGGGTCCTTCTCGGTTCTGCAAGGATTCTTGGGTCTAGCAATGTCCGACTTTTCCCAGGAGTTAAAGCTATTAAGGAGATATAGATGGGTAAGGACAAAAAGAAAAGAAGAGAATCTCAAACTACCTGGAAAGAAGGTCAGCTTGGTAATGGGATTCGGATCTCAAAAGAAACTTTGATGAACTTGGCTAAGCAAGCTAACTGGGATGTCAAAGAAGGTCAAGAAGAGATTGTGGTGGATAAAAGGAAATCACAACCTACTGCATAGGTACATAGCTCTTCAATCGACGGATCAAATCTTTTATCTCATCTTTTTCGTATAGAGATAGGGTGGGGCTCTTTAGATAAAGAGGCCCCTCAAGTTCAGATATTGTATCTAGAACTAATTGCAGAGGTACGTCTTTGTAATTTCTAGAATTATTGAAAATTATAGATACATAACCTGTGGTTCCAAAAACCCAATCTTCTAAACGATCTATCAGATCTTGGCTTAACCGCACTTGATATATTTCTTTGGCTAGTCTTCTTAATTGAGCACTGATTTGCATGACATATCTCCTTATTTGATATAATTATAAATCATTTATAATCTATCTAGAGTAGATTGTTTGGTACATAGGAGACATATCATGGATTTCAGTAAAATAGCAGAGAATGTTGCCTGGAGATCAATCAGAGGACAGGAAATTGAAGATGTTCGTAAGAAAAAGACCCAACCTTGGAATTACGTCATCATGATCGACAGCTTTATGAGTGGGTGGGGTAAAGCTCCTGGTCGAAGCTATATAGCTATTGCTGTGGATAATCAAGAAGAAGCTGATATTGTGATGCAGAATGCTCGTAAAAGGTCAGAGATGAAGAGTATCAGGCTTCGTAAAAAGCTCCCTAAGGTAAGTGAGGGAGATCATCTTAAAGTCACTGATAAGCATGATTTTGGAAATTGGTTTCAACCAGGTGCTTTCTAGGAGATTGAAATGTATAGATATAAAAAAGCAGCAGGAGTGCAGTTACCCCCAGGAATGGAAACCAGTGCTGGAGCATACGATATCAGGAATGTGAAACGTAAGGATGGTCAGGAATGGTATGCCTTAGGTTTTTCTGACTCTTCAGCATCACCTTGGGGTGTCTGGAGATGGTCTAAAGGCAATGGTTTCTATTGGGGTCATTACTTCAAGAAAGAAGATGAGGCAGTAAAGTATTTCAACAAGGCAGCAAAGAGGTCGAACATGTATAGATATCAGTCACAAAGAAAAGTAGCTCTCCCAAGAACCGTTGAAAAAGAGGTCTACAAGTTTGACGAACTTGACGATCAAGCTAAAGATAAGGCTCGTGAATGGTGGCGTGATGGAGCCCTTGATTACGAGTGGTGGGATTTTCTTGAAGAGCAGTTCAAGGAAGATGGTGAGAAAAAGGGTTTTGACATTGACAAGATGTACTTTTCTGGTTTTGCTAGTCAGGGTGACGGTGCAAGCTGGGAAGGTTCTGTAGACCTTCTCAAGCTCATTCATAGTGAAGGTGCTGAAAAGCAATTCCCTTCTTTTGTAAAGCTCATGGAAGAAATGGGTGGTGAAGACTATGAGGATTATCACCTCAACATCACTCATTCTGGGCATTACTATCATTCAAATACAATGCACGGTGACGACATCCGTGCTCCATCTGTAGATAATTATGAAGATGCTGATGACTGGTCAGAAGATGAAGTAGACAAGTTTGATGAGGCTCTTGAAAGAGAAGTAGAAGAACTCAATGAATGGGGTCTTGAACAAGCTCGATACTATGCTCAAGATTACTACCAAGCTCTTGAAAAAGAATATGATTGGTTGATGGCTGATGAGAATGTAGATGAAAATATCATGGTCAATGAATATGAATTTAATGAAGACGGAAGTATTTTTTAGCCTAGATCAAAAAAAGACTAGCCAAAAAGATTTCTCTACTGTATATTAAGTGTACCGTGAATCGACACGGTGAGGTGAGAGATGAAAACGGGAATTGACATCGTTGCCAAAACCGAAATCGTTTCCACCGATCTATCCCTTTCCCTGTTACTCTTGTAATTTAATAATCCTCACAGTACAGATCTAGACTACTGTACTGTGTGCAGGGGATAGGTTTGATCTTTGAAATTTTAGGTGTTGTGCTGGGGTGGTGGAATTAGGTAGACACTGGGGACTTAAAATCCCCTGGCCTTGTGTCGTGAGGGTTCGATTCCCTCCCCCAGCACCAAAAATATGCTCGGGTGGTGGAACTGGTATACACGCAGGACTAAGAATCCTGTGCCGAAAGGCTTGAGGGTTCGAATCCCTCCCTGAGCACCAAAGTCTGGGTGGTGAAATTAGGTAGACACGCAGCGTTGAGGTCGCTGTGCCGAAAGGCTTGAGGGTTCGATCCCCTCCCCAGACACCAGGCCGGAATGGTGGAACTAGGCAGACACGCTAGGTTTAGGTCCTAGTGGGACTTGTCCCGTGGGGGTTCGATTCCCTCTTCCGGCACCAAACAATTTGCTGGAGTGGTGGAACGGTATACACGTAGCGTTCAGGACGCTATGCCCGTAAGGGATTGAGGGTTCAAATCCCTCCTCCAGCACCATATAGCCGGGGTGGTGGAACTAGGTAGACACGTCGGATTCAAAATCCGATGAGAGAAATCTCGTGAGGGTTCGATTCCCTCCCCCGGCACCAATCAATTATTTTATTATATAATCTAAAAATAAGTTGTATAGTACGAAAAAGATCAGGGGCTCTTATGATCAAAGGAATGTCGGACAAAGAAGCGAAAGCTCTAGCAGATATTAGGGGATCTCCAGAATATGATGTTGATATCCTAGACTCTGAATTATGCTTTCCGTTAATTGTGCTTCAAAGTCCAATACCAACGGCTATAGGACGGTCGGATGGTTCTATTGTACTTTTCAATAAAGCTCTAGAGAAATTCATTGGGTACACTACTGATGAAATCAAAAATGTAGGAGAATGGGTAGAAAGGTTATATCCTGATGGAGAATATAGAGATTTTGTTTGGAAAAATGTGACACAAGCTCTTAAGGGTGAGGGACAGGATTGCACTGTATTCAGAATAACGTGTAAAGATGGTGCTGAGAAAGTAGCTTCTTTTCACACATCATTTTTTAAAGGTGGTCTAATAATACAGATCGTAGATGTGACTAAACAATATGAAGTAGAAAAAGAATTAAAGATGGAAAAAAATACAGTGAAAGAGTTCCTTAATGTAGCTAATGTGATTTTTGTAACAATTGATTCTAATCAAAATGTTGCTCTTATAAACAAGAAAGGATGTCAGATATTAGGTTATAATTCTGATGATTGTAGGCATATAATTGGTAAAAACTGGTTTGAAAACTTCTTACCAAAAAGATATGTGCCTCAAGTAAAACAAGTCTTTAATAATCTGATAAATGGTGAAATACAATTATCTGAATACTATGAAAATCCTGTACTGACAAAGACTGGAGAAGAAAGACTCATAGCTTGGCACAATTCAGTGTTGTATGATCACGAGGGTAATATAAAATATAGTATTGGTTATGGAGAGGACATCACAGATCGAAAAGCTCTTGAAACTCAATTTTACCATGCTCAGAAAATGGAAGCTATTGGAACCTTGGCTGGTGGAATAGCACATGATTTCAACAACCTTTTGATGGGTATACTATCAAATGCTACTTTACTTCGTTTGAAAGAAGGGAAGACTAGCCAAGAACTTATAGATATAGAGATTTGTGGTAAGAGAGCTGCTGATCTGACTGCACAACTTCTTAGCTTTGCCCGTCGTGGCATAGACACCTCAAATATCATAACCTCAAACATAAATGTATTAGTCAACAATAGCATTGGTATATTTAGCAGAACTAGGAAAGATATTGTTGTGCATAAAAGTCTGAAGAGTGATATTTGGAGTGTCAGTGCAGATCCCGGCCAGATAGAACAAGTTCTTATGAACCTGTTTGTCAATGCTAGTCAAGCTATGCCAACAGGAGGTGATCTTTATATTACTACTTCAAATATATCAGTATCTGAAATAGGATCTCTTCATTTAAAACCTGGTGATTATATCAAGTTATCTGTGACAGATACTGGGTGTGGGATGAGTAATAAAACAATAGAACGAGCCTTTGATCCGTTCTACACAACCAAAGAAGTAGGACGTGGTTCTGGTCTTGGCTTATCTTCAGCATATGGTATCATCAAAAATCATGAGGGGGATATTTCTCTACATAGTGTTGAAGGAGAAGGGACTACCGTAAATGTGTATCTCCCCAGAGCTGAAGAGATCTTATTTGAAAATAAAATAGAGGATGATCAGTTAGAGATAGGATCAGAATGTATATTGTTGATAGATGATGAAGATATTATCATAAAAACAGCTACTAGACTTCTCAGTACTATAGGATATACGGTTTATCCTGAAAAAGATGGTTTAAAAGCTATTGATTTCTATAAGAACCATCAAGACAGTATCGACTTGATATTGTTAGATATGGTGCTGCCAGGAATTGGGGGTCCAGAGATATATGACACTCTGAAGAAGATAAACCCAAAAGTGAAAGTTGTCTTGATGAGTGGATACAACATCAATGGGAAAGCTTCATATGTGTTGGAAAAAGGTTGTGATGGATTTATTCAAAAGCCTTTCAGTCTCAGTGAAATCTCAAAAAAGATCAGGTCTGTTCTAGATCAATAACCAAAAAAATAACCCCTTGGTATAATTCTAGAGTGGTTACTTCTAGAATGGAGATGGTACCATGGAAAATTTGGTCAAAGGTTTCGAGAGAGCAGGACTCAAAGTGGAAGTTACCAACACTCCTTTCACTCGTGGTACGGGTGGAGAGGATGTTTTCGGTATGGATATTGACCGTCGTATCAAGGGCAATCGTCGTACCGAAATCTTCAGGATTTATCCTGGCCATGATTCCAATCGGGTCTTGGTCCAGGGTACTGATGCAGAGAAGGGTCAACTTGTGTTGATGGTCCATGAAAAACGTAGGCCCTTTGAGACTCTGATCTACAAGTCTCGTATCCCTGATAGACCCAAGAATACGATCCGGGAAACCAAAAAGCATTGGGTTGTTCGGGAATACACCCCAGAAAACAAACGTCATTTCTTGATGGGAGTGGATGAACGACAGCTCTTCATTGCTCAGCTCCCCAAAGCTGTGAGTACGGTCAGGGATGCACACAACTGCCTCAAAGCCCCCACTGTATGGACAGCAGAAGGGAAGCAAAAAGGGAGGACCTTCAGGCAAGGGGAGTGGTTCTTCCTCAACACCACAGATACTGAGAAGAAAGAAATCGAAAAGGCTGTGGAAATGGGTCTGATGAAACGTAAGGAAAGCATTGGAGCCCATGCGGGTCGTGCTGGTGGAAACCCTCACATTGCTGAGGAACTGGTAGTGCTTGGAGGGACCCCCTTGAGTCACGGCTTTCCCATGCGTCAGCGTCCAGAAGTGTTTGTCAGGGGCAATATCAGGCATGTGGACCATAAAACCCTTAAGATCAGACAATGGCGTAAAGTCATTGCTAACACTGAATCCAATCAAGGTCGAATGGAAGGTGTTAGCTGGATCGACTAATGACCTTTCAAAAAATCCCTTCAAAAATTCAAATCTGTCCAGTATACAACCTTAGAACATAGGAAGGAGATAAGATGCCTCCAAAGTTTGTTTGCAGTCTTTGTATGAGACGTTTCAAGAGAGAATCAGCTCTTAAGGACCATCTTGAAAGTGATGCTCATAAGGAGATGGTTAGGAAAAAAGAAGCAGAGGAAAAAGCAAAAAGAGAGGCTGCAAAGAAACGGGCAGATGTGGTGAGATGCAAGCTGGATGAGATGCAAGCTGGGTGAGATGCAAGCTGGGTGAGTGGTGGAACTTGGTAGACACGCAGGATTTAGGTTCCTGTGCCTTCGGGCTTGAGGGTTCGAGTCCCTCCTCACCCACCAACATAAAGGAGCTATTATGGGAGTGGCACATCTCAGACCAATATGTGAATTCTTTATGCGTCGGCTCTATGCTAAAGGAAAGCTCTCGATACGAGAATGTGTAGATGCTATGTATGAGAATGGCATCACATATGATACAAGTGCTGGTTCCTGTGATGACAAACCTCACCTTGCTCTTGGTATGGGGGGTGTCATCAGATTCATGCTAGGAATTCTTCCCACATGCCCACCACAAGAAAATAGATTCATAGAGTTGGTAGATCCTAGTGATAAGAACAAGAAGATAGTCATGGCATGGGTTCATGATGCTGAAGATGCTTTCTCTCCAGACAGTATGGATGATGAAGGGTTCTTCCCACAACTTGATGACCTCCAATGGAAATACACCAAAGATTGGAGGAAGAAATACTCTCAGATACCCCGACTGAGTTATATTGGACACTGAAAATGTTTGAACCAAAATTCAGAAAAGTTACTTTCAAACAAGACCACAGATGCTTTAAATCTGGTGATGTTATCGAGTTTCGAGGTCGCACAAATCTCATAGTTGGTCTCAATGGATCTGGTAAATCGACACTCCTACAGTTAATTGGAGATTACACTTCTACCAATGTCTGGAAAAGCCATGATCATAAAAAAGCCAAAGATATCATCAATATTGATATGGATGAAGGTTGTAAAATCAAGCATTATGATTTTGAAAAAGATAACAAAAGAACACTGAACTATTTTGATTGGGATGACAAAGACATGGATGTTGGCCACCATATGCACTCTATGTGGATGTCTCATGGTGAATCAGCTATCTATGCTATCGATGCAATCATGTCAAAAGAGTATGATGTGTATCTTCTCGACGAACCTGATCAGGCAGCTTCTATACGAGTTGCAATGGCTTTATCAAGACTTTTCTTGCTGTATCCTTTTGAGAAAAATATCCAGATCATAGCCTCTGTCCATCATCCTTTCATCATGCAGGAGATTGGTACAGTGTATGATCTCAAAAAGAAAGAATATGTAGAAGCTAATGCATTCATAGAAGAAATGAGACAACCAGGTCCAATGTCATCCCTAGATGAAAATAGAAAGCAAGAACCAAAAACGAAACGTAAAAAAAGGGCACGGGCAAAGCCTGCTGCTAAGAAAGCTGTCAAGAAATGAAAGTATATGTGATTGTGTATCGTAATGGTTCTAGATATAGCATAGGAACTGGAAAAGGAATGGCTGCTTATCTAGAAGAAAAAGTGGCCTATGAAAGGATTGAGATGATCTCCAAAGCTGATGGGTTGGAGCCTGGAGAATTAATAGCTAAGCCTGTTGATGCAGATCAGAAAGTTCTAGAAGCTATAGGCTTAGACATCATTTAGGTAGTGTGAATACTGCTGTTTGCTGACCGTGGAAAATCTTCAAACCATGATGGAATTCAATTTTAAATTGTGGGAAGTTTAATACAATAGTACCTGGGGACTGGATCACCCATAATATACCATCTCGTTTATGGGATAAGAAAAAGTCATCTTCAAATAAGTGTACTGTCTGGTATCTGTCTTTGATCAGGTCTTCTTTTCCACGGAACATAGCACGATTAAAATTCCTTGAATCAAACGTGAGTATAGCCATACCATCTGGCTTCAATATTCTCTTGAGTTCTTTAGACCAAATTTTCTGAGATTCAAAGTCGAGATGTGTCAGCACAGAGCATCCATAAATAAGGTCAAACGATTTATCATCGTACTTCGTGGGGGGCATGGAATTGCAAGCGTAGAAATCACCTCTGTTATCACAATTCTTACGAGCCAGTTTCAGATACTCTTTGTTTATATCACAACCATGTCTATGTACTTCAGGACCCCAAAATTTCAGAACTCTCCCCAAGCCACAGCCCCAATCTAGAACATCCTTTATCTCTTTATCTTTAACTAGTGATTTGATTTGATCTAGAGATTTCTGACCAGATTCAAAAAATAGCTTTGAATCATTTCGACCAAATGTAGCTAGCATATGTTCTTTTGACAATTCCATGTTCAGAATCATAACTATATTTCTATACTCAAGTCAAGATTTTTGGTAAAAAAATTAAAACTGGTATAGTCTGCCTGGAGGGATCACATATGACTACACATAATGAACGAGAACTGAGGGAACAAGAACCATATTTTTTGAATCATATCTTTCCAGAAGATAGATTCTTTGATAAATGGATACAAGATTGGGAACAAGGAGAAACACATGGACGAGAAGACTGTAGAACATCTATTCACCTATCACCCACCGAGCAAAGACCAAATCCCAAAATACAACGAACTGAGAGAAGCAGCCAAGACATTTGCCCTAACTGTTCATCGGCTCACCCCTCCAGGTGAGGATCAGGATGTAGCGATCCGCAAGATTCGAGAAGCGGTGATGACTGCAAATGCAGCCATTGCTTGTCAAGCATAAATGTAGCTAAAGGAGAAACCAATGCCGAGTTATGTACCAATCACAGACGAGATGTGTTTAGTCCATCAAGAAGTAAAGTCCAAGGTCACAACAGTTGAAAAGAGAGAGCCTGTCAATCATATTTGGATCTATGACAGGTCAGGTTCCATGTATTACACTCTTTCTGGCCTATGTGAACAACTTATGATTCTTTCCAAGAAACTGCCAAAGGGGGATACTCTCAGTCTTGGGTGGTTTAGTGGGGAGGGGGATTTCAATTTCATCATCAAGGGATTCAAAATCAGTGATGAAGCTGATTACGATACCTTGGAACGGGCTATCAGAAAGAATAGTTCAGTTAGGAATACAACCTGTTTTTCAGAGATTCTTCACAATAGTAGCACTGTCATTGAAGATCTCTCAATCATGTCTGATACTTTTTCTCTTCATTTTTTTACAGATGGATATCCAGTTGTCAGGAATTATAGAAGAGAGATTGAGAGTATCTTTGAAGCTATCAATAAGATCAAGGGCAAGATTCACAGTGCTATGTTCATCGGTTATGGGTACTACTACAACAAGGAACTCATGGCTCAAATGGCTGAGAAACTTGGTGCTCTTCTTATCCATAGCACAATGGTCAATGAATACTCAGATAGTATTACACGACTTGTGAAGCTCTCTGAAATACAGGAACCGAAACAGGAAGTGGAATCTTTGGTAGAAAATCCACTGGCAGTATTCACTGTTTCAGATCAAGGTGTGATGCTCTATGGACTAGATGATGATGGTAAGTTGTATATTAGTCCACAAAAAGGTCGAGGCACTTCTGTATTTTATGTGTCAAATGAGAAGCCCAACAAGAAGAGCTGGAAGCGTGTCAACATTGATGATATCGACTTTGCAGATACTGGCAACAAGTATGGTAAAGGACTTTATGCTGCTGCTCTCGTTCTGACTCAACAAGCAAAGACTGACCTTGCTCTTGAGTTTATTGGTAAGGTTGGAGATAAGAAGGTAGTAGATTCTTTGACCAATGCTTTCACAATTGAAGAGTATGGTCAAGCTGAAGATGTCATCAATAAAGGACTTCAGGATATCAGTGAAAGATTCATTGAAGGTCGAGATGCCAATTATCTACCCCCTGATGATGCTTTTTGTGCTTTTGATCTTCTTGGTATCCTAGTCAATGATGATGAGGCTTCATTCTATCCATACCATGAGAATTTCCATTATGAGAAGATTGGAGTTCCTACTAAGACCAAGGGTGATTATCCCAAGTTCATGGCTGACAAGGATATTCAATGTCCATTCAACCAATTGGTATGGCATTCAAGTCGATTGAATCTCAATGTCCAGACACGTATCAAGGGTGTGGTACATCTCAAAGAAGTAGAGGGAAAGACAGGTTCTGATCTTGAACTTCCAGAATACTTCAATACTTTTGTGTTCAGAAATTACACCTTCATCAAAGATGGGAGGGTTCACATCAAGAAGTTCTATGTAAAGACTTCTGAGAAGACCTATCTAGAGCTAAAGAACAAAGGTATCGTAACTGATGATGATTTCAAGAACTCTGGAGTTTACGCTATTGATGTCTCTGGTCTCCCAGCAATTAACAGAAAGATTGCTACTGGTCGAACCTCAGCAACAGATCTTTGCAAGTTGTCTATGGAAGAGCAGAAATTGAAAGGTCAGATCAAGGCTCTGAAATGGCTTAAGAATGAAGAGATCGGAGAACAGAAGGTTGAAACTACAGAGTACAATGATGACCAGATTGCTTTTCTGGAAGCAAATGGTATCAATCTCAAGAAGGGTGGATTGTATCAACCTCCTATGGAGACTGCTGAAGCATCTGACCAATATATTGCCAAGGCATTCAAGATCAAGATTGCCAAGATGTCGAGCCTCCCCACTGTGAAAAAGGTGATGGACAAGATTGCAGTAGGGAAGAGCCGAACTCCAGTAGAGTACCTAGTTGAAGAGGGTATCAATCTGTACGATGCTTCAAAGAGCAAGCTCAGCTCCACTGAAACTAAGACTAAATGGTTTGATGAAACCATTAAGGGTCTACAGAAGACCATGTTGGGGATCAGGTCACAGATCCAGGAGACAAAGTTTGCTGTTATCTTGGGCAAAAAATGGTTTGATGAATTTGAGTCCAGAGATGAAACTACTCTAGAAGTTGATGGTATATCATTCACATTCGATCTAGGTGAAGAAACTGTCAATCTCTAGAGGAAGTGAATCATACATTTAGCCAAAACATCGACCCCTGCCGTTTTTGATTCAAGACAATGCCCTATCTCAGATAGATGATCTTCTAAAGCTACAATAGTACCCCCTGGAGGTAATAGATTCGTGATATCGGCTCTACCATTTTGTGTGTCCGATACCTTAGCCCAATCTTGCAATAGAACTTCAGCAATGCCTTGAACAACTACCCAGCATGAATCACCATCAGGCACATCATTGTCGTACATAATACCCATGCAATTAGGCATTTTGATCTCCAAAATATTCAATATAGAAATATATAAAAAAATTACAATCCTTTAATAGGTTACATATATTGAAATGCTTGGAGGTTGGTATGAGCAGAGTGAAGAAAAACATAATCTTATTTATAATGTTCGGATGTATCTATATTGTCCTGGAAGTGTTTATGCGGATGTTTCGAGGAGAAATGGTAGGGATACATGGGTTAACTTATCCTTCATTTGCTGGATGGACTTCAATATGGATGTTCCCGATTGGAGGGAGTTGTATCTTTATTATTGGATACCTAAATGAAAAGAAGAAACTACCTATATGGTCTCAGGTTATATTGGGGACTCTTACCGTATTCAGTATAGAGTTTGTGACAGGACTCTTCTTTAATGTCTGGTTAGGTCTTCATCTGTGGGATTACAGCACATGGCCTCTCAACATTATGGGTCAGATCACATTAATTTATCTACCTGTGTGGGCTTTATTGTGTCCTTTAGGTATCTGGTTAGATGATGTGTTTAGAGACATGTTAGAAAATAAAACTTATAGAATATCAATCCTTGATGTATATAAATCATTATTTACTGGAAAATCCTAAGATATATGTTGATCTTTTAATAATCCACATAATTGGTATAATGATTATGCGGGTTGTTGGTTAGCCATAACCTGCTTGAGGAGGGGGGTCATGTCTGTTTGGGTATGTCACCTCCTGATTCACTCATGGATATGACCCCCCTCAATAAATATGGAAATTAAAGAGACAAGAGAAACATCAAGAGGTGCTTTATTCATAGTTCTTTGCGATTGTGGTAAGCATTTCAGTTATAAGGTAAGGTTACCAAAAGATATGTGTCCATACTGCAAAAAATGGGTCACTCTTACGGAACTATTGGCTTGCAATGGTAATGTTTACAATAAAAAAGATTTTCCCTATCATAAAGACTGAATGGTGTATGGAATGTCAAACATCGATTCGGTTACAATGGTGTTGGCAGATGACTCTAGGACCTATCAGAAAATCTAACGGTGATCTTACAATAATTGAAACAGCTTGTGCTAAGTGCTTACCTAAACCAGATAGAGCACGAGCCTATTTTGAAAGTAGAAGGTTGAAATATGGTTATTGATGAACCAAAATATGTAGTTCTAGAAGGTATTGATGGATGTGGTTCTACTACTCAATGTGAATTAATTGAGAGTTCTTTTAACAACCATGATATTGATATTGTATCTACTAAAGAACCAACAGACGGTGAGATAGGAAAGATAGCTCGCAAATATCTGAAGGAATCAGATCCAATAGAAGAGGTACATGCTTTATTATTTGCAGCAGACCGTTTAGTGCATGATCGAGAAGTTAATGGTTGGCTGAGGTCTGGGAAATGGGTAATAGGAGATCGTGGGTTAGGTTCTTCCCTAGTCTATCAGAGTATCACATGCGGCATGGATTTCACTCAGAGTGTCAATCAAAAAGCAAAAACCCCTGACCTCACTATCGTCATTAAGATAGCTACAAATACAGCTCTTAATAGATTGGAAAAGAGGTGGGCTGAGACTGGTCAATATGCTGATAGGTTTGAAAACAATGACTTCCTGGATAAAATAGCCCAAGAATACAATCTACTCTATAAACGTCTCCCAAATGTCAAATTTGTAAATGGAGAACAAAGTAAAGAAAAGGTTTTTGAAGATTGTATAGAGTTACTTAAGGAGTCTTTTCAAACCAGTGATTGCATCAGTAAGTTGGTCACTTAGCTTGTCTAGTTTCTGAACATCTTTCCTGTTCCAAGCATGTAATACGTCTTCTATGTTGGATACCACTTCTTTCAGCCCAGCATTGAGAGTCTCTAGGTCAGCTTCGATGTCGTCATAATGTGAGAGATAATCATTGACAGCATCCAAAACACCCCAGGTCATTTCTGAATGCTCAGAATCTGATTCTGTATCAATAGCCAAGAGAAGATCTCCATGTTCATTGATGAGATCTTGAAGTTGCTTGTCAACCACAGGAGGTACTTCTAGAGAAGAGGAGAATTCACCTGAGATCAATTCATCAACACTGCTAGAATAATGTTCTATATCAGATTGATGTTCTGTGAACTTATCAATCAATTTCTTGATGTTTGAGGTTCTGTCCTCTAGGTCTCCAATGTATCTTTGGATTTCGTCTCGTGCATTTTCAGCCATGGATTTCTCCTTTAAATTTCTACTGAAGATCAGTATATAGCTAGAGAGTACAAAAAAATTATTTATGTGTACTCTATATGGAGGAATTGAAAAATGGATCTAAAAGACTTGAAAATTATATACGAAACATGGTTTGGGTCCCATGCTTATGGGACCAGCAGACCAGACTCTGATGAGGATTTCAGGGGTATTGCTCTGGCTCCAATTCAATATTATCTTGGATGTCTCCAGAGATTTGAGCAGAAAGAAATCAAGGAACCTGACCGAGTGTTGTGGGATCTGAAGAAATTCTGTAACATGGCTCTTGCAGCTAACCCCTCTAGCTTTGAGATTCTGTACTGTGAAGACTCTGATGTCGTGACCATGACAGACACAGGAAAGCTGATCAGAGACCACAGGGATTTGTTCCTTTCCTCAAAGATGGGTAGCAGCTATTTGGGCTATGCCTTCTCACAGCTTAAACGTATCAGAAGGCACCGAAACTGGCTTTTGAACCCACCAAAGACAAAGCCAGAACGTGGAACCTATGGTCTTCCTGAGACTCACAAGCTTGTGAGCCGTGACCATATGGGAGCTTTCTTCTATGTGCTGAACCACATTCTGAAAGGATCTATTGAGGAAGCTAGACTCAGTGATGAGACTCTGGAGGAACTTCGAGAAGTAAATACAGTTGGTCTTTTGCAGAGTTTTGATCCTGGGGACGAACAAAACTGGGCTGAGATTCAGAAGCTAACAGGTTGTTCTGACAACTTCATTGAGGCCATGTCCAGGGAACGTCAATATCAGAATGCTATTAATGAGTGGAATAGCTACCAGAACTGGAAGAAAAATAGGAACCCAAAACGAGCTGAACTAGAAGCTAAGTTTGGATATGATTGTAAACACGCTACAAATCTAGTAAGGCTCATCAGGATGGGTGAAGAAATCCTTACTGGTAAAGGGGTCATTGTACGTCGTCCTGACGCAAAAGAACTCATGACTATTGGTCAAGGGGCCTGGTCATTTGAACAGCTAGAAGAATGGGCTCTTGAAAAAGAACGTCTATTCTTGGAGTTGAAGAAGACAACCTCATTGCCTCGTGAGCCAAATAGAAAACGAATCAATGAGATGTGCATTGAAATCATGAGTCGAGAACTTTATCCTGACGTAGTGATTCAGGCCATTAAGTGGGATGAGGTATGATAGAAATATTGATGAGTATTACCTCAAATCTTGTCATTCGGATGGAGCCATGAAAAAAGTCAAAAGAGAAGTTAAAGTTTTCGAGACTAAACTGTTTTGTGACTGTGGTGGAGAGATGGTACCAATGGACACGTATTACCCTACCTACCCAATAAAATACCCCCATAGATGTGAAGAATGTGGGAGAGAAGAAACCATATCAGGTAAACAATTCCCAATAATTGAATATGAGGAGTAGATATGGGTGCTTGTGGATGTGGGGATTTTGTACCCCAGTATAAATTTGAAGGTCCTGGTGATACTGTCTATACCCTCGAAGTAATCAATGGGTGCCGATATTGTGAAGAAGTCCCCAAAGGAGTAGTGATTTCACAACTCAACACTGAAGACCAGGAGATGTTTTGTGTTGATGTTGTCCCAGACCTAAAATTCAATGATCGAGATTTCAAAGAAGCTCCCATTGAAATTATGTCTAGGGAATGGCTGACAGAGAAATTGAAAGCAGGACTCAATGGAGTTCTTGATGACAAGAGTCCTGAATATCTAGATATTGTGGTAGAAGAACTTGTCCAAGACATTTTTGAGTAAAACATGGAATTGACTAGAGAAGAACGAAATCTCATCATTTATGGACTTCAAATGAGATCCAATATCATTCAAACTGGAGATCCAAACGTCTCAGCTCAAGACGTGAAAAGGATGGGTTCTCAGAAAAATTTGCTTGGTCGTCCTAAACTTGGTGGACCTGAAATAAAAGCTTTAGATACTGATCAGATGAAACTCTGCATTCAGATTGATGAACTAATCAAGAAAATAGATACTGAGGAGTAGATATGATTCACTGTTTCTTTCATTCCGTAGACCTTGATGGTCATTGCTCTGGCGCAATCGTGCATCGGAAACACCCAGATTGCAAACTACATGGGATTAATTATGGAGACCCATTCCCATGGGATGAGATTGGAAAGGATGATACCGTTTACATGGTAGATTTCTCTCTGCAACCGTTCAGTGATATGATTCGTCTCAAAGAATCTTGTAACCTGATCTGGATTGATCATCATAAATCGGCTCTAGATAATGCTGAGAAAAATGATTTCTCTGCTGAAGGTAATAGTAGAAATGGTACTGCTGGGTGTGAGTTGACTTGGGAGTATATCTATCCTGACGTTGAGATGCCAAGAGCTGTGTATCTATTGGGACGATATGATGTATGGGATCATGAAGATCCTGATACTTTGGTGTTTCAATATGGTATGAGAATCTATCCTAACACATTCCCTCAATCTGATATCTGGGAAAAGATGCTTAGTGATGACAAAGAATTCCTTAACAAAACCTTGAAGGATGGGGAATTCATTATTGAGTATGAAAAGGTACAAGAGACAAAATATTGCAGAGGGTACAGCTTTGAAACCGAAATTGATGGTAAGAAAGCTATAGCTCTCAATAAGGGCTTTGCCAGTTCAAAAATTTTTGACTCTAAATGGGACCCTGAAATCTATGATTTGATGATTGTTTTCCATTGGTCAAAAAAAGGTTTCTGGAAAGTCTCGTTGTATAGCACCAAGGAAGATGTTGATGTGAGTGCCATAGCAATACGTTATGATGGTGGAGGTCACAAAGGGGCAGCAGGATTTCAGATATATGGTGATTTACCATTCCTGAAAAGAGCATCATTGCTCAAAAGAATTGGTCAAAGGTTGAAATTTATTTGGAACAGAATCTGGAAGTGAAAGGTTTTAACCGTGACTGATATACAAACACCATTACCTCCTGCACCACCACCACAGAAACCAACAAAGATGCATTATTTAACTATCGCCATTTGCATCCTAAATATAGCAGTATGTGGTTTCAATATTATGGAGATGATAACATCTCGGTTTGAATTAGAAACCATTTCAGAACAGAATAAAGTTCTTGACCATAAATCCAAATCTGTAGACGAAGAGCTGGTAAAACTCCGTACCACAATAATGTCCAGTCACCATGAAAATGTTATCTTTCTCAAAATTATTTATCTAAAACCTGAGGTGAATCGTGAACTGGCTCGTGATATAGCTGTCAAGGTGTATCGGTACAGTAAAGAATATAGAATGGATTCTGATCTTATCCTAGCCATGATATCTGTAGAATCAGGGTTTGATCCAAAAGCTGAGTCAAAAGTGGGAGCTAAGGGACTTATGCAGATTATGGACCATTGGGCTAAGATTTGGAATATCAAAGGTTCATTGTTTGATCCTGACGTGAGTATCAGATATGGAATCCAAATACTTAAAGCCTATCAAGACCTTTATCCTGACCTTGAACTTGCTTTAGCTGTCTATAATAGAGGTCCTGGTATGGTTGATTGGGACATCATCAAAAAGAAAGATCCAGTCACAGCCAACAATTATGCTGAAAACATAATGAAGCGGTACAATGATTTGAAGAATCTTAGAGTGAAATGATTATTCTGATTGCTGAGCTGACTGCACCATCTGAGAAGCTGATTCAACACTCTCAAAAGTAGCTGCCTTGAGTTCCTTTGCAAGATGCACTGCCAGCTTACCAATTTTGCTCATCTTAGAAATCTCATCCTGAGACAGCCCATTCTGATTGAGATCATACTTATCTACCAGGTGAGTCTTTGCATATTCCACAGCCTTGTTGATATCCTTTGCTGTGACTGTAGCTCCTGGAGCATGATCACGATGATCTACAAAACTGAAGAAGGTTGCTGCTAGACCTTTCTCTGCTCCTTTCAGGCCCTTCACCTTCTCATCAACATCAGCTCTGCTAACTCTACCATCTTTACCACCTGCATCGATCAACGTCTGGCCCATGTTTTCCAATACTCGGTGAACATCTCCCTTTGCGACTCGTGCCATGTCTTTCTCCTATCGTGTTAGCATTAGCCCCAACGCTGAAGTTGGGGGTTGTAAAAGACCTGCCAGCCTCTCCAACAGGCCAAAATTCCCATCACCTTTGACAGAACCCAAACGTGCCGCTGAAACAACGTCTAGCTGCCCGTCAATGAATTCTTGGAAGGCATTAGGGGTAAACCATAGCCTCAGGTCAGAACCTTCCTTAGGAGGTCCTATGGGCTCTTGTATGTTACCCAGTTGTACGGTCCAAGAACCAACCCCATCTATTTGAACTGAGATAGAACCTTTCAAAGTTCTGAAAAGATCCCACTGTTTTAGGATCATTGTGGGTAAAGCTACATCGAAAAATCTTTGTGTGTCCATACTTGTCTCCACCCTAGTTTGAATTAGACTAACAAAAACAGATTATTATACCAATTGTTTTTCTATTTATTTTAGGTCTAGAATTCTCTTTAAAAAAAGAGTTCAGGTCGGTATAGAATATAGGAGGTATGGTATGAGAGTTCCAGAGCCAGTTGTAGAAATCATCAAGAGCCTGAAGGAAAAAGGCTTCTCTGCCCACATCGTAGGTGGGTCTGTTCGAGATGCAATTCTAGGTCTAGATCCAAAAGACTGGGACATCTGTACTTCTGCTCTTCCAGATCAAGTAGTAGCCATGTTCCCCAAAGTTGTACCCACGGGAATCGAGTATGGTACCGTTACAGTCATGATTGATGGTGAGGGTTTTGAAGCCACTACCCTAAGGGGTGATGGAAACTACAGTGATGGTCGTCGTCCTGATTCTGTGGATTTTATCAGTGACATTAATGAGGACCTGAGCCGTCGTGACTTCACTATCAATGCAATGGCTTTTGATCCTATTGATGATGTCTTGGTAGATCCTTTTGGTGGAGAGAAAGACCTGAAGGCAGGGTTGATCCAAGCAGTAGGGAAAGCTAAGGATCGGTTTTTGGAAGACGGTCTGAGAGTGATGAGAGCAATCAGATTTGCATCTCGGTTAGGATTTCAGATCGAACCATTTACTTTGCAAGCAATGAAGGACTGTTCAAAGGTCTTGACTAAGGTATCACCAGAACGAATCAGGGATGAGTTCATGAAGATTCTGTCTTCAGAACATGTGGAAACTGGCCTAAGACAGTTGAGAATCTGTGGTCTGTTTGAACACTTCTGCCCAGAAGCAGAGGCTATGTTTGATTGCAAGCAGAACCATTACCATGACTTTGATGTGTGGGGACATACCGTAGCAGTGATCAAGAATGTCCCTGCTGATAGGCCCTTGATCCGTCTGGCTGCTTTCCTACATGATATTGGAAAGCCTGTGGTCAGGGAATTTGACGAACGTCGAGGTGAATTTGCATTCATAGATCATCAAAAAGAATCAGCTCGTATCACTGAAGACTTCATGCGTCGAATGAAGTTCTCCAATGAAGAACGAGAATTCGTAAAGCATTTGGTGTTTCACCATATGGCAGATCAAAGCAACAGGAGGATGAAAGATCCTGGTGTGAGAAGGTTTATCAACAAGATTGGGAAAGAACGTCTGAAAGACTTTTTCATCTTGAGCTTTGCAGACAAAGCTGGGAGTCGTTCTGCTGGGATGTCTGAGAAGGACCACGAAGATTTCGTGACCTTCAAGAAACGATGTGATGAGCAAAAAGACTTCACCCCCAATAGTCCACGTAACTTGGCTGTGGATGGGCATGATGTGATGCAGGCTCTGGGTGTCAAGCCTGGTCCTCAAGTGGGTGTAGTGTTGAATGCTTTGATGGAGCATGTCCTGGATGTGCCAGAAGACAACAACATGGAAGCTCTGATGCAGATTGTGTTTCAACATCGGAAAGAACAAGATGCTTGAAGGAGAATATAAAATAGATGATGATGGATGGTCCGTAATAGGTTCTCATTATGTAAATTTGAAAACAGGCAAAACTGTAGCTATGTCTGAGGAAGATGAGGAGACAGATGGAGATTCCCAAGCACGACAGGACCTATTACCAGATGATACATGTAATTCCCGAAGGGAAGGTGGGGAATTATAAAATCGAACACATTACTGTTTCAGAAGAAGACAGTATGTTCACAGCACTTCGAGGTGGTAATTCCTTCGTATCTCCTGGTAAATATTGCCAGCTCAATAATGGTTGGGACATTATCATGTCTGATACTGGTCATGAACGCAGATCCAATCTTGATGTAGTGTGGAAATCTAATGGTAATGTTCTAATTGCAGGTCTTGGTATTGGAATGATCATACTCCCCATTGCCGAGAAAGAAGAAGTGAGTTCTATCACTGTGATTGAAAAATCATCTGAAGTCATTGAGTTGGTGGAACCACATCTCAGAAATGCTATGTGGGACCCCCACAAGTTGAAGATAGTCCAGGCTGATATCTTTGAATGGAAACCTGATAAAGGTGTGAAATATGACACCATTTATTTTGACATCTGGTACAATATGTGTACCGATAATCTAAAGAGCATCTCAAAGCTCAATAGGAAATTTGCTCGGTGCTTAAATCGAGATAACTACGATTCATGGAGGGGGGCTTGGGTAGAGAACATGCTTCGTAGTAAAAAGAAAAAAGAAGATCGTGACCATAAACGCTATTCTTGGAGATGGTAGATGACACATTACATTGGGATTGAATGCAGTGCTAGGGTATTTTACGATGCTGTAGTGAAGATTGAAGGTGATATGGATGTGAAAGAAGCTCGTAAGATAGCTTATGAAAAAGTAAGGAATGAACTTCGAGAATCTAGAGGTCAATTAGATGTTGATAGATCTGATATTGATGACAGTGAATTATGTTGGGAAGTTGAAGGTACATCTCAACATGACTACAACGAAGGATATAATCCTGATTTTGTAATAGAGAAAGAAGATGATTCAGAAAATCAAAGTATACCCGATTCAAGAAATCTATCATTGGATTTCGAAGAGCATTGAACCTTTCTATTCTTGGAATCTCATTTCCATCACCACCACTATAGAAGAATCTCTCACCAATAGTGAAAAGCTACGTCTCAAAACAATGCTCGGTTGCAAAGATATTTTGCAACTTCAATTTGGAGATCTCACTCCTGAAGAAATTTCAAAAGACAGCTCTATATCTAAGGATTTTTTATTCAATAAAGAACAGGCAAAACAAATTATTGAGTTTGTCAATACTCTACAAAAACGAGATTCTAGAGAAGTGCTAGTTGTTCATTGTATGGCTGGAATTGCTAGGTCTGGAGCGGTTGCCACATTCATAAACGATATATTAAACCTAGACTATTCAAGGTTTAAAAGGGACAACCCACAGATACGCCCTAACTCTTTTGTACTCAGATCTTTAAGAGAGGTCAGTAACTATTGGGGTTACGAAGATATAGCTAAAGGATCTGAGGATGACAAGATGTGACCAAACGATTGGTTATAAGGAGAATGGAACAAAGATTAAATGTGGCAAGCTAGGAACCTTCAATTCAGCTTTTGGATTTACGTTGTGCAAAGAGCATCTCAAATTCCATATCGATAGGTTCCATCGAGTAGCAGATTTAACTAGAGAACGAAAAGATTATGTACCTGAACTAGCTCTCTATGACCAAGAATTTACAGATTCAAAACCTATATTTCAAGGGAAATAACTAGAGAATAATCAGCTTCGGTTCTTTCCCCCAACGCTCTTCTGTCCAACGATACAGTATTTGAATTTGTGTTTTTAGAAAAGATATCACAACATCTTTTGAAGGGCAGCAATGTGAACAAAGATATGTGGTATGTGGGTTAGGTAGAGGAACTATCGGCCCCTCCCATTCAATTATTAGTTTCCAAATCTGTTCTTTCTTGTACTGATCCCCACATTTATCACACGTTTTCCAGAACCATGGTTTGGCTTGTTTGATCTTGACGAGTATGCCATATTTGAGTGGGCTACGCTTCACCTACCACCAAGGCCACCTATCGTTAGGATCACGCCACATCTCAGGGGGGATGTCTACAAGTTGACCCGCAGCTCTACGAGCATCCCGTTCAAACCAATTATCGTAGTAAGCATGTCGTTTTGTGAAGATGTATAGGTATAGGGTATGGCAAGCATAGATAATTGGTTGGAAGATCCAGAATACAAAGAGTTGCCAAACATGACGGCATTCATGGACTAAAGTTTTTTTCTGTCTTTCATCATCTGTATCATGTCTTGTCACAATAAATGTTGGTAATGCATGACCCCACCAACCACCCCATAGAGAAAGAAACCAGGCTGCTGCTGTATCTTCTTTAACCACAAACTTGGGTATTAAGAAATCTGCCCAGCCATCCCAATATAGTTGCTTGAATATAAGGCAGGGGCCAATATAGAACAGATAGAAGAGAAGTGAAATTGGTAACCAAATGATAGTACCCCAGATGTGTAATACATATTTCATGTCATTCTCCAATCAATACCCAGTCACTTTTTGGTCGATGCACAACTGGAAAAGGTAGTGATGAAAAGTATGGGAAGTCTCCTTTCAATAGCTTACCATTGAAGATTAATCCCTTGATGTATTTGGGTGGAAGGTGTTTGGTGACTACCCTCTCTTCTCGTTCTTCTGGATAAGACTCTACATGATCTACTTTGAACTTGCTCCCAAGTTCATCTTTATCTACCACAAAGATAGCATTCCCGAAGTGACCTCCTAATAGATATTCGAGGCTTCTTGAGAAAGAGACTCCCAAAACATTTCCCATCCCGTAATCAGAATATCCACTATCTGATTTGAATCCTTCTTCAATGACTTTCATAGCACGGGGTCCAGTAGTGGCATGGAACAGAGGGTTTCTGACATTGAAGTGATTTTTTAGACGTGACCATTGTGCTTGCATAACTCTAGAAACTACACGGTTTGCTAAGACCCTAGCTACAACATTATCAGCTATGATTTCAATGCTGATAAACGGGATTCTGATATGATCTTCCCACCCCCAAATCTCAATACCATCAATATCCCATTCACCATTAGGTACTGGACCTTCATATTCAGTGTCTGGTTCTATGTAATCCAAAGTGACATGAGGATGGTATTCAGGGAATGAATGAGCTACATCCACACCAGCACCTTCTAATTCGTCCCAGAGACGCTTGTGGAAATAATGAAGGTCAGGGCATTTAACATCTAGTTTAGCTACTCTACGACCCTCTGAGCTATCTGAGGGGTCAAAGTATGAGACCTTCGAATCTAACCTTGCTCGTAAAAATGGTATCTGACCAAAAATGTTTTTGCAGGTATTGATTAATGTGCCTGTCTTCTCTCTAGGCATATCACCAATATAAAGCACTGTGATATGTGGATCATCAGCATCTTCATCAGCATCTTTTGGGAATTGACAAGCGATATGTTCAGGTACTTTTGCCACAACACAGATGCTGCTTCCATCCTGGTATTTTTCATTACCCATATTGTACCTCCAGTTCTATATATTGAATCATAAAGAAGGATTATAAATCTATTTATATTGGTATTATCTATAAAGGAGTGAGCCATGCTACCAGAAGTAGATAGAATAATTTCAGCTATAGAAAAAGCACAAAATGATTGGACCGATTGGGATTGGGCTAATGCTTTTCAAGACCATGATGGAGAGACATATTTTCTTGAGGGGTCAGGAAGTGCCACTGAAGAGATGCCACAAGAAGTGCAAGAAGAAGCTGAGCTGTATTCAAGAAGAGTTCAGGAAGATGCTAAATCAGCATCCAAATATGGTGATGCTGCAATCAAGGCTCTCAAGAAAGATGACCTCAACACTGCAATGGAAGAGCTTGAATCGGCTTCTTCTACAGAACAAAATTGGGGTTCTGATCCTGTCTGGGGAGTACCACGAAAACAGTTGGAGAAGTTACTGACTGATCTAGAACTACGGTTTGATGATGCCCTAGACACTATAAATCTAGATGTAGATGACCCGATAGATTATGAATTCACAGATACTAATCTCATCACACTTAAATGGGATGGTAAAAAGAAAGCTGTTAATCTACTAAAATCAGTGATGATTCTAGAATCTAAATCCCTTAAAGACCCAGAAGAATTTTGGTCTTTGATCAAATAAGCATCTGCTGTAAAATCAAACATCATTGGTATTCTATATTTGAGGCTCTGTGTAGGAGAGGGATATGAATATACAAATTTTGTCAGATCTACATCTTGAATTCCATCAGGATCAAGGACGGTCTTTCATTGATTCACTGAATCCTGAAGGAGTTGACTTGCTGATCATTGCTGGGGATCTCTCTGTGGGAGGTCGTTTGGTCAAGGTCATAGAACTGTTATGTGATAAATATCCTGTGGACATCTTGTATGTACCAGGTAACCATGAGTATTACACCACATCATTTGAAGTTGTTGATGCTATATTAGAATCATGTTCCACTGATAAATTCAAGGTGCTCAACCCTGGTCTGGTGGTGTGTGGAGGTCAGAGATTTCTTGGCACTACCATGTGGTTTCCATTTGATTATCGAGCCGTGGGGTATGAACATAACCTTAATGATTTCAATCAAATTAAAGATTTCAGGAAACATGTGTATCGTAAAAATAGCAAAGGTCTTGAATTTCTACGTAACAATATGAGACCAGGAGATGTAGTGATCACTCATCATGCCCCTAGTTATCAAAGTGTGGGAGATGAATATAAAGCATCCACATTGAATCCATTTTTTGTATGTGATGTAGAGAAGATGATTATGAAACAAAAACCAAAAATTTGGATTCATGGTCATATGCACGATTCAAAGGATTACATGATAGATGAAACCAGGGTTATTTGTAATCCGTTTGGATATGTCAAGATGGATGAGAACCAAGGTTTCAATGATCAATTAATAGTCACTATATGAATTATGGAATTCAGAAAAGAAGAAATAATTTGCATTACCTGCAAACATTTCCCATGCTTTCCTTATGACCAAGAGGCTAGGCATACAGGGCAGTTATCTGTAGACTACAACCTTGTGTATGATAGACCTTTCCCATGCAGCACATTTAAAACGGGACGTACTTGGGAACCTAATGAATTATTGAAACGTACCAAAAAGAGACGTGAGGATGTTAAAGCTGGGGTTCTCTAGTTCTGCCGATAAGCATACCAACTGTACCCACCGTATTCATTACCATCGTAACGACCCAGGAAGTGAGCTACACCATCGGTGTTGACACAGTATTCTGCATAGGCATCGATATCAACCAAGTTTTGGTCAATGAGAAGTTTTTGAGCTTCTTCTTCACCAAAATTGTTTTTGTAATATTCAAATCCACCATCACCTTCATCGATTTGTTCATCAGTCATCATCTCGACAAACTCATCCATGTCATCGGCACCACGTTCAGCCATTTCCTCTTCGAGACGGTTGTCATAGTCACTATCACTAGCAGACTCACTCTCGATGTCATTAGCATAGCCATAATTCCATTCCATATATACGTCACGGAAGAAACTTTCTGCTTTGTCTTCATCAACAAATTGCTGCCAGTAGTTCATGTCCCCAAGACCAATCTCTTCAATCAGATTGAGGACATCTTGTTTGGCCTCTTCTTCAGCATCATCATAGTCTTCAAAGATCAGGAATTCTTGACTCCCAATCTCCACTCTCATACCGGCTCTGGTATATCCTTCTCCTTCCTCGATAGCATCTACATCATCAGGTTCAAAGTCTAGCTCTTCGAGGAATTCATTGATGATTTTGGATTGGGAATCATCAAGACTATATTCTTCAACAAGTTCTTCCATGGTTGCTGTTTTCATTTTTATATCTCCTTGAAAGTAGAAATCTAACTCATTTCTAGAGAATATAAAAAGGATATCAATCTTCTATGAGTCCCAGGTCTTTTGCTTTCCATCGAGGAATTTCTATAGTTTGGTCATCTTCATCTTGATGGTCAATCAAAGACTCTGGAACCCACATCTCTTCACCTTGGATCACAAAGAGTTTAGCATCCCGATCCTCAACCACTATTTCTTCATCGTATTCAATTAAAATTGTGGACATAATAATCACCTCCTTTTAATATATTACCAGAGAATAATTATTTTGGAGGTGTAAAATGGATGATTATGCAAACAGACCAGGTGGGTGTCCATGTTGTGAAATGGATACGGCAGGTAATCATGCTTGGAACTGTCCCAACAATCCAAACAAGATTAAGGTCACATTTGAATCTGTGCAAATAAATCAGGGATGGGAATGTCCTAGATGTAAAACCATCTGGAGTCCAGAAATCAAGCAATGCAATTGTAGAACAATAGTTGTAGATGGGGGTATCTATTGGTCAACACATGCTACGAGTGGTGCGACTATAGATTAACTACCAATCTTCTTCAATCTCTTCAAGATTTTCATCTAGGTCATATGTCTCCATCAGATATTCTCGGGCCTCTGCCTCAGTGTCAAAAACAGACCAACCTGTGGCATCCATATATCCAGGAGCTGAAAGACGAGCACCATATCCCTTGGAGACTTCAATCTCATAGGCTGAACGGTTCTCGAAGTAGTCATTCAATGAAGTTCCTTCCAGAGAGACTTCACCCTTTTCATCAATCTCTTTCTGAAGTTCAGCTACTTCATCAAGATCTATATATTCAGCAGGGGTAGACTCCCCACCCATAGGACCATCGACAGAAACCCAATCATCCAAGATGATTTCAGGCTCCATGAAGGCAGAAGTCTTCGGGGGGTTATTAATGTTCTTTGCAATCTTTTTCAGTTCTTTACTTAACATTCCTATCTCCTACAAAGAGCTTGGTTTCAATGCTACTTTAGTTCTATATAAATAAAAAATCAATCAAAGAGATCTGGGCATTCTAGAGCCAGGACGGCTAGCTGAGCAGCAAGGCTGGATAAGGCATTGTAATATCTATCACTCAGATGATTACTTTCGTAATGATGCCCAAATTCATGGATCAATAAATCTAGAATTTCCTCTAGATTATAGCTGTTAAACCAACGATGCCCCAGAGCATCAAGATTTAGATCAAGACGGTCATCACCGTAACAGGCTCCAAAACTATTCTTAGCTCTAACGATCCTGACTGTTAGCTCAACTTCCATTAGAGACATGGCTAGTTCTTTTGCCAGCTTCACAACTCGTTTCATCCCTGGAGTCCATTTGTGCTCTGGGATAATCTCTACTGTATCGGGACCATCACCGTAAGGTTTGGGAGTGGGCCGAATCACACCAGATGGAAGAGCAGCTTCATGCTTCTTGATATTTTCCCATGCTGGTTTAGAGAAGGAACCACCATACATAACCTGGTAACCTTCAGAAGTGAGACGGTTATTAGCCTCCTTGTCTTTCATGTCGTAAATGGCTCGTTTCTCTCCAAACCGTTTGGTGAGAGTGGTGTTTACAGCTTCCTTACTCACTTGTTCATGTTCTAAAGCTTCATTGACCCAAGGCTTGGAAGCCTCTTCTTCAGGAACAAGATTGTAGGTCTCATTCAGCACCAAAGTTCTGAGGGTTTTACGGAATGAAGGGGGCACATTATCACGGTCCATGTTTAATGGGACTTTCTGTCCAACATCGATATGATAGAAGTCTCCCGTTTCAACTACAGGAATGCCCATTTCGTATATATGGGCTACCTCACCTTCCTTTGGTTCATAGACAGATACATCACATTTCCTGACCGTCCTGGTCAGGTTCCCTTCATCATCTGATTTCACGGTCTGTAGAGGGGCTTGGAAAGTGGTCACAGGCTTACGACGTTCCAACATATGACCATTAAAATGAGTCTTGATACCTGGGGGAGGGATGAGCTTCTGGACCTCTTCACAGACCTTCTCATACTCCTCTTGAGTCATTTTGATTTGGGCTTTGAAAATACTACCAGCTTCCAACTTACGACGAGATCGTTTCCGAGTTCCGTCTTCTAGAAAGATGACTGTCCCTTTGGTGCTTGACACTTCTGCTGATTTGCAGAGAGCCAAAACGAGCTTCTCACCCAGATTGAATCGACCTCTTTTAGAAGGGTCTCCTTTCTTCAGACTCTCAGCAAATAAGGTGTAGCTGTGAGCCAAGTCTGCAAAACCTTCAGGGTCTTCATCTTCAACCTCAAGTTCTGCTAGAGGTCTACCTGTAAGCTTCTTGAGATAAATGTATACTTCTTTGGTGTCAGTATCCCAGGCATTTTGGATCAGTTCAAACAGGACGAACTCTTTACCCCGTTTGGCAAGCAACTTTGACAGCCCATCTTTATCTACGTCAAACCACATGTCACACCTCCTCAAACCATATATACCGGACAAAACCAGAAATTTGTAGATAAAAATTTTGTATCTTGAGTATAATAGAAATGAGAGGTGACTAATGAAACCATCAGAGCATTTAAGGAAACTGGCTGCTAAGATAACAGAGTCGGTGAAGATCAAAGAGTCCCTTGGGGTGGAAGAGGCAATGGAAACAGCAGAAAAGATGCTGGGAGAACTTGTCACCTGTCCAGAAGGAACTCAAGAAATTGTCCCAGGAGTATTTCTAGAATTCTGTAATGGTCTTGAACCACCTAACCTTTTGAGTCCTGATACCGTCACTTTGGAGAAAGATGGTGAGAAATGGAGGCTTGAAAAGGGGGAAAGTTGGGTACAGATTTCTGAATAATCTCAGCTAATTAAAAAAAATTATTGCAAATCTTAACCAAAGTTCTAGATTAGATGATAAGTATAGTGTATACTTAGAGTATAGAACTATGGAGGTTTGCCATGGTTAAAGACATAGAGACGGAAATATATAGAATGTTCATTGGGATGGCTGAACGTCGGCAGGACTTTCTGGTTGATAGCCAGTTCTTGATGCAAGAGCTGGTGAGGAAAGGCTATGCTGGTCCATTCGACCAGATTCAAAGTGCTGCTGATAGGATCTATACTAAATTAGAGGAACACCCTGAAATCCAGGCACAGCCTCTCCACAATGGTTTAGGTCCTCGGTTGTAATCCCACTTTCCTTCAAGAACTGGTTGATAGATCCGGTACAATTCCATATTCTATTCAATGTTTCCAGATCCCAATTGTCACTACTGATCATGATGAGACGATCTGCATAATCATTGAATCCTTTTGACCTAAATGCTTCTCTGGTCTTGCTGATCCATTGGGAAACGTCTTTTTCAGACCCATGCTTATGAGCTACACTTGTCTTGTACTCTGGGTCAAAATCAACAGCTATGGCTATTTCATCAGCTTCATAAAATAGGTCCCCATCAAGATAGACTTGGTAACTCCCACCTTCTTTGCAAAATTCTAATCCTCTCATGACTAACCTCCTCTTTAAATTGTACCAGGAAATAATCTTGTTTAAAAAATTGGAAATCATCGGTATAGATCATGGAGGAGGTTGTGATGCGACAAGAACTGATGTGGATGCCCCCTGGTGAAGATCAAGGTGGGATGGTGAACAAAGTTCCACTAGTGCCTTACCCATTTGAGACATGGCCTCTTCGGATATGGACACTTTATACAGAGACTGATCCAGATACACCACCAATACTCCCATATAATCCCATGCATCTTCGCAATGCGTTCATGGAAGATCGGATGCATGACTGGATAATCAGAGAAAGAGGTTCAGAGCAGTTTTTTGACTATTCCAGTCGAGTTGTAGATGGTGCGGTTTGGGTTCTTCTAGAGTGGGAGGAATAATGTATCGTTGCCCACGATCATTTGAGTCATTGCTGTCCCAAGTGTAAGGAGATATATGATGAGCAAATGCGGACATCATGATTGCAGAATCTCTTCAGCTATGGATGATAGTCTTACCTTTGGTAGAGGTGAGCTTGATGATTATGGGTACTGGGAAATACCATGTCCCGTATGTGCTCGTGCCTGGGAAAAAGACCACCCAGAAGATGGTCCTTGTTGGCCTTACACAAAGGAGGTAAGGGAAGAATATAAAAAGATGTTTGAACGATTGGAGAAGTGATGGAAACATTAAAATGGTTATTCAATTACATCATAGTCCCTTTTTGGATTATGATTATCTGGTTAGCTGTTTGTTTGGGATTACAATGGCTAGTGATAAAATATAGACGATGGAGAGGGTATGAGTGATAATACACGTCATGTACTCTATTGCTCTTCTTGCAATCACTATTTCCTGTCCAAATGGTGGGGGCATAAAATCAAATGCCCAAAGTGCAGTGATCAACCTGTAGAGATCATCAGCTATCAAAAAGTGAACCGATGGAGATTGAAAGATGCTCGTCAAATCTCTGAATATCTGAGGAATGGGTTGCATGACCATGCTCAACATTTTGCAGAAACATGGGCAAAAAGTTAAGACTTCTGATGACGTTTATATAGACTTTCTAAAGCCTTTTCCCAACATTTAGGGCATAAGATAAAGAACACACCATTACGTATCTCACTGATAACTTTATAGTATTTAGAAAATATTTTGATTGAGTCTTCACAGGTATCACATTGATGGGGTAGCATAGCTATGTGTTCTAGAACTTTCATATCTACTCACAGTATTAAAAAAATATCTTTACTTTTTCTAAACATTTTGTAGAGTAGTATGGTTATGTGTTGTAGCTATGTGATGTGACGAAACCACAAAGGAGGAAAGAAATGACCAAAAAGGAATTCGTCGAGCAGCTACTGGAGAAGACCGGGCTGGAAGTGACCAAGAAAGACATGGAGGAAATCTTCAACAAGACTTTTGAGCTGCTGACAGAGCAGACAGTGAAAGATGGTAAGTTCACTGTAAGTGGGTTCGGAACATTCAGACTTCGACAACGTAATGCTCGTAAGGCTCGTAACCCCAAGACTGGTGAAACTATCAAGGTGAAAGCCAGTAAGAGTATCGCATTCAAGGCCAGCAATACTTTGAAGGACAAGTTGAGCTGACTATCTATCAAAACCATCCTTGACCTTATACATTACTTTTCACCACACTCCATTTCCGATCAGGAAGCCTATACCATTCTGTATCTAATAGACCGAACCTATTATGCTAAATATGGGAAATCTATGTCGGGATATAGATGGAAAAAAACTAGAAATGGTCCTCACCCATTTTAAAAAATCTTTACTTTAAAAACACAGATTCTCTCGGTATAAGTAAATAGAACCTTTTTGTGAAGGTTGAGGAGGATTCATGTACTTTATGACCATAGACCTACAAGATGGTGAACCTGTCTTTCTCTTCAAAAATGGTGATGCTACTACAACCTTCCATGCCAATGATGTTGAGGGTATGGCTGACTATATCTGTAAGCACAACATCGAAACCTTCATGCATAGCAGCACTGTTGACTTCCCTGAAGATGCAGGTTGGCCTGAGAATCTGTGGCCTCATGACATTCAGGATAAGGTCTATGAGAAGGTGAAAGAGAAACGTGGCTTCAAACTTCTGATTGGAGTCAGGAAGATTTCAGTTCTCATTAGTCATGGTACTGATACAGTCTTTATCCACACTACTTGCCCATGTCCATTCCCTCCCTCGGTTTCTGAAGATCCTATGACTATGAAATTTGAGGTGCAGAAAGGAAAAGGTATCCAGTACGTCAGGGATGTTTTTGATGTTGAACCAGAAGTAATTGATGTTCAGAATTGAGGGTCAAATGAAATCATTTCTTGTCCAACGAATCAAAAAAAGGTCATCAAAGAAGGGTAAAAAGGGTGTAGATCAATACTTTGAATTTGATTATATGGGCAGTGCTGAATTTGAATGGGGAGCACTACCCAAAGCTCTGAAAGCAATGAAAAATCTAGAAGGAATTAGCCTTCCTATCACAACTGATGATGGAGCCAAGGCTTATTTCTTTGGTCCTGAAAAGATGTTTTCTGTGGCAGAGCATCTCTTTAAATCTCATTATAGTGGTAACACACAAGAATGTCATACAAAGGACAGAACTGAAATTAGGTCTTCTTACCATCCTCAACATGAATGGGATGGTGAGATAATTGGATGGTGGGATATTGAAAATCATTTCGTGATATTCAAGACCCAACATGATCGTAAACTTTGGAGGAGAAGTCTAAAAATGAACCTGGAGGTGAAAAATGATTTGGACAAATCATGCGTTAAGGAGGTGCCAGCAACGAGGGGTTGATCCTAAGAGTATCTTCCTTGCAATGGATTGGGGAAAAGCATATCGACAACGAGGGGGTAAAGTTGTATACCATGTCGGAAAGAAATCAGTGAAGAAAGCAGAAGAGAAAGGGGTTGATATCCAAGAGCTTGAGGGGTTAGCAGTAGTTCTTGCTCATGGAATTTATGTGTTGAGTGTCATAAAAGTTTCTCACCTTGGTAAGATCAAGAAGAAACTAAAGTAAGGAGTTATGTATGCCATATATAAAGATGCCCAGTAAAGATACCACAGTTTGGTCTGTGATTAAGAATGTCAAATTGCCAGATGAGACTCCCATGTTGGATCAAATTCGATCCAGAGTCATCGAATGCATTTTACTCAGAATTCCCCTCCCACCATTTTATGCCAGAAGGATGAGTCAGAGTGAACCCATGGTAATGCTTATGGGGACTGAACGTTTGTGTGCCGTAAAGGATTTTGTTGCAGGAGAATACCCACTTACTGGATTGAAACTTCTCACAACTCTTGAAGGTCAGAAATGGAAAGAACTTCCAAAACACATCCAAACCAGAATCAAGAATACAAAAGCAGTATGTCATATCATTGAGCCAGAAACAGAAGATGAGGAAACAAACTTCATAATATCATCCCTCAAAGTGATGTCCAAACTGGATAGGAACGAACTCGAATCATGAGATATGTACTCTACCATAAAGAGATGGGAGTATATCTTGGAGGGGCTTTGGGATTGGGGTTTTGGTCACTACTTGATTCTGTAGGCCAACCGGCTGCTTGCACATTCCCTTCAGAGAAAGAAGCAGTAGAATATCTAGACTCTTGGGATGAGAATTCAAATAGAGAAGGTATCATCCCTTGGCCTGTAGACACCAATAATAGATTTGCTACGATAAAAGAGATCGTAGAATCAGGTCTTCCAGGTTGGACAATATGTTCTAAGACTCCTGTTAAAATACTAAGGAATGTGACATGACAATGACCAAGGAAATGGCCAACAAGGTTTATGATGTGTTGGTGGAGGAATGTGGTGCAAATGATTCTGACATGTGGAGAGACATGTTTGTAAGTCATCATATCAAAGATGATTGTCTGTGGGGTGGGGTTTCAGAATGGAGATTTCAGGGACTACTTGGATTTGGAGGTAAGTTCTGGATTTGCACTAGTCGTGGATGGGATGTAAACTATTACAGAGAAGATGCTACTCATGAACGAGACCAAATGATGCGAAAAGCAAATGAGAGATTAGATGCGTTATATAAAGAACATGTTGAAAAGCTTTCTGCAAGGAATGGCACACACTCTTGATCTTGGTAGCACCCTCAGTTCCCATAATATAGATAACAGACCGTGGTGGGAGAAAGATGCTGAGGCTCTGCATAGTGACTGGGAAGCTATAGGGAATGATATTAGAACAGTGTTTCAGAAATACCAAGAAAAAGACTGAGAGGACTTTTTAAGATCGGGGAGTCCTGTTTCCATTTGTTCTAGATAGTAATCTACCTTTTCAAGACCCTTACTTTTCATATTACGAAGACTGCTAAGTGATCTAGGTTTGAGTTCAAATCTATCTAGAACTCGTCTTAGTTGTATGTGACCATAGATTGAATGATGTTTCTTCACACGACCCATGACTTCTTGCTGATCCCACTGAGGCACAACATAGACCCAAATCTGGATGTTCCCACGTTCCTTCACCCAAGGTCTACCTTCGACCTCCCACTCGCCACTCCAGGGTTTAGCTAGACTAAAACCTCTTGATTTTAGTTCACGATCCCAATCTCCCCAAATCTTCTCGAAATCGTCATGTTCATCAGCGTAACGATACATTAAGACCAAACCTCAGATCTGAATTCCACACCAAGCCTGTCAAATTCTCTATTAAGTTCCGTAGCCAAATCTTTCATTCTGCTCACAAGTCTTGATCCCACATCATCTAGATGATGTGTGATTTGGTCAATGTCAGTAGATTCAAGATTTGGTTTTGCATCAAAATCAACAGAAATGTTTGCTACCCAATACCCACCATCCTGTGAAGCATAGTCAAAACCTGATACATCAAAATTTGGAACAACCTGATATGTAGTCCCATCGTATAGAGAATCTTTAATAAAAGCATCATGGAGTTTACCGAGATGTTTTTCCCAGATAGCATTTAGTTTAGTGGTGTCAGCTCCAATCTCTTCAAGTTCTTCACTGACAGTCCAATCCTCTTCATGCTCTCCACCAAAAGCTGGATGACCAAGACCTAACTGGTATGTGTCATCAAAATTGATGAAATCTTCACCCTTGTAACCAATGTAATGACCTTCAAAAGCATTGTCAGGGAGGTCTTTGATACGATATCCAATAATGCTTCTAGCCAGTTTCCTGAGCTGTGAAGAAGACTTTAAACCTTCGAAATATTGACTAGTCCATTCGTTGACTTTATCCTTAATCCACCTAGCCTTTTCTTTAGTTGAAGCACCTTCTGGCATGTCTTCAATCACTAAGGCTTTGTCTTCTGAGTAGTAGATCACGGCACCACCAAAAGCTCCTGTTTTGAGATCAAAACCAAATTCAATGAATCCGATCCTTTCTGGTTTTTCAAAATCAACATAGAGAACTTCATTTCCCTGACCAGTACCTGTATTATGTTTGATACCAGTGAGTTTTGAAAGTTCTGCTATTTCTTTATTTTGTTCTGCTATTTCAGGACTAGGCATGATTCCACCTCAGAATTAAAGTTCACTAATCTAGATGGAATATAAATAGATTACAGGCACATCTCTAGAGCAAAAAGACAAATTGCATATGGAAGAGAAGATGCTGTCACTGTGATGTCGATCTTTGGTTCTCCAAGTCTGGTGATGACCCATTCCTTAAAAGAACCATCTTCAAATTCTTGCCTAATGTTGACAAAGATACCCTGTTTATTCAGGTGCTCCAAGATATAGAAAGCAGCATTGTGATTGGTAGAATATTCTGGAGGGCCATATTTGGCTGGGTAACAAGTACCGTTATGACCACAGTCTGACATATACACGGCTGGGTAATGATGCTGGACATACCATTGATCACATGGAGTTTGTTTTAGCACTTCTTTTGCGATCATTATGTTGAGTTCTTTACCAGGCTCTAGTCCCATATCCAGCTCCATATCTTTTTGAGGTGATACCAAATACGTTTGTACCAAGGTAAAGTTTCTGGCTCACATCGTATCACGATATCTTCAGGTAGTACATAGGCCATGTCATATTGGGTGGATTGTAGCTCAGTACCTTTTGGTATCACAATGTCATGGTCATGTGGTTGGATCATGAAAGTGACTGAAATTTCACAACCTTCAGTCTTTATTTGTTTCACTACTGGCTTGCCCCACATAGTCACCTCCTACTGACATTACAGATTTATATATTTTTTCTACAAAAAAATCAAATTTCTCGGTATAGAATTGTAGGAGGTACGAATGATCCACCCCGAAAAAATCATGGGCTCTATCCCAAGCTCTGTTAAGAGCCGTCTCTTGAACTCCTACAAGAAATGGAAAAAAGAGTTTGAGGGTCGAGAGTATGCTTCTAGCCAAGCTGCTGCGGCTGCTATGCTTGAAGTAAAGCCTTATGATTTGGGTATCTTCAACAAAACCTTACATTACATGGGTACATTGGTAGCAAAAGAAATGATGGAGCCTAACCCATTCTGCTTTTCAGATGCTGCCAAAAAAGCTGGGGTAGAGACTTACATCAGACTCTTCACTGCAACTATTGGGATTCCAGAGACACCCATGCTGGAGACTTATTTTAGAAGCAATCTCATTTACCACCTTGCCTGCCATGGCATGGCAGGTAAACGTGTCTACCAAGTCAGCCCTGGTCTAGCTCAGTCCCTTAAAGATACCGAGCTGAGAGGTCTTACTTCAGATGACCTCCATCTCCCATACCCTGCTGTATATATAGAAGTACCAAAAAATGCAGACCTCAAGGTATGGAATCAAGAATCTGGTTGGCATGACCTTGAAGGGTTCTATATTGTAGAAGACCCAAAATATCATTACACGCTTCGACACAATGATCCTATAGAACGTCTTGATGAACCTGATTTACCTACTTGCCGTACCTGGAGGTTCATGCTTGTAGGTTCAAAAAAAGGAGCAATAAAAATTGGTGATGGTGAAGTAGAAGATGATGCCTTATCATTCTTCAGGCTCTCTCTTGTACCAGGCCAAAGTCTTGATGACATCATTGAGACTTTGAATTCTGAGATGAAACTTGACAACAAGAACTTCAATGCTTTTGGGGAAATGGCTGAGTATTGGACTGTCCCATTCCGTTGGGCTATGAATGCTATACTGTACGCTACCAATGTAGAAAAAGGTCGTGAAATCATAATGAATCGTGAAGCGGCTAATCTCATGAAGCGTATTGACAAGATAAAAGGCAGGAACAACAAGAAACGTAAGAACCTTCAAAATAGACTCCGAGGCATGGATCTCCGTAAGAGATTTTTGCTTGGAGAAAGAATTGTTGTAGACCGTAGTGAAGATGAACAAAGAGACGAATCGGGTGTTGGGAACAGCTTGATGGTACGAGTAAAAGTAGCTGGTCACTGGAGAAGGGTTGCTTATGGACCTCAATCTTCTCTTCGTAAATGGAAGTGGATACAGCCCTATTGGAAAGGTCCAGAAGACGGTGTGTTCTCAACAAAGAAACATGTACTCAAGTAAGGATTGATAATGAACCAGTATGAAACTCTCAAGAGAGCCCACATAAAAGCTTGCAAGCAAAAGGTGCAACGAGTTTATACTCATAACGAAATGGCCATTGCATTTCGAGAGGTAGATCGAGTCAATGAAGAAAATGAAGAGCTGAAAAAAGCTTTTGATCTAGCAATGAGCATGGTCACAAAGTATGCTTTGGAGTTTCGTAACTTGGAACGTGGTAGAGAGCTTTTATCAGGGGTTCTTCATGAGATTCCGGTTGTGAGACGGATGATCTGCGAAAGCTGTGAACGTAAAGGCAACTGTGGAGACTGTGTGTTATGACAGAACCAAAGAAATGGAGCACTGATGGTCTTAGTGGACCTCCTAATAGATGGGAGTGTGTAGGCACCTCTGTATACCGGTGTCGAGATACTTGGATCTGGAAAGAAGGCAGAGAGTGGTGGAGAACAGTTCTCCCCTGTGAAACTCTCCGTTTGGCATGTGCATCAATCCGTGTATCTCCTCTTGGAGGTTTGTTTGGAGGAGACACCATAGGACCATTCAAGACCATGAGAGAAGCAAAGAAGGGCAGACGAGAAAGAAAAAAAAGGAGTGTATGATGCCCAGACAAAAAAAGATGGTGGTAAAAAGAAAAGATCCTGAAAAGCCTACCACTGAAGATCTGCAACAAAAATTGCAAGAGTTGCAAGGTCAGAAAGAACCACTGAACAAAGATAAAGGTGAATTAGAAGCACAGATCCGACAGATTGATGATCAGATTAATGAAGTCAGAACTCAAATGAAAATCATGAGAGCTGAACTTGTGATCTCACACATTGATTCTCTTCTGGCTCTCACACCAAACCATGACCGTACCTCATGCAGTGATGACAACCTGATGAATACTGATAGGGGTTGTGCTCGGTGTGTATTGTTAGAAGCCAAACAGATGGGTTATCTTGACCATGAAATTGAGGTGACTGTTGAGGTAAGTAGAAGATGAATGAATCATTCAGACGAATCACTGAAGAAAACCTAAAGGAACAGTTCAAACAGTTGCCTTGGGAACAAAAACTGCTTGAGTATTTTATCATAGCTTTCCCACCTGTAGTGGGGACAATACTTGCGGTGATGATACTATGTGCAATTTTGAGTTTTGATACAATCCTTCTAGATCGATTGGCAGAGTTTATCGACTTTGGAGGTCTTGTGGATCTCCTGGAATATTTGAAGGGTGGAGGACATTATGGGACTCAGTGACGAAGAAAGAATCGAAGGCATCTGTTATTCCATCCGTGCTATCACAAAGCTCGGGAAGGAACTTGAGGAACAACAGTCTAGGTCTTATGGATTTCATGACTATGAAGAACTGTGCCGTCTCATCAAGAGGCTATGGCCTGCTGCTGTTGGCTCAGAGTCAAATGGCATGCATTGGATCATGGGGTCCAGTGCTTCAAATACGGTGTCATGGGAAACCAATACTCCTTGGGGTGTTGCTATCAAATCTCACATTGAAGCTGGGGCTCGTGAACTCAGTCGAGATGGTGATGACTTTTTCGACCCAGATAGGGATAAAGAATTTGATCCGTTTGATGGGTTCTTGAGTATTGGAGGTCTGCTCCCAGCACCACACAATAAGGTTTATGACATCTATGGGTGGATTGAGCAGTTGATCTACTACCTGAGAAGGTACAAAGATCAATTTGCAAAGAACCTTTCAGGACTCAGTGATCTTGTAGCAAGAATCCAGGGTGAATGTTTTGCTATGTTCACCTCTGAGGATATTTATGGTAAGGCTTATCTGTTGAACAAGATTGCTGAAGCTGTCTACATCAGATTCCAACAGGATGAAGATGTGGTGAAGAAGTGGTTTAAGAAGCAGAACATGCATCATGACATTTCTCTACCCATGTCTGAACCATATCGGTTCCCCATGAAGGATTTGGTACGGATTCATCTCAGAATTGTTAAGGCTCGTGTTCAGTATAAGAAGAAGGGGAAAAAGAGAGCATATGATATGTGCCGAATCCTCACCACTCTAGAACTGTCTGATCGTCGGTATCAGTATGATCATCAGCACAGGGAATTGCTCAAGATGTTGCAGGAAGATGGATGGGCCAAGAAGAGGATTAAGAAGATCGAAAAGGCTCTCCAGAAGTGCAAAGAATCGAAGGAGAAGTATGATCAGGATCAAAGAAAGAGTTTCGACTCAGATGGAGATGAGATCTTCTACGACTGGATGTGTAAGTAATCCTAAAATCTCCTTTATATATTTAAAGATCCTGGTATAGTATATAGAGGAGGTTATAATGAAAGATTCAGATCAGCTTCGTATTATTTCTGCCAAGATATTACGGCAGGAGTTGGTTGCTGTAGCCAAAGAGGGTTTCCCGTATCTCAAAGAAAGAATTGGTGACATCAGACAAGTCATGGAAATTCTAGAGAATAGTCTAGAAGATTCTGATCAGCACTCAACATACATTTCCAATATTTATAGAGCTATAGAACAAGCAGAACATGAGGTGGATGTGTTACAACAAGAGATGTTAAAGGATCTCAATCTTTGAGGTACTGTGCTAATTCCCTCAGACCTGAAGCTGCTGTAGACATCACATCTGGTGCCTTGTCCATGACTTTACCATGTTTGTCAAGATACACACGACCTAACACACCCCAATCACATTGATTAATCATCTCAGTAGTTACATCAGACCAGTCTGCATATGGTCCACCTATGAGTTCATCACAAAATGTCAAGTACCAACCTTGACCTTTGAAATGGCTAGGTTCATATGTTCCTGCTTGCTTCTTCATTTTCTATCTCCCGTATTCTTTCTAGACTTCCAGTTGCTTCTCTATATATTTCTGATAGCAGTGAAAGCACATCCATCCCACGAAGATGTCGATCCTGTGCCTCACCAGCTTTTTCTTTAATCTCAATAAGAGATTCTTTGATATTCTCTAAATCATTCATGAATACCTCACTCTAGAATAAAAAATATAAACAGAGTATAGTAGTTAGGAGGTGACAAATGGCTTGGAGAATGATCCTACAACCAAATGGTCTGCTGGCTCGATTCAGTGATGTGGTAGACAATTTCACTCATGTCAATCTCACTAAAGAAGAAGCATTTGAAGTCTGTTTTGAAGAGCTGGGGAGACGTGACGCTGAAAAGAAAGTAGAGGCAGGATTGAAAGATTACAAGCCTTGGACTTTAAATACTCTTGGAAATGGCTCTGAAAGATGGGAACATTCTCTAAAAAAGATCGAGATGATTCATGGTGGGGAAGAAGTTGAACAATGGATAGACATCTGCTCTACTGACCCCCAACAACTCCTTTAAGAAGCCAATAAATTAACATCAGAGCTGCTGGGATAGCACCCCCAAGAAGTCCCCACACGCTGGCTCTCACCTTGAGCATGGCTAGATCAACACTGTGGTCATTCTGTCGTTTCTTTATAGCTTCCATGCATGTGTTCTGTCGTTTCAATTCCTCTAAAACATACATAGACCATTTAGGCCAATCATTTTCAGTTGGTGTTCCCAGATTAGGAGGAGTTCCATTTGGCATGCTATTTCTCCAACTCTATAATGCCCATAGAACCCAGAAATTCCTTTTCTTCAGACCGTACAGGTTGATCATAAAAACCAGCAGAAGATAAGAGTCCAGAGACTGTGATACGTCCATTGACAACTTTATCAGGTTCTCCGTTCCAATCTTTACAGATTAGGGTCACAGGTTCTCGTCTGGTCATTCTCTTCCCTGATCTACGCTCATCAGCGAGACCAGGAGGATTCCCACTCTGTATCAACTTCTCTCGATAATCTGGGTCTTTTAACTTTTTCAATAGATGGGTCAAGCTAATATTATCAAGACAATCTGGATGAAATAAAACACTAAAATGTTTACCTTGCAACTCCTTACAACTCCATTGTAACTCTTCTGCATTACGACAAAATGTGAAATTTCCATCAGTATCTAAGACATAAAATATATGAGGGATAAGTGTTATTACGGTACGATACCTTTCCTCATATAATGCTTCTTTCTTTAGGAAATCTTGCTGAGTCTTATACAGAGTTTCGGTAAGGGCTCCCAACTCATCCAAGTCATGTTCAGGGTCTTCTAGATTTTTACTGGCTCGATATGTAAGGTACCATAACGTTGCTATTGATCCTAGAATCAATACTATAAGCACAAGCAAAATTATGATCGTTTCAAGCATAGATGTATCCTCCTACCTACTAATATAGGCAGGGATAAAACAAAAATTGTCTAGCGAAGAAATCTAGGATTATTCTTCTACAGCTTCTCCCTTGTCTTTTAGAATTGAGACAGGGAGACCACAGGCTCGAATAAACTGTTCAGGTCTGAAGCTCTTATTTGAAGCTTCAAAGTAACTTACAAACATCAAAGCCAAAGCAGACTTCACTGTTTTAGTAGCTTCTACTTTTTCTATAATATCAGCCACGGCTTGGAAATGCCCTTTAGTCCAGCTCACTGCTTCTTTGGTCATATTCTCTGCAATCTTCCTTAATTCGTTGGAAACCATTTTATCCTCCAAAGGTTAAGTTCTATACTTTTAGATATATAAATTACTTATTGAGAACTTCTTGGACTGCTGCCCGTTCTCTTCTTTCATCTCGATACACTAACACCACTCGGTTAAGACCTAGAGATTTAGAGGAATAGGAATCGACTAGTCGATACCCTTCTCTTTTAGCCTTATCTTTTATTTGACTTACGATAGCACCCAACTCTTCCTCACCTTCTCTGAAGTCCATGAAAAAATCAGCATCAGAACGAGGAGAGGGACCCATCTTAATAGTTGCATCAAATCCTTTTGCCCAGATTAACAATTCTTCCGGTTTCATAGCAATTCTCCCTGATCTCCAAAAATATAGAGGTGGTAGGTCATTGATGATTTCATTGAGATCAAATTCTGATGATGGCTCCACCATTGGGCCTACTTCCATCTTCTTGTCATCATCATCAAAATAATCTTGATCTAGACCTTTGAAGTCTTGACCTCTATCTTCCTTTTCATAATAAAAATAAACCATTATTAAAAACCACCAGTAGTTCCTGTCCCAGAGTTTGTATAGTGGATATTTGTACCACCACCAGTGAATGTAGATGTTGTGGTAGTAGATGAACTTGACCATCCACCAAAATTACCAAAATGAATGACAATTGGTCTTGGTCGTGGAGGTTGTACCTGAATCTTCTCTATTAAATCAAATAGTGCATTCAGTTCTTTTATCTTATCTTCGTCACCACCTCGGTCAGGATGATGCTCAAAGGCAAGTTTCTTATAGCCAACCTTGGCTTTCTTTTTACAATTTTCAAGCATCTTCACAGCTTCAGGGAAGGATTTGCACCGGCTCATTTCGACCCGGATATCCACCCCAAACAAAATAAACACTTTTGCTATATCTATTCTCATCACTAATCCTCAAGATATAGAAAAAACAAAACAATTAGTATTATAGACAGGAGGTCTTGATATGGCAAGAACATATAGATCAGATTAGCTAGGGACGACTTAATACCCATTGGCCGATACGACAAGGTTCATCATCCTTACCAATTTGAGTATGTTCAAAACAGGGAGTCTCTTTGTACCACGGGTAATGATGTATCCTGCAATGATACTTCCCTGGCTTTTCCCCTTCAAGATGTTGGCAAGGACCATCCCCAAGATGAGGTTTGAGATTATCTTCTACTGGACCTTTCTCAGGATCATCTACAATTATGACAGCATATTTGGTACAGCAGTATCCACATCTCAAACATTTCATCTCAACCACCTTCAGTAATATATACTGGATCTGTTGAGATTATTGTAGACGTTTCTCTACATTCTCGATTGGAGGGGCAATAGAAGAAATGAATTCCTTATACTGGTCTTCAGTTTCTTTTCTAGAAGGGGTCATATCCTCTTCTGTACCTCCATCAAAAAGAGCTGGGTGGAAATAAGATATCTCTTCTATACGTTCATCTTCAGGTACTAGGGTGTCTACAGTCTCACCTCTTATTGAAGTCCTCATTTCTGTTTTTTGTAGGGTCCTGTCAGCTACGAGTACATAATCTTTATATGGGTAAAAGGAAATATTCCGCACCACTCCTTTTTTATATTCCTTACCTTCAACAACTTCAAATGAATCAAATGTCTTAGCAGTTTCTAGGCTAAGAAACTGAATACCTGTAATGGAGCCATCATCATAAATAGCTAGAGTATGGTACAATTCTTGAGGACTTTTCACAGCAAGAATCAAAGTGTTGTCAGGTTCCACAATGGTACGGAAATAACCAATTCTTTTATCTTTGAAATACCTCTCCAAGATACTAACACCAAGCCTTGGTTCCTTCCTAAAATTATTGTTGTTAGTCTTTGGTTGGACCTTGGCTTCTTTGTTGAATGTGATACAGTAAAAATATAGTTCTTTCATAGCAATCCTCAATAATTAAAAGTCCCGAAGAAATCCGTGGGGCCATCTTTGCTATATAATACCCCTTCAATTTCAAATGAAGACCTTTCATTAGTAGGGGGTGGTGGAGGTATCATTTCTTCTTTTGACATCCCTGTGAAAAGACCCTCATGGAAATAAGGCCCTTCAATTCTATCATATTCAGGCACAAGCTCATCAACATTCTTGGCATTCAATTCTATTCTAGCAGTTTTTGCTCGATACTTCAGAGGTCTAGTAGAACATATACCGTCAAATGAGATGTTACGTGCAATGACAAGGCATGCTGAATGTGCTAAATCAGCAGAATTGAGAAATTCTATTTCCATAATACCCTCCTACCTTAAAGACAGAATGGCATAAATTATATTAAAAATCAAAAGGGAATTTAGGATTTTTGGTCAGAGTCCCTTATATTGAATTGTCGATTCTTGAATTCAGATAGATATATGGTTCTCAGATTTCCCTCTATTGAAGACATTGGGTATTGCACCTGTATGTACTGGCTTACCGGATATAATCGTTCTGGGACGTTCACAGGAGTTTCTATAGGATTTGTCACAGCAATCCCTAAGATCTTCACACCATCTGTTTTGACCCAATAAAGTGGTGGTCGGAAAAATAGATTTCGAAATGATCCACCACTACAAATATCCTTTATTTCATCTGGAGTGGTGCAGACAATCAGGATACCTTCTTCGATACGATGGGCCAACATCAAAGTATTCTTTTGCATGAAGGTCCAGGTCAACAATCTGTCTGTTTCAACTAGGACTCTATCTACATTAAACAGCTTGTCTAAAAAATTGATTTCTTTGCAGATCATTACATAATACCTCCTTTTCTCATTATACCACTTTAAAAAATGAATTTGGATCGGTATAGATCAATAGGAGGTTTTGAGACGAAGCTTAGAAATCTCTAGAACTAGGAGAAAGACATGTTTTGTAATCATGCTCATACCAAGTTTCAACCTCATCGTCATGAGTGGAAGTGTCCTGCTTGTGGGGCTGGTCCTGATGAGTTCGTGATCGAAAGTTCTGTCAACGATGACTGTCTCCAGCTCCATGAAGATGATGATGTACGTTGCTACCATTGTACCTGTGGATGGGATGGCAAGGATGTGGCAGAGAAAATGTCTCAGAGGGTCGAGACAGACTCCACAGAGTATGTTATTGGTCAGATGAGGCAGTGCCCCCAGGTGCAGTATGATCTCACGACACAGCTTACTCAGCTCATCGGAGCAGCCAATAAGCTGGGACTCTACGATGCTGCTGATTATCTCAGAAAGGTGGTAGAAAAATGAACAACCATCGTTTCTGTCAAATGCTGCTCAAGGACACTTGCAAAGATGTTGGTCAGGTGAAGATGTCAGTCACAAAGTCAGTTGGTGACTGGTATCACGTCCACTACAACGACACGAAGAAGATCGTTGATGTTCAGGCATGTTGTAAATGGGCTGCTCGTGTCAAAGCCCTCGAACTCAGAGAACGGAATGGGGAATGACTTATACAAAATCGTTGGGTGATCTTAGAAGAGAGAGGATACCAGAAATGAACATTGAAGACTTGCCAAAATATAGCATTTTTGAAAAGGCTGTTGCCCAAACCATGCGGATCGAATCCCTCAAGATGTATCGGTACAGGACTGGTCTTGGGCTCCGAGAAGCTAAGACCATGATGGATCTGGCCCACCCCTGGGATGATGTGCCACCAATTAATCAAGAAGAAGAGATCATCATCAGGGAAACATACAAAGATCTTAAAAACCGAAAAGAGATTTATGAGAGGGCTCGGAAATTCTATATGCAGAGAAACAACCTCTCTGACGAGCCGAATCTCCCAGCCAAGTTTTTGGTTGGAGATGAGAGTGGTACCAGGGATGGGATCAATCCCAACTATTACTTTACCTCGACAGAACAGGTCGAGAAGTATGTCCGGGAAGAGCTGTATGATTACGTTGATGGTATCCACAATTTCCGGTTTGAAAATGGGAAGTTCAAGTTCAACGACGAAGACAACCTTGAGTGGGTGCTAACTATCCATGCTCTGAGGGAATACTCATGATTGACTTTAAGATCAAACGATGTGGGTATCCTGGTTGTAAAAAACCAGCAAGCTATGAATGTAGCTGTAGAGACCGTCACCCTGAAGACGTTGAGGGATGGGCTACAAAACCCAAGGTCACAAAGCATCCTAGATATGTTTGTGAAGAACATTCGAGAGAAGAAGACCCGTCAATTAAACTCAAATGTGAATGTGGTCTTTCATATACTGTAGTAGAGTGGAAAAAGTTGGACCTTGCTTTCTATGATGACTCTACGAAACGAGAATTCCACTACTGCCATTGTGGTGATCGAATCCAAGGACCTTTTGAATCTGATTATTGAGCACCCTTGAAGATACTGAAGTTATTTGTTTTGAGGATTAAAGGAAGATCAAGTTTACAATGGCGTTGGAATCCGTATCGACCTCTACCTCTTGAAGTCTTCACACCGTATCGAGCAAACTCTTCAATCAATTCATCAGGGAGTTCACCCTTGTCGAGAAGCTTGATTTCTTTCTTAGTAGCAAACTCAGTTTTGAACCACTTTGTAGCAGTGACATTGTTCTTTTCAAGCCACTTCTTGACCTGAGCCAAAACATCGGTTCTGATTATATGGTAGGATTCGGCACATAGCTCTAAGAGCTTGTGGATGATATATTCTTCATCTTCCAACCTAACTACATTCAGAACATAACTAGAAAAACCTGTTTCGAATCTATCTGTAGGCTCAACATTTGAGATACCACCATAGCCACTGCCAGTATCATAATTTGGATCATAAGCATAGACTTTTAATCCTTTAGCTCTTAGCCAATTGGCATTTCTGACATGTTTACCACAGCCCCAATCTACAACAGGACTTTTGAAAAAACCTTTTTCATAAAGGTATTTCACTCCTGGTGTTACTTCAGCTTTAATGCATGTATCACCCTTCTCGATTGCTGGTCCAGTGTAAACTCGCATTGGTTCTCCTTAATCTTCCAGGTCTGATTGTTCTAGCCAACCATCTTCAAGACCCATTTCTTCAATTTCATCTACATATGAGGATAGCTTGTCCCATATCCCAGAGACTTCTTGTATCAATGGTTTGAGTTCTTTGAGAGTGGATTCAAAATCTTCCATGACTTCTGATAGACCAGGAATGTCATCAGAGTCATCTCTATCTTTGGTCCAAGAAGATTTCTCTAACGTATCAAAGACTTGTTTTATCTTCCATTCCCCATCTTCAACTTCTCGGAGCATCTTGATTGCGTCTTTGTAGAACTTTTTCATCATAGTCTCCATTTCCCACACATTTATATAGAGAAAAATAATAATAGAAAATTGGCTGGTATAATATAGAGGTTTAAAATCTGAGCTTGTCTCAGTATATAGATCTAGGAGGTTTGTAAATGGAACTCGATACCATAGAAAATTTGCTGATGGAGATAAACCATCTCAAGGAAGCCGAAGAACTGCTTGAAGAGATATGGGGTGAGCTTGGACCATACACTGACAAACTCTCAATGGAACTTCTCATAAAACTCCAGCGGTTCATGAACTTTGACGACTCGGAGTAGGTCATGAAGAAACGCCGATGGAATGTTACATGGCTTGTCAAGACCAAGGGGAAGGATGAGGATTGGTGGGAGAAGACTGTTGAGGTACGTGACCTGATGTATGATAAGGATATCGTCTTCAAGCAACTCCTCAAGAGTTTTGAGATCAAAGAATTGGTCAGAACGGAGAAAGTGTGATGAGCTACGAGATCAAATGCACGAAATGCAATAGCATTCTGACCCATGACTGCAATGCTGATGTCAAAAAAGCATTGCTCAGGCTTTTGACATGGGTTCCAGAAGGAGGTGCTTCAGCACATCTCCATCTTAAAGAACTGTTGAAACAGATCGAACCGGATATTGAAGAAGCCCCATTCTTTGGTTCGCAGGCATGGTCCTACACACTTTTCCATAAGGAAGAGGCTCGGACCTTCCATGCATTGATTAATAACTTGATCAGAGCTTTGGGGTACGAGCCCTATGCTCTGGCACGAGAAGCGATGGAGTTTGAAGATGACTACTAAGACTGAACCCATCATTGAGGAAAATGATGACGGAACCATTGAATCACATCCCAGCTATGGGATGGTAGTTTTCCATCGAGTTCAAGGTTCTCCTCGATTCTTCTTTGGTTCAGAGGTTCAAGGTCAAGGAACATACATCTCACTAGAGATCAAAGAAGGTGAGCGACACCACGACGGCAAAGATTATTACATGGGAAGGAAACATCTGATTCGTATCAGGATGACAGCTTCCCAGTTTGCTCAGCTTCTTACTACCATGAACATGGGAGATGGGGTTCCTTGTACTATTGAGCGTGTTTGGAAGGATGGGAAGTATCAAGGAGTTGAAGCACCCCCGGTTCAGAAAAAAGAAATTGAGAGAGTCGAAGAACACTTCCGACAGAGACTGAGCAAATTCACTCAGGATCTTGATGCTGGTAGACAACGAGTGTTAGAGATCCTTGAGCAGAAAACCATCAAGAAATCTGATCGACAAGAGATCAAAAGTCTTTTGGATATGGTAATGCGGGAGGTGGCCAGCAATACTCCCTACATGATCCGACTGTTCCGAGAATCAACAGAGACTATCGTAGAGCAAGCTAAGGCCGAGGTAGATTCATTCGTTACCACAGTGGCTATGAAGACTGGCTTGGGCAAACTTAAACAACTAGCTTTAGGAGCTGGGAATGTGGAAAGTGACACTGAGGGTGAGGATTGAACACCCAAACGTCAGGACACCAGAGGATTGTACGCTGGTGAAAGAAGCTGCATTACCATTTGTACCAGTGCCTGGAATAGGAATCAAATTCCCCAAAGGCCCAAGCTTCTTTATCGGATCTGTCTCCTATGATGTAAAGACGGAGACCTTCACATTGTTTCAAAAAAGAACCAGTTATGATATCAAATCTATGATCCGTGAATATACGAGAGGAAAGACTTGGGGATGGAAAATCGAAAGGTAATACCGGATAGTCTGGTTGAGAAGACCAAACAGTTTTTGGGTCCTATCGGAATAGCTTTCTTCATAGGTGTGAAAAAAGACTATGGTTGTGTCAATGCTGTCTGGAATGAAAGTGGGCTTCCTCATCCAGTTCATTTCCGAGAAGGTATGCAGATCCGAAACTTCATGCGTGGTCAGAAAGAGTGTGAGGGCTGGGACGACCATGACTTTGACCATTATTGGGTAGAGTTGATTGAACGATGTATCGGAGAAGAGTGATGAAAGCTGAGATCCTAACCATTTGTGTTCCAAACAACGGATGCGATCAAAACTGTCCTTTCTGTATCTCGAAGATGACTCCAGAAGTAGAACCAAATTTTGGTCGGATGTACCGAAACATTGAAAAGGTAAAGACGCTGGCACGAGCTGCACATGTCTCTCATGTCTTGTTCACAAGCAAGGGTGAGCCAACAATGAATGAAGACCTTTACCGTCTCTCACAAGAGTTTGAGGATTTCCCTATGGAACTTCAGACCAACGGGTATCTTTTCCAACAACCAAAAGGAAGAAATAATATTGAAAAGCTCTATGCTTTTGGGTTCGATACCATTGCCGTATCGATCAACTCTCTTAAACAGCTTGAATCATTTGCTGACAGCTTTGACGAATGCTACAAAAAGAGCCTGCATATCAGACTCACGATCAATTTACTCCCTCATCTCGTCCATGAAGTATTGGTAGATGGGATTGCTGGAATTATCTCTTATGCTCATAAGCACAATATCTCCCAGGTCACATTCAGGAAAATCATGGTTGCGGAGAACTGTACGAATAGAACCGCTCAATACATTCATGAAAAGGTGTACCCATTCTATGCAACTTCACAGTACCAGGAGTTCCAACATCAATACCAGTCAATCATTGAACAAGCAAGACTGGTCAGGACACTGGCCTGGGACAATGCTATCTACGACTACAAGGGAATTGGATTCTTGCATTCTGATTACTGCATTCAGGAACGAAGCAACAATGAAGATGTACGCTCTCTGATCTTCAATCAGGACGGACACGTCTATACAAGTTGGAACTCAAAAGCAACAATACTTTTCTAGGAGAAAGCCATGCTAAAAGAAGACCTCCCCAATTGCATTTGTGGTTCCCATGACTATTCCGGTGGTGGTGGATATTGTGGGCCAGGACTATCTTACACAAGTTTCTCGTGTTGCAACTGCGGTCGTTATGTGATGGAAATACACCCCTGGGTATTCTATTCACTTGAATCTAAAAATGAGAAGACCTTAGAAGATTATGTCAATGACGTGATCATGCCATTACTTCGAGTTATGCGTGAAGAAAAGACCCTTCTCACACCACCACAGATCCCAGAGTGCATGAATGTCTTTCTACGTATCAGGGATGACTCAGATGATGGTGTCACCATGTCTTTAGGTAAAGGGGAAAAAGAATATACCCCCAGTGACAAGTCAAGGGATTGGGTCTTAATTGATTCTGAGTCCACCAAAGACCTTTCAATGCCTGTAGACCCTATTGGTGTGAAGCACCGAGAATTCTGGAAAGATACTGTTGAAACTACAGAGGCAACTGAAATCCCAAATCAGTATTACAATGACCGTAAGAACAATGAGCCGTGGTATACCTTTGTGGAGAAGGGAGCCAAGATTACCTACGGTCCTCGAAAGAGAGTCATCTCGATCAAGGTGGAGAGAGAATCACCATTCATGATATCTGCAATTGCCAAGCTGGCAGAGAGAGATGACACTTCATTTTGGGCAGATGAAGATTGGCACAACTTCGACAAAACCCAAGCCAGTGCTATCGAGATCCATGCCTGGGGGAAAGAGAAGTTTGACGAATATCTACAAACCATCAGAGATAGTCTATGAGACTTTGGTCTTTACATCCCCAGTGTCTTGACCCAAAAGGATTGGTCGCTGTTTGGCGAGAAGGTCTTCTTGCACGTCGAGTTCTTCAAGGGATGACAAAAGGGTACAAGCATCACCCCCAACTGCAAAGGTTTGATCAACAAACTATCGATGCTTATCTACACTATATCGCTTCATACGCTAATCAAATTTGTGGGTACAGGTTTGATATATCCAAAGTAACAAATCCTTCTGTGGGTCAAATCCCAGTGTCTGACCAGCAAATAAAGTACGAAACAGAACACTTGATCAGAAAATTAGAAACAAGAAATCCAAAATACATTCAGAAAGTATCTGAGAAATCACACCCAATCTTCAAAGTTGTCAAAGGACCAATAGAAGCATGGGAGAAAATATGACTGCTATAGCATTCAACATTACAGGTGAAAGACTCACGGACATAGTACGGACACTCTGGGCTGATGACCAGCAGCCAGAGAAAGCCATAAACATCCTTCGGTCAGCTTTCCCTGAAATGGTCGAAGGAACGATGTATCTAATCCTATGTGGGTCGTACAAGCTGGTTGGTGACAGCCATGGTATGACCTTAGAAGATGATGATACTACTGAGTCCAAACTTGGTAATCCTCTCAGTATCGAACACACGATCAAAACTATCCGTGACAAGTACGAGACAAAACAAGACTACTTCCAATTAGCTATCGGTGAAACTCATGCGGTAGGGTCGGTCAAGGGTCGTATCGAGATACCAAAGAGAAGAAAAAAACAATGGGAGAAAGGTGAAGTTGGTCTAGAAGATATACCATATCGACAAACGATGTTTGGTTCATGGTATCGACACTCACGATTCGATTCTGAACTTGAATCACTTGAATCATATCCTGAACCAGATCCAACTGAACCTGAAGATCCACCCCCACCAGAATACAAAATAACGACCATTGATGGGTGGCTCAGTCCAGATGGTAAATACTATAGATGTCCGTTACGAGGACACACTGATATGGCTGACCGATTAGGGTTCCAGGATATCAAGTTAGAAAAAAGAGGATGGGTCAAAATCAGTGGTGGTGAGGTATATTATCTGGACAAAATAAACCAACGTCAACGAGATATGCTTTTTGATTGGTATAGTTCTAGGGAAGTTGAATTACCAGAATGGATGAAGAAAAATGGAGAGTCTCATGGATGATAGGGATGATTTTATCGTCTATGTCATTGAACGAATAGAATACAAACAAGACTATGGTTGTGATATATCTTGTGTTGTAACAGTCTGTGCTACTGAAGAGCTAGCAGAAAAAAGATGTGCTCAACTCAAAGAAGAGACTGGAATTCACCATCAATACGAGGAATGGGAGGTCGAGAAATGAAGAGCCTTGGTGACAGAATGAAAAAGAACTATGAGGACCGGCAACGATTCTACCTGGTACGTAGAACTCCTGTCATCGTAAGGGTAGACGGGGTGGCTTTCCATACCTTCACTCGTAAATACCCAAAGTTCAGTGAGGACCTTAATTGGGCTATGGTGAGGACCTCAGAACAGCTCCTGAAACGAATCCAGGGGGCTCAGTGTGCCTTTGTCCAGTCTGATGAGATATCGGTCCTGCTGGTCGATTACAAGCGTTTTGTGACCGATGCCTGGTTTGACAACAACATTCAAAAGATTTGTTCAGTCAGTGCTGCTATGGCTGCGACTCATTTCAATTACTACATCAAGAATACCTCGAACCGACTGGCTTACTTCGATGGTCGTGCATTCAACATCCCCAGGCATGATGTGACTAACTACTTTGTCTGGAGGCAAAGAGATTGGATCACTAACTCTGTGCAGATGTTAGCACAGATGCATTTTAGCCAAAAGCAGATGCAAAACAAGAGCTGTGCTGAACTCAAGAAGATGGTTGTAGATGAAGGGCATGAACCATGGGTTAAGTTAGATAACAAATGGAAATATGGCACCCTTATCGTTAAAACCACTGAGGGAGAACAAACCATTTTCAGTGAACACCATACTGAGATCTCCAAGCACCGGGAATTGATTGAACCTTTGCTTGAAGCTGAGGAGGAATAATAAAAGTTATGGGAAATGAATATTGGGAAATCAGTGTAGACCCTGAAAACAATGCTGAGACATGGTGGGAAAATGTCCGAGATATGGAACCTTTCAGTGATGAGACCAAACCATTGACTCATGGCAATGCAAACTACGTGAAGCTTACTGAATATGAAGCTCAAAAATTCATAGATTGGGCATCTCAAATCGAAGGCTGGCATGATGATAAAGCCCCAAGCCATGCCCCTGAGCCTTTGTACTATGAGATAATCTGAATAGTCTTTTTGTACCCCCCTATAAATAGCGCAGTAGCGCAGCACATAAACCCCATACCGACCAGGAGGTCAGCAATGGAAGCCAAAGAGATTAGAGTAGTCCCTCGTCCAGACACCACCGTTAGTATCAGTAGCAAATGGTTTGACACAGAACTTGGTGATGAGAAAATCCACCGAATGGAAAGTGATGTAGAAGTTTGGACTGATGTAATTGAAGATCATTACCACATCAACAATGGTGGTGTTGGCATCAAGATTTTCAAGAACAAACACGGACATCCTATTGTTCGGTTCAGTCTCAGTAACATGGGGCAAACTTCTACGATCCAGTTCCATCCACATCCCGTGGTACTCAAGCAAATCTCAGAACTATTCTACAAAGCATCACAGTATGATTATGAGACACCTCAATTTGGGTTGTTTGCTGCCAGGTTCAGAGAACGTGGTCCGTTACAAAAAGATGAGTATAAGCAAGGGATAAGGAAGGTTGAAAAAAAGACTCTTCTCGATATGACAGAAGAGGAAAGACATGAAGAGATTCGAAAAGGTTGGGCTGAACAACAAACTGAAGAAGAAGCCAAACTAGCTGAGTTTGGAATCACTGTTCCTTGTGACGATCCACAAAAGCCTTGATGTCATCTATTAAATCTACGATAAGACATGCCTTCTTGTACCCAAAGCTGAAACCATGATTCCCATAGGGGTGGAGAGTAATCATAGGATTGCCTTTGTACTCACTTTCTTCAGCTCTCTGCTCCTGCTTGTCTTTGTCTTCCATCTCATTCCTCTGGTGGTTTGAATACTTCGTTTTGACAAGACTCGCAGAGACCTGAAATACCATATTCTCTATGAGCCTTCTCAGTGGTGAACTCACCTTTTGGTTTATGACATCTGACACAAACCTGACCTACACTAGCAGAACTGTGGCTCATGCCCCATGAGACACTGGTAGCCAAATCATAGAGTTCTTGGAGATCTTTATGACGAGTCATGCCTCACCTCCAGATGACTCTACCCAATCTATTTTTTATTGTTCTAGATCTTGAGTTTATTGGAATAGTTCTAAAGCAACATCTCCATCTACGATAAATTCACGACCTTCACTATCTCTGAGCAAAAGGTCACCATCATTACCGAGATGTTCCACAAGCATGAACTGTGTTCCCTCTTCATAGGTAGGAAGGGGACTCTGGTTGTTAAGTCTTTGCTCAGGGCTATAATCCTGGTTCAAGACAAAAGAAGTTCGAGAATAGAACCGAATCATATCACGTATCATTTTATTCCCTTATCAATCCCTGAACTTCATGCTTCCAACTCAGATATTCATCGACAAGATGTTCTCTGAACTCTTGGTCGGTCATACCCATAGGTTTGTATCTCATCACCTTATATTCCATCTTAGGTGGCCACTCACCATGTTGGATCTTAAGGAGAGTTTGATCTAGATTCTTAAAGAATTTATCGAGTTCTTGTCGAATGAATTTCTGATACATCTCATAGAAAAATGCATCTTCAACCGCTGCTTCACCATCGTCTGCCGTGACTCGTTCTGCTACCTTATCAATAATGTCCATGACCTGCTCCTAAAAAGTTTCTACTTAAACATATAGATAAATAGTTTATTTGTAGATTTTAGATATAGAACAATTTGTAATGGAGGAAACCCATGTATAGATACAATTGGTCAAATAAGTGGTCTGGCAGAAAAAGTGCTAATAGCAAAAAAGCTATGGAAATGGACACTTTCATTTCTGAACTTGATCGAATAGCTAAAAAGTATAAGGGTGTGAGAACATCTGGTCAGCCTTCAGAGTTTGAGATTTTCGATGACTTTGAACTCAAATATAAATTCCCCAACAAAGTTCTTTCAGCTAAGTTTGAAGAGGTAGCTAAAAAGCAAGCCGAAAGAGCTGGTATGGATATTGGTAAACAAGGTTTGGGGAAAGATATCTCTATTATAGATATGGGGAAAGAAGTTGAAATAACACTTTTCGAGGTGAGCACTATGTTTGATATAGCAGCAAATAAGAAAGCAGCAAACCATCCAATCAAGAAAATTGAAACATATCATGAACTTAACATCGCTGGTAACTATGAAGACATCAGTGAAGAACTCTTCAATAAGATGAGAAATTGGTATGTAACTCGTAGTGATTGGGAAATACTTGAAGATCACGGTGATGAAATTGGACATCCTATCAGTGAATGGGATCGTGATGATTTCGATGAACGTGGTTATTATGAAGATCAGTTTGAATTACATGAAGTATTTGAAATTATCATGGAAGATGGTGGGAGAGTGGTTGTAGATTCTCCTTTACAGGGAGGACAATGGCCAGACTACTCTATTGATGCAGAGGTTGTAGAGGATTCTCCTCAAGCCCAAGCATTAGTTGATGATCAGTGGGATACTGAAAGTCTTGAAAAAGAATATTCAGACAAGGTAGTTAAGAGTTCAAAAACAGCAGAGTACAATGGATGGACCAACTATGAGACTTGGAACTGGGCTCTGTGGATGGACCAGGGTGATGAGATCAATGGCTATGCAGAAACAGCTCTTGATGAAGATATGAGTGAGGGAGACATTGCTAGGATGCTTCAAAACGATGCTGAAGAGAATGCTCCAGATCTTCCAAGTGGACCTTACTCTGATATCCTCAATGCAAGCCTGAGAGAAATCAATTGGCATGAGATTGCAGAACATGTCTATGAAAGAAAGCAAGAAATAAAAGAAGATATGAAAGAATCTTCTATGGGTGCAAAACAAGCAAACTGGGAAGATGACCTTCTCGATTCATATCTAGAGACAGCTCTGTGGTCCAGTGTCCATTTTGAAGATGAAGATGATAATTCAGGGACTCCAATGGATGACCTGGTTGATATTAGTGATTTCTCAGATGAAGCTCTGAAAGAAAGCCGTGAAGACATTGAAGGTTTCATTTCTTTGGCTGAGGAAAAGCTTGGGAAAGAAGCTGTAGATGAAATGGATAGTGTGAGCCTTGGACATAATTTCTGGCTTACTAGAAATGGTCATGGGGCAGGATTCTGGGATAGCTCAGATTACACTGAAGAAGTAGGGAAAGTTCTCACCGATATCAGTCACACCTTTGGTGGGGTAGACCCATATATTGGGGATGACGGGAAAGTTTATCTGTAAAAGGTCAGATATGATCGATGCCACATTGACAACAGCACAAAAGGTGCTTGAATTTCTGAAGGTTGGAGGTCCATACGCAATCATGGTCATTGAAGGGTATGTGATTTGGAGACTATGGTTAAAGATTGAAGAACTCCATGCTAAGCTGGAACGAAAGAGGTAAGATATGTACCGATATCCAAAAAGAGCTGGTTTACTTGAGAGACATGTAGACGAAGTAACACCTCTCAGAAAACTCAGAAATCAGACTGAAAAACATCTAGAACTAAGCCAAGAAACAAAACGTCTTATTGATGAGATTGTTGATTCTAAACCTGATCGATTTTCCTTTGACGATCCATCAAGGGTCAAACAACTTAATCGGTTCCTTGAGGTAATGACCTTTCTAAATAAAAGATTACAGGAAACAAACCAAGAAATCAAAGACAGTGGTTTGTAGAGGTCAAAATCATGTTTCGATTAGCAGCAAACTTCAAAACAGTTTCTTATTTGAGGAGATTAGCAAAAAAAATAATGCCAGAATTCGATGGTATCATGGACGAATATGGCATGTTCCAAGATGATGTGCTCATAGAAATTCACGAAGAACTTATGGATGCAGGATATGACTTCTCTTTGGGCAGATTCCTGTTTGCTATAGATAATCTTGAACCTATCATCTTTGATTATCTAGATGATCATGATATAGATCCAAGTGAGATTGTTCTAGAAGTAAACGTCCCAGAAGTCACGGCTCTTATCAATAACAAACCAATTGCAGATAGTACAATCAGATTGTAGGAGATTGACATGGAAAAATCAGTGATGTCTTCAAGCATGTATAGAAAAATGGCAGATAGGGTTGTGGCAAGATCCCAGAAGACAGCCAGAGAAGAAGTGAATAAGGATAAAATGCAAGTGGGTGACAAAACCTACTATGTGGGTGATGAAGTGATGTATAATAATAAGCCCACTAAAATCAAACGTATCTATGATCTCGATTCTGACCAGTTTGGTAAGATGGAGAAAATGGAACTGGCTAATGGAGTAGTGACTCACCCAGGTCTTGATCCAAGGTGGGGTGGAACTCCTGAAGAGTGGGAAGAGAGTGGTGGTGAAGCAGGAACTGAGCAACGATACAAAGATCTACAGAAGTATGTAGGGAAAAGATCACGGAGATCCAGGAAGGTGAGAGCTGGTGAATACCCAGAGCTTGATGAAGTAGCAATAAGGATTGCTGATAGTGTGGCTAAAGAGATCAACAAAGTTGCCCCTGGTATTGAATCAGAAATGCCCTACAAAGCTCAATATATTCTGGAAGAAGTAATCAAGGACCTTCAAGAGAGGGTGTAGGCATGTATAGATATAAAAGAGCACGTAAAGTCAGAGCAATGACTGAAACAGAGCTTATGGAAATGATCCATGATAATAAAGTGGATACCACTATTGCAGGGATTGCAGAAATAGCTGTAAAAGAACTTGATCCAAGCTCCAAATTACGTACCTTGGCTGAAGCATTTCTGAAGATCAAAAAAGAATATGATAAAGCTGACAAAGAACTCTTTGATGAGATTGATCGCTGGTACAGTGATATGTACCCTATTTAGTCCCACTCACCCAACACATCCAACTCGACTCGGTAGGTAATTGAATTGGGGCCAATCCTAGCTTCCCAATATTCAGTATTGCCCCAATCATATCGTTCCATGTATGCGTCTCGATCATATTCTTCCTGACCCATATCATAGACAGATCGGTCAACATAGCGTTTCAAAGCCTTCAGGATAGTATCAGAGGCAGGCCCATCATGGAGTTGTCTAATAGCCTTGTCAGGTTTGAGTTCCTTCAAGACTCTCTCAACCATTCTCTGTTGACGACCCAGAAGTTTTGCTAGCAGAGGTCCAGATACTGAAAATGTAACTTCAGCAGTCATAGCAAAGTCAGGATCTAGATCATCTGGGGGAGCTTCAAAGAAACCATAGTCTGTGACCTTGAGTCCTTCAAGAGCTGATGTTTTTGTCTTCTGAAGCTCATGAATCAGATCCAAGGTTTGATTCAGTTCAGGGGTATCCACATCTCGTTGCATCTTCAAGAGTTGAGCTTCAAGTTCTGATAAGATGTTGTTAGCCTCAATGACCAGGGAATTGAGATCATTCTCTTTGTCAAAGGTGCGATTTTCATTTAATCTGAGAAAATACTCAAAATGATCAGCTTCGGGACGATAGGCATCAATGATCCAATCCCAATCTTCATCGGTCATGGTTCTATAGTCACCAAGATTGATGTTCTTGAGTAATACGATGAATTTCTTGAGCCAACCTTCTTTATTCGAGCTTTCTTTGGAACCTTCTTTATTGGAGCTTTCCTTTTCTCCTCTTCCACCAAACATAATGCTGAAACTCTCTGGACGAATCCAAGCATCATACTCTTCAACTAGTCCAGTACCTTTCCCATAGACTTTTCCTTCGAAGGGTCCTACTGTGACAATGGCTGTAAAGGTAGTGCTTTTCCATGTCTTGTCACCACCACCAAAACCTACCTTATCTACATCCACTTCACTCTTTGAGATGTCCCCACCCATAGCTTTACAATCTTCGTAAATCATGTCTTGTATTAGGTCTGCCAGGTCTTGGTCATCCATTGGATATTCTAAATCAGGAATCCAATCTGTACCAACTTTGAAAGTGAGTTCAGGATTGCCTTCTAAGAACTCATACTTATCACTGGATCTGTGTACTACTCTTGAAACTATAGATTCGAAGCTCATGGTAAATCTCCAATATAGAATAACAACATAACCTATATTTAAAGATCTATAAATGGATAATTATCTTTCACCGAATCCGTTTGAGTAGAGCATCTTAGTATTGGCAGGGAAAATATTGTAGTAATCTATATCTTCAAACTTGGTATTGTGGCTTCCATTATCAGTTTTCTGTTTCCAAATCTCTTCAGCCTCAGGTCTTGACACAGGACCACTTACATCAATCCACTGATTATCGAAACCATCATAGAGTCTGACCACATAGAGTTTAGTGGGATCTACTTTCTCTTCTACCTTTTCTAGTTGTGAGAACCAACGTTCTCTGACCAGTATTGGGTATTCACCAGGTAGACCTTCAGCTATGATGATTCTCAGAACCTGTTCGTCATTGGAATCATCAAAGGATACTCCAGAAACTTTGCCAATGGATTCCCCAACAGCACCTCCAGTGACATGATCTCCAATAGAGAAGGGGCATGCCAATCTAGCCTTGAGATCCAAAGCATCTTGTAGATCCAATTGGTCACACCTTAATCTTTCTCGAAGCATTTGAATATGCTCATCAAGCTGCTTTGGGTCGGTGAGATCGGATTTCATCTATATCCTCGTTGCAAAAAAATTTATGCCTTCCTGAGAGGACCTGACCAATACCAAATCTTTGAGGCCCACTTATAACCTTTCAGACACTGAATCAAAACAGAATTGTCTCTCCGTCGTAGAGAAGTGGTTATGATATCAGGGAGAGCAGCATCAAATCCCAGATTATTTCCGATCAAATACCCACTAGTCTCATTACGTATCTGTTCCTTCTTAGCTTTTTGCATAGTTTCACGAGATACTTGACTTATCATCATTACAGGACTTTTCCATTCTCGTGCCTGTCTAATCAAATGGTTTCTGTGATGATACAACATGGTGTATCGACTCGTTATCATTTCTATAGAATCTATGATGACGAGCTTCTTCTTAGCTTCGGTGGGAGGGAGAATATGGAAAGAGAAAGGGAATGTTTGATCTTGATCATCTATTTCAGTTCTACTCACCACAACCTTCCCACCAATATTAAACTTTGCCATGAGCTTTAGGGGATCAGAACCATCAAAGCCACAGTAGTATCGTTCAAATCTTTGGGTGAGTAGTAAAGAACTGATAGTCTTAGCTTCAGCAGTGCCACCACAATGTACCCAAACCATGCCTGGTCTTAATCGCATCGTTTCCTCCTAATCATTCTACAGGTGGTCAAAAATTATAGGGGGGATCACCATGATCCCCCCTAAATATAAAGGGATAAAAAAGTGGGCTTAACCTACTGATAATATGCAGAAAAATTATTATATGACACAGGTTCAAGGGGGGATCACTGTGATCCCCCCTTGACCGATTATGAGGTAAAAAATATAAAAAGTGGGTTAAACATCTAATATTACACGGCAAAAAAATTTAACCTTCCAAGATATAAAAATTTAAAAATCCGAAAAGTTTCAGTATAGAGTCATAGGAGGTGACGATATGAAATTTCAAGTCTCAAGAGGATTCGTGGTAGTCAACCTGAAGAATCTCATCAAAGCTATCGGTTCCACCTATTCACCGACCACAGTAGCTCAGAAGCTCTCTCCTGAATGTGTCTGGAAAGATGCAGGGGAGAGGGTTGTGTCCATGGAAGGGGTCTGTGAGATGGTGGATAAGTTCGGAAAGAAGCTGGCTCACAAAACCGAATCCATCGCTGATGATATGATGGTGTTCGAGGAGAACTATCTGTCCAAACCTGAGCCCAAACCTGAATCCAAACCCGAACCTATGCCCAAACCTGAGGTTGTTGAGCCTGAGGTTGTTGAGCCTGAGGTTGTTGAGCCTGAGGTTGTTGAGGCAGAAGTGGTTACCGATCTGGTCCCTACCAACGGATATTCTCTGGCAGGCACCAAGATGTATGGCAATCACAGCATCTGTATGTATGCTGAGAATCAAAATCCCATCGTGACTCGTGAACAGCTCGGGAAAGCGTTGGGATACAAAGACCCGAAGCGGAGTATTTCAAATATCGTGACTCGTCAGAAACTGGAAGGTTACAGTTGTCTGGTCCCTACCATCACAAAGGATGGTAAAGAACGTAACGTGGTCGGATTCAACCTGGTCGGTGCCATTGAAATTTGCAGCACTTCCACCATGAAGAGGGCTCCAATGTTCCGTCGTTGGCTGACCCAGGCAATGGTCGAGATCCAGGTTGGTCTGGTCAAAGCTGAAATGTCAGAGAAAAGCCAGGGTTGTGATATGGCTGCTGTTCTGAATCAAGTCTACGAGATGGGTAAGGAATCAAAAGAGAAAGACCAGATCATCAAAGAAAAGGATGCTGAAATCGAGCGTCTGAAGAAGCAGAACCGTGACATGTATATGATGTCTAACATCTACCAGACTTCCCAGCCTAAGAATCGTGTCTAAACTTTCCAGACATTCCCCAAACATTTCCAATCATGGTATTATAGACCATGACGAAACGAAAGTTCAAAGAGAGTCTCAGAAGACCTTGGACCGAAACTGAAGATAGACTACTCAAGTCACTAATTGAACGTGGGGTGGATCGTGAGAAGATTGCTAAAAAACTGAATCGAACCAAGGCAGCCATACTTACCAGATGCAGAAAAAAAAGATGGGTCCAGAAAGCTGGTAGAAGATGGACCGATAATGAACTGGAACTGGTACTTATTTATAGACTCCAAGGCTACAGCAATAAAGAGATAGCAGAGAAACTGGACCGGACACCTAAGGCAATACAAAGTGTATGCGAAAAAAATGGGTGGGTCGAAGCTCCAAATAGGAAATGGAAAAAACAAGATGATTGGATGATGCTGGATAGGTTGGAGTGGAAAGAGCTGGATGATATAGCAGATGAATTCAATCGGTCCAAAGCAGCGATATGTCAACGTGCCTCTAAATTGGGTCGTCGTTGGAAAGACCAGAGATGGAACTTCACCAGAGCTGCTCAGGTCCTGGGGGTGAGCTACCAGACCGTACACAGGTATTGGAAACGAATCTCTTACCGTGACCGCAGATTGACAGAGAAGGGGGTAAAGGAGATAGCCCAAGCCATATTGGACAATCCACACACGAACCTCAAAGACTCGAAACGGATACGAGACGTAGCCAATGGGATCTGGGATGGGGTGGAAGTAAAGAAGGATAGGAAACGTAAATACACTCCAGAAGAGGATAGAATCATAATTGACATGGCTATAGAGTCAAGACTCGAAACGGGTCTTCCTAATCTAGTTGCTGTGGCAAAAAAATTGGGACGTAGCCTAAACTCGGTACAGTGTCGGTACTACAAACTGACTCGTGGTGCAAGAAAATGAGCAAAAAATTGCAGGAGATTTAAGAGGTTTGACATGGTACAAATAAAATATGAAATACCGATACGAAAGATTAGCTAAACGACTCAAACCAATCAAGCACCATCCATCAAAACATCAATCAGATCCTATTGTTGTAACAGCAGAGTGGGAATACTTCGTAGAGATAGTTTGCTACTATGGAGTGGTGAGGGGGTTAAATCCTAGACATTGGGAAGCCTTTAAGCTGAGAATGCAGGGGTGGACCTTTAGAAAGATAGCTCAAACCTTATCACCACAGGTCTATCCTGAAACGGCACGTCAAATGTGTTTGAAGGTTCGTCGTGCCATACAATCCCAGGGTAACTTCAAATATTGGATCATAGGAATGATTCATGGACAATCAAAACACTGGGACGAGGTACGAGCCTGGGGCATCTTCGATGAAGCGTTCAACAAGTGGTTGGATAAAAACGGGTCTTCACTCTAAATATATATGCAAAAAAAATTAGGGCTCTTTCCTGATACGTTTCAGTTCCTTTTTGTACCGTCTACGTTCAATGAACTGAGCCTGTATAGCTTTGAGTCCTATGAACATCAAGATAGGAACCATCACTATTACAAGAACAGTTAGTTCAGCTTTTGTCTCTTCCCACCATTCACTGAAATAATCCATATCAATATCTGGAGCTAATCAACTAATTCTAACCGAAAATCATTGCTCTCAAACTGATGCCCACATTCAGGACATTTGGGGTATCTTTCCTTTGGTTGAAGTCTCGGCCCACCCACAGCTCTGAGTACCAACTCACTACTTATCAACTCACCCTTTACAGGCATACGACTATATTCAATAGCTCTCTTCTTACAATTAGGGCATAATCCGTATATCATAAAATCACCTTATCAGTCTGTGATAGTAGGGCTTAGCCATCTCAAGAGTGTCAAGACCCAACTTATAGCCACAACAACACGGTTCACACCCACATATGCAACGTTCCGGGGTGGTACCTTCCAAGGCTTCATATAGATGAAGAATAAGACCATCCCTGTCTTCTAGCTCCTGGACCAATGGCTCAACCTGAACAGAAACACAGGGACTATCCTTGATAGGTTGACCAGTTCCTGTTACATGATCTCCCCAGTTTACCTCAACCACACTGTAATCTACCTTTTCAAGCCTTATACCATCACCTACTCTAGGAGGCACAGGCCAGTCACGAAAAGCCAGATCTGATTCACATGTATAAAATTGTATCTTCATTCTATCTCTTGCCATGGTCCATGTTTATGATCTAAATACTGACCCCCTTCCTTACACAGCTTCAAGAACTGACCAACCGTGTAGTCGGTAGGGAGCCATACCCATTCTTTGTAACCAGGTTTCTTTCCCTTAGGGTGTGGGGCTAACCACACCTTCTCTGCCTTAACCACCACATCATGATCCTTAGTCATTCCATACTCATCACCATTTCTGAGTCTTACATAGTTCCCATCTATGAGATGCCCTAGTACCTTTAGAGGATCAATCATTGTAACGCTCCAAATCTTCAGGGCAGGATATATAACCAGAAAGATGCTTGGCTATCTTCCAACGATTTTCAGGCTTGAAGTAGTCACGATACTCACTTTGCTTGATTGCTGCTAAAGCTACCCCAAACTTTTGACCACAAGGACATTTGAATTCTATAGCTAATGCTAAGGGGTCAGTCTCTATTGTAAATTCATTGTAAAAATCATCACCTTCACCTTCATCGTCATGCCACTCCTCACATCTATCGGTATGTTCCCATGCAGCCTTAAACATCTCTTGAACATCATAATAGTGTCCCAGAAAATTCCTTTTACTCAACCAACAATCCATGATGTCACTAACATGTATAGTCACATATTCTACTGCCCCCTCATCTCTTCCAGAAGGGAGTATCTTGAATTCACATAACGACTCGTCCCTTTCAGACCTCGTAACATCAAGAATGACAGCCCCTATAAACGTCTTTTGTAGCTCTCTTATGTCCATCTTTATGCTCCTTACATTCATTACAGTAATCATAACGCCCCCTCTGAACCCATCCATATTGTGTATGCAAAAAATTACGCATCACATGGGCTGGGGTAGGTCTGTTACGATACATGATTTTTGTAGTGTAGGGTCCTGTTTCTTGAACCTCATTCCCACACCCATCACAAACAATGGTAGTGACAACCATATTAATCCTCAAAGAATCCTTCAGCTTTCAGAGCCATGAACATGTCCTCTTCTGCTTGCTCATACCGTTCAGCCAGATATCTCAATGGTCCCTCATCGACTTGCTTTAAAAGCAGGTCGGTGAGTTCTCGAAGGTCATAAAGAGAATCCTTATACTGCTCGATGAATTCTTGCTCAGTCATTCCTTTTCCCCACTCAGAGGGGTAAAGGCTGAAGTACATTCCTTCTCGGTTTGTTCAGCTCTTTCTCTCCAGAGTTTTGCTGCTCTTCTCCAATACCAGGTCGGGTCATTCCTGGGACCTATATCAGACTCCAGACCACCCGCTGCAAAGTAATGCTCCCTTGCCTGCTTTAGATCATGTTCATTCATATAACTCATAGCTTCCTAAACCTCCTATATTTCTTCACATAGCCCTGAAGCATAAAAGGAATGTCTGGCACAACTGGGTGCAAAACATTGTTGATTTCTCTCAGCACCTCTAGGAGTTCAGGTATCTCATCATATCGGTTAAAGGCAGGATTTGTAGCTGTCTCTATCCTGATTTTCAGAACCTTGATCTTGGTCTCCAAGATATCCCACTCCCAACTCAACTCTTCAATATCCCTGAGGGGATGCTCATCTATCTTTGGCATCTTAGGGTCCATTACCAAAACCTCCACCATTTCCTTTGTTTCAGTTTCTTTCTTGCCTCATCCCTTTCCCTATTAATCTTAGCTTCCATCCTTTGCCTCACCTCATGACTGGGAGGTAAGAAATCATAGGGTAAACAGATGTTCATAGACCGTTGAAGAACAGTTTGAATAGCCATGGAATGAAGCTCAGGAGGAAGATCAGAGAAGTCATAGGTAGCATCAATAGATCCCACAGGAATACCGCAGCAGGTAAATGAAACTGCACGTTCCACTATCACCTTGGGTTCAGATCGTATCGTGAAAATATCTTTCTCTCCCTCAACTATAATAGACATGATCTAACTCTACTTATACTTGGTATGTTCTACCTCTACATTTCCTGTATACCCATTCAAAAGTTCACATACCGTTCTAGGATCAGGATGGAATTCTATAACGTCAATACTTGCCTGAGATACATCTTCATGAAGCTCCAAGGCACGTTCAGCCTCCCTCAAAGATGTGGTCCAATGGCTTTCTTGTCTCCACCCCCTCTCTCCTATCCATTTTGCCAAGTATAGTTTCATAAAAACAACACTCCCAAGGCTCTACAAGCTCTTTGATTCCACTTCTCATCCATGTATGGAGCTGCTTCTCGTATCAACTTCTCCAAGTTTCTGACACGTCCCTTATCCACCCCCTCCCTCACCTTCTTGGTCCCTATCATCACCTGAGTCTTGATTTGCTCCCCCGTCATACGATACTGGAACAAACCCCTCTTCTTGTTCCCTACCCTCCTACGGTCAATGACCCACCCCCCAAACTTAGGCTTACGAAGGTCACGTATCCTAGCACTAATGCTCTGACTTGTACCCCCTGCTATGTTCCGTATCTCTTCTATGTCATGCCACTCCTGGTCCTTCATGTAGTCCTTCACACGATCAAGCTGGGTACTTAACCGGGCTCTGTCATGTTCAGGTTCGTATGTTTTCCCGTCAAACATAGCTCTTCTCCTTCTTTTATCAGTTCTTCAGCCTCCCTACCCCATCTCTTACTCATCCTGGGCTGGGCTTGTCTCAACAGCTCTATCATACCCAAATGTATCCTCACCACCTTTTCCTGACAGGCAGGGGGACATAAAGTCCAGTCTCCTACAAGATTCAGCTTCATTTCAGCACTATATCTGAAGGCCAGCTTGCTGTCTTCAGCTCTTCTAGGTCATGATTCGGATCAATCAGGAGTTTGATTGCACTATTGATACCCCCACTCCTACCTCTCCACCACTCCCTTTGCTCAGGACTCAGTTCAGAACTGTACGATTGCTTTGAAGCATAGCTAGCCAGTTCTGAAAGCTCATCCACCAACAGAGTATGGTCATTTGCATATCTTGGCTTCAAGATTATTGATCCTGTTTTCCACATTGCTCCTCCCTATTTCACGGGAAATGTATTTCACGGGAAATGGGTTAAGACACTATACTTTATTTCCCGTGGAATTGTCTATGACCCTTCTTAATTTCACGGGAAATTATCTAGAACACTCTAGACTATTTCTCGTGAAATTCAATGACTCCTTTCAGCTCCATAACCCCATTATATTATACCGTAGAGATTATTTTTTGATTCTAATCAGGTCCCTAGATATATTATTTTCTTGGAACTTTTTTTCACCTATCAACACCTATCAACCAGTATATATATTATTTTTCTGAAACTTTTTTTTCACCTCCCCCACCTTTTAATATTTAAAAATCTGAAAAGTCTCGGTATAGAGTAGTAACACTAACCCTCCAAGAGAGGAGACGATATGTGCCCACTCTGTAATGCCAACTACAAAGCTCAAGAAGAAATCGGAACCCAAATGTACCGCTGCTCAGGGTGTGGGACCATCCACGGCTCCTGCTACACCGGAGAACGGTCTAGGTACGTCAAACCCTACATGACCAATGCTGATGTACCCCCTGAGGAGTGGAGGCATTACGATATCACTCTCCTGGGCTCTGAGGGTGTCAAAAGGGTTCATGGGTGGTTCGACCCAAAGACCAAACTCATCACACAGGTAGGGTAATGTCTCGATACCATACCGCATACATCAATCTGGGACTCGGACAAAGAATCACTGCTAAAGACTGGAAAGCTATGGATTCAATGAGAAGTCTCTTCTCATTTGCTATCCCTACAGAAGAATGTTTCACTGCCATTGCTGAACATAGTCCCATCCTTGAAGTTGGTGCTGGTAACGGATACTGGGCATATGAGCTACGAGAAAGGGGAGTTGATATAATCCCCACAGATATTGTGGATAAACACCACAACTACTTCCCACAAGTAAAGGGTGGTCACCTCTGGCTCAGTCCTGAAATCATCTGTGCTGAAGATGCTATTGAAAAGTATCTTGACCATACCCTTATGATGATCTGGCCTGATTACGATAAGCCATGGGCATTCTATGCTCTCAAGAAATATACAGGTCAATACTTCATCTTTGTCGGTGAGGGCTGGGGTGGATGCACCGCTAATGATGCTTTTTCCCACCTTCTTGAATCACAATGGGAAGTCTTAAAAACCATTCATATCCCACAACATATGGGGATTCATGATTACTTCAGGATCTATAAGAGACAAGTCTAATCAGTTCCATCTCCCCATCACCTATCAAATCCCGTTGTGACACTGTAAGCTCTTCATAGAAGGGATGGAAAGTGATGTGTGGGAGCAATGATACTGTTATAACCTGAAGGGTCCCCATAGGAGAATCTACCACCATTCCGGGTCGATACTTTCCAATCTCTTCCATGACCCGAGTGGTGAAGATATAACCATGTTTCAATTGTTCAGATAATTCAGGGAGTTCTTCTGGAGGGAAAGATATAAACATCACCACGTCTAAGTCCTTGTGATATCATAACACCCCCTAAACAACTGAGAAGAGTTGTGTCTTCATCTGTTCACGAGTCATATCAGGAGTCAAAGTCACATTCAATGGCTGTGTACCTGGTGAATGCTGACCAGTCGGAACCAGATAAATCATGTCCTCCCCTGACCAGCTAGGACCTATCCAAGCATCTAGCTCCTGGTCCTTTCTCTGTGCTTCATCTACAGCTCTATTGACCATATCCCAGACTCTACGGTCTTGGAACTTAGCATCATGGTCATGTAACCTAGTAATTTTCCTAGCCAATCTTCTCAAGTGTTGTGATAGCATTTTATTCTCCTATGCCATTAAAACCCATCTAAACCCATCAGCCTTCATCATGGCTTCAGCATCCGAACGAGACATATCAAAGTGGTCCATCTCTGATGTATGCCCCTCATCCCAAGACCAATAACCCCACACCCCCGTCTCAGTCGTGTCATCAATGGTTTTGGCTACTTGTTCAGTCAGGTCATACAAATCATCGATATCAGCTTCATTGGTTAGATATAAATCCCTTCCCTTCATCTCTACAAAAGGTAAAGAGATAATCAACCGTCTCAAAGCACCATTTATCTTGAGCATATCTTTCTTTATAGCCTTTTTGTCTTGCTCTATTTGACCAATATCGTCCTGAGCCATCCACTGCACATCAGGATCATCTTCTGGTTCCCACCCCATAGGCTCATTAGCAATCTTAGCTGCTAGAGTTCTGAGTATTGATGCCTGTGTTCCTGGAACCTTCACTGTTCCAGCAGCTACCATCTCATCATACTTCTTCTTCAATCTTTCAAAGTAAGTCTTGATGGCAGGAACCAATGTCTTTACCTTGTCAGGACTTACCTTCTTCTTACGGAACGGCACCTTCTGAGTTGAGAAGCTCTTATCTGAAATACCACCACCCAATTGTCGTATAAGCTCAACATCACCCTCAATCTCACCACCTTCTGTTATCCCATACCTATCCACCCCACCAATAGTGAGCCTGTGATGTCCAGGATCATTGTGAATGATACCATTGCTCCACTGAGACTTGTCAGAACCAATGGCAAAATAGATGTTAATTGTGGGATATATCCCAACGGTGAAATTCACATCTAAGAAGGCATCAGGCCATATGGACCGAATAGCACTCTCAATATCTGGTATCAACTCATTGACATGCATTTGAAGACTCCTATGTCATTAACAGAAATACGTTCCAATCTTATAGATATATAAGTAATCTATTGAATATATCTTCATGTGAACAGTCCATTTTCTAAAAAATCCAGATCTAGCTCTAAGTCAAAATCTGAAATTCAGAATCTCTTTATATTTACTACAGATTATGAAATAAGTTCATATGGAGTCCATGTGAACACTCCATTTTATCAAAATTCGTATTGGTCAAACGAGCGAATTTTGCCATATATAGCCATATATGGCAATTAATGAAGCGGTTATAAATGTGAGCTATTTTTTGCTGAAAATGTTATGACTGAGGGGTATGAGGGGTAGGGCTAGCAGACATCCACATAGTCGAAGCAGAGCTGAAGCACTCCATCATAGTCATAGTCCCCCGACATGGCCTTGGTCCTGAATTCTTCGGCCTTTTCACGCTGCCCTGCCCTCTTGAGGGCTGATGTGACCTTCCCCATGATGGCAAACACGTTCCCATCGGTTCCTGTGAGCTTGCATTCTGGCTTATCCATGCCTGTCACCTCCCTGGGTGGTTAAGAGACCACCCCCTGAGCGACCTGCCTGGCCTCTATCTCCCAGGGCTGGTCCACGTAGGGGTAGTCTTGTTCATAATACTGAGCAGCCCCTGGTCCTGACCTCCAGAACCACCCCCAGACACGCTTGTTGGTGTAGGGCTTGGGTCCGAACCTGAGTTGACCCGTAGCAAACTGCCTGACGTGTACCAGCTCATGAGCCAGGGTCCGTTTGAAGTTGTCACATCTGTCACGTTGGATGGTGATGGTGTAGTGCTTGGACTTGTGGGAGGTATGAGCTTGGAGAGACTTGAAGCAAGCCACCCCGTTGGTACTCTTCTTGAGAGTGGATGCTCTGAGCTTGACCGTGATCCTGAGGGTGTTGCTCATACGGGTGGAGAAGAGCTTGGCTACTAGCTCACGGGTCATGGTCTCGACCTCCAGTTTCCTGGAGGGGGTTACCGTTCCCTGCACATAGACCTTCAGCTCCTTACGCTTGGGCATATTAGTTGGTCTCCCAGCCAGAGGTCTTGGGGCTATAGGTGAGGGGGTGGGCATCGAAGCAACCATCGGTGAGGGCAGCCTTGGCCAGGTGACGGGCCTTACGGTTGGTCCTCTTCCTGGCAGGCTTCTTCTCCTTCTTGGGGTTCCAGTAGTTGTGGTCCTTGTGGGTCTTAGCCATGTGGCACCTCCTACTACTATATACTGAACCGAGACGAGATTTTAAATTAAAAAATTTCAAAAAGTCACTTTAAAATCTGATCTGGCTTCGGTATATAATAGTGATTGGTTAAAGGGTACTGAGACTCGGAGCCAGTCGAAGTAGGAACGCTCCGGGGGGATCTGTCCAGGGGAGTATCCCTTAAGACAGACCTCCCCATGAGCCCAGGTCCTTTTCGGTTCCTCCCTCTATTATTCTATACTGAAACTTTCTCGAATTTTGTAGAACTTTTTATTTAAAATCTAGATTTTCTTCAGTATATAATAATGACAGGCAAAAGGGTATCGAGACCTGGGGCCGGTTGAGGGAGCATGGCTTCGGGGAGATCTATCAAGGGACTGTCTACAGACCAGACCTCCCCATGGGTCCAGGGGTCTTTTGAAGTCCCCTCTCCCTATTATTCTATACTGAAACTTTCTGAGATTTTGTAGAACTATTTTCTATAAATTTCATTCAGAGCCCAGGACTTTGCTTCAAGCAAATGACTGAACATCTTGACTGGGATTGATATGTTCTGGAGCATGAGTACGATGTTGAGTACAGTCTTTAGGAAGGGACCTGCATTGTTCACTATGGCTATACATGTAAGATTGCACTCACCCCTATCGAGACGTTTTTGTATCTGAGCTAAAGAGTCTGCCCCTGCTCTACGTTCCATAGCCGTTGCCTGTTCATCATTCCTACTATCAAGCACTAGACCATAATACTCCCCTACCTTATCAAAGGGGGTGAGGTCAGTTCCATTTTTTAAATGCTCGATAAGTACCTGCCTGGATACTTTGGGGTAGGTCACTATCACCAGGGGCCATTCATTCAGATTGGGGGCAAATGGATCTGAATGATCCATCGTGTCAATGATGTGCTTTACTCTGGAGTTCATTTACAGATTTGTGATGCAAGGGCTCTGAGTTTACCAGACACTGTAGACTTGAGACTCTTCACCTTAGCTATAACACCTAAGCAGTAATCCTTGAACATCCCTTCAAAGTCATCAACCACCCCAGCTCTTTTCCAGTTCTTGTCAATTAACTTTTCAAGAACAGAGTCTGAAGGGAATCTTTTATACTTATCCAAAGCTCTCCCCAAATCTTCATTGAACTTCATAATGGAAGTAGTGACCTTACTTCTCATCATAGCCAGACCTGGATCATTCTTTTTGTAGAGGGTCAGTTCCTTACGTAACTTCACCACCTCTGGATCACCATTAGCTGTTTGGATGAGGTCCACTGTCTCAGGACTCAAATCTTTGGCTGTTAGTCTCATCTTCAGATCTCCAATGAAACGTTACAAATTCTGTCTTTTGTAACATTTATAAATAAATTATTGCAGGGGGTTAGTAACCTCTCCGATACTTCTGGATATCATATACGAGGTCGTTCACAGCATTGACTACATCTATAAAGTCATCAACATCTTCAGGGTCAACCTGTGGGTTCATTGCCATGTCATTTGCCAAGACTTGGTATTGCTTCTGTAACGTCTTGGCATCTTTCTCTAGCTGATCCAAACGAACAAGTATCTCATCAGGCAATATACCCATGGCTCTCACCCTTCGGGCTTTACGGTATCGGTACATGTGTATCTCCTATCGTGTTAGCATCATTAGCTAACAATAGTGACGAAACATAGATTTTGTTTCATTCCTCTTCGTCTACACCCCATTCTACTGTAGCTCTCACCATTCTGGTTCTACGACTTCTACGAGAATATGAACCATAACCTTTCATACGTTCTAGGGATGCTTTCTTATGGCTCTTGGGTATCCATGGCTTAATTTGCATCCTCCCAAAGTTGAGTCTGAATAGTTCTCAGGTTGACATTTACCAGGTCATGGAGGTCAGCCAGCACTTCTCTGAGAGTATCGAGGGCTTGGTGATTCACATATTGAGATTCAGCAGCATAGGTATCTGCCAACTTCATCATGACAGCATACCCATTTTCGAGGTCAGACAATCCACGATTGTATTCACGCTGCATCTCTAATAAGGAGGCAGCTCTAACTCTACGGGCTTGTCTATAACGGTACATGGTGTTTCCCTTTCTTAGTTCAGGATGTTTTTGAGTTAAATAGTCAGCTCTCTTGGAATATCGGTACATAGTTTACCTCCAAAGTTTCTATATAGAATGTTAATTAATACTTTAAAAATCAGAAAAGTCTCAGTATATAAATATAGAGCTTGATGCTCCTAAGGGGTTTCGAGAACAGATACCCCCGGTCGAAAGGCTAGGGGGATGGGGAGGACCGACCTGTCCCATATTCCCCAGGACAGATCCCCCCGAAGCGTTCCTTCTCCTGGAGGGGTTAGGTCGTGTAACCGTTACCCCCAGCTACTATTCTATACTGAAACTTTCTGGGATTTTGTAGTTTTTATTTTTTTATTTTTTGAAACTAGGAAGTCCTGACAACAGAAATGGTACTTCTTATATCCAGCTCGTCCTCTAATCTCTCCACCTCCCCCTCCAAGAAATTAATCTTCCTCCCCTGGTGTCTCACTATCTTCTTGAGTTCTTCATTCTCTTCTTCTAGTTCTGACACCTTCAGTCTGAGCTTGGATGTTTCACGTACCTGAATCTGACTGGTCGTTTCAGCTCTGATTGCTCTGTTACGATAAATCTCCAACCTGCCCCCCACTGCCATGATTCGATCACAGAACTGGTCAATGACCTTTTCTTCTCTTGAGGGGTGGGTCATGATTTTCAGGATTGTGTCACAACAGAAATCAGAGAAGTCTTTTGCCAGAGGTTGATTGGACCGAGCACATATTTTCAAGATACCTGCCAGGTCATATATCCAAGTCTTTCTTCGACCCCCTCCCTTTTGAGGGTCCCCAGAAACCAAATCGGTTTCCCAGCTATGCCCTATTAGACCCCCTTCAATATTTCTGTGGATCTTCCCTATTGATAGACGTGGGTGTTTATATCCCAGCTTCTCCCCCAACTGCTCTCTGGTCAGCACCGGTATCTGACCATTGGTTCTGAACTCGACAGGGAGTCCCTGAAACTGTCTTTGATACACCATCAGGTCATCAAGACCTTCCATCGGATTTGAGTTAGGGAACTCATGGGGGTTGAAACTATCTGGGTCTTCATCAAGATTGATTACCTTGGCTTCAAATACTTCTGCTTCCACCACAGCCAAGGATGTGACAGGGGGCTCATAAACATCATCACTCAGCAGAGTCAGCAATTGTTTGATTCTGGTCTGAGCCTCCTCTTTACGAAGCGTACCAGACAATTCTTTTACCCCTTGCTTCGTTACCATGAGGGTTCGATTCCCATCTACTACTTCATAGCTCAGGTGGGGGTCACCGATTCGTTTCTTCACACTACTTCTTGATTTGGGGCTGAGTCCGAGACAAGACACTAGGTCATTCAAGCTAATCATTCCATCCCTGATATTCAGGGGGATACCAAATTCTATAGTTTTCATATTGACACCTCCTATTCAACTATACATAGAATTCATTTTTATGAGCTTCATGTGAAGTGTCTAAAAATCTCAGATCGTCAAGGATTCATTATGGGTATTTGATCGGGGGTGGTCTTTCATACATACATTTAAGTCAGACATTTTGCATGTGATGACTGAAAAATCGACTTCATGTGAACACCCCATTTTCGGATTTTTTTGATGCGCTGCGTCGTGGTTTGATTTTTGGGAATATTCTACAAGAGAGGTTCACTATACCCCTCTCTGAGCAGTTTCTCTTTCTAGTTCATCCCCCCGATAACAAATTGCCTTATCTCTCTGTAGAGGTCATTTGACTGCACAGATTTGAATCCGAACATATCTTTTATGATGTTTCTACATTCATTGAGTAGTTCTTCATCCACCTTCCCTTGGGGTAGGGCTTCTAAGTATTGTTTCAGTGGTTGTTCAGGGTTAATAAATCCCATAGCAGGACCATCATCAATGTTCTCTAAGAACAGGAACCATTCTCCACTTTCATCTTCAAGGAAGACATCAGCCCCTTGTAGATGGTAATAGAATATCCCTAGAGCAGTGAGTCCATCGGTTTGATAGGCCCCTTCAGAGAAGTCTTCAGATACATATCCTTTTACAAATATTTTCACAATTCCCTCCCAGACTGTAAGGTTCCTATAGCTGATACAGTTTCGACTTCTATCCTCAACCAGATGGTGTGTGTCCCATTACTTCATCACGAAGAATGAGGTGGTGTGGGTATAGGTGTATCTTCCCCTTTCATGACTAAGGCAATACCTCCTTCATGGTGGATAGGGATAACATCTGAGAGGTTTCTTTTCGTATCCTTTATACTGACTATAACATTGATATCATCCCTGAGGGTACGAAGTATCTGTCTTAGTTCTTTCACCTTCATATCCACCTCCCCAATATTATTTTCTCTGGGATTTTTTTTCATATTCTCAAATATTATTTTCTCTGGGATTTTTTTTATACGGTAGGTCATCATATTGACCGTGTATGTAGCTAGCCAGGCATTGTCTAGCCCACCCCAGTTCTTTGGAATGGTATTCCCAGTGACGACTATATTTTGCAGCTTCGATGAGTCCTAATTCCCAAGCAGCCCCTTCCCTTGAGATGGTACTCATGGCTTGTCCTGTTTCTTGATTCAGTAGTACATGACCTAACTCATGCCAGAAGCTGAGTTCTTGTTTCCATTCTTCGGATTCATGTAGCCATATAGTGTCGATGGAACTCATCCCACCTTCATCAAGGTATCCTGGTTCTGGTCGTAGCAATTGAATCTTATATTGTTGAGCCACCACTTCTAGTTCTTCAAAGGTCATATTTCTTTCCAAAGTAGTTATGGGGGTGTCAGGTTTCATGTAGTAGACCCATCCAGTGGAAATATACTCACCGAAAGCTTCATCAATTTTTTTATAGCAGCAGTCTTCATACCAGAACACAGTTCCTGTTTTCAGGTCTTTAAAGTTACTCATCTATATCATAGTTCTCCCCATGTTACGACCCACCCCACTCTGACCATGACTTCAGGGTCTAAGTAGTCTTGACTCGTGGCTGGTCTTACACAGATCATATCTTCCCCCATAGCTCCTGGTGGTACTTGTCTTCTACAATTCATGGAGGTACATACCAGACCGAATCCTTCCACACCGACCTTCCCATTGAATGGGATCATCTCTGAGCCACATTTACATTTCATATCTATTTTTTTCATGTGTGTATTAAATTTGGTGGTTCGATCTTTACTCTCACCATTTCATACTCATATAAACTGAGAGCCATTGAGACAGCAGCACATTTCACAAGAAGTTTTGCATGAGCTTTCCAATCCCCCTTTTCAAACTCCATATCAAAAATATCTTCAATCCTTACCGGTATAGGTTGTTGAGTGTGATGCCATTTATGTCGTGAAATAAAATCATCCCCAAACTTTCCTCTCAATATATTATAAATATATCTCTTCCCTACATCATCAAAATTCAACTTATGGAGATACGAGAAGATACAAATAGCAGCTTGGGTTTCTTCATCTTTCCCATATAACCATGCCGATAAGTCTTGATACTGTTTTCTCCCTTTGTGTTCATAACTTGCTATGTCAGGTTCAACTGTTTGCTCTACATAGAATTTCACATGTTGCTTGGGACAAAACTCAAAAACCTCTTTATGCAATGATGATTCATATTTAGGTGTGTATATGATTTCAGTATGGACAATAGGACATTCAAATCCATTATACTTCCAAGTCATAAACAGGTCTTCCCATGCTTCCGGGTCAACAGATAAGACATCCACTCCATCTAATTTCAAATTCAGCTCTGAAGTGACATGTTTCTTGGGTGGTTCAGCAAGGGATGCATTATTATCCTTTACCCATCGAATGAAAGTCCTCTTTTGACACTTGTGCCTAGACTGTATTTTTTTATTTCTATTAGCCCAATCGTAAATAACACCATCCTCATTAATATCTACAATTACTCTGAAGTCTTTACATACTTCCCACCATTGCCCTACTTCTATCATTTCATTTCTCCTAATTCTATACTATGGTCTTTATTCACTTCAATAGCCTCCCCTGGACCTTTCCAATAGGGTTCTATGAAGATACGTTTTCTTTCCGACCTTTGTGGTCCACAGACTTGATTCTTCCAATGACCTGCCACTAATAAACGATATTTGAGCTTGGGTCCCGAATCATCCCCTTCTTCTGAAGACCCTATGGTTTTCATCACCTGAATTGAACGACCCAACAATAAGATTTGTTCAGGGTTCATTTGCTCCAGCTTCTTTTGGAGCTTCACTTTTTTTGTACCATGACTTTTACTGATCCGTGCCTTGAGTCTCTTCACATTGACATCAAATAGTTCTTCTACCTCACCAAGATATTTGGTTGAAACCCAGCAAAATGAATGAGCTTAACTATTTGTGATAATGCCGGATTATGTAAGACAGCTTTCGTCATATCCATAAGATCTACAAGCTGTGGGGAATTATCAAAATGGCTTCTCACTAAGATTTCCACCCCCTCCAGATATGAAGCTACTCCTTTTCCCACTTCAGAATCTTTAAATGACAGCACTTGGTTTAATTCTCTTTGACAAGAATCTTCTATGAATTCTATCGTAGATAAAAGCATATATTCTATAGTATTTCCAATTTCAAAATTTAAAAGTCTCCCAATGTCTTCATCAGTACCTTTATCACTCTCTTTGTTTTTATGTAGAAACTCAACACCATCAAACAAACAATAATGTGTATATTTAGCTTTGTTTACTTTGCCAGCAGCTAATTCATCTAAAGAAAAAGCTGGTCTAACACGGATATCCAAGGGGTAAAGTTTTGAACCATCAGACTGATTAACAATTTGTATATCAGATTTTTGTCCTCCACCTTCAGTGTCTTCATAAGAAGGTATCATTGCATCCCATCTTTTCTCTTCTGTCTTTTTGGTCATAGTAAGCCTCCAGGTAAAATGTTCTATATACTATACCATCAAGATTTAGTTTTGGAAGTCAGAATCTGTAAATTTTTTCTACAGAAATTGAATCTAGTTGAATCAGGCAGGATTGAGCACTGGCTTCATAACTGGAGATCGAGATTGTTTTCCCTCTCTCATCATCACATCATGGAATTTCTTGTGTCCATGTTTTTTTGCAAGCATGGCTATTCTATGTCTTCCCCAATAGGTAAGTTGAACATGCCATAACACATCGTCTAGGTCCAGGTCTGCACTGAGCCCATAATCAGCTTTGAGGACATTTTCAAACCAGGGACCGTCTAGGGTAAGGACAGGGATAGTTTTGAGCCCTGAAGCTCTAGCAGCTTCTATCCTGTGGCTTCCCGTTAAGGCTCTAACCGTATCTGAATACTTCAAAGCAAGAATGGGTCGTCCCTTCCACCCTTCACTCGTCATTTTTGAAATGAGCTTGTTGAGCTTTATTTGATTAGATGGGATGTGAGGAGGTTTTACGTTCCAAGGGGATATAGATAGCATTATCTTTATCCTTTATGTTACATCTAAACAAAATCTGAAAGACTACAGAATTCAAATGTCTCTGTGTTTTTGAATCTTTCTATAAATGAATCCCAGTCTTTCACTTTTACTTTCATGACACATTCATCATCATTGAGCTTCTGGTCTAAGATCTCACCACCTGAACTAGTTACATCAGCAGCATACATATCCATATCCCCTCCATGCTCACATTCATAGAAGGTCCATACATATACATCTTTTGCTGCTATTTTTCTTGATATATCATAGAGTTGTTTTGAAAGCATCCTACTTCTCCGGGATTTCTATATCTAGAATAACTTCAGGACTAGGGGGTAATTCTACTTCTTGTCCTGGAGCTAGTTCTATACCCGGATCTTCTTCATCTACTTTGACATGCCCCATATATCGAGACTCATTTCGTAACCTCTTTGTAGGTTCATTCAATAATCTGAAACGATCAAATGGTATAGGCATTGATCACTCCTTTTTAAGATCTAGAACAATGGCTTCGAGTTTTGAAGATATATATTTTTCAAACTCTTCTTGGGTCATCCCTAATGTTCCAGGCATATCTGAGATGCTAGAGCCCAGGAATGATTTTGCTTTTTCAATAGCCTTAGACTTCACGTCTTGGATCTCTTCTCCAGTCAATTTTCCATCAACATTGGCTGCTTTGAGATCAGACACAATGGTCTGCTGGACATCTTTAACGGCTGTGAACAAAGCATCATTGAGCTTCAGCAATACTTGCTTTGTCTCTTCATCCTTGACCTTATTTTTGATGAGCTGTGTTAGCTTCACTGAACCCCATGACAACAGAGCTAGTAGGATAGGACTGACGATTTTGAGAATGAGGTCTAGATTTTCTTGAATGAATTCCATTTATGTCTCCCTCAATAGTTTCATATAGAGAGACATACAAATAGATCATTCACAACGAGCATGGTAAGTAGGTTCTTCTTCCCATTCCTTACATCTAACCTTCAGTTCTTCCATGATGTCCTGAGGGGTCTTTATATTCCCCTCACTATCTTTATTCCATGGATTGTGGGTTTGATAAAATTCCTTTGACCTGGTAGCTCTCTTACCACATCCCGGACATTTCCCAGACTTCTTGCTATGAAATCCTATCTTGTCAAATTGTACCTTCATACATATAAAGAGAAGAATTCATCAATGACCTTCTCTCCCTCCTTTTTCCTTGCCTTGAGTTCTTCCATGTTCTTAGCCATCTCTTCAAGGGTGTAAGCAAAACCACCACTATGAGGGTACATTTCTTTCACTTCTGGGTCGTTGAGGACTTCAGAAATGTTTTTAACCAGACCCTTCAGGCTCACCATCATTGCTTTGCTCCTTCAACAGTTCTCGTCTATAGATTGCCCACAGAGAGTCTTTTGATCATCATCTGTTCCATGTATGGGTCCATAGAGAGAATCGTCTCTACTGGCTCTCTGGACAGTATAGAGGCTCATCTGAAGAAGGCTCGGTAAATCATGTAAGCTACGATTCCCAAAGCTACAGTTGGCAGTACCACATCGGGAAATGTGATCCTAACGTACCAAGGGACTCTCTTACAAATCTCCTTATACTCTTTATCTCCCATCTTGAGCCTCCTATAGAACTATACTAGGTATGATATTTATTGGTGGGTATTGGTAATTACTCTAGAAGATCGGAAAGGTCCAGGTATTCGTTGTAAACCTCAGAGAGCCCACCAGAATGACCACGCTCCCATGCCTTTGCATAGAGCTTGTCTTTCTTTGGATGGTTCTGAAGACCCGTCTCTTCTTCGAGGTCAGCTTTGAACTGGGCTTCGAGCCTGGCAGTCTCAGCACCATAGGCTCGACGAGCTTCTTTGTACTCAGCCTCACCCCTTTCAATAGCATCGGCACGAGCCGCTTCAATCTGACGGATGGTTCCAACAAAGTGTTCCTCCACCTCTTCCACCTTTGGGTTCACATACTCCTTCTTCTGTGGCCAGGGCATACCATTCTTGTACCTGTCAAAATCCATAATGTTCTCCTTTCACCAAATCTCAGACTGCTGGTTATCTGTGTCAATGTAGAGAAATGAGTAGTTGGCCCAGGACTCAAAGTTCTTGAGCTTTTCATCAATCTCTTCATTCAAGTAGATATGTTCTGGATACACCTGCATGTTGATGCTTGGGGTATGTTCCCATTGACCATTACTTTGGAACAGAAGATACATGGGCAGCATCATGTCATTGATTATCTTGGCCAGCTTTTCTTTGGTGAAATTTCCCTCCACCGTCTCGTTCCAGTCCACCGCTGTTAGAAACACCTTGGCAAAACCATGGAAGGTGTTACCAAAATCGTTGTCCATAAAGTTGATTCCAATCCTCATTCCTCACTCTCCTACCAAATGGTTGGGGGTGACTGGGACATCATCATCGGCCATATCGATGCTATAGGCATCGTAGTCTTCATCCTCGAAGCTGGTCACGTCATCAGCATCACCATGATACCATCCCCAGAACTTTTCGACTTCGACCTCGATGGTCCATTTTGTCCCGATCTCGGCACCCCTGGGGAGATTGACCTGATAGCACTCTTTGAGTTCTTTACGGACCAGATCACGACGGTAGACCAGCCGCTTGTCATTGCTGGTGATACCACCTGTGTAGAATCGACGGTCAGGCATGTGCATGGTACGGACATGAGTCAGGACTTGACCATTGGCCAGGATACCACGCTCAGTGACTTCGAGTTCGACTCTGAATTTCATCTCGTCACCTCCTACAACTCTATACCGAAACTTTTCAGATTTTTAAATTTTTAAATTGGGAAAATAAGGTGAGCAGACCACTTGCCGACTCCGACCCTTGGGGGGGAAGACTCAAATCGAGCCGTACAAGTGGTCTGCTCTAATGAGCCCAGCGCAAGCTGGTTATTCTAGAATATTCTGGGATAACTGGAATATACAAGGATTTTTTCAGGAAATTGAAACAGATTTCAAAGTTCCATTTGGACTATAACCAAACTACCTTGTTTTTGCAGATAAAATAGTGAGACTTACATGGAAAGTTCCAATTACCAATTGATGGTGAGATAGTCACCTTCTTGTCATCGTCTACAAGAATCTTCCATTGGTCTGTAACTACCACCTGATTCCCACAGCCACAACAACAAAGATGGATTGAGGTCTGATATTTATCTGAAATATAGAGATTTCCCTCTTCTAGATTTTCAGGGATGTATTCTGTGAATATTGGGACGAGTTCTTTTATCACTAGTCAAACATAGCAAAGAGTCCCTCACCTTCCCAGGTAAGGACATTCTTTATTTTCTTTACCAGAGCCTTCAGTGCAGCATCAGTAGCATCTTTTCCAGGCACAAAGCTGAACTCTTCTTTCTTTGTTTTGGTGTCTATCGTTTCATGCCTGTATGCACCCACCATGGAAATATCGAGTTCACCTTTCCCACTAATGTCTATTTCCCCTTCAGCTTTGATGGTGATGTCACTGATCTTATTGTTCCCCACTTCATCCCATACCTCTGCATTGACAGTGAACATGAGGAATTCTGGATGTGGGGTTATATCAATAGAGACATTAGCAGCTAGGTCTGGGAGGTGGTATTTCTTAGGGATTTCCTTCTCAATGAAATTCTTGAGGTCTTTTTTATATACACCAGCTACTTGATTAATACCTTTCTCTTTGAACTTTGGACCAAAGAAAAGACCTTCTTTAACTACAATGTCCTGAGCAATTTTTCTGAGGGCAGAGCTTTGTTTGTGAGCGGGACGATATCCCTTATATCTTGCAAGGAAATCTTCTAGTATTTCCTCATACTTAATCATCTCATCATATATTTCTTTAACATCCTCAGTATAGTATTCATCTCTACCTGCTGCCATAAGTTCCACATCACCAAGCCAAGGAAGCATTTCTATCTGCTTCTGGGTCTGATCATATACCTTCTTGACCTTGTTCCACATCTCAGGGAAGGTCACATCTTTAGCTTGTTTGGAAGCACCAACCTGATTCTTTTTCTTCAAAATCTTCTTTAGGAACTTTTCAGGGATTTCAGATTCATCGATCCTAACAGGACTTGGATACCACCCACTGGTAGATCTGATAGCAGGTATTCCTCGATCAGAATCAACGGCTATGACCTTCTCTGCACCATTCTTTAGCTTACCAATGACAAGAGCCCAAGTTGTCATGTCACGTAGCTCTTGCTTTATATAATCACCAACCTCAAACCATGATCTTGAATATCTATACATTGTCATTTCCCTTTTCTAGAATTTCAGAAACACATCTATATCAAGGGAAATAAAAAAGGAATATCTACAACTTTCCTTCTTTTCGTCGGTACATTGTCTGTAGTATCCTGATACCTTTGACCCAATAGACACTATTGGTGTAGGTACTGCCCCATTTTTTGAGCACCACCCTTGTGATTAAATCTTGTGACTCCATTTTCAACACCACATTGAGGCTAGTTCCCATCCCGGTTCTCGAAACGGAATGTAAAGTTTCTTACAGAATTCTTTTATCTTTTCATCCCATCCAGGATTTGTGACTGGAAGTTGAGTACCGAAACGATGTGGCTCACCCCTCCATGCCCATGAGTATGATTCTTTGATATGAACAAAATAGATAGGGTAATCACAGCTACAGTGAGATTTGATCTCCACATCTAAAGCTTCCATAAATTCCCGTTTCTCATCCAAATACTTCTCGTAAACAGCTTCGTTGCCTTCATATTCAACGTCAAGTCTTGAAGGGCCTCCTATCTTCCCACAGAGCCATTCTTCAAAATCATCTTCAAAATAATCTTTACCTGTATCTTTTTCACAAATCTCTTCTAGTTCACCTTCATCGAGGCTGAAACCATAGTAGAGATATGCATCAGTGCTTGTTCCCATCATCCCTCCTTCTTGGGTAGATATTCCATAACCATAAAGACAGGAACCATATACTTCTCATTGTTCATGTCTGTTTCTTTGACAACCAGATTGAATTTGACTCCAGCTTCAAAATTGTAGCCCACTCCATCTTGAACCACAATCACCTTTTCCCCATCTCCAGTTTCAATCTTCCTCCCAAAACTCATATTTTGCAATAAATCCAACATATCAAAGCCTTTCTATTTTGTCTTGACAGACCAACCGTATTTCACCATCAGGACTAACATCTATTCCTAATTTAGGGATATGCCGTTGCTCTGAACTGTAGGAAGATCGATTCAAAGCACAATGATGATTATGCTCACAGTTGGTATTACAACGACCCATACGATCATCATTGTAAAGAATCATAAATTCATGACTATTTGCTATTTCAATACCTACCGTTAGAGGTATGATTTTCCTGATTTCTTCTAAATTAATGTCAGAACCATCAGTGATAATCCTGACCATTGCATTATCTTTATCTTCATAGATTTCTAGGATATGATTCATACTTCGTAACAGATCCCCTTGGATATTTCCCTTAGCCACAGGTCTGTAGTTTGATTCTGGAAGTTTAGATTTCCATTCCTTGTAATGTGGAAGTTCACTAGATTGGAATGGTGTTTGGATATCGGTGAGAACCTTACAGCAAGGACATTCAAATGTGGTATACCATTCCTCTTCCCGACCCATAAAGCTCCGATAGGTATGGAATAAGTCTCCCTTCTCTACCAGAAGGACAGCTCCACATCCACCATCACCATTTCCCTTCCCGGTACATTTGAATTCTTTTGCCCATCCCTTCTGGGGCCTACCCTCCTTAACTATTTTCATGTATTCTCCTCAATAACTTTCACAGCCTCTTCAGGAACTTGATTGGGGATGATGTCATATTCGAGACAGGATGTATTATACCCCCTACTTCCAGTGCAGCCTCTTTGCTTTAACGAATTTGGGCCTCCCAGCCATGAGAAGCATGGTCCATCATCAGATTTCCATGCATCTACATCTCCGATAGCATCACAGCTCTTTTCCACACTCTTGAGCCAAGCCAGAGCTTCTTCACTGATACCTAGCTTCCCCTTAGTGTCGATCAGTACACATCCAATCTTCCCGTCACCTGCTGGGACCCAACCTTCACACTCCACTTCATCATTGGTTGTGATTACCAGAATGTCTTTGTGTACCGTCACTTCAACTTTGTGCATCTCATTCTCCTAGTTCGTATAGACATCTACCTCGAATGTGCCGTGCCAAATACAATGGGTCACTTTTCAATGATTCATCATACCCAAGTTCGTCAGCTATAGATCTTATTGTCTCTACAAGTTGAGACGAGTCTACTCTAGAGTCAGGTACAATCAGAACTGAAACTGTGTAGTCCATTATGAACAAAGTCTTTCCCCAGCATATCCCATTTTTATTTTCTCCCATAGAACTATACTAACTCTATATTTTTATGTTGTCCATAATCATAACTACACAAGGCCCACGTCATGGATACTAAGCCTCCATGCTGGCATTTCAACAGTTTCGTCTACGGTCTTGATACCGTGTTCTATAGCGTCATGAATACTAAGCCTCCTAGTTCAATCTCTACCAGTGTATTGTAATATTTATGGGCTAAAGAAAGTTGCTCTTCAACAATAGGTTTATTTGTTGGTTCTCTAGCACCGTAAGAATAGGTCGAAAATTTCATTAGCCACTCCTTTATTTCCCCCCTATAGAACTATACTGGTTTTGATTTTTAATAGAAGTTTGCTCGGTCATCATCTGTGATAGCCCCCTTAACTTCTAGAACTCTGAAAAAAGCTATGTCAAAACATACCCCATATTTTTGACTCAAATTGAATGAAGGTACAAAAATCAATGGAAGTACAATGTGCATGGCATGACAGGAAGGTGTGGTACATCCACAATGAGTTGTTCTTGAATGTTTACGAAAACACTCATAAACCTTTTCTGGATCATAATTCCCTGAAGCTAGTTGCTGTTCTTCTTCAGTCCCTTCTCCCCATTCCCAGAGCACTTTCCATCTCTCAACATGTGCCTTTAGAGTCTCAGGATCAGATACTTTTCCCCTCTCTTCTACATAGATTTTTGAAATGTTCCCATCACCACAACAAATGAGACGTACCGGAAATTGTTCAATCATCACTTTCTCTTTCTGGTAATTTTTGAAAAACGATCATGAACTTCTCTCCTCTACTTCTACCAGATCCAGCTAAATGTATATAACGAATAACATATTCGGTATCACCTACAATAAAACCATACAACATTGAATGTTGAACTTTATAGCACTCCTCACCTTCAAATTTCTCAAGGAGTTCTAGCATCCCTTCTGGTGTGTCTACATATTGTCTTTCCATTCTTTTTCCTTTAAGTGTTCATCCCCATACCTAGCGTGAACACGTTGTCATCATAATGTTGCATCACAGCACTTCGATAGAACATCACCTCATTTTCATCTATTGGTGTGAAGTTGTGACAATCTACCCCCACGTTGAGTCCATTCATTTTCACCATTTGTAGCTTATGGATATGCCCATAGAGATAGAACATATTCACATCTTTCCCATCTTCAGGGGCATGAATCAAGGTAAAGTAGTTGTTATCGATATGGTAAGAACTACGTGGACCAAGAATCTCTACCCTTGGGTCTTTGGTCAAAGTTTCAAGGATCTCTGGTTTGTCATAGTTTCCAGGAACTATATAGATCTTTTTCCCATTCAGATGTTCAATATATGAAGGGTCACCAAAATCACCAAGATGATACACAGTACCATTTCTAGATACTACCCCGTTCCAGTAGTAAATCATCATAGAATTCATCTCTAGAACACTGGAAAATGGTCGTCTTGATAGTTCTAGAGTTCTTTTATGATTGAAATGAGTATCAGCAGTGAAATGTACCGTATCAATCTCTCCCCGTAATCTCTTGACCAAGTTGATGGCTTGCAACACACAAGTTTCGAGGTCATGGCTGGTAGGGACATTACTTCTAGAACAACGTTCAAATATATAACGATTGTTTGGAGCGTCCTTAGGGGCTCCCACCACAATCTTTCCAGTCTGTAGAAATTCTCCAAACTCTATATTGGTGGTAAAGGCTGGGAGAACTGGAAGTTCCCTTGGTATCCAAAACAAAATTACTGTGGCATTCTCCATAGCCTGCATTTCCCAATCCACCTGCCTGCTATAAGTCCACCCCTCTGGCTTCACCCCACCTCTCCATTCAGGGATATAAACAGCTCCTTCCCACGACTCAAGAATCTGTGATGCTTTATTTCTCCACCCTATAGGTGGTTCTGCACCATCAATAATTCTATATGTAGGTCCTGCCAAATAAATTGAAGGTGCTGTTGAATATTGAGTAGTTTCCAATGTGAATATCTTTTCTATCATATCAAACCCTTTCCTGGGAAGTATAGATTTTGTATTGAAGTTTCCGAACTCTATCTTTATAAACCAGATCTAGTCGGTTCAACAAACGTAATATTCTACCACTATCCTTTTCATCTAGGTTTGATAAATCCCAAGACTCTAGGATAGACAGTACAATTTTGTCATTATCCCTAACCAATGGTTTTCCAATTGATGTTTTTATTTCTCTTGTCTTGATCATACAAGTACCTTTCCTGGTTTATAATCAACCTTTCCCCAAACATCGACCACTTCAATTGGAACCCATCGAACACCAATCATCTTTGGGTCTGGGTCAGGAACATATTCACCCAGCCACCAGTCACCGATATGTTTTTTTGGATGGTCAGCAGGGAGAAGGAAGCTTTGGTTACGAACCCATTTCTTCCCTAAAGATTGACCAGTGGGTAGAGAACAAGAATATTCTGCATACTTGTTCAACTCCTTTTGGATCATGTAGACTACTTTATCTTTCCCACTCATGAAGATCCTCTTGCATCTTATCCCAATCTTCTTTTTTGATTCTATGAAGAGTCACAGGAATAGTCTTCACTTTGAGAAGATATACCATGAAATATGAGATGAATCCTAAAGAAACAATACTCTTCCATGTCTCCCATGACTCCCAATTCTCTCTCAAAAATTGTACCCATGCCTCTAACCCATATTGGTTTCTGACTATTGTTGTTACGGCAATAGCAGCAGCAAAACCAAGAACAAAAGCAGCAAGAATTCTGAAATGTACCCTATCAAATATCTTCATGGTACTTCACTTTCATCAATTATGGTTTTAGGTCCGTTTGTCCACCCCTCTTCATAATCAGGTTCTGGCTGTGAGATACACACAGCAAATTCCTCAACATCTTTCCAATCCATGTTATTGACAGCCCAATCCTCAATTTCAAATGGATCAGAATCGAACAGAGGCATGGTATCAGATTCGAGTGACAATTCTATGTTGTCATCAAATTCTGATTTGTAGGCTATAGCTCTGTTTCGAGCAATGACATATACTGGGACTGCCCATTTTGACCCATCTTCCATTTCTACTTGTAGGTATTTCATAGCTGTATCCATCCTCCAAATGGTTCTGTTCTCACAAGGATTTTAAGATAGTTGGGGGTTTCAGGTATTACATGAGCATCAAGCACCCCACCAAAACCAATCAACCATTCTTGAAGTTGCTTAGCATAGTCTTCAAGAGAACAATATTGGTCAATGACCTGATACTCAAATAGATTCAATATGAACTGGATTCTAGGTGTCACGACTCCATTCCTTTTTTACTTTGCTAGCAATTAGACGGTTAGTCACTTTAACCGATACAGGAGTTACCCTACCATCACCTCTTTACTGTACCCCCACTTTCTGTTTATAGCTTGGGATCTTCAATATAAAGACAAGCGTAACGATTTTCTACTTTCCACACTGCATATTCTTTGTAGATACCGTATAGACCTTCAACAATGATCTTTCTTGCTCCAGTGGACTCTTTTGGCAAAACTTTTCCTGTAATATCTCTTGTCAAAATAGGTTTTGTTTTGAATCGTTTAGGAATATAACTCATTTTTTCAAATTGATCTGAAACCAATGCTTCTGGAGTGAGACGGAATGCATTATCAACTTGTCTTTTAACTCCTTTGTGCAAAATATGTGTTTTATCAATCACTGAATCCGAAATAAATGGGATGACTTTTCCCCCTTTAACTTTCCCTGTATTCTCATCTACCATCATATTTTTCACCACAATTCCTTCTCTATGTATATCAATAGATGGTAGTTTCCCAATCTTCACTGCAAAGCGTTTCATGATTTTTGGTATATATGGTCTAATTTCTTTAGTGGTATAAAACATATGTTTTTTCCACCCCTTGGTAACTTCATGGAGTCTTTCTATGAAACTTGGGTCTCCAATCATTCTAAGGTCATAGAATCGACCATTGATTTGTATCAATTCTTCACTAAGAGATATTGAACATGTACGAGAACGAGTATCAAGATTAGAAAGGTTGGTAATATTGTTAGCTTTAGCCCATCCTCTAAGATCCATCCTCACAATAGATCGTTCATACTCTTGATGATGCACCGCACATAATCGTCGTCCCTTGGTTTCCTCACCACATATCTGACACCCCATCCCAGGGAGTATTGGTTCATTTTTTTTCAATTTTGGTTTCCTCCCTCTCTTACGACCAGCAGGTTTTACTATGATGGGATCAGATTTAGGCTCAAGCTCAAGCTCAGGCTCAGGCTCAGGTATAACAGGCTTAGGTTTGAGTTTTGATTTATCTACCGATGGTGAACTCCCCATCATATCTTTAAATTGTGGTATTATTTCATTTAGTTGTGGCATTGTAAGGTTACTGATTTCAAGTTCCCCAAACTTCACATTGATTGACATTTGAACCTCCTTGGTGAAAAATAATCAACACTCTAAGACTATACTTCTCTTTATTTTTTATAAAGATTTGGAGTTTCGTGGAGTTTCGTGGAGTTTCATGGGGTTTTGTGGACGAGGGCAATTCTATATTTCTATATGTATTTTATTTATCTATTTTATATATAGGGGAATTGTCCCATAGACATAAGTGTGTAAATGTTACTTTTTATTCCGACTCTGCATTGGCAGTTGATTCTGAGGAACCTTGACAACTTCCCATTCCTGTACCAATTCTTTCAAAAAACTGAGCCCCTTCTTCGTTACCTTCAACTTCATGGTCCAATTGTACCTGTCTTTCTTCTTTGAATATCGAGACTGAGGCTCCATGACAAAATAACCTTTTTCAAGATATTCAGGCTTGGGTTTGTTATCCCACTGAAGCACTCCTACATGCCTCAGAAGGGCGTATAAGACATTTCTACCGTAACTAACCTTTAGGGATGGGAGAGCTTCTTTAAGCTCAATGGTGTGCTCCTTGAGGGCTCTAAGTTGATTCTGAGCCCTATCTATCTCTTCAAGAAGTTTTTTGTGATGGTTTTCCAAAGCCCCATAGCTACCAGTGGCTCGAATCGTAGGTAAAACATCATGAGTTACCCACCGTCGAAACGGTTTTGCTTCTGGTTTTCTAGATCTAAGAATCAAGCTATAGAGCCCTGGTTCTGAAATAATCGAGAGTTTGTGAGGAACCCCATCATCTACAATAGATATGATGGCTTTTTCATCTTCATCTAAAGCTCTCAGAGCTTGAGCCTGGTTCTTGATTCCAAGGATTTTGCAAACATCCTCAGCGATAAACCAAGCATAGGGAGTATCTGGTCGTATCCGTAACTGCCATTTCCCTCGTCCTTGACCTTTGTGGAAATCCACCACTTCACTAAACTGATCTTCTACTTCTTTTCGTTCTGGCAATGTGCTCATAGCCCACCTCCGTAAAAAGTTACGGATACTATACTGGGCTTTTAATTTTTTTGGTTTCTAGATTATGTAATGATACTGAAATGTTATGAATGTTATCACTACTGTTCAGGATATTTCCCTTCTGTGAATTCTTGGTATGTGATTGAAGAGCCTGTAGGACCTACCCCTGTAGCAATAAAAGACCCTTTACTTCTCCTCACTGTATTGATTCCCTTTCGAGGCATACGTCTTACAAACAGTTTACGTTCCTTAAACCCCGTACCATCACATATAAGACACACCACAGCAATACCTTCGGGTTCAGCCATGCCCCGATAAAGACCCGTGCCGTCACAAGCCAAGCATACTGTCCTCACTGTGTCCCTCATAGGAGTCCAATTCTTGAGAGCTTTAGCCTTAAATACATCTCCTTCAATTTCTACCCCATAGAGTTCTAGTTGGAGACTTGCCCTAGCTACTGGGTCATAACAGGACACTGTAATATCTACAGGTTTACCAACGATATCTGGAGAATCAAATAAGATTGAACCTCGTATAGAGCTACCCTCTCCATGACTATCCACAGTGATGTGTAGCTCAAGAATTCTTGAGTCCGAGAAATAGACTCCCGCATGTTTTTTAAGATTGATATGCATTGAAAATCTCCTTATCTGTCAGGACATGGATGAGCCCATTCATCCCCAAATTGTTCTTTCAACTTCTCCTGTTGTTCAGCTAGTATTTCCCAATTGTAACTCACATCAACCCCATGTACCGTTACAAATGGAGTTGGATTCCCTGCACTGATTCCTTCTGAAACTTCTTCTACAATAGCCTTGCCACCACATACATCATCCTCACCATGGCCAATGTAATAAGATGACTTTATGTAAATCACATCTCCAGGTTTTGGAGGTTCTTTCCCTGTGTGGACTTTCAGATCTGTTTTGAATTGATCCTTTACCGAAACACCTTCAACGACATCAATAAGCACTTCAGTAAGCACTTCAGTAGGATTAAGATGTTGGATTTTATGTTTCACTTCTGATTCGGTTTCAGCATTGCAAATATACAATTCTTGGCTTTCAATGCATTTGATGTGTAGGTAATACATAGTATCTCCTATGGATATGTATTGATAACTTCTGAAGTTATTTGTTGATAGATCAACCTAAAGCCTAGAATTTTGATGTAAGGTCTGAGTAAAGAAATTACACCACTACTGGTAGTCTTGACGTAACTTGAGCAGAATCGATGGGACCGTTTTATCATGATTTCGATAGCTGTCTCACAAGGTTTATCACCCCAAAGCACAGCCACACTTTGATATGCAGGATATTTAGTCATAGATTTTTTTGATTGTTCCAACCATCTTTCCTTATGTTCCTGATGATTTGCTGGATGAAGACTTCCAGGATCATTAGCTTCTCTGATGCATTTCCGCACCCATTCTTTTTGGGCTTCTTCCTCCTGACCATCTTGATAATGCCCACCCATTCCATCATTGAACCATCCTGGGGTAGGCCATATTGTTGCTGGTCTACAACATCCATTATGATCTGGCAAGGAAACCACATCATCAAATATGGTTTCATCATCACTGATAAGAATAGGGTCTCCTGCAAAATCATCCCAGAATACATCAGATTCAGATTTTCCCACACCACATTCACCAAACTGACCAGTGATATACCCCACCATCTGACGTTCAAAATTGCCTGCATATTGATCGGTATCAATAGCAAAAACGTATGGTGGGACTATGTTATTAAAAGCCATACCATCTCCTAACAGCAACAATGATCAGAAAGAGCCATAAATCCAGCCACCCAATATTCATTGGGTTCTCCATCTGGTTTCCTTTTCGTAGCTTTTTCAATAGGTACTTCAGGTGGGTAGACATGCACCTCTTGGAATCCATAATCACCAGTAGTTACTGATATGGACATTCCTTTAGACTCAGCATGTTTCTTGATCCGTTGATAGATGCAATAGTTACATTTCGTGTACTGGCTCATCATATTCCCTTATGCAGTCGTCACACAACCATTGTTCTGACCAGTCGTATCCTGCACCGTTGCAAGCACCACAACTCCCATCTGGACCATCCCCAAGACCATCCCCATTACAACCTGGACACATTCCAGGTTCGATCATCAGGTCAAATTGAACACCACAACTACAAGTTTCCTTAGCAATTTTTGCAGGTTTAAATTGGTGTGGCATTTGGCCGCCTTCAATAATTTATTGAACATTCTGCTCTATACCAACTCTTTTGTATAGAGCTATATAACTATACTAATGGGGTTTAATTATGGTTCAGGAAGGGCTAATATTTCAGGGAACAAAGTTTCATATCTTGGGATATGTTCGATGTGTTCTAGAAACATCTTCATTGTGTACCACCCATTATCATTCCCCTTCCCTTCTGAAGCTGGGTACACTTCCTCATCAAGATCGAATCCGTACTTCTCATACAGATACCGACACATGGCCAATGAGTATGGTGAACACCCTCCTGACATACAATCATAATATTCATAGGCTATGAACTGCACAATAGCTTCTTTGGGATCTCTCTGAAGCTTACCCACACTGATTTCAATCCTTCGATGAAGAATGTAAAGAGCATCTAAGGCACGAGTGATTTTAGGAAATGGATTCTCTTCATGCTTGTCAATATAGGCAAAGATATCGTCAGTGGTCCAGTTCTTTGTTGGGTCCAACCCTTGCTGAATCTCCTCTTTGAACACTGGCCTGACACATCTTATATGAGGGTCATTGAAACGTCCCTTGAGTTTTGGAAGTACCTTCTCCAAAGAATCCTGTGAGATGAAATGGTAAATCACCTCATCATTATTAATCATGCAAGACATCTCGATAATAGCTCGTTGAATCTCAGTCTTGACCAGTGACATCCCCATTCTCCTGAGCACGTTTCACACACAACCAACAAGCCTTTACCCCATTCACATACCCCCATCGAGTTCTATCTTCATGCCATTCATTAGCTCGCATCCACCATTTACGACGTTTTTTACATAAAGGACATCGACGGTATCGACTTCGACCGGGACGTTTCACACGGATAGGACCACTATGGGATTCATTACGCATCCACCATTTACGCAACTTCCTGTGCTTTGAGTGCCTGGTATGATTCATGTCTAACCTCAGGTCACAGTTACAGTACGTCCAGGAAGGTTACGGAGATAGGTATGACCATGGCTTTCCATGTTCTCCCCACCAGCTCTGGTCACGGTCCCATAAATGAGACCATCACACTCCCAGCCCATCAAAACCACATACCCTGCTGGGATATGTGGGTCTTCAATCAGGAATTTTACAGGCTTTCCCCAGAATCGGGGTGGGCAGTCACAGCCCTTGGCCGGACATTCTTGCCACATGGAAATATCAATGGTCATTGCTCCCTCCTAAAGCTGATACACATTTACTTTGTGTCCTTTTGTGACAGCGTTTTTTATATCCGAGATATGATCCGAGACAAACACCTGATGGGTTCTGAGGTCTTCTTCATCATCCCATATACCGTTTAATGTGCTTCGGACCCAGGTAGTATAGATAGCTATCGCTCTGAGAGCGGCTTCTCCTTCAACCTCAAATTGAATCTCAAAATTGTGATTAACCAAACACATATGCGTGATGCTCGTTGGTGTCTGCCAAAGGTCGATTTCTTGATCATCGACCTTAAGGTGTAGATTCATTGACATTACTTCCTCCTATCCAGATTTTTCCATGTACCAGATCCTTCCCGTCCCGGTTCAACCCAAGCAATATCGGCACGTAGTCATCTCGACTTTCACTTCATAGAGCTTCATATCGTCTCCTAAGCAAAGATACGATATCGGGTCACAGGGTGAGGAACTCCCAATTGACGAGGGAGAGTCTTACAAGTAGCCATACCGATTTGGAGAAGGTCGAGAAGATGATGAGAGTTGAATTCTCTATCAAGCTGATCCATGTCAAGCCACTGAAATCCATATTTAGCAGCGATGGCATCGTAGGTTTTTTTGAGTTGAGGGGACATGAACACCTCCTATAGATCTATACTGAAGAGATTTATTTTTTTAAAGAGGAAAAAAGGATTATTTTAATCTCCACTCCCAAGCATCCCAATTTCCTTCAGCTATTTGTCTGAGTCTTTTTGCATCTTTGACCTGAGAACGAGGATTATCAAGTATGGCTTGAGCTATAGCTTGTATCTCTTCTTCTGTGGGTTCTTTGAAAGTGCTCTTATATCTCCACTTCTGTTTGAGTTTTTTTCTATATTTAGCAACAGTAGTCTTACCTACCCCTAAAAGTTCAGCTATTTTCCCTATTGTCCATCGGTATCGATGCCATGTAATACCAAGCTCCATAGCTCTGGTTCTGATAGCTCCAGGGCTTCGATCCATCCTTTTAGCTATGTTCCGTACCGAACTTGTCTCAGCCATCTGGTAGAGTAAATCATCATCTTCCTGGGTCCATACCCTATTCCGATCCTTGGTATGGAAAGGACTAGCCTTTGTGACCTTATGCTTTATACCTTCCTGTTTCATCTTAGCCCAAACAGCTTTTGGGTTGCGACCCAATCGTTCAGCAGCTTCACTTATCGTATAATGCTCTAATAGACCTTTGAGTCGTTCCAATTCCCTACTAGACCATTCTTTACGATTCACAACCCTCTTGTAACTAATGTTATGTAATCGGCATTGTGCTCTTATAGAGTCCGAGCTACGGTCAAATAATCGGGACAATTCTTGTATTGATTTTAATTCTGCAAGCAGTCTAAGGTCTGCTATCTCTTTAGGAGTCCACTTTCTTCTCATATACCATCTCCGATTTAATATTTTACCGGAAATGGTATATTATTAGATCATTGAATTGAGTGGTTCAAATCCATCGAGATGTTTCCCTTTTGGCTCAAACTCATCAAACACGTTACGACGTTGTTTGGACCCTATGGTACGAGCCTTCTCTGGGAAATCTAGATCAAAACAGTGGAAGGCAAACTTCTTCTCAAACCTCGTAACTTCTGAACCACGAGGCCATTTCCCTCCATTAAGAGTCAGTGCTAGTTCTTTTCGAGAGAACTGATATACCTTTCCCTTCAACAAACCCACCTGCCCCAACACTTCTTCAAACTTCTCTTCAAACATTCGTTGGAGTTCTTTGAAGTCAGGCAAAAATTCGTCAGGGATTCGTTCTGGATCTACCCCCTCACCATGCCTCATCCACCTCCACACATTCTTAGGTGTGATTCTAGACAAGAATTTATGGAGCTTCAGATACTCTGGACCCTTTACTTTTACCCTACTTCCATATCTATCACGTATTACAAATCCTTCACGGTCATTTGGGAGAGTTTGAGCATATTGCAATGTCTCCCCAACAGTATCGAAAACATGAGTCTGAACGACATCAACACCCATCCTCCTACCCCATAAAAGAACATCAGGCCAATTCAACTCATGACCTATTTGATCGTAGATAGTGAGAAGAATGAGACGATCATCAGGATATTTCACCACAACCCAATTATCAGGACCAATCAACTCAAGCAGATATGTGTAATCTTTGTTCAGGTTCTGAGGTAACATATCTTGAGCTGATAGAGCTGCTGGACTTGTGAATGAACCTCTGGTCACGGTTCTGAACTTATTTTGATATTCATCCCAGAAAGCTATTACCAAAGACCCATCCATCTTCTCTGTTACCTTGATGGGGTGGTGTATCTCAGCAGCCTCAGGTTCCCCCAGATTGAAGAATTTTGGGAAGGGGTGAGCTACAACCTTCTTCTTGATTGGATCAAGTACAAGACCCCTTGCAACGATTGTTGAGGGATTCCATACTCGTTGTTCTTGACAGTCTTCTGTGTAGTTATATAGCTCTAATGGACCTTCAGGGTCATCTACTTTACGAATCCACCCCTTTTCAACCTCAGCAAGTAATCCTTGATACAATTCATTAAATGGAATGTTATATGGATTCATCTACTACCTCCAATTTCAGATCCTACTGGACTTGGTGGATCTCCACCTCCTCCTAAAGATCTATACCGGAGATAATCGATTTTTTAAAGTTGGTAGGGATTAGTCGATATCTTCATCGTAGAGTTTTGAGAGGTCATTACCTTGCATGCTCTTGGACTTTTCAGCTACTTCTCCAAACTCACCTTTGGTTAGCTCATAGACCATGCCATCTAATGGTTCCTGTGACCATTCATATGCTTTTTCACGAGCATCTTCTTCAGACATACCTTCTTCAATGAAGTCCTGATAATACTCTTCTTCAGCTTCCCGGATCATGTCTGCAAAAGTCTCTTGTTCAGCCGTATCAAATGCAGCTTCAATAGCTGAATCAGGACCATACTCACTGATTCCGATACAATGTACCGATTGATGCCCATGACCATACCAGGCAAAAGATACCCAAATAGGATCATCGAGATCTTTCTCACTGTAAACCATAACTGAATCAGCAAATTCTTGACCTACCACAGGGTTCTGTTCCAAGTGCCGTTCAAATTCAGCTTTGTTTGCTTTTTTAGCTATCCTATCTATGGTCTGGATTAGTGTGCTCTCTACACCTTTTTTGTTGGTAAGGTCATAGAAACCATGGTCACCATAACCATCAACCATCACCGTTCTTGATGGAGTCTTGATGATATCTCCCACACTCATTGATGTGTGATCAAGGTCTAAGTCATTGATAAGTTCACGAGCCTCACCGTTTGGACTCCAAAACATACCCTGCAACATCTCATAGATCTTGTTGAGATTGGTTTCCTTGAGAGTACCCAGAAGAGTATGTGTCTTCTTCAAATTGTTGGGGTCAGGCATGGCTTTGGGCATTTTCTTCAGCATCCATTCTGAACCCATCCCTAAGTCACGGCTCTGTCCTGGTTTATAATACCAAATCTCTGTTGAGCCCGATTCATATCCTGAAATTTCATTGAGATCCATGGGTTTCTTCCTTTTTGTGACGAGTTTTACTGCTATTTCTATATTGTCATGTATTCAATATGACGTTTCATATCTGAGATGGCATTTTTGACTTCTTGTTCTGTCCAAAGCCATTCCTCATACCACCCCCGAGACTTCCCATCATCATAACCATATTTAGAGAAGAGTTCGTATGTCAGGTGTACATATGGGATTTTTTCCTCACCAACAATATTGGACTCATCATCTTCGATATGTTCTGTGTATTCCCCTTGTTCAAGGGTCATTTCTATGTTGATTTCAGCTTCATTGGCTGGACGATAAATACGTCGTTCAATCTCTTCATATAAATCATTCCATTCCTCAGTGCCTTCTTCAATTCCCTGCCAACTAGCTTCTTGTTGAGTTTCTCTTTCCACCAGAGCATTATCTTCCCCACCAATCCACATTTCTCCTGGGACACCTTCAGCAAAAGCACCTACAGAATAACTATTTCCTTTTTTCTCAACATGAAAATTAGAGTCATCAGGCCCATTTAATGTGAAATGAGTCTCCATTGAATTCTGAGCTTCTTTACCAAATCGAATAGCCAATGTTTTGGTAAGTTTCAAACCACCTTGTGATGTATCTCCCACCGATATACTAATTTTCCTACCTAACTCACATAGATTTGAACTGGGCATTACAAACTCCGTCATTTGTTGAGAGGACCAACGGTCTTTTCAGTTTCACCAAATTCAGTGCAACCCTCATAGTCGGGATTGACATTTTCACAATAGATTTGCCATGCAACACGGGCACAATACTCTTGTGAACCACCATCGGCACGACATTCTTTGTAGTATTTATTCACTTCTTTCTTGACTTTTGGGTCTGGAGCTTGAATTTCATCCTGTGCTATTTTGAATGAAAGTTTTCTAAGTTCTATAGAACTCATGTTCAATCCCCTATTTTCTATAAATATCTTCATACGTCCTGTCAAAAACAGAACATATTAAAAAATTACCATAAATATATACTGGGGAGATGGTAGATTTTAAAGCTAAATATTCTGGACGAGCAATTCTTTATCGTTCCCAAAGGCATTTGTGATGAGCCTTTTGTTCTTCCATTCACCTGGAAGTTCGTGCTGGTAATGACGCATCAACATTACGATTGTGGTGACATCCCAAAACATAGGTATTTGACGGAAATTACCTCGTATCGTAATCAGATTTGGAGGCATATCATATCCAAAAGTCTCCAATGCATGAGATACTGTCAAAGGGTTGACTTCCACAGCATAGACTTTTTGACACACCTGAGCCATGAGGTAAGAAAGTCTGAAATCCCCAGCACCAGCATCAAATACCACATCATTTGGATCTATAAGATCCAGAACTTTCTTGTAAAAAGGTTGATCGGGGACAAATATAACCTCCATCCCCTTGAGGTCTTCCTTCTCGGCCCAATTCTTGAACTTATCTGGTTCTTTTGGAAGTTGCTCACAGTGAGTAGCATACACTGTGTCAAGACGATTCAAAAGAGCTGTGGTATGATTACACTGAGGACATACAGCAACGAGTTCACCATCACTACTCCACTTCTCATCCATAGTGAAAGACCATCCTTCCTTTTCAGCATGTTTATGAGAGAAATATTCCGGTGCGGTACCATCTGGATCTTGGATCTTCTTTTCATGTATTCTATTTGGGCAATGATAAAAATGTATCTTATCATTGATATTTATTATCATATGGCACATACACCCTCCAAAAGATTTGGATTCTCTTTCTCATTACCAATTACTTCTAGATATTCTATGTCATCATGGTTCAATATGACCCACCCACCTTCAGATGGTAAATAAATCATGAATCTGAGCATGAGTGTGCTCCACTCTACAACACCTATAAAACCCACTTTATCCTTTGGAAATATACCATTCCAAATTCCTTTGACAATATCCCCTTCATAAATAGGGTTTCCTTTTGAATCCTTCACATCAGCATAGAGCTGGAAATCTTCTTCATGATACTGAAATTCATTATTAGACCAGACTCGATATTTCATGTCAGCTCCTAAAATTTAACGGTTTCCTCAATGGTTTCCCCAACATAATCCCAAAATGTCCTCCACCCACCTCCATCCCGTTTCCAACGCTTTATCTGTCTATTGATAAATCTCAAAAACTTAGTGGATTCAACTTTAAGGAGTTGAGGTATAGATTCCTCCTCAATATATTCTGGACTTAAACAAAAACCTACCCCCACCACATCATCAAGATTGATATCTGAAACTCCTTGTTTCCTAAAAACCTTTCTGAAATTATCATGGGTACGATACCACTTAGAATCCCGACAAAGACCGTTTCGATATCTGAAAAATGGATGTCTCCATTCATAATCCCGATCATTATGATAATCAAGATAACAAGGCCAATTACCAATACTCAAACAAGATCGACAGTCATATGAAAATGGAAGGTCAGAATGATAGTCAATGTTAATCAACAGATCATGTGATATCGAATCTATATGATCCACCATCAAATCATGGTTCACCATAGCAATCTTTGGAACTTTAAGTGCTAAGGCTTGATACAAGAACTGAATGTCTCTTTGGTGATAGGTAAATCCCCAATAATCATAGTCTATGGAAAGATATATTTTCATAACGGGTAAAGATCCAATTCTCGTTTTCGGTCATCCATATAAAATGCTACAGGACCTTTGTTACACTCTGGTATTTTAATCTGATCCCATCTTACCATAGAGGTATCTTTAGTTTTTTCCCAGTTTACAAGTCTCAAACTTTTCCCCTTCGCTTCAATACAAAGAGAGCTATGATATCCCCAATCAGGACTAAACCCACCTATTTCTACTGGTCTTCCAAGTTTCAATTGCTCCTTAATCCAAATCAACGGTATAGAATCTCTAGGTAACCATTCTACGTGTAATCCAAGAGCTTCCCATCCTGCTTCAATGCGAAGTGCCGAACCATACCGACATGCTACTGCATCAATGAGGATTTCAATAACATGTCTTGAAGGTAATGGGGATTCAAGATACACAAGAGCATTAAGAGCTGTAATGAGCTGACAAGGACCAGAACCAGACACATCTTTGTTCACATACCACTTCATTCTGGACTCAAAGACTTACAAACACTAATCATAGCCTCAATCTTT